>ERZ778022.84-NODE-84-length-343423-cov-20.978554_pt1 | contig 343423 bp, 327 predicted proteins | sample MGYA00375752_ERZ778022 | MGnify/ENA primary metagenome ERZ778022 (study PRJEB29350, sample SAMN05389826) | bioreactor metagenome | isolation source: Thiocyanate bioreactor | place: South Africa: University of Cape Town | collected 2014-04-04 ...
GCGAGCGCATAATCGGGATTGGCCTTGTAGCCATCGAAGAAATGCTCGCAATCGAGCATCACCTCGCGCCCGGCCGCCTTCGCCGCCTCGACGCTCTCGCGGATGCCGGCGAGGTTGTCCTCCAGCGAAATCTCGAGTGCCACATGGACGTGGTAATCCCAGCTCTTGGCGACGAAGACGATGGCGTCGGCCTTCGCCTCCAGCAGCGCGGCGATGCCTGGATCGTTCGCGGCCGAGCGCCCTGCCCGCTTGGTCATGCCGAAGGCGGCGAACTTCGCCTGCCGGGTCGGCTTCTCCGCGAAGAAGGCGGTGTCGAGCGGGTTGGCGCCGGGATAGCCACCTTCGACATAATCGACGCCGAGACGGTCCAGCAGTGCCGCGACCGCGCGTTTGTCGTCGAGCGAGAAATCGACACCCGTCGTCTGCGCGCCGTCGCGCAGCGTGGTGTCGAAGAGATGGATGCGGGCGGTTCTCATCGCTCGCGCCTCAGTTTGAAGCGGACGACGCGGGGCATGACCATCGCCAGCATGACGAGCTTGATGGCGAGGGAGAGCGAGCCGGCGGGGCGGATCTTCGGGCTCATCGCTTCACCTCCCAGGTGGTCGTCGGTTCGCCGGTGGCGGGGTCCTTGCCGTCCTTGAGGGCGATGCCCATGGCGGCGAGCTCGTCGCGGATGCGATCGGATTCGGCGAAGTTCTTCGCGCGGCGGGCATCGAGACGGGCGGCGATGAGGCGCTCGATATCGGCCTTCTCCGCATCCGTGAGGCCAAAACTGCCTGCACTTCCCCGGAAAAGGTCGCCAAAACCCAATGCCATCAGAGTTTTCGTCAACCGCCTACCAGCAGCAGCGTCACCGCGTTCGGCTTCATTGTAGACCTTGTGCAAAGCAGCGATTGCCGCCGCCGTGTTAAGATCATCGCAGAGTGCAGCTTCGACCTCATCAATGACGATAGCGGCCATCTGATCCGGCACCCACACCCGCCCCCAGCTGTTTAGCGTCCGCTCTGCTTCCAACAGGCTGCGTTCCGTCCAGTCGATTGGCTGGCGGTAGTGGGTCCTCAGCATTGCAAAGCGTAGAACATCGCCACGCCATTTGCGGCCGCCGAACACATCCGTCTCCAGCAGCTCATTGATGGTGACGAAGTTGCCGAGGCTCTTCGACATCTTCTCGCCTTCGACCTGCAGGAAGCCGTTATGCATCCAGATATTGGCCATGAGCGGCTGCCCTTCCGCCGCGCCGAAGGCGCAGCAGGACTGGGCGATCTCGTTCTCATGGTGCGGGAAGACGAGATCGATGCCGCCGCCATGGATGTCGAAGACGTTCCTCATCGGGTCGTCGCAGGCGAGCCCGCCGCCGAAGGGGGTCAGCAGCTTGGCCATCGACATGGCCGAGCATTCGATATGCCAGCCGGGGCGGCCGGGCGTGGCGATGCCAGCCGGCGACGGCCAGCCGGGGTCGATGCCATCGCGGCTCGGCTTCCACAGCACGAAATCCATCGCGTCCCGCTTATAGGGCGCGACATCGACGCGGGCGCCGGCCAGCATCTCGTCGAGCGAGCGGCGCGCGAGCGTGCCGTATTTCGGCGCCTTGACGAGATGGGCGACGGCCGGAACATGGAAGAGGACATGCTCCTCGGCGACATAGGCGACGCCGCGTGCGATCAGGCGCTCGATGATCGCCTTCATCTCCTCGATATGCTCGGTGGCCCGCGGCTCGGTGGTGGGCCGCAAAGTGCCGAGCGCGTCGATGTCGCGATGGAACTGCGCCGTCGTGGTCTGCGTGACCTTCGCGATCGCCTCGTTCAGCGGCAGGCCGGGATAGTCGCGCGCCGCGCGGGCGTTGATCTTGTCGTCGACGTCGGTGAGGTTGCGGGCATAGGTGACGTGCTCCGCCCCATAGATGTGCCGCAGCAGCCGGTAGAGCACGTCGAAGACGATGACCGGGCGGGCGTTGCCGATATGGGCGTAGTCGTAGACCGTCGGGCCGCAGACATACATCCGGACATTCGACGCATCGATCGGCGCGAAGTCCTGCTTCGTCCGCGTCAGCGTGTTGTAGAGCCTCAGGGTCGGCGACATCGGGGCAAAAGTCCTGCAACGAAACGGCAAACGGCGAAAAACGGCCTGGCCGCTGGCCGGGGCGCTTTTGTCGGTTCGTTTTTCAGGACGAGGACGTGAGCAGCCGGCCAGCGAAGGCTAGCGGCAAATAATGCAAATCCGGCTGTTGATGGCGGCTCGCGTCATGACAAAACTGATTGCCTTCCCGCGGGCTTTCCGTCAAGGGGGCGCCTCGATGTTGCATCGCAGCATTGCCCCGGCATTGCGCGGCTTCATCCAAATTTAACCGGCGGGAACCATGCTCCCGATTCTCGGGTTCCTCGCCCGACGCCCTCAGGAATCTCGCCCCATGCGCCGCGCCGTGGCTTTTGCCGGACTGCTCGGGATCGCCGTCGCCGGCATCTCGCTCTCGATCATGCCGATGAGCCGCCCCGCCGCCGCTCCCAATGAGGAACGGACCTTCCTGATCCCCGCCAGCGACGGCTACGGCATCGCCGACTGCATCTCGACCAAGGCGGAGTGCGGCAAGATCGTCGCCAATGCCTGGTGCGAATCGCAGGGCTTCGGCAAGGCCGTCGCCTTCGGCACGGCCGACCGCGCGGATTTCACCGGCACCGTGACCAAGCCGAGCGCGACCGCACCCGCCGAGCAGCCGCTCAGCATCACCTGTGGCGGCTGATCCCCTCGCCTACCTGATCCAGTCGCTGCATTTGGGAGCCTCGCCAGCGCTGCCCCAGGGCATGATCGGCACGGTCGAGGTCGAATTCTGCGGCGAGCCATCGATCAGCTTGTCCGAATAGACGAGATAGACCAGCACGTTGCGCTTGGCGTCGCAGCCGCGCACGATCTGCATCTTCTTCCAGATCAGCGAGCGTCGCTCGCGAAAGACGACGTCGCCCTGCTCAGCCTTGTCCTTGAACCTGATCGGCCCGATCTGGCGGCACGCCAGCGAAACCTCCGAGACCTCCTCGGCCACGCCGAACATACCCTTCACGCCGCCCTTTTCAGGCACCGTGTAGTGGCAGGCGACCCCCTCGACCAGCGGGTCGTCGACACCGTAGACGGCGAGCTTGTCGTCCGGCGTCAGCGCCTTCCAGACGGTCGACTTCTTGAAGATCAGGTCCTCCTGCGCCATCGCGGGCGCGGCCGACGCCAGGCCGAACACCATGGCGGCGAAGGCCGAGAGAACGATGGAACGGCGCATGGCTTGGTCAACTCCCTGGCGACGATGCCGAGCGGATATGGGCACGCCGGACCTAGGCCGCCAGGGGCTTGAAAACGAGATAGGCGGCGGCGAGCGCGCCGACCACGCCGAGCGCGAAGAAGACCAGCTTCAGCCGCGTCATGCCGCTCGCGAACGCGACATCGCCGGCCTCGACGCGGGGATAGCGGTCGAGCAGGCGGGCGACCGCGAGGTTCTCCGCCACGTCGCAGAGCCCGCCGACCAGCCAGCCCCCGCCGCAGAGCGCCGCGACCCACCAGGGCTGGCCGCGCATCGCCAGCCCGGCGACCAGCATGGCGCCGACGATGGCATAGGCGAAGGCACAGGCGACGTCGGCCGGGAGCACCCGGTTGCGGTAGCGCGCCCGCGTGGCCTCGCCGTAAAGTCCGAACAGCTTTTCGACATCCGCGACCGAATAGCCGTCCCAATCGCTTTCCAGCATGCGCGGCACGCCCTGCCGGTTCGACCAGAAGCCGACGAGCCAGTAGAGTACCACGACGAAGACCGGGCCCCAGATGAAGAAGGCGAGCGGGATGCTCGTCGAATAGAGCGGCACGGGGTCGATCATGGTTCTCGGCTCTCGCGGCAGGCGGTTCTTGGGGCGCAGGTTATCCGGCGACCCCGCCGCCGCCAAGCAGGACGCCGCCGGCGGCGATCAGAGCAGGTCTTCAGGCGGGGCGAGGTCGAGACGGCGCAGCTCGACGCGGGTCTGCTGCGAATCGTGCAGCAGGAAATATTCGTCGAGCTGCGGCGGCGCGATGGATGTGCCGGCGAGCATGGCATGGGCCTGGCCCCGGTGATGGATCTGGTGCTGGAAAAGATGCGCCAGCATGTCGTCGACGCGCTCCTCGATCCGGCCGCTCTCGCCGCGGTCGGTCGTCACCGTGGTCGCCAGCAGATCATCGGTTGCTCCATCGCAGAAGCCAATCAGGCGCCGGTCCGTCGCCGCCTGGGCCGGCAGAAGCTGTGCGATGTCCAGAGGCTGGAAGCGCGCGAAGACCTGCCGGCCGAGGCCGCCCCGTTCGAGCGCGTCGATGTAGTACAGATCGACCATCAGATTGTGATTCAGCGTCCCGTGCAGGGAGGGGAAGAAGCTGGTCCGCTCCGCCTTGAAATCGGCGTCGCTCAACTGGGCGCAGGCGCTGAGCAGCCGCCAGTTCGCCCAGGCGTTGTTGTGGGCCATCTTGCGGAAGTGGGCGGCCAACGCCCCGCGTCGGCCGTAGCCCGCGTCAGCCATGCGGCAGCACCTCCTGCTCGATGGCACCGAAGATCGAATGCCCGGCCGCATCCTTCATCTCGATGCGCACCGTGTCGCCGAAACGCAGGAAGGGCGTCTTCGGCTCGCCGTGGCGCAGCGTCTCGACCATGCGCTGCTCGGCGATGCAGACATAGCCCAGCCCGCCTTCGGCGACCGGCTTGCCGGGGCCGCCATCAGCATCGCGATTCGAGACGGTGCCGGAGCCGATGATCGTGCCGGCCGAGAGCCTGCGCGTCGCCGCGGCATGGGCGATCAGCGTGCCGAAGTCGAAGGTCATGTCGGCGCCGGCCTCGGGCCGGCCGAAGGGCGCGCCGTTGAGCTGAGCCAGGAGCGGATGATGCAGCCTGCCATCGCGCCAGGCGGAACCCAGCTCATCGGGCGTAACGGCGACCGGCGAGAAGGCCGAAGACGGCTTTGATTGAACGAATCCAAAGCCTTTTGCCAGTTCGCTCGGAATTCGATTCCGCAAGCTCACGTCATTTGCGAGCATGACGAGACGGATAGCGGCTAGACCCTGATCGCGGCTCGCGCCCATCGGCACGTCGCCCGTCACGACCGCGACCTCGCCTTCGAAATCGATGCCGTCCTCCTCGCTGCGGGCATGGATCGGCCCGCGCGGCGCAAGCAGGGCGTCGCTGCCGCCCTGGTACATCAGCGGATCGGTCCAGAAGTTTTCCGGCGTTGTCGCGCCGCGCGCCCTCCGGGCGAGCTCGACGTGGTTCACATAGGCGGAACCATCCAGCCACTGCAACGCGCGGGGCAACGGCGAAGCGCAGTCATGCTCGTGGAAGCGGAAGGACGGCACCGAGCCGTGCTCCAGCCCTTCAGCGAGGTCGGCGAGGCGCGGTGCGAACCGCTCCCAGTCGTCGAGCGCCGCCTGAAGCGTGGCGACGACCGGGAAGGCGTCGGTCGCGCGCGTCAGATCCCTGGAAACCACGACCAGGCGGCCATCGCGGCCATGCGAGAGAGAGGCGAGCTTCATCCCTTTTCATTCCTTCCCGGACGCGCCAATAAGGACGCAACAAGCTTTTGAGCCGGACCGACCGCGTTGCATCGCAATCCGCTCGGCACCTGCTCTGAACAGGCCTTGGGAGGAGACCATATGGAACGTCGCTCGTTTTTGAAAACGGGGGCTCTCGCCGCAGCCGCGACCGCCGTCGCGGCGCCCGCGGTCGCGCAGTCGCAACCCGAGGTGAAATGGCGGCTGACGTCGAGCTTCCCGAAGTCGCTCGACACCATCTTCGGCACGGCGCAGCAGTTCTCGAAATATGTCTCCGACGCCACGGACGGGAAGTTCGAGATCCAGGTCTTCGCGCCGGGCGAGATCGTTCCCGGCCTGCAGGCGCTCGATGCGGTCTCCTCCGGCACGGTCGAATGCGCGCACTCGCCGACCTATTTCTACATCGGCAAGGACCCGACGCTGGGCCTTGGCACCGGCATCCCCTTCGGCCTCAACGCGCGCCAGCAGCATAGCTGGTGGTATTTCGGCGGCGGCGAGCAGATCGTGAACGGCGTGCTGGACCGCTTCAACGCCTATTCGATTCCCTGCGGCAATTCCGGCTGCCAGATGGGCGGCTTCTTCCGCAACGAACTCAAGAGCGTCGATGACCTCAAGGGGCTGAAGTTCCGCATCGGCGGGATGGGCGGCTCGGTGCTGGCCAAGCTCGGCGTGGTGCCGACGCAGATCGCGCCGGGCGATGTCTACCCGGCGCTCGAGCGCGGCTCGATCGACGCGGCCGAATTCGTGGGCCCCTATGACGACGAGAAGCTCGGCTTCATCCGCGTCGCGAAGTATTACTACTACCCCGGCTTCTGGGAGGGCGGCGCCATGCTGCACCTCATCATCGGCAAGGAAGCCTGGGCCAAGCTGCCGAAGCATTATCAGGCGATCGTCCAGCACGCCTGCGAGGCGGCGAACAACTGGATGCTCGCGAAGTACGACTTCGTGAATCCGGGCGGCCTGCGCCGCCTCGTCGCACAAGGCGCCCAGCTGCGCGCCTTCCCGCTGCCGGTGATGGAGGCGGCGCTGAAGGCCGCCGACGAGTACTATGCGGAGACCAGCGCGAAGAGCCCCGACTTCAAGAAGGGTTACGAATCGATGGTCGCGTTCCGCGGTGAGAACCTGCTCTGGTGGCAGGTTGCAGAGCTTTCGTATGACTCGTTTATGAACCGTCTGAAGGCGCGCTGAGCGCGGCACGCCTCCCCGCCGATCGCCGCGGCGACGTCAGGTCAACTTGATCCGACGCGGCGGGCGGCGGCTGATCGCCTCCTGCAGCTCGGCGCCGACGCGCCTGGGGCGCCGGGCAAACAGCCGGGCGGCCAGCTTCGCGGCACGGCGGCGCTGCCTGACCGTTCGGCGCTCGATCTCGTGCTCCAGCCATGATCCGGATTCCCGCGGCGGCTGTTCGGCGAGATGGCGACTGACCAGGTTCAGGTCGATCACCTCACCGAGACGCCCCCGCAGACGCTCCGCCCGCCGCGCCAGCCGTGTCAGGCGCCCGGGATCGGCCGGAGAAAGGAAGCTCAGCTGGTAGCCCAGATCGACGATCCGGGTTCTCCAGCCGTGCAGGCTCTCCACATCCATCTGACGGGGATCACCGCCCGCCTGGCGCCGCGCCTTGCGATAACTGCGCCTGAAGGCCGGCGTCAGGAAGTCGTCGGCGTGATCCGGCAAGGACCAGCCTGCCACTCGCTCCGAAAGCCGCCGCAGCGCCCGCCGCGCGGAATCGCGCTGGCCGCGCAACAACTCGCCGGCCGCATCCTGCCCCTGCGGCTGCTTGCCACGGGCCGGGCAAAGCTTCCTCAGGATCCTGGCGACGACGTCTGCATCGCGCGCCACGCCGAAGCGACGCCGCAGGCGGCCGGCCTCACGCCGAACGGCCCGCGCCTCCTCGGCCAAGGCCGCCGGGGCGAGCCTCAGCAGGGCGCGCCAGGCCTTCATCAGACGGCGGAAATCGTGGATCCGCCGCCCCGGCTCGTCCGGCCGATCGAGCACGCCGAGCGCGCGCTCCGGGATATCGCGGCAGGCGCGCAGCCAATGGCGCGACCACTGTCGCGCCAGCGCCGCCCTCGCTTCAACCTGCGGCCGTCCTGCCATCGAGCCTTCCACGACATCTGGTCGGCGGAGCTTAGCCGCTCGGGCAGGAGGAGTTCCAGCGAGCATTCGGCGTAGCCCGAAGGGCCGGGGCCGCTCCGCGACCAGTGCCGTCGCACGCGCGGCGAGCGGGAAGACAATGCCGCAGTCGCCCTCTATGCTTGCGATCCATGGCTGCGGATGCTAGCCGCGCCGGCCCGCCAGGCTTTCCGGAACCCTCAGACCCAGCCCATGTCAGCGAAACCGACGCCCTCCCCGCAGGATCAGCTTCTCCGGCTGGAACGCTTCCTGCCCTACCGCCTCAATGTAGTGGGCACGCTGGGCGGACGGGCGCTCGGCCGAATCTATGCGGAGCATTTCGGCATCGGCATTCCGGAATGGCGCGTGGTCGCGCAGCTCGGCGAGTTCGGGAAGCTGACCTCGCGCGATATCGGCGAGCTTGCCCAGATGCACAAGACCAAGGTCTCGCGCGCCGTCACGGAGCTCGAAAAGCGCGGCATGGTCTCGCGCGCCGAGAACCGGCAGGACCGCCGCGAATCCTTCGTGACGCTGACGCCTGCCGGCAAGCGGGTCTACGACCAGATCGTGCCGCTGGCGCTGGGCTTCGAGGCGCGCTGGATCGAGGGCATCGCAGCCGACGAGATCAAGGTGTTCGAGCGCGTGCTTTCGACCCTGACCGAGCGCGGCCGGCTGCTCGCGGGCAACTACCGCGAGGAGGACGGGTCCTAGGCGCCCGATCCAGATCTCCGAACGGCATCCTTCGCCGCCTGGCCCCTCGAGATCGGATCAAGGGGCGAAATGCGCTCCCGCCGCGCTTTCAGAAATACTTCGCCAGATTGCGCCGGATCCGTTCCAGCGGGTCCTCACCCTCCGGCGGATAGGCGAAGGCCTCGCCCGTGATCGTCTCGTAGGCACGGACGTAGACGGCCGATGTCTGGTCGATCAGCTCCTGCGGGATCGGCGGCAACTCCTCCTTGTAGGGATCGCAGCGTGCGACCACCCAATTGCGCACGAAATCCTTGTCGAAGGATTCCGGCTTGCCGCCGGACTCAAACCGCTCGGCGTAGCTTTCGGCGAACCAGTAGCGGCTCGAATCGGGAGTGTGAATCTCGTCGGCCAGCAGGATGTTGCCTTCAGCGTCGGTTCCAAACTCGTATTTCGTATCGGCGAGGATGAGCCCGCGTTCGCCGGCGAGCTTCTGCCCGCGGGCGAAGAGTGCCAGCGCATGGGCCGACACCGTGTCCCACTGCGTCTGCGTCAGCAGGCCGCCGCCGACGATCTGCGCCGCCGAGAGCGGCTCGTCATGGCCGCCGTCGAAGGCCTTGCTGGTCGGGGTGATGATCGCCTGCGGCAGCTCCTGGTTGTCGCGCAGGCCGTCCGGCAGGCGGATGCCGTACATCTCGCGCTGCCCCTGCTTGTAGAGGGTCAGGATCGAGGTGCCGGTCGTGCCGGCGAGATAGCCGCGGACGACCATCTCGACCGGCAGGATGTCGAGGCGCTTGCCGACGACCACGTTGGGATCGGGGTATTCGAGCACGTGGTTCGGGCAGATGTCGGCCGTGCGCTCGAACCAGTACCGCGCCGTCTGGGTCAACACCTGCCCCTTGAGGGGAATCGAGGCGATGGCGCGGTCGAAGGCCGAAAGCCGGTCCGTCGAGATCAGGATGCGCCTGCCGTCGGGCAGATCGTAATTCTCCCGGACCTTGCCGCGATAATAGTTCGGCAATTCCGGGATGACGGCTTCGTGAAGCGGCAGGAAAGCGGACATGGGCGGCGCGGCCTCGCGGCGGATGGAGCTGGCGGGGTAAAAATCGCAGGATCGTCGCGGTGCTTCTAGAGCATTTTCGGGGGGTGTGGACACAGCCTCGCGCGAAGAAAAGGACGGTCGTTCGCAAGATTGGAACTTGTCCACCGGCGGCGTGGCGTGCGCCGGCGCGGATTGTCGCGCAGGCCTGGATGTGGCATGCCGGGCCGTGCCGGCTTGGCCGAGTCAGCGTCGGGCCTGAGGGCGGGTTCCATAGTTCCGTCGCGTTTGGCGGGTGTTGTTGGCGGGAGTTTCAAGGCCGGATGGCCTGCTCCGACAAGTGGATGACGTGACCCGACTTGCGATGATGCTGCGAATTTCCAGACGCTTCGGCGTGGCTCTGCTGGCGCTGACGGCCATGAGCGGAGCGGCCGCTGCCCAGTCCGCATCCTGCGAGGCGTGGCGGGCGGAGCTTCAGAGCCTGCAAGGACGAAGCGGTGGCGATGCGCGGGCCGCACAGGCAGCCCAGCGCGTCGGCGCGCAACTCGCCAGGCTGAGCGGCCAGTATCGCGCGATGGGCTGCGAACGCGGCGGCTTCCTCTTCTTCGGCGAGCAGGTACCGCCGCAATGCGGCAGCATCCGCGCCCAGCTGGGCCAGCTCCAGGCCCAATACGGCGCCCTGCAGCGGCAGGCCCAGGGCGGCGGCCTCGAGCAGCGGCGTGCCCAGCTCGCAGCCGCGATCAGCAACAATTGCGGGCCACGCCAACGCGGCTTCTTCGACACCATCTTCGGGCGCGATCCCGGGCTGGGCGGGGTCGATTCGACGCTGCCCGAGCTCGACCCCGAGCAATCGGTGATCGAGCCGGAAAAGCCGCGTCTGGGCGGACCGCAGACCGTCTGCGTGCGCAGTTGCGACGGCTATTTCTTCCCGCTCGCCAACAATACCGGCAACGCTGACGAGATGTGCCAGGCGCTCTGCCCGAACGCCGAGACCACGGCCTTCGGCATGAGCGCCGGCGGTGACATCCAGAACGCGGCCTCGCGCTCGACCGGGCAGCCCTATTCGTCGCTGCCGAACGCGGGAAAGTACCAGCACAGCGTCGATTCGACCTGCACCTGCCGCGCCCAGGGCCAGAGCTGGTCGCAGACGTTGAAGAACGCCGAATATCTGCTCGACAAGCGCAAGGGGGACGTCATCGTCACCGAGCAGCGTGCGGCCGAGCTCTCGCGGCCGAAGCCGGACCCGAAGCGCCGAGGCGCCGCGGCGGAAGCCGCCGTCACGCCGGCCCCGGCTGCCGAAGCGGCCGACGAGAAGCCACTGCCCTCCGAGAACTCCCCGACATCCGGGACGGAATCGGCGGGCGTCGGGCCGGATACGGTCGGAGAAAAGGTTCTGGACAAGGGCGACGGGCTGAAGAGCGAATCGCGCAGCGTCACGGGCGAGCGTCGTGCCGTGCGGATCGTCGCGCCGAACCTCGCGCCCAATCTCAGCCCGCAGCTGGTCAGGCCCTGATCGAAAAGTTCCATGCGCAGAGCACGGGGCTTACCGCCAGCGAGCGCCGGGCGCCTCTCTGGACGCATGGCCGGGAGCATCGCATAACAAGCGTCTCTTCCCCGCCGGGAGGCGACCAGACCGCATCCTGCCCGCATCGCGGCGCTTGCCTCTGACGTTCCCCCGTCCCATGCAGAGGCCGCCATGTCGGACGTCAGCGCGCAGCAGCCGCACCATCCGCACCCCATCGAGCTCGCCGACGCCAGGCGCCGGATCAAGGCGATCTTCATCGGCTCCGTCGGCAATCTGGTCGAATGGTACGACTTCTACGCCTACACGGCCTTCGCACTCTATTTCGCGCCGCATTTCTTCCCCTCGCACGACCCCGTCGTGCAGCAGCTCAACGCCGCCACGCTGTTCGCCGCCGGGTTCATCGTGCGCCCGGTCGGGGGCTGGCTGTTCGGCCATCTGGCGGACCGCTACGGCAGACGCCTGTCGCTGATGGTGTCGGTGCTGATGATGTGCTTCGGCTCGCTGATCATCGCCTTCACCCCGACCTACGAGACGATCGGCTTCGCCGCCCCCGCGCTGCTGGCGCTGGCGCGCATCATCGAGGGCCTGAGCCTCGGCGGCGAGTACGGAGCGAGCGCGACCTATCTGACCGAGATCGCCGATCCCGAGCATCGCGGCTTCTATTCGAGCTTCCAGTATGTGACGCTGATCGGCGGGCAGCTCACCGCCATCCTCGTGCTGCTCCTGCTGCAGAACGTCTTCCTCACGCACGAGCAACTCGTGGCCTGGGGCTGGCGCATTCCCTTCGTCATCGGCGCGGCACTCGCCATCACCGCCATGGTCATGCGCCGGCACATGCAGGAGACTGAGGCGTTCGAGGCCGCGAAGGGCACCATGACGCGAGAAAGCTCGCTGCGCGGCCTGATGAAATATCCGCGCGAGGTCGCGATCGTGGTCGGCCTCACGGCCGGCGGCACCGCCGCCTTCTACACCTTCACCACCTACATGCAGACCTTCGTCAAGCAGACGGTGGGCCTTTCCGATATCGTGACGACCTACGTCATCGCCGGCTCGCTCATCTTCGCCTCGATCCTGCAGCCGGTCTACGGGCTGATCTCCGACAGGATCGGCCGCAAGCCGGTGCTGATGTTCTTCGGCATAGCCGGCACCCTGCTGACCGTGCCGATCCTGACGACGCTCGCCGGCACCAAATCCGCCTGGACGGCGTTCCTGCTGATCTGCGGCGCCTGGATTTTCACCGCGGGCTACACCTCGATCAATGCCGTGGTGAAGGCGGAGCTGTTTCCGACGGCCGTCCGCGCGACCGGCGTAGCCGTGCCCTATGCCGTGACGGTCTCGATCTTCGGCGGCACGGCGCCCGCGATCGCCCTGTTCTTCAAGCAGCAGGGCCACGAGCAGTGGTTCTTCTATTACCTCGCCGGTATGATCTTCATCTCGTTCCTGGTGTATGCCCTGATGCGCGACACCAAGCACGCCTCCGCGATGCAGCGGCACGAGTGAGGCGCGAAGGGCTCAGGCGCTTTCGCCGGCCAGCCGCTTCAGCGCCTTCTCCCGCCCGATCAGCGGCAAAAGCGCCGCCAGCTCCGGGCCGTGGTCGAGCCCGGTCAGGGCTTGGCGCAGCGGCATGAACAGCGCCTTGCCCCTGGCGCCGGTGGCGGCGGAGACGGCCTGCGTCCAGTTCTTCCAGCTCGCGGCGTCGTAAGGCTCCGGCGGCAGCGCTGCGGCCGCCTTCGCCGCGAAGTCCGGCTCGGTGATGACGGGCACGACCGGCCCCTCGACGACCCTCCACCAGAGCTTCGCCTCCTCGAATTTGCCGAGATTGCCGCGGACGGCCAGCCAGAAGGCCTCGCCACCGCCGATGCCGGCCGCCGCGAGCCGGTCCGCGACCGCCATGAACGGCATCTGGTGCAAGGTTCGCGCGCTGAGCGTCTCCAGCTCGTGCTCGTCGAACTTCGCCGGCGCCCGCGACACGTGCGCGAGCTCGACGAGCGACGCGAGTTCGTCGAGGCTCGCGACCGGACGCACCGCATCGGACGTGCCGACGAGCACCGCCAGCGCCGCCACGGCCAGAGGCTCGACGCCGGATTCGCGCAGGCCGCGCAACGAAAGATGCCCAAGGCGCTTCGAGAGCCCTTCTCCGCTCGCGGTAGTCAGCAGGTTGTGATGGCCGAAGACCGGAAGGGCGGCACCAAGCGCCTCGAATATCTGTGCCTGGACCGCGGTGTTGGTGACATGGTCCTCGCCTCGGATGACGTGGCTCACGCCGGTCTCGACGTCGTCGACCACCGAGGGCAGCGTGTAGAGATAGCTGCCGTCCTCGCGGACCAGCACCGGATCGGAGAGCGAGGCGCAATCGACATGGGAGGGGCCGCGCACCAGATCGTCCCAGGCGACGTCCCGCGCCTCGAGCAGGAAGCGCCAGTGCGGCTTGCGGCCCTCGGCCGCGAAGGCAGCCTTCTGCTCCGCCGTGAGCTTCAGCGCGGCTCGGTCGTAGATCGGAGGCAGGCCGCGCGCGAGCTGGCGCTTGCGACGGCGGTCGAGCTCGTCGGGGGTCTCGTAGCAGGCATAGAGCCGGCCGGCGGCGCGCAGCCGGCCGGCAGCCGCGTCGTAGATCGCGAGCCGCTCGGACTGCCGGATGACCGCGTCGGGCCGGATGCCGAGCCAGCCGAGATCCTCGGCGATGGCGTCGGCGTATTCCGCCTTCGAGCGCGCGATGTCGGTGTCGTCGTAGCGCAGCAGGAAACGGCCGTGGTGGCGCCGGGCAAAGAGCCAGTTGAACAGCGCCGGCCGAGCGTTGCCGATATGCAGATAGCCGGTGGGGGACGGCGCGAAGCGCACCAGCGGAGAATGCGAGGTCGACGATGTCATGCCGCGGCTTATCGCGCGTTTGCCGGCGGGCGACAATCGTGCCGGTAACCGAAATTCCCCATCGTTAACCGCGCATTAGGGTTACCAAGGCATGAATTGACCCGGGCAGGCGAGACGGGACCAGCCGAATACTGCCGGGGAGATCAGGATGCGTATCCGTTCCATGACATGCGTGGCCGGCGCCGCTGTTGTTGCGGCGATGCTCGGCTCGCCGGCCGTCGCGGCCGATTATCCGGTGCTGCGCGGCTCACAGATCGACGACGCCCCGCCGGCGCCGGCATTGCTGGGTGGCTCGACCAATTGGTCGGGCTTCTATTTCGGTGGCGGCGCGGGAGCGTCCGACACCAAGTTCAAACCCGGCACCGGCCTGCAGGACCTGGCGAATTTTGCCTTCCGAAACACCACGCTCGGCCAGCAGGTCAACATGGGTTCGCTGGTCAACAACCTTCCCGAAAAGAGCGACAGCGGCGTCACCTACTTCGGCTTCCTCGGCTACAATTGGGCGTTTGGCGACGCGGTGCTGGGCCTGGAAGCAGATTATACCCGATCGGGCCACGCCTATCAGATCGACGACTATATCGCCCGCCGCGTCGTGACGCCTGACGGGACGGTCAACGACTTCTCCCTGACGACGAACCAGAGCGCCAAGCTCAACGATTATGGTACGGCTCGCCTGCGCATGGGCTGGGCTTTCGGCAACTTCATGCCTTTCGCCACGATCGGCGGCGCTGTCGGCCGGTTCAACACCAGTTCGACGGTGACGGCCACCAACTATCTGACGCAGACCAATCCCGTGACCGGCGCAGTCTATCAGGGCACCGCTGCCGGATATCCCCTCACCGTCGGCGCGACCAAAAAGAACGTCTACGGCTTCGGCTTGGCGGTCGGCGGCGGCGTGGATTGGGCGCTCGGCGAGAACATCTTCCTGCGCGGCGAATACCAGCTGATCCGCTTCGCGGATGTCGAAGGTACGACCACCACAGTCAACACGGCGCGTGCTGCGGTCGCCGTCAAGTTCTGACCAGACAGACCTGCCGCAACGAAAAAGGCCGGAGCACGAGCTCCGGCCTTTCCTGTTTCGATCGTCGAGAGCACGGGCTACTCGGCCGCCTCGACCTGCGGGCGCACCCGCCCGGCCCGCTCGCGCTTGACCAGCTCGGCGACGAGGAAGGCGAGCTCGAGCGCCTGCTCGGCGTTGAGGCGGGGGTCGCAGACCGTGTGGTAGCGGTCGTTGAGATCGGCGTCGGTCATGCCGCGCGCCCCGCCGGTGCATTCGGTGACGTTCTTGCCGGTCATCTCGAGGTGCAGGCCGCCGGCATGGGTGCCTTCGGCCTGGTGGACGGCAAAGAAGTTCTTCACCTCGGTCATGATCAGATCGAACGGCCGGGTCTTGTAGCCGCTCGCGGCCTTGACCGTGTTGCCGTGCATCGGGTCGCAGGACCAGACCACGTTGCGCCCTTCCCGCTTGGTGGCGCGCACCAGCGCCGGGAGGTTGTCGAAGACCTTGTCGGCGCCGAAGCGGGCGATCAGGGTCAGCCGGCCTGCCTGGTTCTGCGGATCGAGCACCTCGATCAGCTTGAGCAGGCCGTCGACCGTGGTCGAGGGACCGCATTTCAGGCCGATCGGGTTCCTGATGCCGCGGAAGAACTCGACATGGGCATGATCGAGCTGGCGCGTGCGGTCGCCGATCCAGACCATGTGGCCGGAGGTGTCGTACCACTCGCCGGTGGTGGAATCGACGCGCGTCATCGCCTGCTCATAGCCGAGCAACAGCGCCTCGTGGCTGGTGTAGAAATCGGTCGTGCGCATCTCCGGATGGGTCTCCGGATCGATGCCGATGGCGCGCATGAACTCCAGCGCCTCGGTGATGCGCTCGGTGACCTCCTGATAGCGATGCGACTGCGGGCTGTCCTTGACGAAGCCGAGCATCCAGCGATGCGCGTTGTCGAGGTTGGCGTAGCCGCCCGAGGCGAAGGCGCGCAGCAGGTTCAGCGTCGCGGCCGACTGTCTGTAGGCCTCGAGCTGCCGGCGCGGATCGGGTACGCGGGCCTCGGCCGTGAAGGCGATGTCGTTGACGATGTCGCCCTTGTAGCTCGGCAGCTCGACGTCGCCGATCTTCTCGTTCGGCGCCGAGCGCGGCTTGGCGAACTGCCCGGCGATGCGCCCGACCTTCACGACGGGCGAGCCGCCGGCGAAGGTCAGCACGACCGCCATCTGCAGGAACAGCCGGAAGAAATCCCGGATGTTGTCGGCGGAGTGCTCCGCGAAGCTCTCCGCACAATCACCGCCCTGCAGGAGGAAGGCCTCGCCGGCCGCGACCTTGCCCAACGCCCGTTTGAGCTTGCGCGCCTCCCCTGCAAAAACGAGCGGCGGAAAGCCGGCGAGCTGCTGCTCGACCGCCTTCAAGGCTGCCTGGTCCGGATAATCCGGAATCTGCTGGGCGGGCCTGGCCCTCCAGCTCTCTGGCGTCCACCGCTCGGACATGGGACTACGTGCTCCTGACCTCTCGAAGATCGCGCGTCGTTAACCTTGGGTCGCGCGAAGGGGCGGCTATACACCCTGACGGCAGGGATGGCCACCGCTGCCAACGAGGCGCGCCGGCGGCCCGGCGCAAGGGTGCGATTGCACGGATCGCATCATCGCGTTCGACCGGCGGGGCTGAGAGCCGGATTCACCGTGTCGGCAGCTCGACGTGGGGCTGCGTCCGGCGACTGGTCTCAGCTTGCCCGCGGCGTCCGCATCGTCACCAGTTCCTCGGCCGCGCTCGGATGCAGCGCCACGGTGCGGTCGAAATCCGCCTTGGTCGCGCCCATCGTGACCGCGATCGCCGCCGCCTGGACGATCTCGCCGGCATCGTGGCCGAGGATATGGACGCCCAGCACCTTGTCGGTCTTCGCATCGATGACGAGCTTCATGTAGATGCGCTCGTGCCTGCCCGAGATCGTCGCCTTCATGGGACGGAAGCCGGACTCGAAGACGCGCAGCTCATGCCCCGCGGCCACGGCCTGGGCCTCGGTCAGCCCGACCGTGCCGACCTCCGGCGTGGTGAAGACGGCCGAAGCGATGGTGCCGTGATCGACCGTCCACGTCTTGCCGCCGAAGACGGAGTCGGCGAAGGCGTGCCCCTCGCGGATCGCGACGGGCGTGAGGTTCACCCGGTTGGTGACGTCGCCGACTGCGTGGATCGAGGCAACGCTGCTGGCCGATGCGGCGTCGACCGCGATCTCGCCGAGCGCCCCGAGCCTGACCCCGGCTTTCTCCAGCCCGAGCCCCCTGGTATTCGGCCGCCGCCCCGTCGCGACCAGCACGACATCGGCCTCGATGGGCGCTCCCGTCGCGCAATGCGCGCGGCGGGCACCGTCCGGCAACTCCTCGATGCGCTCGATGGTGCAGCCGAGACGGAAGGCGATGCCGGCCTCCTTCAGCGCATCGCGCAGGCGGTTGCGGATGTCCTCGTCGAATCCGCGCAGGATGTTGTCGCCGCGATGCAGGACGGTGACGGCGACGCCCAGCCGCGCGAAGAGGCTCGCGAACTCCAGCGCGATATAGCCGCCGCCGACGACGAGCAGCCGCTTCGGCAGCGTCGGCAGATGGAAGACCTCATTCGAGGAAATGCCAAGCTCGCCGCCAGGGATCGGCGGATCGAAAGAAGGCCAGCCGCCGGTCGCGACCAGGATGTGGCGTGCGGTGACGACCTCGCCGCTTCGCTGCAGACGGACCGCATGCGGTCCCTCGATCACCGCCCGCTCCTCGCGGATCTCGACCTTCGCGCCTTCGAGACCCTTGCGATAGAGGCCTGAGAGGCGGGTGACCTCGTTCGCCACCGCGTCGCGCAGCGTCGGCCAGTCGAAGGACGGCGTGCCGGGCAGTGTCCAGCCGAAGCCGGCGGCATCCTCGAAATCGTCGGCGAAGCGGCTGGCATAGACGAAGAGCTTTTTCGGGACGCAGCCGCGAATGACGCAGGTGCCGCCGATGCGATCTTCCTCGGCGATCATGACCCGCGCGCCGTGGCCTGCGGCGATGCGCGCCGCGCGAGTACCGCCGGAACCGGCCCCGATGACGAAGAGATCGACGTCGAATTCAGCCATTGTCTTCTCCTTGTCGCAGGCTCGTGCCGGGGCCGAACCACAGGATCGCAGCACCCAGAACGGCAATCCACCATCCCTGCCAGGCGCCGTGCCCGACAACGGAAATCGCGAAGGCTGCCGCAAACAGCGCCAGCCGCGGCGCCATCTCCGACGGCGTCAGCCGCCGCAGCCGCAGCAGCAGGAACAGGCCCGCCAGCGTAAGCAGCCCGGCCCCGACGGCGCCGGTCTCGGCCCAGGCCTGCAGCGGCATGTCGTGAGGGTGCCCCACTGCCAGCAAGGCCCGGTGTTCCGGTGCCACCTCGGCCGCCACCGGATTCCGCTCCATCGTCGCGGAGGTGCCAAAGCCCGCCCCGGCGATCGGCCGCGCCCGCGCCACCTCGCCGAAGCTGAGCCAGATGTCGATCCGGGCCTGGCCGGTCATCACGGCGAAGCGGTTCAGGATGATCGAAGGCAGCCAGTTATGTGCGGCGACCCCGAGGACCGGCGCCATCGCCATGGTGAGGACGAAGGCGCAGCCAATGGCCGCCAGCGTCAGGCGCGGCCGAAGCGCCGACAGCAGCCAGCAGATCGCACAGACGGCGAAGCCGAGCCGCGCGGAGGCGCTTTCGGAGCGGAGCGCCAGGGCAGCCACGGCGAGCCCGACGAGCACGGCGAGAACCCTGTCGGCGCGCCGCGCACCGGGCAGGTTCCAGAGGCCATGGATCGTGGGCACCGCGAGCACGAGCGTGGTGATCGCAGGACGATTGAAGACGAAGCCCATCAGCTTTCCGACGCCAAGCGCCGCACGCTGGGACAGCCCGGAGGCCAGCTCGACGATCGCCAGCAGACAGGCGAGGACGAGCGCGAGCGCGAGCGTCCGCAGCCAGCCCGGCCGCGGCCTGAACCGGCCGGAACACGCGATGGCGAGAGCGAACGCGACCGGCAGCACGAGCTCGGCCCAGGCGCGCAGGGACGCTGCCGGCTCATGGCTCCAGAGAATGGTGACGAGCGCCCAGGCGAGGAAGCCGGCGAGCGCCAGCGCGGGCGGCGTCGCGAGCAGACGGCGCAGCGACGCTGCGAGGTCCTGTCCTCGCCCGGCTGCCACGGCCGCGGCGAGGAACGGGACGACCGCCAGACCGAGCATCAGCGGAGCCGAGCGATTGGCAAGCCACATCGCCAGCGGCATCACCGCCAGCAGCGTGGCGCCGGTCGAGGCCAGGCGCCGGGGCAGCGCCGATTTCGGCGCAGATAGATGGCGACGCGCGGGAGGTGTCTCACTCATGCGCTGCGCTTACGTGATCAGGCGAAACCTCGCCAGCACGTTGTCGCGAGCCCATCGCAGAGTCGTAGGAACAAAGGCGTAGATCCTGCAGAAATGGGCCGCCGACCCCGAAAATTATTGACAGGACATTATTCAATCGGGCGCAATTGACGCCCGGCGCGGCAGGATGTCACAGCCCTGCTGCCCCAAGAAACGACGGCAAACGCCGTAACCGGAGGAATCCATGCTGACATCGATCCTGAAGCGCGGCGCGATCACGGCGGTGGCCCTTGCCGCGCTCTCGACGGCCGCGTTCGCCCAGCTCAACGAACTGAAGATCATGGCACCCGCGGCTCCCGGCGGCGGCTGGGATGGCACTGCCCGCTCCATGCAGCAGGCTCTTACCGGCGCGGGCATCGTCAAGAGCGTGCAGGTCAACAACGTCACCGGCGCGGGCGGCACGATCGGCCTCTCCCAGCTCATCGGCGCTAAGGGCCAGGGCGACCAGCTCATGGTCAACGGCTTCGTGATGGTCGGCGCGATCCTGCTCAACAAGTCGCCGGTCAACCTGACCCAGATCACTCCGATCGCGCGCCTGACGGCCGAGGCCGAGGTCATCGTCGTGCCGGCCGAGTCGCCGCTGAAGACCGCCAAGGATCTCGCCGAGAAGCTCAAGGCCGATCCCGCCAAGGTGACCTGGGCAGGCGGCTCCGCCGGCGGCACCGACCACATCCTCGCCGCCCTGTTCGCGCAGGCCGTCGGCGCCGATGCCAAGAAGATCAACTACATCCCGTTCTCGGGTGGCGGCGAGGCGCTCGCGGCCATGCTCGGCGGACGCGTCACGGCCGGCGTTTCCGGCTATGGCGAGTTCGAGGGCCAGATCAAGGCCGGCAAGCTGCGCGTGCTCGCGGTCTCCTCGCCGAAGCGGCTCGAGAATGCGCCGGACGCGCCGACTCTGAAGGAGCAGGGCATCGATCTCGAGCTCCTGAACTGGCGCTCCGTCGTCGCCCCTCCCGGCCTCTCGGCCGAGCAGACCAAGGCTCTGACCGACACGGTCGAGAAGATGGCGAAGTCGAAGGAGTGGCAGGAAATCCTGAAGGCGCGCGGCTGGGACGACGCCTTCCTGGCCGGCCCGGCGTTCGACAGCTTCCTGAAGAACGAGATCGAGCGCGTCGGCAAGGTGATGCACGAGGTCGGCCTGGTGAAGTAGGGCCACGGCCTGTTCCATCGGAGAGGCCGGAGACTCCCGGCCTCTCCCTTTTTTATCGCCCGTGCGTCGCTCCGGCGCCGCCTACCGCCCGGAACCGCCATGACGAACGAGACTCGCGCGCAAGGCGCCGACAAGCCGGCCCTGATCGTCGGCGTCCTGTTGCTGGCCGTCGCCTTCCTCGTCGGCTACGACGCCTCGCAGCAGACCATCACCTCGACCTATGGAATCGGCCCCACCGCCATGCCCTACGTCGTGGCTTGCGGGCTCGTCGTTCTCGGCCTCGCCCATTTCGTCACCGCCTTTCGCGGCGGGCTCCCCAAGCCCGACGCCGCCGACAGCCAGGCACTGCTCTGGATCGCGGGCGGCCTCGTCTGCCTGATCGGCTGCATCGGGCTCGGAGGCGGATTCGTCATCGCCATCGCCCTGCTCTTCGCCTGCACGTCGCGCGGCATGGGCCGGCAAGCCCTCGCGGTCGACCTTGCGATCGGCTTCGTGCTCGGCCTCGCAATCTATCTCACCTTCGCCAAGCTCCTGACGCTGATCCTGCCGTCGGGACCGCTCGAGCGCCTGTTCCTCTGAGGAGAGCGGCACGATGGATACCCTGCTCTCCCTGCTCCATGGCTTCACCGTCGCCCTCGAGCCATCGAAGCTGCTGTTCTGCCTGATCGGCGTCTTCCTCGGCACTGCCGTGGGCGTGCTGCCCGGCATCGGCCCGGCCCTGACGGTCGCGCTGCTGCTGCCGGTCACCTTCAAGCTCGACCCCGGCGGCTCGCTCATCATGTTCGCCGGCATCTACTACGGCGGCATGTATGGCGGCTCGACGACCGCGATCCTGCTGAACGCCCCCGGAGAAAGCGCCTCGCTCGCGACCGCGCTCGAAGGCTCGAAGATGGCCAAGGCCGGTCGCGGCGGCCCGGCGCTCGCGACATCGGCCATCGGCTCCTTCGTCGCCGGGCTGATCGCGACGATCGGCCTCGCCTTCCTCGCTCCCTGGCTGGTCGAGGTCGCGGTGAAGTTCGGCCCCTGGGACTATTTCGCCCTGATGATCGTCGCCTTCGTCACCGTCTCGGCGACCTTTGGCGACTCCCCGCTGCGCGGCCTCACCAGCCTGTTCCTCGGCATCGCGCTCGGGCTGATCGGCATCGACAAGCTGACCGGACAGGCGCGCCTGACCTTCGGCGTGCCGGAATTGCTCAATGGCGTCGAGGTCACGACGCTCGCTGTCGGCCTCTTCGCGGTGGGCGAAGCCTTCTACGTTGCCTCCAAGCGCTTCCGCGACCCGGAGGAGATCATCCCGATCAAGGGCTCGCTGTGGATGACCAAGGAGGACTGGAAGCGCTCCTGGGCTCCGTGGCTGCGCGGCACCGCCTTCGGCTTCCCGATCGGCGCGCTGCCGGCCGGGGGCGCCGAGGTGCCGACCTTCCTGAGCTATTCGACCGAAAAGAAGCTCTGCAAGTATCCCGATGAGTTCGGCAAGGGCGCAATCGAGGGCGTCGCCGGGCCGGAGGCGGCCAACAACGCCTCGGCCGCCGGCACGCTGGTGCCGCTGCTGACGCTCGGCCTGCCGACCTCGGCGACGGCGGCGATCATGCTCGCCGGCTTCCAGCAATATGGCCTCAATCCCGGCCCGCTGCTCTTCGCGGAGAAGCCCGACCTGGTCTGGGGCCTGATCGCCTCGCTGTTCATCGCCAACGTCATGCTGGTGATCCTCAACCTGCCGCTGATCGGGCTTTGGGTCCGGCTGCTGGCGATCCCGCAGCCCTGGCTCTATGCCGGCATCCTCGTCTTCGCGACGATGGGGACGCTCGCCGTCAACGGCTCGCCGGTCGAGCTGACGATGCTCTTCGCCTTCGGCTTCATCGGCTACCTGATGCGCCGCTACGACTATCCCGTGGCACCGATGGTGGTCGGGCTCATCCTCGGCCCGATGGCGGAGGCCCAGCTCAGGCGCGCCCTGCAGATCAGCCTCGGCGACCCGATGATCCTGCTGCAGAACCCGATCTCGGCGACGCTGCTGGGCATCGCCTTCCTCGCACTGGTCGCGCCATTCGTGATGAAGGGTCTCAACCGGTTCAAGGCGTCGGAGGACTGACGAGGCCGAGCCGGAAGAGGCTCTCTCCGGTCGCGACCAGCGCCTCGGCTGCCGGCCGCGGCTGCCAGCCGAGCATCGCCTGCGCCTTGGCGCTCGTCGCGTTCTTCTCGCGCCCGAGTTCGGGCGTGGCTGCCTGCCGCGCCGTGGCGCTGAAGCGGGCGACGAGCCGTACCAGCCAGTTCGGCAGCACCAGCGTCGAGACGCGCCCGGCCCGTGCCCCGAGCCCGTCCTTCAGAGCCCGCGCGATGGCCTGCATGCTGAGGAAGTCGCCGGCCGTGGCGAGGAAGCGCTCTCCCGCGGCGGCCGGATCGGTCATCGCGCGCAGGTGCAGATCGGCCACGTCGCGCACATCGACGACGCCGAACATGAGCTGCGGCAAGGCGCGCAACCGGCCCTCCAGCATGCTCCTGACCAGCACGATCGAGGCCGAAAGATCGGCCCCGAGCACCGGACCGAAGATGCCGACGGGATTGACGACGGCCAGTTCCATGCCCTGCCCCTCTCCGTCCATGAAGTCCCAGGCCGCCTTCTCGGCCAAGGTCTTCGATCGCGGATAGGCGGCCAGCCCCGATGCGACCGGATCCGTCCAGTCGCGCTCGTCATAGGGCCGGCCGGGAGAGCCGCCATAGCCGATCGCGGCGAAGGACGACGTCAGGACCACCCGCCGAACCCCGGCCCGCTTTGCGGCCCGGAGCACGCGCAGGCTCCCGTCACGGGCCGGACCGATCAGCTCGCCCTCGTCGCGGGGCGTTGCCGCCGGCAGCGGGGAAGCGACGTGCAGAACATATGTGCAGCCGGCCACCGCGGCATCCCAGCCATCGTCAGCTGCCAGGTCGGCGATCGCGATCGCGAGACGGCCGTCGAGCGAGGCGCCGGCGCCCGCCAGGGACGCCCGCAGAGCGCCCTCCCGCTCCGCCGAGCGCAAGGTCGTGCGGACATCGTGACCCGCTTCGAGCAGCGCGAGGATGCAGTGGCCGGCAACGAAGCCGGAGCCCCCGGTCACGAGGACGGTTTCGCGGGCCATGACCTGGGTCTCCATCGCGTCGGCAGCGCCGGGGACCCGAGCTGCGAAAATACCGGAGGCCGCCTCTCCTCCGTCGCGCGAACGGCCGGTGGGGTTGCCACCGGCCGTTCGCAAGGTCGATCATCGTGCCTGGACGCGCCAGCTTCGGCACAGACCGTCAACGCAGCGACGCGCATCCATGCACCGGCGACGCCCGCAAGCGCGTCAGAGCGTGTGGCCGCGCTTGCGCATCTCCTGCGAGAGCCGGTCGAACAGGTAGTTGCTCGTCTGAACGCTCCAGGGCTGCAGCACCGGCAGCACGTCGTTCATGGCCTCGCCCCGCATCTTCGAATAGGTCTGCCCGAGCGGCGACTTGAAGAAATCCGCAACGCCCTTCAGATCGGCCTCGGACATCTTCCGGGCGAAGGCCTCAGCCACGAGCTTCGCCATCTCCTCGGCCCGCTTGTCGGCCTCCGGCTTCAGCTCGGCGACGATGGCGTCGACATCCTTCTTCAGTTCCGGCCGCGTCGCGATCAGCTGCGGCGCGTTCTCCTCGAACTCCTTGTAGATGCCGGTGATGGTCTGCGTGACGCCGGTCAGGTCCATGACCTCGCGAGCCACCTGGATATGGCTCGGAGTCAGGACCGGAGCCTGCGCGAAGACAGGAGCGGCGCAGACCAGCACCAGGCCGAGAAGCGCGCTGGCGAGAGAATGGCGGACCATCGATTCAAAACCCCTTCATCTGTAACGCCGCATCCGGAAAGCCCGGCGACGCCTCCGGCCCCGCGGGCCCATTGCCGCGTTCCTTAGCGTGGATCGCGCCCGAATGGAATCATTCGACCCGACCGAGCAGCCGGAGCCCATCCGCCCCGGCCAGGATCGCTCCGGTGGCGAGGCCGATGAACAGGCCGTGCTCGACTACACCCGGAACAGCGTTGAGAGCCTGAGCCAACAATTCCGGCCGCTCTATGGCGCCGAGATGGGCGTCGAGAATGAAATGTCCGCCGTCAGTCACGAGCGGGCCGTCATCCGCCCCGGCGCGAAGCGTCAACCGGCCGGCGGCGCCCGACGCCTCGATCGCGACCGCAACCGCGCGCCGCGTCGCCTCCAGACCGAAGGGCACCACTTCGATCGGCAGCGGGAAGCGGCCCAGCATCTGTACGAGCTTGCCGTCATCGGCGATCACGATCATGCGCGCGGAGGCCGCCGCCACGATCTTCTCGCGCAGCAGCGCGGCGCCGCCGCCCTTGATCAGGCGGAGCTGAGGGTCGACCTCGTCGGCACCGTCGACCGTCAGGTCGAGCGCCGGCGTCTCGTCGAGGGTCGACATCGGTATGTTCAGGGACAGGGCCTGGGCCTGCGTCGCCTCGGACGTCGCGACGCAGAGGACGTCCAGCCCCTCCGCGACCCGCCTGCCGAGCAGATCGACGAAATGCTTCGCGGTCGAGCCGGTTCCAAGCCCCAGCCGCATGCCGGGGCGGACGAGTTCGAGTGCGCGGGCCGCGGCCTGCCTCTTCAGTTCGTCGGCGTTCATCGTCGTATCCGGAGGGCCTTCTGGAGGTCGGTCGCCGCCGAAGCGGCTGGCGCGCCCTCCTGCCGTGCCGGCAGAGCCGAGTCCAGCCCCCATCTCGGAAATTGCGCCGGTCGGACCTATTTCCCCTGCGGCGTGCACACCGTCTTGTCGTCGAAGACGTAGCAGATGCTCATCTCGCCCGTCCGCAGGTTGACGCGGAAGATGCCGCCCTCCTTCTCGTGCCGGGACGGCATCAGGCCATATTCGCCCGGCGTCTGCGGACCGGCTCCTTCACCGGCCGGAAAGCAGATGGTGACGCCGACTCCGCCTTCCTTGAGCTGGAACTGGCAGGCCCCGACCTCCCCGGTCGCCCTGTCGACGCGATAGACGCGGTTGAGGTCGTTCTGCGGCGCCGGCGCGAACTCGAAATTGCCGGCGAAGGCCGGGCCTGCCACGAGCAGCGGCATGAAGCACCAGCGCAAAGCGCGCGAACCGCGCCACAGTCGATCGGGCATCTTCAGCATCACAAGGTTCCCAGCCGCCCGAGCAGCGGCGAATCGACGGCAGAGTAGCACCAAGCAGCGCGGATTTGAGGCCAGCCTTACCGCCATGCGCCAGCCGTGCTTGCCAAGCGCCGCCGAAGCACCTTTAAGCGGTCGCACTCCAATCTCCGCAGCCGAGGGACCCTCGCGATCATGAGCCTCTCCCCCATCGTCGTCTTCGACCTCGACGGCACCCTGGCCGAGACCGCGCCGGACATCATGCGCACGCTGAACGTCATCCTGACGCAGGAAGGACTGGCCGCCCTGCCGCTGGAACGGGCGCGCGAGTTGGTCGGTGCCGGAGCCAGGGCCCTGATCGAGCGTGGCTTCACGGTCTCGGGGCGCCCGCTCGAACCGGACACGCTGGAACGGCTGTTCCAGGAGTTCCTCGCGATCTACGCGCGGGACGTCGCCTCCCACAGCTACCTCTTCGACGGCATCCTCGGCGCGATGGACCGCCTGGCCGGCCAGGGCTATGCGCTCGCGGTCTGCACCAACAAGCCGATCCTGCATACCAGGCTGATCCTCGATCATTTCGGCATCGCCGGCCGCTTTGCCGCGGTGGCGGGGCGCGACACCTTTCCCTATTTCAAGCCCGATCCGCGCCATCTCACCATGACGATCGAGATGGCCAAGGGCGATCCCCAGCGGGCGGTGATGATCGGCGATTCGCGCACCGACATCGCCACCGCCAGAGCGGCCGGCATTCCGTCGATCTGCGTGCCATTCGGCTATACCGACGTCCCGATCGAGACATTGGAGCCGGATTTCATCATCCAGCATTTCGACGAGCTTCCGGCAGCGGTCGCCCGCGCCCTCGATCCGGTGGCCATCGCCTCCTGAGCACACAACCGTCCTTGACGGCATCGGGCCCGCCGACTAGGAGAGGCCCGTCCGGGCGATTAGCTCAGCGGTAGAGCACTCCCTTCACACGGGAGGGGTCACAGGTTCGATCCCTGTATCGCCCACCATTCCTTCCCGGCATTCCGATATTGCTTGCAGGCTTGGTTGGCGCTGTGTGGCATGCCGTTGGCGGCTTTCGCGCCGCAGGGAAGCTCGGCCTGAGCGGCTTCGCGGCTCTTGTTTCCAGCGGGTTCGGCACCACTTCTTGAGAAGGGTGGCATATCGCCGCCATTCAGCCGTTGGGCGACGCGGCACAGCACAGTGGGACGTGAAAGATGTCCACGCAAGCCCAACTACGACTGCCTGCGCAGTCGCCCTCCCGGCGTGACTTTCTCTTCCTAGCAACAGGAGCCTTCGGCGCCGTCGGTGCCGGAGCGGCCGTCTGGCCCTTGCTCGCCTCGATGAAGCCCTCCGCCGAGGTGAAGGCGGCAGGCGGGCCCATCACCGTCGACCTTTCCCATCTCCAGCCTGGCCAGCAGATTTCAGTGTTCTGGCAGGGGAAGCCGGTCTTCATCCTGCACCGCACCGGGCAGGCTCTGGCCGAACTGCGCGACCCAAAGCTGCTCGCAAGGCTCGGCGATCCCGATTCGGCGATGGTCCAGCAACCGGACTATGCCCGGAACTGGTGTCGGTCGACGAAGCCGGAATTCATGGTTCTCATCGCCATCTGCACGCATCTCGGCTGCATTCCCGCCATCCGGCCCGATCCCGGCGATTCCAGCATCGACACCTCCTGGCCCGGCGGGTATTTCTGCCCCTGCCACGGATCGAAATACGACTTGGCCGGACGCGTCTTCCGTGGTGTTCCCGCCCCCTACAACCTGCCCGTTCCGCCCCATCACTACACCGGCGACACGATGCTGGTGGTCGGCGAGAACCCGGCCGGCGAGGATTTCTCACTGTCTTCGATCGAGCAGCTCTAGAAAACCCGGCCTGCGCCGAACGCCTGGATCATCGCGCGTCCTGTCGGAGGCGGTAACGACAATCTATCTCATTGCCGGAGCATCGCATTTCCGCGAAAAGTGGATTCCACTTTTCGGTCCGCTGCTCTAGCGCAGGACCCGCGCGGCCCCGTCCGGACGCGGCGCGCCGCCCTTGGCGATCTCCACCAGTTCCGCCTCGACCCGCTGCGCGATCGGCAGGCGGAAATGCAGCGCGTCCCAGTAGTTGGCGTCCTGCGTCGTCACCGGAGAATGATGCGCATAGTCCACCATTGTCGCGCCACGACGCTTCGCCAGGGCGGCGATCGCGGCCTTGCAGGCCCCATAGCGCTGGCCGGCGACGCTGCCCTCCCGTGGAAAGGCAGCGACATGGGACGGCGGCATCACCAGGATCAGGCGCGTCGGCGGCGGGTAGGCGCCCAGCGCTCCATCGAGCCATTCCAGGGCGGGGAAGCGCCAGGCCGCGCTCTCGGCCGCAGGCACGGGCACCGTCGGCAAGGGGCTGAGATCCAGCGGATCGCCACCATTGCCCATGTAGATATGACCGCGGGCGCGGGCGAGGTCGTAGCTCCATTCAGGCGGGGTGAAGACCTCGTACCCGTCGCCCCGGATGCGCTCCGGCTCGAAGCCGATGCGATGTGCGAACAATCGGCCGGCGATCTCGAGATTGGTCAGGTTCATCAGCTTGAGCCAATCGAACCAGCGGACTTCGCGGGAGAACCAGGCCGGCACCGGCCGCGGCGTCAGCCGCTTTGCCGGATCGGTGGCGTCGGGCTCGCACCAATTGGCGTCCAGCCCCCAGATCAGCCAGCGCGGCGCGGGTGTATGTTTGCGGAAGAGGCGCGCGGTCTGGGTCTGCTCCCAGGGCGTGGCCGCGTTCATCGCGAGATTGGCGAAATGCCCGCCGAGATCGCGCGAAAGCGCGCGCGGATCGATCAGCCGCATGGTCGAGGTGCCCACGACGGCAGCGTCGAAGGCCCCCGACCGGACGAGCTGCGGATACATGTAGCGCTGGTTGATGTCCATGATCGGCCGGGCCGCCTGCCCGGCATGGACCCGCATGCCGAAGGGGTCGAGCGCGACGACGAAGCCGAATGTCAGCAAGGCGAAGGATGCCGCTGCCAGCAGGAACCACCGCGACCAGGCTTTCCAGGCTTTCGCCATCTCAGCATTCAGCTCCCTGCCGCGACCGCGCCGCCGATCGCCGCGCCTCTTCGCACAGGCGGGCACCCCAGAACAATCGGGAACCGTGTCGCGGCTGGCTGTGGCGCGCCCGACATGCGAAGAAGACGGCCGATGCCCTCGGACCTCCACCGTCTCCTGCCCCGCCCGGCGAGATGCCTGCGCACGATCATGCTCGCGGCGGCGCTCGCCGCCATCGGGCCGGCGGCGGCCGAGGAGATCGCACCGCCCTCCTCCGGCATCGAGGATGCGCTGTGCCGGCTGATCGACGATGCGGCGCGGGCGCATTCGGTGCCGGCGGCGTTCCTGACGCGGCTGATCTTCCAGGAGTCGAGCTTCCGGCCCGGCGTCACCAGCCCGGCCGGTGCGCAGGGCGTGGCACAGTTCATGCCCGGCACGGCGCGCGAGCGCGGGCTCGCCGACCCTTTCGACCCCGAGCAGGCCGTGCCCAAGGCCGCGCATTTCCTGGCGGAGCTGCGCGACCGCTTCGGCAATTGGGGGCTCGCCGCAGCAGCCTACAATGGCGGCCCGAACCGAGTCGCCGGCTGGCTCGCAGCGCGCAAAGCCGGGCAAAGCCGATTCCTGCCCTTCGAGACGGAAAACTACGTTCTCTCGATCACCGGGAGCCCGGCCGAGGACTGGGCGGAGGATGCCGCCGGCTCCGCCGACGGCGACACCCGCTCGCCGCCGCGGCTGCCTGCCACGCGCGGCCCGGAGGCGAGCTGCGGGCCGACCCTCGTCGCCCTCCGCCGGGCGCGCCCGGCCCTGCCCGCCATCGCCGAGGCGCCCTTCGCTCCCTGGGGCGTGCAGCTCGCCGGCAATTTCTCGAAGGCCCGCGCGCTTGCCTCGTTCCGACGCGCCGGCGCACAGCACCGCAGCATCATCGGCGAATTGCAGCCCATGGTCATCGGCACCCGGCTGCGCAGCCGGGGCACGCGGGCATTCTATCGCGTCCGCCTTCCGGCGGCGACACGCGCCGAAGCCGCCGCGCTGTGCCGACGCATCAAGGCCGACAGGGGCGCCTGCGTCGTCCTGAGAAGCTGAGCCCGGCAGCCTTCGCCGGGAGGCAATGTTGCAGGCGCGCAACGCGGCAGGGCAAAGCTCGGCCGCTCTCACCGATGTGATGGCGGCGCAATTGCACGCTCCTGTTGAGTCTGACAGGAGATTGAGGAGACGTTGACTTTTCCGTGTCAACTTCGTGCCCTGCGCCACCGACCGCCCGAGGTTCCTTCGATGCTTCGCTCCACCCGCCTGGCCGTGCTCGTCGGCCTTGGACTGCTCGCTCTTGGCAGCGCCGCCCGTGCCGAGATCGACCCGCTGACACGCCAGCCGCTGGTCACGTATGTCGACCCTGCCAAGGCGCAGGCGACCGCCATCCCGCGCGAGATCGTCGACTATCCGACGAGGCAGCGCCCGGGCACGATCGTGGTCAACACCACGGAGCGGCGCCTCTATTTCGTGCTGCCGGACGGCAAGGCGATGCGCTACGGCGTCGGCGTCGGCCGCCCCGGCTTCGACTGGGCCGGTGCCCATGCCATCACGCGCAAGGCGGAGTGGCCGAGCTGGACGCCGCCGTCGCAGATGCTGAAGCGCCGTCCCGACCTGCCCCGCCACATGGCCGGCGGCCCCGACAACCCGCTCGGCGCGCGCGCGCTCTACCTCGGCTCGACGCTCTACCGCATCCACGGCTCGAACGAGCCGGAGACCATCGGTCAGGCCGTTTCCTCGGGCTGCATCCGCATGCTGAACGAGGACGTGATCGACCTCTACGACCGCGCCAAGGTCGGCACCCGCGTCGTCGTCGCCCGCTGAGCGACGCCGAGGCGATTGTTTCGAAGGCCGGCGGCTACGCCGGCTTTTTGCGTTCAGGCAAACTGCGCGTCACGCACGCGGTTGCCGGCCCTTGCGACAGAAGAAAGATCGTGCCCTCGTAGGAGCCTTGGTGCAGCCCCGGGCGGCCAACCCGCTGCCAAGCATCTCTGCATGGCTGCCGCGCGGGAACAGGGTGCCTTGAGGACAAGCGCGGGAGGCCGGCGCCCGAACAAATCCCGGCACCGACTGGACTTCCCGCGGTCCTGCGATGCGGCGCAGGTGATTGCGCCGCCGCCTCGCACAATACCCGCCGCCGTCAGAACGTCACGGCCAGGACACCCCTGAACGAGTGGTCCTGGGAATCTTCCGCCAGTTGGCCGGTATAGGCGACGCCCAGCTTCGTGCTGCGGCCGATCGCGAGATCCAACCCGGCCTCGACCATGGCCGCGTCGCGCGCGATGGGCAGGCCTGCGACGGTGAAGGCCGTCGAGCCGGCGAAGGCCATCGTCACCGAGGGATCGACGTCACCGAAGGCGTGGCGCCATGCCAGGCCGCCGCGCACAGTCAGATCCATGCCCTGGATGCTGAGGCTCGTCGAGGCCCGCAATCCGAGCGTCGAATAGCCCAGGCCCGCATCCTCGGCCTGCGCGGTCAGCGCGGTCGCAGCGCCGCGCTCGGCGAAGCGCCCGGTATGCAGGTTGACATAGGCGAGCCCGGCAAACGGCTCGAGGGCGATGCCGCCGGCATCCATTCTGTAGCCGAGCTCGCCGAAGAGCTGCGCGGTGCCGGCGTTATAGTCGGCGCGCGGATTGCCGCTCAGGAAGGCGGAGGAGACGACCCGGCTGGTCGAGATATCGTGCCAGGTATAGCTCGCGCCCGTCCGCAGACTGAGCGCCCCCCAGCGGCCGCCGCCATAGAGGCCGAGGTGATAGTTGTCGCTCTCGCCCGACGACATCCGCGCCTTCGCATCGAATGTGCTGCGGCTGTAGCCCGCGAGCACGCCGAAACGGAAATGATCGAACGCGGCCACATCGGCGCCCGCCAAGACGCCGCCGGTCGCGTGCGTCAGCTTCGACGCGTTGCCGTCGCCGCCTGTCCGGCCCCATGCGCCGTAGCCCTGGCCCCAGACGGCGAACCGATCCGCGCCGAGCGCCGGCATCGGCCCACGAACGGCGGGAGAGCGGTCAGCCGTGTAGCCATAGCTCAGCGTCGGCATGACCGGGGCGCCGACCCCTCCGAAGGCCGCACGAAGCCGGTCGTTGACCGCCGCACGCAGCAGCCAGCTCTCATCGATCAGCGCCGTCCTGGCAGAGGCATGGATTTCCCCGGAGATCTGATTCAGGGCGGCGCGGGCCGCGCCGATGGTCGCCTGATTGTAGATCCCGCTCTGCACGGGATCTCCACCCGGCAGGCTATCGACGCTGTTGCCGACCTCGACCTCGTTCGGCGTCGAGCCAATGCCTCCGGCTGTGGCGGTCTGGACCACCGTCAAATAGGCGTTGTTGGCGTCATAGCTGTCGCGCAGGCTCAGGAAGGGCGTCAGCACCTGCTCCGGAAAGCCATAAGTACCCGTCAGCCCGCCGGCCGAGGACAGGATCGTGTAGCGCTGCCCTCCGACATAGGGAATGCCAGTATAGTTGATGACCGATAGTCCCGCGCCACTCGCCAACGTCGCGCTGCCATTGACCCGGATCAGGTCCGAGGTGACGCTGCCGGGGTCGACCTCGACCTGATAGGTCGAGCCGGCCGCTTGTGCGAATGCACCGTTGATCGTCAGCGTGCCGATCGAGTTGCCTGGCGCGACGGTGGCACCGGACTGGATCGTCGTGGCGCCAACCGTGCCCGAGCCGCCGAGCGTGGCTCCCGATGCAACCGTCACGGCCGAAGTGGCAAGCGAGCCGTTCACCACGAGCTTGCCGGCCAACACGTTGGTCGACCCTGCGAAGTCGCCGCTGCCAGTCACCGTCCAGGTACTGCTGCCCGCTTTCTCCAGCGTCTCGAAGTTGCGGTACTGCGCGGCCGGACCGATGGCAGAAACGTCGAAGCTGGCATCGGCGACGCCGCCGAGCCGCAACACGTCGTTGGACCCAGCCGCGCTGGCGACGACGTTGCCCACGATCAGCGAACCGGCCCGAAGCTCGAGGCTGAGGAAGCTCGTTGCACCGCTTCCGACGAGGATAGCGCTATCCTGGCCCGTTCCAGCCCTGATCGTGCCGCTGTTGATGATACCGACGCCAGTTGACGTGCCGCTGCTCCAGATGCCGTATCCGCCGTTTCCGCCTTCGATGACGCCCCTGTTGTCGAAGCTATCGAAGCCGGAGCTACCCCAAAGCACGCCGGAGGTGAGAACCGAGGCGGTTGCACCGGTGCCTCCGCGGATCGTACCGGTATTGACCAGCGTGTTGCCCGCGCCGCCGATCACCTGAAGGCCGGCGCCTCCGGCTGCCGTCGCCGACGACCCTCCCTGGATGAGCCCGGTGTTGGTCAGCGAGACACTGGCGAGTTCAAGCCCGACGCCTCCCTGCTGCGGGCCGCGTCCGTCGCCAGCCTGCACGGTGCCATTGTTGACGAACGTACCATTCTGGACACGGGCACCGGCTCCACCTCGTCCACTCACCGCGTAGCCGTCGCCGCCCGTCAGCGTCCCATTGTTTACGATCTGCGGACCGGCGCCGGTTCCGATAGCGAAAAGCCCATAGCCTCCGGTGGCATTGGCACCTGCCGTGCCGGTGCCGCCCAGATAGCTGCCCAGCAGGGTGATGCTTCCGCCGTTCAGGTTCCTGAACTGGAGAGCGCCGCTGTTGTTCACCCCCGGAGGGCCGCCCAGCGTAAAGCCCGCAGTATCGATCGTGATCGCCTTGGCCGGGATCGGCAGCGCCACCGTGCTGATGGCGAAATCACCGGTCAGCGTAATCGTCGAACTGGCGTCCGGGCTGGCGTTGGCGGCGTTGATCGCCGCGCGAAGCTCGGCATCGGTGCCAGCCGTGAAATCACCCGCGAGAACTGAGGACGAAGCCAATGCGGCAACGCTGACAGTCAGAAGAAGCCTTCCGGCTCCGAAACCCTTCGAGCCTGCGCGCATCAAGTCCCCCGTAGCCAGCGCCGTCGACGATTCGAGCAGCGTGTGATTATGGCTAGGGTCGGCGCGTTAAGGACATGTTAAGTCCTGTGGCGGAACCCGCATCCCAGGGTTGCACGAAGCGCAGGACCTAACGTCAGCTTGAACCCCGTCCTTGTCCGTCGCTATCGCCTCTGCCGCGACAGCCCTTTCGCCGCCAGAGCCGCCTCATAGGCGCGCATCTTCTCGTCCATCTGCTCGCCGAGCTCGCGCAGATAGTCCCAGGCGTAGATACCCGTATCATGCATGTCGTCGAAGCCGAGCCTGACCGCGTAGTGCCCGACCGGCTCGACTTTCAGGATCTCGACCGCGGCCTTGCCGGCAACGATCGTCTTCTGGCTCGGATGGTGGCCCTGCACCTCCGCGGAAGGGCTTTCGACCCGCAGCAGCTCGGCCGGCAGCGCGAAGCTTGCGCCGTCGTCGAAGCTGACGTGGAGCGTGCGGCGGTCCTTGGCGAGACGGATCTCGGTCGGCCAGGATGACATGATCGTGCGCCTTCTTTCGTCGCGGATGGCAGCCATGCGCTTGACCTCAGACGCATCGGTGCCAATGTCTCGCTATAGCAATGTGAAGAAGCGCCTGCATCCCATGCGGAGCGGGCGCCGCAGCCGGAGTTGAGGCAGACGTGCTGCTCGACGACATGAAGCCGCTGACGCGGGCGCCGTTGGTCGACCCGTTCGGCCGCACGATTTCCTATCTGCGCATCTCGGTGACGGATCGCTGCGATTTCCGCTGCGTCTACTGCATGGCCGAGAACATGCAGTTCCTGCCGCGCAAGGAGCTGCTGACGCTGGAGGAGCTCGACCGGATCGCCAGCGCCTTCGTCGCGCGCGGCACGCGCAAGCTCAGGCTCACCGGCGGCGAGCCGCTGGTGCGGCGCGACATCATTAGCCTGTTCCGCTCGCTCTCGCGCCATCTCACCTCCGGCGCGCTCGACGAGTTGACGCTGACCACGAACGGCTCGCTGCTGCATAAATATGCCGACGAGCTCGCCGGCTACGGCGTGCGCCGCGTCAACGTCTCGCTCGACACGCTCGACCCTGACAAGTTCCGCGAGATCACCCGCCGCGGGGATCTCAACGTCGTGCTCGGCGGCATCGAGGCGGCGCGCAAGGCCGGCATCCGGGTCAAGATCAACGCCGTGGCGCTGAAGGGCGTCAACGACGACGAGATCGAGCAGTTGATGCTCTGGTCGCATGGGCTCGGCATGGACCTGACGCTGATCGAGGTCATGCCGATGGGCGAGATCGAGGTCGGGCGCATCGACCAGTACCTGCCGCTCTCGGTGGTGCGCGGCAACCTCGCCGAGAAATATTCGCTGGTCGACGACCCCTACCGGACCGGCGGGCCGGCGCGCTATGTCCGCGTCAAAGAGACCGGCGGACTCGTCGGCTTCATCACCCCGCTGACCCATAATTTCTGCGAGAGCTGCAACCGCGTGCGCCTGACCTGCACCGGCACGCTCTATATGTGCCTGGGCCAGGAGGACGCCGCCGATCTGCGGGCCGCCGTGCGCTCCTCGAAGGACGACGCCCTGCTCTTCCGCACCATGGACGAGGCGATCGCCCGCAAGCCCAAGGGCCATGACTTCGTCATCGACCGCCGCCATGCGCGCCCCGCCGTCGGCCGACATATGAGTGTGACCGGCGGCTGAGCACGGCAGGCGCCCTTCCCTTGACCGGCCGGGCGAATGCGGTAACCGTCGGGACCATGGCGGGGCGGTTGCGTTCAATGGTTCAGGTAGCGGTGCGCCGGCTGGGGGCAGCTGGCCGCGCGCTCCATGAGGCTGCGCGGCAGACACACGCTGCCCGGCTGCTCATCATGGCCGCACGGCTCCGGCGGGAAACACCGCTGGTCGCCATCCTGGTCGCGGCGACCCTGCTCTTCTGCCTCCATCTCGGCTGGTCGACCGGCCGCAATGTCCATGCGGTGCTCCTGCCCGCCTCGCCGACGGGGATCGGCGCGACGATCGCCGGCCTCGTCGCGGGACTTGCGGTGCTGGAACTCGCTGCAGCCTTCGCCGTGACCCTGATGACGGCCGGGCTGCAGCTCGCCTACGACACCGGCCGGCATTGCGTGCTCGCCCTGCTCGCGATCACCAGCGCCTTCGCGCTTGCCGGGCTGACCTGGCGGCTCTGGGAGCTCGATACCGCCGCTCTCGCCGGCACGATCCTGCCCGTGCTCGGCACGGCCGGGCTCCTCGTGCTGACGATCTGGTTCGAGCGCGCCTATCTGCGGCCGGCCTATCCCGGCTTTCGCGACTTCTGGGTCGATGTCGTCGATGCCCGCCATTTCCTGATGCGGTCTGCCCATGGCGAATGAGAACGGCAGCGCCGAGCCGCAACGGCGCAGCAGCATCGCCCCGATGACGGCGCATCACCTCGCCGAGTCGGTCAAGGCCGGGCATCACGGCGCCAGCGATGCGATCGAAAACCAGCCGCCAGCCCATGCGACGATGCTGTCGCAGACCGAACAGACGCTGATCGCCCGCGCCCGCGAGCATTTCACCACGATCCGCCAGGAGGCCGCGGCGAGTCTGAATGCGCTCCAGGCCGAGGTAGCGGGCCGTCGCGAGCTTTTCACGCAGCAGCGCTTCGAAGGCCGCGTGCGCGGCGTCGAGGCGACCATGCGCGCCGCCCTCAACAAGCATGGCAGCGAGCTTGAGCAGCGCGTCTACGATGCGCTGCGGGCCAAGCGCGAATACGCCTTCTTCAACTACGAGAACAAGCGCCGCGCCGATCCCAAGCTCGACAAATGGCAGTTCATCCTGTTCTTCCTCGTCGTGCCGCTGGTGATCGAGAGCCTGCTCAACGGCAATTTCTTCGCCGAGGCCAGCGATTTCGGCCTTGTCGGCGGCGCGGCGACGGCCGTCATCATCTCGGCGCTGAACATTTCGCTCGGCTTCTTCATGGGGGTCGGGCCTGCGCGCTACTGCCAGCATGTGAAGAGCTCGCACCTGTTCTGGGCGCTGCCGGCCTATGCGGGGATGATCGCGCTGATCGTGCTGTTCAATCTGGCCGTCGGCCATTACCGCGAGATGCTGATCGCCAATCCGGATGCGCGCTCCTTCCAGGTAATGCCGCGGATGCTGGAGAACCCCTTCGCGATCTACGATCTGAAATCGGTGGCGCTGGTCATCATCGGCTGCATCGTCGCCTTCGTCTCGGCGACCAAGGGCTATTCGGCCTTCGGCAGCTATCCGGGCCACGCCGCGGCCTACAAGCGCTGGCGGCAGCGCTGGGGCGCGGTCGAGGAGGAACGCCGTCGGCTCGACGGCGAATTGCTGCCGGAGCTGGAGGCGCTGAGGACGCAGATCGACGGCTTCCGTGAGGACTGCCGCGACGAGCTCGGCAAGCTCCAGGGCCTGAAGGCCAAGGCCGAAAAGACGCGCGACATCTACGTCTCCCGCCTCGGCCAGCTACGCGCCGCGAAGGATGCGGCGATGATGCAGTATCGCGAGGCGAACCTGCGTGTGCGAACGGACCTGCCGCCGGCCTATTTTGCGCAAGCCCTCAACCTGGCCGAGATCGACCAGCCCGGCGAACTGCCGGAATATGTGGCGGCCCGGCGCCAGATCGAGGATTTCGAGCAGCAGCTCGGCACGATGCCGGCGCTGATCGAGGCGACGCTGAAGGACCGGCTCGTGCTGCTGCGCGGCATCGACCTCGCCGGCGAGGTCGAGCAGGTCAAGCTGCGTGCGGCGCAGGCCGGGCGCGAGGCCTTCGAGCGCGACGAGGCAGCGCAGAAGCAGGCGGCCGAGGAATTCGCCGCCATGCCGCGCTAGGCTCAACTCATGAAGACCGAGAACTGGGCGATCGTCGCCTCACTGCTCGCCGGCGTCGCCCTCGTCGGCTTCTTCGCCGCCCCTTCCCTGTTGCGCGGGCCGCCGCGCGACCAGGAGACGCTCTGCCCGAAGACCGGCCCGGTCGGGCAGACGCTGATCCTCGTCGACAAGAGCGACCCCTGGAGCGAGGTCCAGGCCGGGCGCCTCAAGGCGCTGGTCAAGCAGGTCGGCGACGAATTGCCGGCCGACCGGATGCTCTCGATCTATGTCTTCAACGACGTCTTCGAGCCCGGCTTCCCCGCGCTGATCTCGCTCTGCAACCCCGGCAAGACCGCGAGCGAGTTCATTGGCAACCCGCGGCGCGAATACGTCAAATGGGTCGAGAAGTTCGGCCGCCCGCTCGACGACGCCCTGAAGGTCCTGACCCAGCCGGGCAAGGGCAACCAGTCGCCGATCGTCGAGGCGATCGGCGACGTCGTGGCGCGCCGCGAGAACCGGGTCGAGGCCGGCGATCGCAAGCTGCTGATCGTCTCCGACATGCTGCAGAACTCGAGCCAGTACACGATGTTCGGCAACGGCGCCGGAGCGCGCGACCCGGAGAAGCTCAGGCAATTGCTGGCAAAGGTCTGGCAGCACTCCGGCGCCGCGAGCTGGACGCTGAGCGTGCACCAGGTCCAGGGGCTCTACGAGCCCCAGCGCCTCGAGCAGGCCGCCGGCCTCTGGCAGCAAGCGCTCCGCAAGATGGACGTCAGCGTGAACTGGGACAGGCTGTGAGGACCCTTCAGAGCCGGTAGGCCATCCTCACCCCGCCCCAATGGCGGCCGCGCACCCTGACGGGAGCACCGATCTCGCTGAAGACCTCCGGACCGCGACCGACATCCTGCAGCGAGCGCTGCGCGAGGAAGGGGCGGACCGAGCGGCCGAAACCGATGCCGACGCGATCGTCGAAGATGCGCCGGTTGCGGACATAGGTCTCGTTCCACGCCGCCTCACCGCGCCGCGGTGGCAGCGAAAATGCGGCATTGTGGACCGGGACGTAGCCGTTCCTGTCCCCGACCACGGCGAAGGCCAGGCGCGGGTCGCTCGCGAGCGTGCCGGCAAGGACCGGCGGAAGGACCGCTTCCAGCGCCGGCAGACTCGGGCTCAGATACTGGCGCGGCTCGCTGTCCTCGACGGCAATGTAGCGGGTCAGGAACAGCTCGCTCTCGCTGGTCAGCCCCTGGTCGAGGGCCGTTTCCATGGCGCTGCCGATCCTGCGCGCGAAATCCTGAGCATGCTCGATCAAGGGCCGGTAGGCACGCTCGATCTCCTCCATCGCGAGCGCCAATGCATCGCTGCCCGCCACTGCATCCGGAGTAAAGGCAATGTGCAGCCCCCGGTCGCTGACCGCCGTCATGCGGCACGGCAGCGTCGGCAGGCCGTCGATCGTCACATTCCCGGAGGCCCCGGACCAGCGCCGCGCCTCCGGAGCGTCGGCGAGCAGGGCGCCGCCGCGGCCGAGATCGATGACCTCCCCGGCAATGTCCATGTCGCCGAGCGAGAGGCGCGCCCGGCGCGCTGCCGGGAAACGGTCGTAGCGGCGCCTGTCGGCAAAGGGCGAATGCCGGAGCGTCGGCTTGAAACGCCGCAGCATGTTGCCGACGACCCGTCCACCACGCTCGGTCGCGCGGCGGACCTGCTCGCTCTCCAGCATGGTCGCCTGCGCGATGCGGTCGATCTCGTCAGCTCGCCGGGCGACGCCGTTGACGAAGTCGGCCGTCTCGCGCGCATTGCGGGAGAGTTCCGCCGTCGTCGTCGCCTGCTCCTGGGAGGCGGTGCCGATCAGCCCCATGATCGGGTTGACCTCGCGCACGATCTGGAGCGCGTCGTTGACGATCTCGGTCGAGCCCTGCGCCGCCTCGGTGAGCCGGTCGACGCGGGCGCGGATCAACTCGGCCGCTTCGCTGACCTCGACCGACAGCGACTTGACCTCATGGGCGACGATCCCGAAACCGCGCCCGGCCTCACCGGCGCGCGCAGCTTCGATGGCCGCGTTCAGTGCCAGCAGATTGGTCTGGCGGGCAATGTCGGCGATCGAATCGACGATGCCGCGGATTTCTCCGGTCGCCGCCGCAAGACCGTCGAGCATCACCGTCGCCTCGCCAGCGCGCGACACCGCGGCGTCGAGCCTGTTGCGCAGGCTCGCCAGCGACAGGTCGACCTTCTCGGCGACATCCGAGACCTGCTGGCTCGCAGCCGCCAGCGCGGAGGCGTTCTCGTTGGCCGACACCACAGCCACGCGCATGCCGCCGGCACTTTCGAGGATGTTGCGCGAACCGTGCTCGAAGCCGGCGGACAGCTTGCCCGCCTCACCGAGTTCGCATGTCAGCTTATGCATCGCAGCGAGGATCTCGGCCTCGATGTCGTCGACGGCGGCGGAAACGGTTGCGCTGTCGGGGACGAAGACCGCGGGCGCGCTGCCGGCAACCTCGACCGGCTGCGTGATGGCGGGCACGTTGCTCTCGACGTTTTTGCCGGCACCGAACCAGCGCCGAATCCTGCCCGTCATGCGCCCCTCGATCTCACCCAGCGTCACGCCCATCCTTATTGCGGCGCTCCGTTAACAAAGGCTTCCACCGACCGCGCATCGGCCCGGCTTCCAGCACGATGGACCGGCTTCGCAACGCCCTGTATGGCTTGGCTTTCCGGGTTTCGGGGCAAAGGGCATGAGCCAGCACAGCTATGACGTCATCGTCGCCGGCGTCGGCGCCATGGGATCGGCCGCCTGCTGGCACCTCGCACGCCGAGGGCTCAAGGTGCTCGGGCTGGAGCGCTTCGACCTCGGCCATACGATGGGCTCTTCGCACGGCCTCTCCCGCATCATCCGCCTCGCCTATTTCGAGGGCTCGCACTATGTGCCGATCGTCCGCCGGGCGCATGAGCTCTGGCGCGAGACCGGCGAACAGGCCGGGCTGAAGCTGCTGCACGTCACAGGCTCGCTCGATCTCGCGCCGGAGGGCGGCGGCCCCGTCGAATCCTCGCTGCAATCCTGCCTCGACCACGGGCTGACCCACGAGGTGATCGACGCCGCGGAGGTGATGCGCCGCTTCCCCGGCTTCCAGCTCCCGGCCGGGCATCTCGGCCTGTGGCAACCGGATGGCGGCTTCGTCGCGTCCGAGAAGGCGATCTACGCCCATGTCGGACTGGCGCAGGCCCATGGCGCCGACATCCGGACCAACGAGCCGCTGCTCGACTGGACCCCGACGGCACAGGGCGGCGTCATGGTCCGGACCGAGCGTGGCAGCTATTCCGCCGGGCGGCTCGTCATCACCTCCGGCGGCTGGATCGCCGACGCCGTGCCGGCACTCGGCCAGCGCGTCGCCACGGTGAAGCAGGCGATCGGCTGGTTCACGACGCGGCGGCCCGAGCTGTTCCGGGAGGGCGCCTTCCCCGTGTTCATCCTTCACGTCGACGAGGGCAACTTCTACGGCTTCCCGCTCTACGAACATCCTGGCTTCAAGCTCGGCGGGCCGCATTTCGGCCGCGAGCCGATGGATCCGCGCGAGCCGGACCGGACGCCGAGCCCGACCCAGGTCGCGATGATCCGCGAATGCCTGGCGCGCTATATCCCCGACGCGGCCGGCGAGCCGCTGACGCTCAAGGGCTGTGTCTACACCGTCTCGCCGGACGAGCATTTCATCGTCGATGCGGTGCCGGGCGTTCCGCAGGCGGTCTTCGCCTCGGCCTGCTCCGGTCACGGCTTCAAATTCGCCAGCGCCATCGGCGAAATCCTGGCCGATCTCTCGACGGTCGGCCAATCACCCTTCGACCTCGCCCCCTTCTCGCTCTCCCGCTTCGACGCGTAAGCGACTTTCCGACAGGACAGCGCCTTGGCCAGCGCAGCCGACAATCGCCGCGGCATTCTCTTCATGCTCGCGGCCATGACGCTCTTCGTCTGCAACGATACGCTGATGAAGCTCGCGCGGGAAATCTACCCCGCCGGGCAAGCCCTGACGCTGCGCGCCGCATTCGCGGTCGTGATCGGCCTCGCCCTCGTCTTCGCCGTCCGGGAAAACGACCGCCTCGCGATGATGTTCAAGCCGCGCGTCGTCCTGCGCGGCCTCCTGGAAGCGGCCAGCGCGCTCGCCTTCGGCTGGTCGCTCGGATTGCTGCCGCTCGCGACGATCACTGCGATCAACATGGCCTCGCCCCTGCTGATCGTGGTGCTCGCCGTCGCGCTGCGGATCGAGAGCGTCGGCTGGCGGCGGACGCTGGCGCTGATCGTCGGCTTCGTCGGCGTGCTGATCGTGGTGCGACCGGGAGCCGACAGCTTCGGCATCGCGGCGATCGTGGCCCTGATCAGCACGATCTTCACCGCCGGCCGCGACCTCTCCACGCGCATGATCGGACCGGAAGTGCCATCGACCGTGGTTTCACTGACGACGACCGTTCTCGTCGGGCTTCTCGGGGCAGGATTCGGCATCACGGAATCCTGGCTGCCCGTCTGGCGCCACGAGACGCTCTATGTGCTGCTGGCGTCGCTGCTCGTCACAGCCGGCACCTTCTGCATCATCAGCGCCTTCCGCCGCTCCGACGTCAGCGTCGTCTCGCAGTACCGCTATGCGGTGATCGTGATCGCGGCGCTGATCGGCTATCTCGTCTGGGGAGACGTTCCCGACGGCCTCGCCTTCGCGGGTATCGCGCTCATCGTCGGCAGCGGCCTCTACACCATGCACCGCCAGCGCAAGCGGCCCGATTCCCGGCTCAAGCTCGAGAAGCATCCCTGAACGGTCGTTGCCGCGGCCGGAACGCGAACGGGCCCGCAAGGGCCCGCTGCGACTCTGCGATGGAGATGGCCGCGGCTCAGCGCTGCAGACGGGCGATCAGGCTGGAGGTATCCCAGCGATTGCCGCCCATCTTCTGTACATCGGCATAGAACTGGTCGACGAGCGCCGTCACCGGCAGCTGCGCGCCGTTGCGGCGCCCCTCGTCGAGGACGATGCCGAGGTCCTTGCGCATCCAGTCGACGGCGAAGCCGAAGTCGAACTTGTCCTGGTTCATCGTCTTGCCGCGGTTCTCCATCTGCCAGGAACCGGCGGCCCCCTTGGAGATCACCTCCAGCATGGTCTCGACATCGAGCCCGGCGCGCTTGGCGAAGTGGATACCTTCGGACAGCGCCTGGACGAGGCCGGCAATGCAAATCTGATTGACCATCTTGGTGAGCTGGCCGGAGCCGGCCGGCCCCATCAGCTTGCACATCCGCGCGTAAGCCGCGATGACGGGCTCGACGCGGGCGTAGGTCTCGGGCGCCCCGCCGCACATCACGGTCAGCACGCCGTTCTCGGCGCCGGCCTGCCCGCCGGAGACCGGCGCATCGACGAAGCCGAAACCGCCCTGCTTGGCCGCCTCGGCGAGCTCGCGCGCGACATTGGCGGAGGCCGTGGTGTGATCGACGAAGACCGCGCCCTTCTCCATGCCGGCGAAGGCGCCGTTCTCTCCGATGGTGACAGAGCGCAGATCGTCATCGTTGCCGACGCAGGCGAAGACGATCTCCTGCCCCTTCGCGGCATCCGCCGGGGTCGGCGCCGAAAGTCCGCCATGCTGGGCCACCCAGTCCTGCGCCTTCTTCGGGTTGCGGTTGTAGACCGTGACCTCGTGCCCCTTGGCCCTGAGATGGCCCGCCATGGGGTACCCCATCACGCCGAGACCGATGAATGCGACTTTGGCCATGCCGAACTCCCGCTTTCCTTCTCCGAAGACCGTCCCGCTTTAACGCGTGGCAGGCGGGCAGGAAAGGCGGATGCGCGCCAGCCTCACATGCAGCTTGCCGGGTTGCGGCTGGAGGCCGCGCGGCTTAGCTCCATCTCATGACCATTTCGAACGACGGCGAATTGCAGGCGCTCAGGCAGATCGGCGCCATCGTGGCCCGCGCGCTTGCCGCCATGGGCAAGGCGCTCGAGCCGGGGATGACCACGGCGGAGCTCGATGCAATCGGACGCCGGTTGCTCGAGCGGCACGGCGCCCGCCCCGCCCCGGAGCTCGCCTACGGCTTCCCCGGCGCGACCTGCATCAGCATCAACGAGGAGATCGCGCACGGCATTCCCGGCGAGCGGCGCATTCAGGTGGGTGACCTCGTCAATATCGACGTCTCGGCGGAGAAGGACGGGTTCTTCGGCGATACTGGCGCATCCTTCCCGGTGCCGCCGGTCAGGCCGAGGCTCGAGCGCCTGTGCCGCGACGGCCGGCGGGCGCTCTGGGCCGGGATCGGGCAGGTCGGCACCGGGAAGCCACTCGCCGGCATCGGCCAGGCGGTCGGACGCTTCGCCGACAAGAACGGCTATACGCTGGTGCGCAATCTCGCGAGCCATGGCGTCGGCCGCTCGCTGCACGAGGAGCCGACCGAGATCGCGACCTGGCCGGACCGGCGCGAGCGCCGGACCATGACGGACGGGCTCGTCTTCACGGTCGAACCGTTCCTGTCGCTCGGCGCCGACTGGGCCGAGCAGGGCGACAGGGATCGCTGGACGCTCTACAGCGAGCCTTGCGCACCAACGGTCCAGTACGAGCATACCGTTGTCGCGACCCCGCGCGGCGCCGTCGTGCTGACGCTGCCGGGCTGAGAGCGCTTCAGCGCAGCGCCAGATGCCGGCTGAGCCGGAGTTCGGCCCGGTCCCAGATGCGCCGGATGATCTCGACCAGCACGAGATAGATCAGCGCCGCGTAGAGATAGATCGAGAGATCGAAGGACCGCGCGAAGGCGAGCCGCGTCGCGCCCATCAGGTCGAACAGCGTCACCAGCGAAGCGATCGCGCTCGCCTTGATCATCACGATCAGTTCGTTGCCGAGTGGGCGCAGCGCCAGGATCATCGCTTGCGGCAGCGCGACGAGGCGCAGCGTGGCCCAGCGGTGCAGGCCGAGCGAGGCGGCGCCCTCGAACTGGCCGCGCGGGATGGCCTGAATGGCGCCGCGCAGGATCTCGGCCTGGTAGGCCGCGGTGTTGAGCGTGAAGGTCAACGCTGCGCAGTAGAATGGATCGCGAAAGAACCACCAGAGGCCGATATCCTGCCAGAAGACGCGAAACTGGCCGAGGCCGTAATAGACGAGATAGAGCTGGCAGAGCAGCGGCGTGCCCCGGAAGAAGGTGGTGTAGCCGCCGACGGCGAGGCTCGCCCAGCGCGGGCCGTAGAGCCGGGCGATGGCAAGCGCGAGCGCCATGGCAAAGCCGATCAGCACCGAGATCAGCACGAGCTCGATCGTGATCCAGAAGCCCGACGCCATGCGGCAACCGTAGTTCTGGAGGACTTCGCTGCCGGCCAGCCAGCCGGGATACTCGCACCAGCTCATCGCATCGCGCCCCCGAAGGCGGCGAAGCCGCGATTGGCGCGCCGCTCCATCCGCCCGAGCGCCCTGGCCGAGATCAGCGAGAACACCAGATAAATCAGCATCGCCGCGCCGAAGAACAGGAAGGGCTCCTTCGTCACCACATTGGCACGGGTGGTGATGAACATGATGTCGGGCAAGGTGATGACCGAGACCAGCGAGGTTTCCTTCAGCAGCACCATCCAGTTGTTGCCGAGGCCGGGCAAGGCGACACGGATCAGCTGCGGCAGCACGACGAGGCGGAATGCCTGCGCCTTGCTCAATCCCAGCGCCGCCGCGGCCTCGCGCTGGCCTTTCTGGATCGCGTTCAGCGCACCGACCCAGACCTCGCTGGAAAAGGCCGACAGGACGACGCCGAGAGCGACCATGCCGGCCACGAAGGGCGGCATGCTGAAGGAGCCCGGCAGGCCGAGCTTCTGCCACAGATGCTGGAGCAGCAACTGCACGCCGAAATAGATGATGTAGAGGGTCAGCAGCTCGGGAACGCCGCGGAAGATCGTGGTGTAGAGCGTCGCGACGGCACGCAGCACGGCGCTGTCGGAGCGCTTGCCGAGCGCGACGAGGAGGCCGAGCGCAAGGCCGAAGGGCAGCGTCGCAAGCGCAATCGAGATGGTGACGCCGGCGCCCTGCAGCAGGGCCCAACCCCAGCCCTCGGGCCCGAAACCGAGCAGGGCGAATTTGTCGAGCATGCAGTTGCCGGAACAGGAGAGGCTGGAGCCCGCCGGCCTCTCCGGGCCGACGGGAACGGATCAGGACTGCCGGCTCAGTCGTATTTGAACCACTTGTCCTCGAGCTTCTTGTGCGAGCCGTCGGCCATCGTCTCGGCAATCGCCTTGCTGATCATCTCCTTGAGGGCAGTGTCCGACTTGCGGACGGCGCCGGCCACGCCGGGGCCGTGAATGGCGTCATCCCGCTTCACCTCGGCGATCTTGCGGCAGCAATCCTTGCCCTTCCCCTTGAGGAAATCGGCCAGGGCGAGCGCATCCGCGACGATATAGTCGAGGCGGCCGTTCAGCAGGTCCAGATTGGCTTCCTCCTGAGTCGGATACAGCCGGATATCGGAATCCTTGTAGAATTTCTCGAGATAGTTGGCGTGGATGGTCGAGCCCTGCGCGCCGACCGCCTTGCCCTTGAGCGCGGCGGGCGAAATATCGTCCGACTTGGTGCTCTTGGGTCCAATCATCCAGATCGGCGTCTTGCTGTAGACCGATGTGAAGTCGACCTGCTTCTTGCGCTCGTCGGTCGCGTTCATGCCGGCGAAGATGACGTCGTACTTGTTGGCGAGCAGCGCCGGGATGATGCCGTCCCAGTCCTGCACCACCCAGGTGCACTTCACCTTCATCTTCTCGCAAAGCAGGTTGCCGTAGTCGATCTCGAAGCCCTCGAGCTCCTTCTTGGCGTTCAGGTTGTTGTAGGGCGGATAGGCGCCCTCCGTGCCGATGCGGATCTCCTTCCACTCCTTGGCCTGGGCCAGGGCGCCGGTCGCGCCTGCAACCGTCAGCGCAGCAGCGGCGATCAAACGAACGAAACTCTTCATGGTGCCTCCCGCAAGGTCGAAGGCGCCGCCGCACTGTTGTGATCTTCCCCAGCGGCGCCCCGTGCGCACAGATTGGGCGCAGTTCGATGGTGCCCGCAAGAGGGCAGGCGCGGCTTTTGAAGGCGAAGCCGCTGAAATATGGCGCAGGGTAAGCCGCTGTTCCGGCTGCCCAAAAGGCTGCCGGGCCATTGTCCATGCGGCGAAAGTCGAGGTCAGCCGCGGTGCCGGCGCTCGTCGAGGACCGCGAGAATCCAGATCGCGAGGCCGCCCAGAGCCAGGCCGGCACCGACCCAGCCGGTCGAGGTCCAGCCGAAGCCCGCCGCGATCGCGAGGCCGCCGAGCCACGGGCCGAGCGCATTGGCGGTGTTGAAGGCGCTGTGGTTGAGCGCGGCCGCCAGCGTCTGCGCGTCGTCGGCGACGTCCATCAGCCGCGTCTGCAGCATCGCCCCCAGCCCGCCGCCGCTGCCGATCATGAAGACGACCAGGGAGACCGCCCAGATATTGCCCGCCGCGAAGGGAAAGGCTGCGAGCCACAGCGCGCTCCAGAGCAGCAGCCCCGCCGTCGCAGGAACCAGCGCCCGATCGGCGGCCCAGCCGGCAAAGAGCGTGCCGGCGGTGAGGCCGAGCCCGAAGGCGACGAGCACCACCGGCACGACGGCCGGCGCCACTCCCGTCACCTCCATCAACGTCGAGGCGACGTAGGTGTAGACCGCGAACAGCCCTCCGAAGCCGATCGCACCGGTGGCGAGCGTCAGCCAGACCTGCCGGCGCCTCAGCGCTCCCAGTTCGCGCAGCGGGCTCGCGCCGGGCGCCACCGCATCGCGCGGCGCGAACAATGCGACCAGCAGCACGGTCAACATCGCAAGCGCCGCCACGACCGCGAAGCCCGCGCGCCAGCCGAGCGCCTGCCCCATCCAGCTCGCCACCGGTACGCCGAGGATCGTGGCGACCGTCAGGCCCAGCATGACCCGTGCGACCGACTGGGCGCGCCGGTTCGGAGGCGAGAGCGAGGCGGCGACCAAGGCCGCGACGCCGAAATAGGCGCCGTGCGGCAGACCGCTCAGGAAGCGGAAGGCCAGCATCCAGTGATAGCTCGGCGCGAGCGCGCTCAAAAGATTGCCGAGGGCGAAGACCCCCATCAGAGCGATCAGCAGCGTCCGGCGCGGCACCCGCGCCGCCAGCACCGCAATCAACGGCGCGCCCACCACAACCCCAAGCGCATAGATGCTGATGACGTGCCCGCCCGTCGGCTCGTCGACGCCGAGCCCGGCGGAGAAAAAGGGCAACAGGCTCATCGAGGCGAATTCGGTGGTGCCGATCGCGAACCCGCCCATTGCGAGCGCAAAGATCACCAGGCCAACCGGAACCGTCGCGGGCGCGGAAGCGGTCAGGCTGCGATCATGCGCGGCAAGGGTCATCGTCGGGGGCTTTCGGAAAGGGCTCGGGCGCGATGCTGCGCCGCAACATCAAATAGGCGCGACAGGGACGTCATGACAACCGTCGAATCCCTCTCCACGCATGTCCCGCACGCATACCGCACTGCAGCAAGCTCGCGGTCTCCCGCTGTGCCGCAGCAGGCTATAGGATCGGCGTTCCCACTCCGCTCGCGAGAAGCGCATGCTGCCCTGGACCGTGCTCGACACCGCCGATCTGCCCGATGGCAGCGGCACGCTGCGGCTGAAGCAGCGCGGCGGCGAGTTCTCGATCATGCTCGGCAGCAACGAGTTGATGAACAGCAGGCTGAGCGGGTCGGAGGAAGCGCTGGCGCGGCTGGCCTGCGAGCGCCTGCGGCAGCGCCCCCCTTCCCTGCTCATCGGCGGGCTCGGCATGGGCTTCACGCTGCGCGCGGCGCTCGCCGCGCTGCCGGACGCGGCGACGATCGAGGTGGCCGAGCTGATCCCGGCCGTGGCCGGCTGGGCGCGCGGGCGGATGGCACCGGTCTTCGCGGGCTGCCTCGACGATCCGCGGGTGACATTGACGATCGGCGATGTGGCCGCGGTGATCGCAGCCGGCCGGGCTCGCTATGACGGCATCCTGCTCGACGTCGACAACGGTCCGGAAGGCTTGACCGTCGCAGCCAACGACCGGCTCTACGGCCTTGCGGGCCTCGGCGCAGCCAAGGCGGCGCTGCGCCCGGGCGGCGTGCTGGCGGTCTGGTCCTCGGGCCCGGATCACGGCTTCACCCGCCGGCTGCGGGATGCCGGCTTCGCCGCAGACGAGATCTCAGTGCGCGCGAGCCGCTCGCGCCGGGGCGCGCGCCATGTGATCTGGCTCGCGACCCGCCGCTGAACGGAGATCGGAGGGCGGGCTGCGAGACCTCTCCCGAGCGCGCTACGGCAACCGGCAGAGCCCTTCGCAGCCGGGCTTGCCCGCGGCCGCCACGAAGGTCGACACCGCTTTTTCCGCGGCAGGCTTCAGGACCGGCTTGGCCGCGTGCAGCGCCGTGACCAGCGCCTTGCGGTCCGGCGGGGCGATGCCGGCCACGACGGACGCCGCGCTCTCCGCGAGTGCATTCGCCAGCAGCGTCTGGTTGGGCTCGCGCAGCGCGGGATTGCGCAGCAGCAGAACGGCGCCGGAAACGATCTCCAGCAGGCCGAGCCGCATCTTGCGCAGCCCCTGGATGCGCTCCTCCGTCCGCTCCTCCTTCTTCAGATGGGCGTCGAAATCGTTGACGGCCTCCACGGAGGCGGCGATCGCCTTCAGCAGGAAGGCACGCGAGCGGACAATCTCGTCCTGGTACTCTACCGTGTTGCGGGCAGAATCCGGCGCCTTGCCCGGATCGGGCGAATAGAGCTCGTAAGCCTGCAGAACGCGCGTCTGCTTCTGCACGATATTGAGGAGCCCCGGGACGTCGGCAGCCGTATACGGCCCCTTGCCCAGGATCGCGGCTTCGTTCCAGACATCCTCCAGCACCTTGCCGTCGACCGGATCGGCCAGGCGCGGCAAACCGCCCTTGCCCCGCTCGACCTTGATCATGCTGTCGAGGGCGTCGACCGAAGCGTCGATATAGGCCGAGCCGTTGGGCGGCACCTCGGCGCGCGCCGCGAAGCCGAGCAGGCACACGCCGCCGATGGCGGCGATCCGGGCTATCGAACGTCGCATCATCATGGTCTTCCTTTTCCTGCAGCGCGCGCCTCGGCCAGCAGGCAGAGTTCGGTGAAGAGCACCTGCGCCGCGCATTGCGCCGTATTGCTCGTGGAATCGTATTGCGGCGCGACCTCGACGACGTCGGCGGCGACGATGTCTCGTCCCTTCAAGCCGCGCAGGATCGCCAGCGCCTCGCGCGGCGTCAGCCCGCCGACCTCCGGCGTGCCGGTGCCCGGCGCAAAGGCCGGGTCGAGCGAATCGACATCGAAAGAGACATAGGTCGGGCCGTCGCCGATGACCGCCAGCGCCTTCGCGATCACGGCTTCGAGGCCGAGATCGTCGACCTCATTGGCATGGATCACCGTCATGCCGGACTCATAGGAGAACTCCCAGAGGTACTCCGCCCCGCCCCGGATGCCGATCTGAATGACGCGCTCGGGGTCGAGCACGCCGTCGAGCACCGCCTGCCGGAAGGGCCCGCCGTGATGGAATTTCGAGCCCTCGTAGGGGCCGGACGTGTCACAATGGGCGTCGATGTGGACCATGCCGACCGGGCGCCTGGCGCCGACCGCCCTGAGGATCGAATAGGTGATCGAATGATCCCCGCCGACCGCCAGCGGCGAGACGCCGGCCTCGACGATCGTGCGGAAGGTCGCCTCGATATCCTCGTGGCAGCTTTCCAGCGAGTAGCGGGAGCGGAAGGGCACGTCGCCGATGTCGGCCGCCTTGACCATGCCGAACGGCGCCGTGCCGAGGACATGGTCCATGGGCCCGATGCGCTCGATGGCGCGCACCGCGCGAGGCCCGAGCCGCGTGCCGGCGCGATTGGTCACGCCCAGATCCATCGGCAGGCCGATGATGGCGACGTCGAGCCCGCCGAGGTCCGCCTTGGACAGCGCATCGGGCCGGTAGGGAGCACCGATGAAGGTCGCGACGTCGGCGAAGGGCCATTTGCGCCTGTCGCCCTGGAACTGGTCGGCCGCGACCTTGGCGAAGCGAGGATCGTGAATGTCGCCGCCGCTCGCCCCGGCGTAGCGCGCCCGAAGCTTCCCGAGCTTGTCCTGATCCATTAGTGTCTCCCTCGCGGCACGCCCGCAACCGAGGCGTCAGCCGGCCCGACGCTCGAGCATGGTCACCGGCGAATCGTGATAGCAGGCAGACCCGAAGGGTGTGTACCCCAGTTTGGCGGCGACGCGCAGCGAAGCGGCGTTTTCCGGCGCGATGATGCAAACCGTGCGCTGGTGCCCGAAGGATCGCTCGAACCAGTCATGCGCCACCAGGCCCGCCTCGGTCGCATAGCCCCTGCCCTGCACGTCGCGCGACAAGACCCAGCCGGCCTCGGGAAACGGGTCGAACGAGGTGCCCAGCCCGCGATGGGCCTGCATCAACCCGGCCTCCCCGACCAGGCGCCCGCTCGCCCGCTCGATCACCGCGAAGAAGCCGTAGCCGAGAAGGGCCCAGTTGCCCGCGCTGCGCGTCAGCCTTTGCCAGGCCTCCTCGCGCGACAGCGGCTTGCCGCCGATGAAGCGCACCACCGCCGGGTCGGAACGCATCCGGTGGATCGCATCGAGATCCTCGCGGGAGGGGCGGCGCAGGAGGAGTCGCTCTGTCTCGATCATGCCGTCCTTAAACCAGCACGGCCGCCGCGAGCCAAGGCCGCGACGACCGGCATGAGAACCGCTTCCGCTACGGCGGTTTAGCCGAAAGTCTCAGTCCAGGCGGTTGAATCCCCTCGCGATTCATGCAGCCTTCGGCTAGAACCCCGGCGCATGCTCGGCATGTGCCGCGTCGCGCCCGTACAAGCTCGAAAAATCGAGTGACTTCCGAGGAGATGTCCCCCCATGAAGCGTCGTCAGTTCATCCAGACCGCGGCGGCCGGCGCGGCCGCCAGTGCAGTCGCCATGCCGGCGGTCGCGCAGTCGAATCCTGAAGTGAAGTGGCGCCTCGCCTCCTCCTTCCCGAAGTCGCTCGACACGATCTACGGCGGCGCCGAGGTCATGGCCAAGATGGTCTCCGAGCTGACCGACGGCAAGTTCCAGATCCAGGTCTTCGCGGCGGGCGAGATCGTCCCGGCGCTGCAGGCGCTCGACGCCGTGAGCAACAACACCGTCGAGATGTGCCACACCGTCTCGTACTACTACGTCGGCAAGGATCCGACCTTCGCCATCGCCGCCTCGGTGCCGTTCGGCCTCAACGCGCGCCAGCAGAACGCCTGGCTGTTCCAGAACGGCGGCAACGAGCTGTTCAACGAGTTCTACAAGAAGTTCAACGCCTACGGCCTGCCCTGCGGCAACACCGGCGCTCAGATGGGCGGCTGGTTCCGCAAGGAAATCAAGTCCACGGCCGACCTGCAGGGCCTGAAGATGCGCATCGGCGGCATCGCCGGCTCGGTGCTGCAGAAGCTCGGCGTCGTGCCGCAGCAGCTCGGCGGCGGCGACATCTACCCGGCGCTGGAAAAGGGCACCATCGACGGCGCCGAGTGGGTCGGCCCCTATGACGACGAGAAGCTCGGCTTCGCCAAGGTCGCGCCGTACTACTACTACCCGGGCTTCTGGGAAGGCGGCCCGACGGTGCACGCCTTCGTCAATCTGGAAAAGTGGAACGCGCTGCCGAAGGCCTACCAGGCCGCGCTGACCGCCGCCTGCACCTACGCCAACACGCAGATGGCGGCGAAGTACGACGTGGTGAACCCGGGCGCGCTGAAGCGCCTCGTCGCGGCCGGCACGCAGCTGCGCCCCTTCCCGCAGGACGTGCTGGAAGCGAGCCTCAAGGCCTCGAACGAGCTCTACTCCGAAATCTCGGCCAAGAACGCCGATTTCAAGAAGGCCATCGACGCGATGGCCGCCTTCCGCTCCGACGAATATCTGTGGTGGCAGATCGCCGAGCTGACCTTCGACGTCTTCCAGGTGCGCACCCGCGCGCGCTGACGCGCTCGACAGCCGGGTCCTACCGGCGGGAAACCCCAAAGCCCGGCCTCGGCCGGGCTTTTTTTCGGACGGAACGGACCAGGTCACGCGACCCCGCCCGTTTCATGCAGGCAGAACGAGACAGCAGACCTCTCCGCTAACATCCCGCCCGCAGCGCCACCCGTGGCCGATGGCGGCGGAGGCGCGCAGTTTCAGTTGGCGGTGCGCGCCCGATGTTCCTGAAGCCTCATCTGCATCTGACCGACGAGCCTCAGCAATTCGCTATGGGGCATCGTGACCGTCACGTCGCGATCGCCGACGGTGAGACGTAGATGGAACTCGCCGGTCAGCTCATCGCCGGTTGTTGGGCCGACTGCATCGACGGACGTGGCGGTCGCCTCCTGTTCTCCCGCAAGGCCGGCCGGGATGTCGATCTGGACCTCATCGCTCATTGGAGCGGGCATGTAGGCGATCAGACCGGCAGCCAGCTTCTCAGCCTGAAGCTGATCGAGCAGAAAGACCTGACTGTGCCCCGGCGCCGTGAACTTGAAGGCAACGTGATGCTGGCCCGCAGGCGTGATCCATTCCACATTTTCGATAAGAGCGGCATCGACGGTCTTCTGATCCGACATGACGTCTTCTCCTCCTCGGCCGGGACGCTCGACCCGAAGGCTGCAATCGTTGAGCGCGCTCCAAGGCGCTCGACCGCTTGTCGAACCGCCGCTTCCTGACCTTGTGCAAGATGGCCTGCGTGCCTGCCGAACCCATATCTTGCGGCGCCCGGCGATGGTCTTTCAACCCATGATCTGGACGACGATCTCGCGCAGCTCCTCGCGCGAAAGAGGAGAGGTTTCGGGCCTCCAATCCGGCAAGGATTTGGACGGCAGGGGTTGCGATGCCGCTGCCCCATGAGTTCGAGTCTTCTTATATTCGTATCGCGTTTTGTTCTTCATAGAGATTCATTGGCGCGCGTTCGATGCGCTGCCGGTCAGGCCGCCTGGCAAAGCCCAAGCGGCAGAAATACCGCCAAACGGCATTTCAATTGTCGGTAAAGAGGAGAAATCGGCCCAAGCATATCTGCCGAGGGCCAGCCTATCGCAGGCGCTCCACTCGTTACCGGCCCATTATGTCCGTTCCGCGATGGTTTCGCGGTCAGGGAAAGGCGTCGATCAGTCTGATCGCCGTCCCATGCCGGCACGATCCGTTCAGGTTTTTCTCGATGGCAGTCATTGCGCCTTCGACGGTCTTGAATGGACCCCGCCGGACATCGTTCATCTGAGGCAGTTCGTCCGCGGTCATCACGATCCAGAACTGGTCGTTGGGGTCTCGAACGATCGAGCAGATCGAGCGCTCCAGCAGGTCGGTAACGCCCCAGCGATTGGAGAGGTTGGGCCGTACGGTCGTATCCATTGCCGCCTCTCCTCGCGGAAGATCAGGATGAAACGCGTCGTGATCGAGCCCCGCTCTTGGCGGAGCCGCGGCGCGGCAGCGCGCTTTGAAGAGCGGACGCGGCTTCGGCATCGGCTGCCTCCTTGGCAAGCCTAAGGGCGCGCAACCTTGCAGTGCGCTCCCGGACCGCAAGCTGCTCGGCTCGCAGCGCCTCCAATGCGGTTTCGGCCTCGGCGCGACGCTGCGCCGCGAGCGTCGCCTTGCTCTGCGCCCGCAACTGCGCCTCCTCCGGCGAAATCCTGCTGCCTGACATCGACAACTCCTTCCAGGCACCCAGCCCGGCAACGCGTCAACGACGCTTCCCTGCGGTGCGAGCCTGCATGTATTGAACGGCCTCGAGCAGAACCTTGCGGGGCCGCTCCGCTTCGATCCTGGCCAGCTCGGCCTGAGCTGCAGCCTGGCGGGTCAGTTCTTCCAGATGCGCCAGTTCGGCGATGCGCTCGCGCTCAGCGGCCGCGAGACGCGCCTCGGCGGCACGCTCCGCGGCTTTGACCGCTTCGCGCGCGGACCGGGCGGTCGCGACAGCTTCCCGCTCGGCCCGGCGCTGGATCATGACCGGATCATCCGCCCTGGGACGAGCCTTGAATCGCTCCAGCAATGCCTTTTTGGCAGCGGTCGAACTGGCCTGACGATCCGCAAAGCTATGGGGACTGAAACTCAATCTGAACCCTCGCCTATCGCGGCTGCTGGGCAGAACGAACCGGACGCTCGACCCGCTTCGGTGCCGGGAGCAAACCTTCCCGCTGCGCCTGCTTCCGTGCAGCCTTGCGCGCACGGCGGATGGCTTCCGCCTTCTCGCGGGTCCGTCGTTCCGACGGCTTCTCGTAGGCGCGGCGCGCCTTCATTTCGCGGAACACGCCTTCACGCTGCATCTTCTTCTTGAGGACGCGCAGTGCCTGATCGACATTGTTGTCGCGCACCAAAACCTGCATGCGAAATTCCTTTCGACGACATGAAAAAGGGCCGGGCGAACCCCCGACCCTCGCAGCCATCCATCGCGATAGGATCCGGCGCCGACACATCCGCGGTCGCCACCTTGATCGAGTGTCGCAAGGGATAGCGATTCCGCTTACTCGGCCTGCAGATTATCCGCAGAGACCTTCCCGGAGCGCTTGTCCTGCACCAGCTCGTAGGAGACCTTCTGGCCCTCGGTGAGCGTGCGAAGCCCCGCCCGTTCGACGGCGCTGATGTGAACGAAGGCATCCTGGCCTCCATCTTCCGGCTGAATGAAGCCGAAGCCCTTATCGGTGTTGAACCATTTAACTGTGCCGCTGGCCATGACGACCTCCTGTAAAAGCGACCGGTCACGCGCCACGTATGTGACGCGCGTTTCGATTTGAGCAGGAAGTTCGTCAGCAATGCGTCCTATGACGCGGGGCCAATTCGTTCGGCCTACATCGATTTTTCTAAGATGCAACTTTCGGACTTCAATGTCAAATCCCGCGTGATTCAGGCCGTTATCTTCAGAAAAACATGTACAGATCAAATATTCAGAGTCACTCGCGCGCCTCGCTCGCGAGTGACCACGCGTCGGCATACTTGGGTCATGAGACATTCGACAGCGACGCGGCGTGGATCGGAAAGACGCAAACTGTCCGCACGCCAAGGAGCCTGCCGACCACCCCATTGCGACGAGTTGCCGCAATTCATGAAAAAAATACATGCACCCCATGCATTTTTGACTTGCATGAAGCGACAGACCTGATTTGCTGGCGCGACGCGACGATCGGATCAACCGGCGCGCAAACTCAGGGGGAAACATTACTGATGAAGCGTCGTCACTTTCTGACCGCAGCAGGAGCCGGCGCCGCCGCCGGCATCATCGCCAGCCCGGCCATCGCCCAGTCGATGCCGGAGGTCAAATGGAGGGTCACCTCCTCCTTCCCGAAATCGCTCGACACGATCTATGGCGCTTCCGAGGTCCTCGCGAAGGCGGTGTCGGAGGCGACCGACGGCAAGTTCCAGATCCAGGTCTTCGCCGCCGGCGAGGTCGTTCCCGGCCTGCAGGCCGCCGATGCGGTCACGAACGGCACCGTCGAGATGTGCCACACCGCTTCCTATTACTACGTCGGCAAGGATCCGACCTTCGCCTTCGGCACGGCGGTTCCCTTCGGGCTCAATGCCCGCCAGCAGAACGCCTGGTTCTACCATGGCGGCGGCATGGAGCTGATGAACGAATTCTACAAGAAATCGAACATCTACGCCTTGCCGGGCGGCAACACCGGCTGCCAGATGGGCGGTTGGTTCCGCAAGGAACTCAAGACGGCAGCGGATCTGCAGGGCGTCAAGATGCGCATCGGCGGCTTCGCAGGACAGGTGCTTAGCAAGCTCGGCGTCGTTCCACAGCAGATCGCCGGCGGCGACATCTACCCCGCGCTGGAGAAGGGCACCATCGATGCAGCCGAATGGGTCGGCCCCGCCGATGACGAGAAGCTCGGCTTCAACAAGGTCGCGCCCTATTACTACTATCCCGGCTGGTGGGAGGGCGGCGCGGCGCTGCACTTCTTCATCAACACCGCCAAGTGGGAAGAACTGCCGAAGACCTACAAGTCACTGCTGACCACGGCCGCCGGGCTCGCCAATGTCGACATGCAGGCGAAGTACGACGCCCGGAACCCGGCCGCCCTCAAGCGGCTGGTCGGTGGCGGCGCGCAGCTTCGCCCGTTCTCGCAGGACATCCTCGAAGCCTGTCTCAAGGCCTCGAAGGAGGTCTATGCCGAAACCAGCGCGAAGAACCCCGACTTCAAGAAGATCTACGAGGCGATGTCGGCGTTCCGCGGCGACGAATACCTCTGGTTCCAGGTCGCCGAATACACCTACGACAACTTCCTGATCCGCTCGCGCGTCTCGAATCAGCTCTGACAGAGAGCGACCTGCCGGCAACGGCCCACCTTGAAAACCCCGGCGCAAGCCGGGGTTTTTCGATGACCTCCCGCCGCCGCCTCTCGCGCCGGCTGCCGACACGCGCGGTCGGGGCCGCACGATATCGTGACGGCAAGCTGCGCACATGCCATAGGCGCGAATGCCATAACTGCGCCTTGCGGCACCGCCAGACTGCGTCGTCGCCACGGGAATCGACCATGCTCCGTCTCATCGCCCCCCTGCTTCTCGCCGCGCTGCCAGGCGCCGCCCTCGCCCAGTCGATCGGGCAGGCGCTGCCCGGCCGCGCGCAGCCGCGCGAGTCCTACAACAGGCCTGCGCCGGCTGCCCCAAAGGGCGCGCGCCCCTGCCCCGAATACGGTGCCGGCTTCGTGCGGCTGGAAGGCTCGAGCTTCTGCGTGCGCGCCGGCGGAGCCGTCCGGGCGGAAATCGGGAAGAGCTCGCGGAACGGCTACGGCAGCCGGGCAGACGGCATGCTCTATCTGGAAAGCCGCGGACAGACGGAGCTGGGGCCGGTCCGCTCGGTGATCAGCGTCCGGCGCGGAATCGACCGCAACCTCGACGCGGCCCCGTTTCGCTGAGGCCTCCTCCGTTCAGGCGATCAGCCGCGCGACCTCCCGCTGCAGAACCGGCACGAGCTCGGACTCGAACCAGGGATTGCGGCGCAGCCAGGCATTGTTGCGCCATGACGGGTGCGGCAGCGGCAACACGCGAGGCATGGCGGGGCGATCGAGCAAAGCGCGCCAGTCGGCGACGATTGCGGTGAGATCGCGGCCCTTCTGGTCACCGAGATGCCAGTCCTGGGCATAGCGCCCGATCGCCAGGACGAGCTCGATCTGCGGCATGGCCGCGAAGACGCGTGCGTGCCAGGTCGGCGCGCATTCGCGCCGCGGCGGCAGGTCGCCGCCCTTGGCGTCCTGGCCGGGAAAGCAGAAGCCCATCGGCACCACCGCGACACGCGCGGGATCGTAGAACACCGTCTCGTCGATGCCGAGCCAGCGCCGCAGCCGGACGCCCGACGGATCGGTGAACGGCCGACCGCTGGCATGGACACGGGTGCCCGGCGCCTGGCCGGCGACGCACAGCCGCGCCGTCGCCGAGGCCTGGATGACGGGGCGGGGCTGGTGCGGCAGCGGCGGCAGGCGGCGCGGCGCATCGCGGCAGATCCGGCAGGCCCGCACCGCGTGCAGCATGGCCTCCAGGCCTTCGTCAGCGGTCATCGCCCGCCATCTCGGCCCAGCGCGCCATCGCTCCGGCGGGCGCGGGCGCCATCCAGCGCCACCTTCGCCAACCGCGCGCGCGGAAGGGCCCGCGAAATCAGCCCGTCGCAGAACCAGTTCCCGGACTTGCGGCTGAAATCATGCGGGTCGCCGGGCTCGACACGGGCCAGCCCGTTGATCCGGCCGCTGGGGCGGCTGCGGATCACGTAGAGCGCTCCACTGGTCTCGATGGTGAAGCAATAGGTGCGGCGCTTGTCGGGCGGGCCGTAATAATAGCAGACGGCGTCCTCTGTCGTGGTCCAGCAGGCATCCGTGTTCGGGAGGTTGCGGTTGTGGCCGAGGGCCCGACCGTCGGGATGATGATATTCGCTGAACGGCAGGTTGGAGCCTGTGTAGCGCCCCGTGACGGTGTTCCCCTCGAAGGCTTGCCTGATCTGCGCGCCCGTCAGGCGCTCTGCCGCCCCGGCCGCGCCGGCGGCGAGCAGGGCAAGACCGGCGAGGATGCATCGGGCGGCGGACGGCTTCATCGCCGCGCCAGCCGCCGGCTCATCGGCGCGGCCGGCACCTGCGAGATCAGGCCGTCGCAATACCAGGGCTTGCCGTTGTCCGTGTGGTTGCGCGGATTGCCGATCTCGACCTTGGCAAGCGCGTTGACCATGCCGTTGCCGCTGTTGCGCAGCACGTAGAGATCGCCGCTGACCTCGACGGTGAAGCAATGGACCGTGCGGTTCTCCGGCGGGCCATAATAATAGCAGACCTGGTCGCGCTTGGTGATCCAACAGGCATCGGTGTTGGGCTGCCAGCCATTGTGGCCGAGCGCGCGCCCGTCGGCGGCATGGTATTCGGTGAAGAAGCCGCCATTGGTGTAGCGGCCGGTCACGGTATTGCCCTCGAAGGCCCGCTGGATCTGCTCGCCATTGAGGCGTTCCGCGGCCTGGGCCTGAAGCGCCAGCCCGCACAGCATCGACAGGAGGAGTGCGAGGCCGCGCATCACGCCTTCCAGCTCGGGCGGGCCGAGATTTCGCCATGCCAACGGCGGATGTGCACGAAATCCTCCGGCAGCGGGATGCGCGACGGCTTCATGAAGTCGATTGCGATGCCGGCGGTAATATCGGCCACGGTCAGGCTGTCGCCGCAGACGAAGGCATTGGCGGCCAGTTGCAGTTCCAGAACCCAGAGATGATCGTCGATCTGCTCGCGGTTGGCCTCGGCCCATTCCGGCACCTGGGCCTCGAGCTCCGCCATCGAGGGGTGGCTGTGGCGGAAGACGGACGCGACGCTGCCGAACAGGCCCAGCTCGATCCGGCGGTTCCACATCTCGATCAGCGCCTGCTCGCGAGCCTCCCGGCCGAAAAGCGGCGGATGCGGGTGCAGGCCCTCGACATAACGGCAGATCGCGATGGTCTCGGCCAGGGCAGTCCCGTCGTCGAGCTGGAGCACCGGCAACCGCTGCAACGGGTTGAGCCGGGTGAAGGCGGCGCTCTTGTGCTCCTTCTTCGCGATGTCGACCGGGACGAGCTCGGGCAGCGGCACGCCCTTCTCCGCAAAAAAGATGCGGACCCGGCGCGGATTCGGCGCGCGCCCGCCATCATAGAGCTTCATCCGACCCTCTCCGTCTCCGGCCGCACCGGATCACGGCCGGCACCGGACGGTCAACCGTATCCTCGTGGTTCTTGACGCCAGGATGGCCGCGCTCCGACCCGGGGCGCCGCCTCAGCGCGGATGGCCACGGCGCCAGGCCTCCGGCCGCTCGAAGCGCAGGGCCCAGAGCCCTCTGCCCGCCGCGCGCGCTTCAGCCTCCTCGCGGCGATACGCACCGTAGGACACGGCCTGCCCGGTCCGCACCATCGTCGCATTGATATCCTCGTCGCCCTGCCGGCACCGGGCAAGGCCGCGCCCGTAGCGGTCGGCCTTGCCGATTTCGCAGGTCGTGAGCCCCCGTGCCAGCAGCGCCTGCAGCGCCCGCCGCGCCTCCCGGCCGCAGGCGACGCTCCGGCCGGCCGCATCCATGCAAGACTGGCGGTATTCCGGGGCATCCAGTCCTTCGAGCCGCAACTCCTCGCCGAGCAGGCGGATGGAATCGCCGTCGATCGCCCTGGCCGGGCCGATCAGCTCCCGGGCGGGGCCGAGGCGATATTGCAGGATCGCTCCAGCCAGCGCGAGGAAACCGAGGATTCCGAGCGCAACGACGAGGTCGGTGAAGCGGCCGACGCGGCGCCAACCGAAGGGACCAAAGGGAGACCGACCGAATCCGAGACGCGTCATCAGGAAGAGCTTAACGATTTGGTGTCCATGATGGCGAGCCGGCCGCGCAGCCTGTGCGGCCGAACGAGGATGCGTACGCTCTATCATGGCGGAAGTGACGGCCGAACAGGTGCAGCGCGGGCGCGGGCCGGACCCGGCCGCCGTCGCGCGCCGCAAGCTGCTCACCCGCGAGGTGAAGACGGTGCGCGAGCGGCTCACCTCCTCCACCGGCCTCGAACGCGCCTTCGACAACGAGCTGTTGCGCAGCTTCGCCCAATACCGGGTCTCCGGCTCCGTCGGCACCATGGTGCTCGCGCTCGGCATCGCGGCAGCAGCCTGCCTTTGGCTGCCGGTCTATCTCGCCGCCGTCTGGAGCGGCTCGGTCCTGGCGAGCTCCCTCGTCATCGTCGCCCTGTCGCGCCGCTACCTCCACAAGCGACCGGAGGATATCCGGCCGATGCAATGGCGGCGCCTGTTCACGCTCGGGGAAGGACTGCACGGCCTGTGCTGGGCTTCGATCCTGTTCCTCTTTGCGCATGTCGATGCGCCGGGCGCCAAGGTCTTCGTCACGACCGCATTGCTGATCGTCAGCGCCCTGACGGTGATGCTGTCCGCCTCGATCCCGATCGCGGTCTATGCCGGCCTGAGCCCGATCATCCTCGGCATCATGCTGTTCTTCTGGGACAAGCGCGACATCGACAGCGTCACCATGGCGCTGATGGCGGCCTCGGCACAGCTCTTCTTCATTTTTCTGGCCAACCGGCTCTATGCCAGCTCGGTCGCGACGATCGGCTTCAGGGCCGAGAAGGACGCGCTGATCGCCGAGCTCGAAACCGCCAATGCCAATTCCGACGAGGCGCGGCGCAAGGCCGAGGAGGCGAACCTCGCCAAGTCCCGCTTCCTGGCAACGATGAGCCACGAGCTGCGCACCCCGCTCAACGCCATTCTCGGCTTCTCGGAGGTGATGAAGAACGAGATCTTCGGTGCGCATGCCAATGCCGCCTACAAGGAATATTCGGCCGACATCCACGGCTCGGGCCAGCATCTGCTCAACCTGATCAACGAGATTCTCGACCTCTCGCGCATCGAGGCCGGCAAATACGAGCTGAACGAGGAGGCGATCTCGCTGACGGCCGTGGTCGACGATTGCCGGCACATGCTGGCGATGCGCGCCAAGGCGAAGGGCCAGACGATCCGCGAATTGGCGGAGCCGGAGCTGCCACGCGTCTGGGCCGATGAGCGCGCCATCCGCCAGGTCGTGCTCAACGTGCTGTCGAACGCGATCAAGTTCACGCCGCAGGGCGGCGAGATCACGATCAAGGTCGGCTGGACGGCGGCCGGCGGCCAGTATGTCACGGTCACCGACACCGGCCCCGGCATCCCCGAGAACGAGATCCCGATCGTGATGCAGAGCTTCGGGCGCGGCTCGCTGGCGATCAAGACGGCCGAGCAGGGCTCGGGCCTCGGCCTACCGATCGTCAAGGGGCTGGTCGAGCTGCATGGCGGCGGCTTCCATCTCAAGTCGAAGCCGCGCGCCGGCACGGAAGTCACGATCACCCTGCCGGCCGAGCGGGTGATGGATGCCCTCCCGGCCCTGCCGGAGCCGCGCGTGCGGGCCGCCTGAACACCATCATTACGCCGCCATCGGCCAGCACAGATCGTCCCGGCGCGCCGCAATGCGCTCCCGCCTCCTTCTGCCCCCGCCGAACACTGGAAGCATCGGATCATGAACGGAAAAACCCGCGTCGCGGTGCTCTATGGCGGCAAGTCCGGCGAGCATGAAGTCTCGCTCAAGTCGGGCGCCTCGGTCGTGCGCCATCTCGACCGAGAGCGCTTCGAGCTGATCCCGATCAGCATCGACAAGCAGGGCCGCTGGCAGCAGCAGGACCCGAAGCGCCTCGCAGAATGGAACGCCGAGAGCCTGCCGATCCATGCCGACGCCCCGGCCATCCGCCTCGCCGCCGACGATGCCGGTCGGCTCGAGGCCATCGGGCTAGACGGCAGCTCGGCCGGTCACGGCATCGACGTGGTGTTTCCGGTGATCCATGGCCCGCTCTGCGAGGATGGCGCCGTCCAGGGTCTGCTGGAGCTGAGCGGGGCGGCCTATGTCGGCTCGGGCGTGCTCGCCTCCGCCGTCGGCATGCACAAGGACATCGCCAAGCGCCTCGCCGCGCTCGCGGGCCTGCCGGTCGCGCCCTATGTGATGGCGAGCAAGCGCGAATTCGCCCGCGATCCTGTGGCCGTGGCTGCGGCGGCGCAAGCGAAGCTGACGCTGCCCGTCTTCATCAAGCCCTGCAACATGGGCTCCAGCGTCGGCGTCCATAAGGTCAAGCGCTGGGAGGATCTCGACGCCGCCCTCGCCGATGCCTTCCGCTATGATACGCGCGTGCTGATCGAGCAGGGCATCGACGCCCGCGAGATCGAGGTCGCGGTGCTCGACGGCGACCCGCCCTTCGTCAGCCTGGCGAGCGAGCTCAACGCCGATCCCAAGCATGAATTCTACTCCTACGAGGCGAAATACATCGACCAGGACGGCGCGACAGTCGACCTGCCGGCGAAGCTGGAACCGGGGCAGATGGAGCGGGTCCGCGAGCTGGCGAAGACGGCCTTTCTCGCGCTGGAATGCAGCGGGCTTGCCCGCGTCGACTTCTTCCTCGACCGGAAGAGCGGCGAGTTCTACTTCAACGAGATCAACACCCTACCCGGCTTCACCGCCATCAGCATGTACCCGAAGATGATGGAGGCTTCGGGCATGGCCTATCGCGACCTGATCACCCGGCTGGTCGAGCTTGCGCTCGAGCGCCATGCCGAGCGCGCGGCGCTGAAGACCGACTACGACGGCTGACCCGATGCGGCCCAGCGCAGCGGCCAGCCCATGACGATCGCAACCCGGCGCCTTCTGCTGGACCACGCGAAGCTGGCGGACGTCCCGCGCCTGTTCGCGTTCCTCGGCGACGCGGACGCGATGCGCCACACGCACGTCGTGCGCTCGCTGAAGGATTGCCGCCGCCGCGTCGCGGTCCATGAATGGTGCCGCCGCCGGGACGGCTGCGCGCCCTGGGTCATCCGTACCAAAGCGGAGCACCGGATCATCGGCTGGGGCGGCCTGTTCGACGACCCCTTCGACCCAGGCTGGGGCATCGAGCTCGGCTACTGGTTCGACCGAGCGAGCTGGGGCCAGGGCTATGCCTCCGAGCTGGCCGCCGCGGCCGTCACCTTCGCGGACGAGCAGCTTGGGCTGCCGCAGTTGCGGGCGTTCGCACGGCCGGACAACGCTGCGTCCCGGCGCGTGCTCGAGAAGGCCGGCTTCACGCAGGAGCGTTACGTTCCCGAGCTTGAGCGCTGGCTTTTCGCACGCCCGAAATCCGGGAGTGCCAGCTAGAGTATCGGACTGAATATCTTATTCGGCCCGATACTCTAGCTCTTTGATTTTGCGTCGGCTTTTTTCGAAAGCCGCGTTCCACTTTTCGGGCCGACGCTCTAATCCTTTCGGGCCACCTGCGCCTGCTCAAAAGTCGCCATGCCGGAATGGATGGCGGCCGCGGCCTTGACGAGGCCTGCTGCCAGCGCGGCGCCCGAACCCTCGCCGAGGCGCATGTCAAGCGCCAGCAGCGGCACCTTGCCGAGCCGGGCCAGCACTTCGGCATGGGCGCCCTCGGCCGAGAGGTGGCCAGCCAGGCAGTGATCGATCGCGGAAGGCTCGATGGCGTGCAGGATCGCGGCGGCAGCGGTGACGACATAGCCGTCGAGGATCACCGGGATACGCTGAGAACGCGCGGCGATGATCGCCCCGCAGATCGCCGCGATCTCGCGCCCGCCGAGGCGGCGCAGCACTTCGAGCGGGTCCTTGAGATGGGCGCGGTGCAGGGCCAGGCCCTTCTCCACGGCCGCGACCTTGCGTTTCAGTCCCTCATCGTCGATGCCAGTACCGCGCCCGCACCAGCGGGCCGCGTCACCGCCATAGAGCGCGGCGTAGATCGCTGCGGCCGACGTGGTATTGCCGATGCCCATCTCTCCGAGGCAGAGCAGGTCGGCGCCGCCAGCCAGCGCCTCCATGCCGAAGGCCATGGTCGCGACGCAGGCGCGCTCGTCGAGCGCATCGCCTTGCGTGAAGTCGCCGGTCGGCAAGTCGAGCGCCAGGTCGAAAACCTTGAAGCCGAGGTCGAAGGCAGCGCAGATCTGGTTGATGGCTGCACCGCCAGCCGCGAAATTCTCGAGCATCTGGCGGGTCACGGTCTGGGGATAGGCCGAGACGCCTTGCGCCACCACGCCATGATTGCCGGCGAAGACGCAGACCAGCGGACGGTTCACCGCCGGCGGCGCCTTGCCCTGCCAGGCCGCAAGCCATTCGGCGATCTCTTCCATCCGGCCGAGGCTGCCGGCCGGCTTGGTGAGATTGGCATCCCGGGCGCGCACAGCGTTCGCGGCCGCCATGTCGGGGCCGGGCATCGCGGCGATGAGCTCGCGGATATCGTCGAAGGGCAAACCGGAAGCGGCCATGGTCAAGTCCGTCCACAAGAGCGGCGCCAGGCGCGGCGCCATGGCGGCAAGGTTGGCGTTGCTGCTATAGGCTCGGCCGGCAGAAGACAATCGACGGGAGCGCGAAGCCGGCATGGCGGAAGCCGACACCAGTACGGAACCGACGGCTGACGAAGGCTCCGCCTGGCCGGGCTGGGCGATCGCGACCGCGATCTGCATCCGCTTCTATTCGCGCCTGCCTGTGCCCCCGCTGCGCGGCGAAGGCGATCTGCACGGCGTCCCCGACTTCAGGCTCGTGCCGCGCGCCCTGCCGTTCGCGGGGCTGGTCATCGCGCTGCCTGCCGCGGCCGTCGCGCTCGCGGCCGGCCTGGCGGGCTTGAGCGGACTGGTCACCGGCACCCTCGTGCTGACGGCGCTTGCTCTGAGCACCGGGGCCTTCCACGAGGACGGGCTTGCCGACACCGCCGACGGGCTCTTCGGCGGGCCTTCGCCCGAGCGGCGGCTGGAGATCATGAAGGACAGCCGCATCGGCTCCTATGGCGCGATGGCGCTGGGGCTCTCGCTGCTGCTGCGCGCCGGCCTGATCGCGATGATCCTCGATCGGGCTGGCCCTTTGGGAGCGGCAGGCGCGGTGCTCGCCGCCGCGCCTTGGTCGCGCGCCGAAGGCCTGTTCCTGCTCGCGACGCAACCGCCGGCCCGCAGCGTCGGCGCCGCTGCCGCCGTCGGCCGGCCCAGCCTCGCAACGGCCCGGATCGCGCTGGGCCTCAGCCTGATCCTCGCGGCCGGGCTCTGCCTTGCCGCTCATCTACCCCTGCCCGGCCTGCTGCTCGGCTTCGCTCTGGCCCACGCGGCCGCCGCGGTGCTGGCGCGGCTGGCACAGCGGCTGATCGGCGGGCAAACCGGCGACATCCTCGGCGCGGCGCAGCAACTCGGCGAAATCGCGATCTATCTCGGCTTAGCCCTCTCCTTGGGATGGGTGGGGCGGTGAGCGCCGCCTCCTCCCCCTGCATCAAGGTTTGCATCATCGACCCGCAGACCAAGCTGTGCGAAGGCTGCGGCCGCACGCTCGCCGAAATCGCGCAATGGGCTCGACTGAGCGAGACCGAGCGGCTGACGATCATGGCCCGATTACCGGAGCGGTTGCGCCAGCCGAAACCCTAGAATGTCTGCGGCGGCTTCGGCCCTATTTGCCCTCGGCAGCCGCTTCCAGCGCTGGGCCCGTGAGCCGGTAGAACACCTTCTTCGTCTGAGCGACGGCGCCGAGGCTTTCATAGAAGCGCAGCAGGGCCGGATCGTCGGCGTCAGCCGTCCAGTCGAGGCGCCTGTGGCCGCGCTCCACCGCCAGTCTGGCCAGCGCGGTCATCAGCGCACGGCCGAGCCCTTTACCGCGCGCGGCGTCTGCGACGTAGATCTCCTTCAGGAAAAAGCCGGTCTTCAGCCCCGGTCCCGGGTAGAGATTGCAGGCCGAGGCGAAGCCCAGAAGCGCCTTGCCCTCGACCGCGACGAGGATTTCGACCCCGGCCGGAAGATCGGCGAGCCCGGCGCGGATTTCCGCGAGCGGCGGGCGCGGCACGGCGTAGTGCCCCTGCATCTCGACCATCAGCGCGGCGAGCGCGGCGTGATCGGCCGGCTGCAACAGGCGGATCGCGACCTCGTTCATTGCCGGGGTTCCGCAGCCTTCAGTGCAGCAGGGACCAGATGAAGCGGGCGGCGACGAAGAGCAGGAACAGGCCGAAAGCCACTTCCAGACGGCGCTTCGACAGCTTGTGGGCCAGGCTCGCGCCGATCGGCGCCGTCCAGATCGAGGTCGGAATGAACAGGATCATGCCGATCAGCGAGACATAGCCCAGGGAGAGCGGCGGCAGGATGTCCATCTTCGGCCAGCCGGCATAGATGAAGCCGAGCGCCCCCGGGATCGAGATCAGCACGCCCAGCCCCGAGGAGGTCGCGACGGCCTGGTGGATCGGCCGGCCGTAAAAGGTCATGAACAGGCTGGACAACTGGCCGCCGCCGATGCCCATCAGGGCCGAGAGCACGCCGATGACGCTGCCGTAAGCTACCATCAGCGGCTTGCCCGGCATGTCCTCGCCGAATTTCCAGCGATCGGCGGCGAAGAGCAGGCGGATGGCCGAGATCGTCGCCACCACGACGAAAACGATCTTGAAGAGATCGGCCGGCGCGTAACGCGCGATATAGCTGCCGACCATGACGCCGAGCACGACCGGCACGGCCCAGACCTTGAGGATCGAAAGATCGACGAGACCCTTGGCGCGATGGGCATTGAAAGAACGGATCGAGGTCGGGATGATGACGGCGAGCGAGGTGCCGACGCTGAGCGGCATCCTGACCTCCTCCGGCACGCCGATGACACGGAAGACCTCGTAAAGCACCGGCACGATGACCGCACCGCCGCCGACGCCGAAGACACCGGCGAGCAGGCCCGTCACGGCTCCCGCCAGCACGAGAGACACGGCGAGAAAGGCGAGATCGCCGATAGGAATGCCTGCGAGCATGGAAAGGGTTCCGGTGGGCCAGCCCCTATCCCTGTCGGCGATTTTGTCAGCCGGAGCAAGGGCTGCCGGGCAGCCCCGTCATGTTTGGCCGGAGACCTGCCCTGCCCCGGCGCGCACGCCGGCTCGCCTCACGCATCGAGCAGCGTCGCGAAACCACCATAGATCATGCGCTGGCCGTCGAACGGCATGGGTGCGCCATTATTCATCCGCGCATCCTGACGAATCTTGCCCCAAGCCTCGTCGCGCGCGGCCTTTGAGGCCCATTCGACCCAGCCGAACACCACCGTTTCGCCATCCTTCGCCTTCACCGCGCCCTTGAAATCCGTGACCTTGCCATCGGGCACGTCGTCACCCCAGGCGTCGACGACGCGGCGCGCGCCGTGATCGGTGAACAGCGCGGCAAGCTCCGCCGCATGGTTGCGGAAATCCGCCTTGCGATCCTGCGGCACGGCAATCAGCACGCCGTCGACATAACCTGCCGCTCCACCTTCGCCCTTGTCGACCAGCGCGTCGAAACCGCCATAGATCATGCGCCGGCCGTCGAAGGGCATGGATTCGCCCATCGCCTTCATCCGCGGATCGCTCATCATCTTCGCATTGGCCGCGTCGCGGGTCTTGCGGTCGGGATACTCGAACCAGGAAAAGACCACGACCTCGTCGGGCTTCGCCTTCACGGCGCCCTTGAAGTCCGTGACCTTGCCGTCCGGGACCTCGTCGCCCCAGGTCTCGACCATCCGGGTAACGCCGAACTCCTTGAAGATCGGCAAGGCCTCGCTGGCATGTTTGCGGTAGATCTCCTTGTTGGCAGCGGGAACCGCGACCACGAAACCTTCGACATAAGCCATTTCCATCGTCTCCCGTTCTGGCGGCGCGGCACGGGCCCGCGCCCATCAAGTTGATATCAACGCATATCTTCGGCCATTGCGTGACAATGGCTCGCGTCAGCCGCAGCAGGAGCCGGTGGCCAGCAACGGCTGGAAGCTCGCGGCCTCCTTCAGCTCATCCTCGTAGCGGTCATGGTGCCGGACCCAATCCATGGCCCTGCCCTCGTTGCGCCCCTTCGGAGTCATGTCGAGGAAGTTGTGCGCTCCGATGAGCAGGTCCCCACCACGGGCATAAGTCGAATAGGTGTGGAAGATCTCGCCGGCGTCGTTGCGGTAGAAGACGCTGAAGCCGGGCATCTCACCACCCTCGCCGTCATGAAGCTCGTAATTGTATTCGTAGCGGCCGGCCGCCTTCTCCGCCGGGCTGGGCGAGACGTGGAAATCGTAGTTGAAGTCGCTGCCGGCGGAGGAGACCCAGGGGAAGTCCCAGCCCATGCGGTGTCGGAAGGTCTGGAATTCGGCATAGGGCGCGCGAGAGACCACGACCAGGCTGACATCGTGATGCTTCAGATGGAGGTTGGCGCCGTCGAAATGGTCGGCGAGGAAGGAGCAGCTCGGGCAGCCTTCCCTGGCGCCGGGTCCGAACATGAAGTGATAGACGATCAGCTGGCTCCGGCCGGCGAACAGATCGGCCAACGACAAGCCGCCGTCCCAGCCCTCGAAAACATAGTCCTTCTCGATCCTGACCCAGGGCAGCGCGCGTCGCTCGGCCGAAAGCGCGTCGCGCCGGCGGGTGAGCGCCTTCTCGTCGGCGAGGTGGGTCTTGCGGGCCGCAAGCCACTCCTCACGGGATACGATCCTGTGTTCCATCGTCTCCTCTCCTGTGCTTCCGCCGGCCCGTGCCGGCAGCTCATCCCGGCGCTGCCCGACGGGCTGCGCCTCGCTTCGCCTCAGGCGAAATAGGCCTCGAGCTTCGCCATGGTGCCGGTCCAGCCATGGGTGTGGCCGCGGACGGCGGCATCGTCGAACAGCTTCTCGTGCAGCAGGGTCAGGATCGTGCCGTCGCCATCCGGCTTCAGGGCCACCGTCACCCGCGAAACCCGCTCGGGCGTCGTCACCCAGGACCATGAGAAGACCAGCCGCTCGTTCTCCACCACTTCGAGATAGCGCCCGGACACCTCATGGCGCTCGCCATTGTCCTCCAGCATCACGACGCGATAGGCGCCGCCGACGCGGGGATCGAGCTCGGCCTCCTGCGCCACCACATTCTCCGGCCCGAACCATCGGACCAGCAATTCGGGATCGGTCCAGGCCTGGTAGACCTCGGCCGGGCTGGCGTTCAGCCGGCGCTTCATCGTGAGGCTCGGCGTCACCGGCTGATGCATCGTGGTCCCTCCCCGCCCTCGTCACTCGCGGCCCTGGCGACGCGCATCGAGCAGCGCCGCCAGCGCGTCGAGCCGCTGTGTCCAGAATCGCTGATAGCGCGCGAGCCAACCCATCGCCTCCTCCATCGGCCCGGCATTCAGGTGGCAGGATACGGTGCGTCCCACCTTGGTTCGTGTCAGCAGCCCGGCGTCCGCGAGGACGTCGAGATGCTTCATCACCGCCGGCAGCGAGACCGGGAACGGCTTCGCCAGCTCGCTGACGGACAGCCCGTCCTCCTGCTCCAGCCGCGCCAGCAGGGCCCGGCGTGTCGGGTCCGCCAGAGCGGAGAAGGTGCGGTCGAGCGGCGCGTCCTGAAACTTAACCATTGAGTTAAGTTTAGACTTGCTCGCGTCCAGCCGTCAAGGGCCTGCAGCCTCCTGGGAGTTGCCGTCCTGTGGGGAAGGCGAAGTTTGCCGCAGTTTATGAAAACGACCGCGACCCTTTGCTGCGTGCCGGCATCTGTCCCATTCGAAGCCCCTGTGGATCCACGCCGCGTGGGCCGCATGACGAGGCCGAGTGAATTGAAATTAGAGGCGAAGTTCCCCGTTTTTGAGCTTCGACTTCCGCAAAATCCCCGTCTCGGCAAGGTGCAAACCAAGCTGAGACGGGGCCCGAGAATACCGGTCACACACAGCCACAGGACGCCCATCGGTCCAGAACGGGCCCCCATCAGGAGGCCAGAATGGCGAAGAACACCGGTGAACCTCCTGTCAGGTCCTTCGCGAAGTAGGCCGCGGCCTTTTAGAATGTCGGGCTCCGCCTTGAGCTTCGCCACCTCTCGCCGCAACTTCTCGATCTCACGTTGCTCCGGCTTCATATGACCGTGGCCGGGAAAGGCCTGCGCAGGATCGGCCGAAAACAGCTTCACCCATTTGCGCAACTGGTTCTCATGAACATCCATATCCCGAGACGCCTGCGCCACACTCGCCCCGCGGTCCTTGATCAGGCGAACCGCCTCGATCTTGAACTCACGCCCAAGCTGTCTTCGCCTCATACGTCACCTCCGGCTTCATGAAGCACCTAATCTCGGTGTCCACGAAACCGGCAGCAGGCCAAAAGGGGCGAGCCATGCCATCAGCTCGCCCGCCCGTTCGCCAATCACATACCCGGCAGGACCGCGATGTCGCGCACGGTGCCAGACATGCCCTGGACCTTGCCCATGGAGCTCGCCTTGCCAGTCGCAAGATCTACCTTGTGGAGCGCGCCGTCCGCGAGCAACCAGCCGGTGTTCGACCCGTCGGATGCGGTCTCGATGTCGAATGCCACCGATTTCGGCATCACCCCGAGCTTGCCGACCGCGCCGAGTACGCCGTCGTTGGGCGGCGCCTGCTTGATCAACCCGCCGATCTTGCCGTCGATGTCGTAGAGCGTCGTCTCCTTCGTCCCCTTGACCGAATTGGTATAGGCCCCGGCGACGATCATCGGCGCCTCGCCCTTGTGCATGTCGGTCTCGGCGAATTTGAGCTTGCCGTCGACCGTCGTCTTGCCGTCGTCGACATTGACCCGGAGATTGGTGCCATCGGAGCCGATCACGCGCAGCCGATCCGCGGCGGGGTTGAAATCGACCGTGGCCATCGCGCTGGCTGGCAGCACCGTGTCCATCTTGGACTTCATCGTCGCTTTGCCGGTCTGATCGACCGTGTAAATCGTGCCGTCGACTCCCAAAGCGTACAGCATCCCGTCCGCTGGCCTGACATCGATGCCGGCGATCTTGCCGGAGATGCCGGTGACCTTCATCGACTTGCCGGCCTTGAGCATTCCGGTGTCGATCATCGTCAGCGTATTGTCGCCCGTGAGAGCTGCAAGCGTAGCGGCCTGTGCGGCCATGCCGCTGGCCAGCATGGTGGAAAAGGCCAGTGCGAAGCGGATCGTCTTGGTCATGATGTCCTCCGGTTTCGGCAACGCCTCGGGCATCGGATGGGCCAGGGCGTCCGTGGCCGATACCGGTCGACGCGGCGGATGGATGCAGCCGCAAAAATATAGTTCCGCGCCTGCATCCATCGGGCTGCCGATGGCGTAGCTTGATGTCGCCCGCTTGGAGCGCGGCGCCTTGGAAGGGGGATGCATGGCCGGCGATGCCAGGCAGCGGCACGCGATCAACCTCGAACAGGAACTGCGAGCGTGTGCAGGCGGCGATAAAAACGCGCTCCGCCGCATCTACGACCAGGAGTGCCCGCGTATGATCGGGGTGGCGCAGCGGATGCTGAGACGCCGGGCATTGGCGGAAGAAGCGGTGCAAGACACCTTCATCCTCATCTGGAAACACGCGGCTCGCTTCGATCCCGAGCGCGGCGCAGGTTTGACCTGGATCTACGCCATCCTTCGCAACCGCTCCCTGTCCATCCTGCGGGACGAGAGGCGTCTCGACACCGACGCGGATGCGGGCGCCATAGAAGCTGTCAGCGAGGAGGACGATCCAGAGGCGGCCATGTCAAAGCTCTCCGACGCGGACGCGCTGCGAGGTTGCCTTCAGGCGCTGCCGGCGCAGCGGCGCGACATGATCCTGCTGGCATTCGTTCAAGGCCTCAGCCATGGCGAGATCGCCGGCAAGCTCGGTATGCCGCTCGGCACTGTGAAGTCATGGATCAGGCGGTCGCTGATTGCGCTCAAGGAGTGCCTCGGATGACATCGGAACAGGATCGCGAAGCCTTGGCCGGGGAATATGTGCTGGGCCTCCTCGACGGTGCTCAACGAGAAGCGTTCGAGCGGGACATCGACCATGATCGCGAACTCGACACAGCGGTGGAGCGCTGGCGGGCGCGATTTGCTGTGATCGATCAATCGGCTCTTGAGATCTCGCCATCACCGGAGGTTTGGCCGCGGATCGAAGCCGGCTTGAGCAAAAGCCGGATTGTGAAGCAGGCAGCATCACATGAACCTGACCGGGCTTCGATGCTCCAACAGTGGTGGGACAGCCTTTGGCTCTGGCGCGGGGCCGCGTTCGCCGGACTGGCACTTACAGCCATTTTGGGCGGAACCCTCTTCCTCGCATCGACCCGCGCTGATCGACAGCCGGTTCTTGTGGCGGTTCTGCTGACGGACGCCAATGTTGCGGCGGCCGTGGTCAACACCTTCGCCGATGGGCGGACCGAACTGTTGCCTCTTCAGGACATCGCCGTGCCGAAAGGGCGTGCCCTCCAGATCTGGACGCTGTGGGATCGACAAACCGGGCCGCGCTCTGTCGGCCTGATTGACCAGGCCAAAGCCGCGCCTCTGCAGCTCACCGATCTGCCTCTGGGCCCCAACCAGCTCTTCGAGATCACGCTGGAGCCGGCATCGGGCTCGCCTACCGGCAGGCCGACCGGACCAATCATCGCAAAGGGGCTTACCGCGAGAAGCCTCTAGCTTTTTACGACGAGCGGCGACAGACGCACGCGATGCTCACCGACATCCTCGGAGATGCCGCGAACCCACCACCGACCCGGCTGCGCGCGATCGTGCACGCCTTTATCCGCTCCGAATGCGAAGAGGCCGCCGTGCGAGGAGCGCTCAATGATACAGCCCGCTTTATCGCGACGCGCCCGAGGCGAAGGAGGCACACACCGCTGGCGCGCGCCTGTTTCAAGAGGTTCATGGAGGAGGCATTGCCAGCTGCATCGGCGAGCAAGCGCGCACTGGCCGGCTATCTGATCACCACAACCATGAGCGCTGTCGGTAAGGAATGCTCGGAATTACCGAGGACCGACGTCGGGATTCAAGCGTACGCTGACGGCCCGCCGACATGTTCTGCGCCGATCTCAGCGCCAACTAAACGCCTTGAAGAGGGCCCAGCGAAAAACAGCGGAACGGCAACACCTATCTTCCACAAACGCAAATCCGGGCGCGACGCGCCAAGAGCAGACGTTGTACCCTTGGTCAACAGTGGGCGTCGGCTTTGCATTGCAAGGTCGCGCCGCGAGCCCGGACTAACGGAGCTTGGCAATCCTGATGCCATCGAGTTTGGCGCGGTCTTTGATGGATTCCTCGCTGCGCGTCATCGCTTTTGAAATCGCTTTGAGTGCCATGCCCTTCCCAGCGAGCAGCTTCAGCTTCTGAAGTTCCTCAGATGTCCAGGGTTGGCGATGGCGTTCAAATCGGTCGGTCACAATCTGCTCCTGCTCTGTCGGAACGTTACCCGCATTCCGGCGCTCTATAGCAGAAGTGGCGACGGCTCGGCCGAACATGCAGATGCGGGGCTGAGCCAACCGCTCCTCGCTCCGACGACTGACCTTGGGACTGCGCCTGCAACCGGGCACTGGATGTTCGGCTTTAGCCACTCCAAGTTTGCCGAAAGCGCCAATTCCTGAGAGGATGGCAGCGTGACGGCAAGAGGACGATCAACTTCGCACGCGAGGGGCGATCGCGGGGTCTCCCTCTGATTTTCTCGAGCAGCCGCGCTTAGCCGAAGACGGCCGGCGCCATGCCGGGATCCGTCCGAAGCCCCTATCGACCGACTGCCTGCTACGTGCTGGCATACCGGCATATTCGGCTTAGCGCTTCACGAGGACCATCCGCGTGCTGGTCATCATCTTCGCGCCTTCCGACGTTCACTCGCTGGAACTCGCCGGCCTGATGGACGTGTTCGCGGAAGCGAACGCGCGGGTTGCCGAAGGTTTCTACGAGGTCGGTATCGTCGCGGAAGAAAACCGCCCGCTTCGCTGCGGGTCGGGACTGAGAGTTCTGCCGGACTTTGACTACCTCAACTGTCCGAAGGATCCCGACACCCTTCTTGTGGCTGGAAGCGTGGGCATACCCAATGCGCCCGGCAAGGGCATGATCGACTGGCTCTCACGCGCAGCCCCGCAGACGCGACGTTACGGCTCGGTTTGCACCGGAGCTTTCCTGCTTGGTGAAGCCGGACTTCTCAGCGCACGCCATGTGGCGACGCACTGGCAGTATGCGCCTCTCCTCGCCCAGCGCTTTCCAGAAGCGAAGGTGGACGGAGACCGGGTCTTCATTCGGGATGGCCCCATGGTCACCTCAGCCGGATCGAGCGCGGCGATCGATCTCGGCCTTTCGCTGGTCGAAGAGGATCTCGGCCGGGACGTTGCGCTTTATGTCGCCCGCCGCCTGGTCGTGTTTTTGAAGAGGCCGGGGGACCAGTCTCAATTCAGCATGCATCTGGCGGCGCAAGGCGTCGACCGCAGCCGCCTCTACAAGGTCCAGCAGTACATCCTGAGCCACCCGAATGCCGATCTGTCCGTCAACGCCCTGGCGAACATCGCGGCGATGAGCCCGCGCAACTTCACGCGGGTCTTCACCCAAGAGGTGGGAACATCGCCGGCCGAATATGTCGATCTCACACGGATCGATGTCGCGCGCTTTCTGCTCGAAGGTAGCCGGCTGTCGATCGATTCGATCGCCGCGAAAAGCGGCTTCGGCTCGGCGCGGGCAATGCGCCGCGCCTTTCTTGCGCATCTCGGAGCGTTGCCCTCGGATTACCGCGATCGGTTCCGGACATCTGGAGACGGGTCGAGGCCCACTATGTCCGAAATCGGCTGACGATTGTCTGGAAACGGCCAGGCCAGCCGGTTGCCCGGCAACGAGCAGCCGCGCCATTGCTTGGGCATGAAAGACTTCAAGGAACTGAAGCCGTTAGAATTCATGAAATTCGCGCCGCGGCCCTGCGCCGGCGATGGAGAACTCAGCTCCGACGCGCTGCTCCGCTCAATTCTTCCCCCGCTTGTCGAGGAATTTTCCGACGGTGTGGCGATCGGCCGGATTTCCGGCAGAAGTGGGCCGCTTGTCTACGTCAACAGGGCCTTCGAACGGCTGACCGGATACGCACGGCACGAAGTGCTCGGGAAGGATTGTCGCTACCTACAGGGCAATGAACGCCATCAACCGGAAGTCGCCCGCATCGGGGAGGCCATCAGGGCCGCTGAACCGGTCGACGTCACGCTTCGCAATCATCGGAAAGACGGGTCGGTCTTCTGGAACCATCTGAGCCTAAGACCTTTCACGGTCGGCGGCGAACTCCTCTACCTTGGTATTCTTCGCGACGTTTCGGCGACGCGACAGACCGAGATCGCCCTCGATCGCGCTGCAAACCTCGACGTTGCAACCGGCTGCCTCAACCGTCAGTCCTTCATCGTCAGTGTGGAAAGGCACTTCGCTACCTGTGCCGGCCCCGTACTGTTCGTGAAATGCGACATCATCGGCTTCCACGATATCAACGCCGGGTACGGCTATGACGTCGGGGACGCATTGCTGATGGAAACCGGCCGCCGACTGCGCGGGACCGGGGCTGTTCTGATCGCCCGGATCGGAGCAAACGAGTTTGCCCTGGCCTTCGAACTGACGGAGGAGGCAAGCGGGCCACCGATCGTGGCCGAGGTTTGCGCCGCTCTCGCTCCCGATTTCGTCATCCCGGGAGCGAATGTCTGTCTGCGCTTCGCCATCGGCTATGCGCTTGGCGACCCTCGCGGCAACCTGGTCTCCTTGATCCGCAATGCCGGTGCTGCACTGCATGCGGCGAAGTCAGCTCCGCTGAGCGGACCTCGCCGGTTTCAGCGTGCCGATGCAGAGGAAGCGCGCAATCGGGTCCAGATGACCCGCGAGTTGAGAGCCTCTCTCGCAAAGGATGAGTTCATCCATCACTTTCAGCCCCAGATCGATCTCGCGACGGGCGAATGCGTAGGCGCGGAAGCCTTGATAAGGTGGAATCACCCCTTGTTTGGCATCGTCCCGCCGGGCCGTTTCATCGAAGCGGCGGAGCGCAGCGGCGTGTTGCTCGATCTCGGCGAACGTGGTCTTGCCGCCGTCGCCGCCTTTGCGCGCAGGATCAACGAACACCGGGGTAAACCGCTGCGCTTTTCCGTGAATGTGTCCGCGACCGAGTTTTTGCATCGCGACATGGCGGAAGTTGTCGACCGCATCTTACAACAGTCCGGCGTCCGACCGGGCTTGCTGACACTCGAAATCACCGAAAGCATGTTTCTCAATGACACGCCCGGCGTGCTGGAGGCGTTCCGCCGGCTGCGGAATCTCGGCGTCGGCCTCTCCGTAGATGATTTCGGGACCGGCTATTCGAACCTCCGTTCGCTTGAAGCCTTTCCCCTCACGGAGATCAAGATCGACCGGAACTTCGTCGGAGGCCTGACCGCCAGCCCTTCGAAGACCGTCATCGTTCGTGCGATCATTGACCTGGGGCGCGCCCTTGGACTCACCGTCGTAGCGGAGGGGGTAGAGACGCAAGCTCAGCGAGCGCTGTTGGAGGGCATGGGCTGTCCAATCGGCCAAGGCTTTTTGCTCGGTCGCCCTGATGGCGGCGAAGCCTTTGCTGCGAGATTCGGTGGGGTATCGACCGATCACTCAGCCAATCGCCCAGTCAGGCATGACTCATTTCTGTCCAAGACGTCATTTGGCTCTCTGGCGACTCTTCGCGCTTCAAGTAGCGATCAATCCTGACGGAACGCGCCAAGAGCGGTCGTTGGCGAGGCGACCGCTAGCGGACATTCCGCTGGATCGCGATTACCTGCCGCGTTTTGGCTAACCCCATGCGATTGACCCTGCCACTTTTCCGCCTTACTCGTGAACGCGACGGTTCCCTCACGGGATCAAAAGGGAACGCAGTGCGGATGGCCTGGCCATTCTATGCTGCGGCTGCCCCCGCAACTGTAAGCGGCGAGCCTCATCGCCACACGCCACTGGGCCCTCGGACCTGGGAAGGCGGCGACGAGGCCACGACCCGCGAGCCAGGAGACCTGCCGTCAGTCGTGGTCACACGCGAACACGTTCGGACGGGGTGTTTCGATCGCTGCTCGACTGTCTGCCCCGTGCATCGGGGCGAACGGGAGATCGCGTTCGCGGTGACGTGCCACAGACGTCAACGCCCGAGGTCTCATCGTGATCGCCCTCTCCAAAGCCGCGCAGCGCGGCTCGTCTTCCATCATTGCATTGGCTCTCGCCGCCGCTGCCGTGTTGCTGGCCCCGCCCGCCCGTGCGCAGGCGCCGGGCAGCGTCGTCGAGCTCGACCCGATCGTCGTCAGCGCCACCGGCACGCCGACGCCGGCGCGCGAAGTCGCGAGCTCCGTGACCGTCGTCACCGCGCAGGAGATCGAGCAGCAGCAGCGCCGCACCCTGCCACAGGCGCTCGCGGCCGTGCCGGGCCTGAACATCGTCCAGATCGGTGGGCCGGGCGGCCAGACCTCGGTCTTCATGCGCGGCACCAACTCGAACCACGTCAAGGTCCTGATCGACGGCATCGAGGCCAATGACCCCTCGACGCCGAACCGCTCCTTCGATTTCGGCTCGATGCTGACCGACGATATCGAGCGCATCGAAGTGCTGCGCGGGCCGCAAAGCGGTCTCTACGGAGCCAACGCAATAGGCGGCGTGATCTCGATCACGACGAAACGCGGCGAGGGACCGTCCAGGATGACGGCCCGCGTCGAGGCCGGCTCGCACGGCACCTTCAACCAGGCGGCCGGGTTCAGCGGCGGCGACGACCGCTTCAACTACGCCTTCAATGTCTCGCATATGCGGTCAGACTCAACCGATTCCGTGCCACCGGATCTGATTCCGCCGGGTGTCCGGGTGCGCCCCAATGCCTACGACGCCTACAGCTATTCCGGCCGCCTCGGCTTCGCGCTGACCGACACGCTCACCGTCAACTGGGTCGGCCGCTATACCGACGGGCAGTTCCGCTCGGCCTATGACAGCGGCTTCCCGAGCCGCCCGACACCCTATCGTGCCCTCTCGAACTACGCCCAGGCCTTCACGCGCGGCGAGGTGGTCTGGGATCCACTCGGCGGGCGGTTCGTCAACCGCTTCGGTGTCTCCTACACCAACCAGGATCGCTCGAACCGCTCGCCAAACGCAGTCGGCATCCTCGGGCGCCCGACCGAGAACCTCGGCGAGCGTGTCAAGCTCGACTGGCGCGGCGATTTCGAGATCGCCAAGGGCCATCTGCTGATCGGCGGCCTGTCCTGGGAGCGTGAGCGGCTGGAGACGACGAGCCTGACGGCTTCGAACGGCAACAGGGCGGCCTATCTCGAATACCAAGGCAACGTTGCCGACCGCTTCTTCCTGGCCGCGAACATCCGCCACGACCATGACGACAGCTATGGCGGCCACACGACCTACCGCATCGCGCCGGCCTATATCATACCGGGCACCGAGACCAAGCTGAAGGCGAGCTATGGGACCGGTTTCAAGGCGCCGACGCTAGCGGAACTCTTCATCGACTACCGGCCGGGCTCCAATTTCTTCGGCAACCCGAACCTCAAGCCCGAAGAGAGCCGTGGCTGGGACATTGGCTTCGAGCAGCCGCTCTTCGACAAGCGCCTGCAATTCGGTGCGACCTGGTTCCAGAATGACATCGAGAACCTGATCGTCACCAACCGGGCGGGCACCTCCTACGCCAATGTCGGCAAGGCGCAAACCAAGGGCGTCGAGGCCTTTGCTGCGCTGCAGATCTCGGAGCAGTTCAAGGTCAGGGCCGATTACACCTTCACCCTCGCGCAGGACGAGGTCGCGCGGCAGGAGCTGCTGCGCCGGCCGCGCCACAAGGCCAGCGGCACGGCGACCTGGACGCCGATGGAACAGCTCAGCCTGTCGGCGACACTGATCTATGTCGGCCCCTGGATCGACGGAAACCGCGACTTCTCCGTCTCGCGCCTCAAGGCCAAGGGCGCAGCGATCGTCAATCTCGCTGCCGAATACAAGGCCACCGACAAGGTCACGGTCTTCGGGCGCATCGACAACCTGTTTGACAAGCGTTGGGAGAACCCGGTCGGCTTCCTCGTGCCCGGCTTCGGCGCATTCGGTGGCGTCAAGGTCGCCTTCGGCGGATGAGGATCGGTCTTCTCCGCGGAGCGAAATGTGCAGTTCTGGTCACTGCGGGCCTCGCGCTCGCGGCGACTTCGGTTGCGGTCGCGCGGCCGCAGCGCATCGTTTCGCTCAATATGTGCACGGACGAGCTGGTGTTGCGTCTCGCCGATCCTGAGCGCATCGCCTCGGTGACCTGGCTCTCGCAGGACCCGCGCAACGCCAATATGGCGGAAGTCGCACGGCGGATCCCGGCCAATCACGGGGTCGTCGAGCAGGTGCTGGCCATGAAGCCCGATCTCGTGATCGCCGGTGCCTACACGACACGGGCGACGGTCGGGCTGCTGAAGCGCGTCGGCGCGCGCCCGCGTGAATTCGGCGTGCCGCGCAACCTCGCCGAGATGCGCGCCCAGATCCGCGAGATGGCGGCGCTGCTCGGCGAGGAGGCTCGTGGCGAGGCCCTGGTCGCGGACATCGACACGCGTCTCACCGCGCTCGCCAAGCGCCGTCGGCCGAAGCCGCTGCGCGCGATCGTGCTGCGTCCGAACGGCTTCACCGTCGGACGCGGCTCGCTCGTCGACGAGATCCTGACTCGCGCCGGCCTCGTCAACATCGCGGCCGAACTCGGCATCGAAAGTTACGGCCAGATTCCGCTAGAAACGGTCGCGCTCGCTGGTGCCGAGATACTCGTGCTCAATGACACCCCCGACAGTCCGCCCTCGCTCGCCCATGAGGTGCTGCATCACCCGGTGATCGCACGACTTTCCGACAGGCTCAGACTGGTCCCGCTGCCGTCGCGCCTATGGACCTGCGCCGGACCGAGCGTGGTCGATGCGATCGAGCTTTTGGTTGCCGCGAGGGAGCAGCCCCGATGAGGTCTCGGACTGGAGTCGAAATCCGTCCCGCCCTCCTGCTGCCGGTCCTGGGCCTCGCCATGCTGGCGATGTCGGGCGCATCGCTCGCTGTCGGCTATGCGCAGCTGCCACTCGGCCGGGCGCTCGCCGATGCCGTTTCCGGACAGGTTAGCCTGCCGGCGCTCGTGCTGCTGGAACTGCGCCTGCCGCGCGCAATGCTCGGAGCACTCGTCGGTTTCAGCCTCGGCATGGCAGGAGCGGCGATGCAGGGGCTGATGCGCAACCCGCTGGCCGAGCCCGGCGTCGTCGGCATTTCGAGCGCCGCGGCGCTGGGCGCGGTCGCTGCCTTCTATAGCGGCCTTTCGGCCACGGTCGCGCTGGCCCTGCCGCTCGGTGGCATTGCAGGAGCGCTGCTCGCGACGCTCGTTCTCTTCATCTTGCTTGGGCGCGGCGCGAGCACGACGACGCTCATCCTCGCCGGCGTCGCGCTCAACAGCTTCGCCGGCGCGGCGACGGCGCTCGCGCTCAACCTTGCGCCCAATCCTTACGCCGCGCTGGAGATCGTGTTCTGGCTGATGGGGTCTTTGGCGGACCGCAGCATGAGCCATGTCTGGCTGGTGCTGCCGCTGATGCTTTCCGGCTGGCTGCTGATGGCCTCGACGGCTCCGGCGCTCGATGCGCTGAGTCTCGGCGAGGAGACGGCCGCGAGTCTCGGCTTCGATCTCACCTGGCTGCGCGCGCGGCTGATCGGCGGAGCGGTACTCGCGGTCGGCAGCGCGGTTGCCGTCACCGGCGCGATCGGCTTCGTCGGCCTGGTGGTGCCGCATCTGCTGCGCCCGCTGGTCGGGCACCGCCCCGGGCGGCTTCTGGTCGCGAGCGGTCTTGGCGGCGCGATCCTGGTGCTGGTTGCCGATCTCGGCGTGCGCCTTGCGCCGATACGCCCCGAGCTCAAGCTCGGCGTCGTCACCGCGCTGATTGGCGCTCCCTTCCTTTTCGCGCTGGTCCAGCGTCTGCGGCGGGAGGCGCTGTGATGGCGATCGTCGGGCAGGGTATCTCCATTGCGCTTGGAGGCCATCCCGCGCTGACTGGTGTCGATGCTGAACTTCGTCGGGGCGAGGTGCTCGGCATCATCGGCCCCAACGGCGCCGGCAAGACCACTCTGCTGCGCGTGATCGCTGGGCTGCTGACGCCTGACGATGGGCATGTGCTCTACGACGGCGTGACGGCCCGCCAGCTCGGGCGACACGCCTTGGCACGTCGGATCGCCTTTCTCGCCCAGGATGGGGCCGCCGCCTGGTCGCTGTCGGTCGAGGCCCTGGTCGGGCTCGGCCGGCTGCCGCATCGAAAGCCCTTCGGCGGCGCAAGCGAGGCGGATCATGCCACCGTCGCGAAGGCCATGGCGCTCTGCCATGTTGCAACATTTGCCGGGCGCACGCTCGGCACCTTGTCCGGTGGCGAGCGCCGACGCGTCATGCTGGCGCGCGCGCTCGCGGTCGAGGCCGACTATCTCCTCGCCGATGAACCTCTCGCCGGGCTCGACCCCGGTCATCAGCTCGACACCCTGCAACTGCTGCGCACCGTCGCTGCCGGTGGGACAGCCATCGCCGTCGTGCTGCACGATCTCACGCTCGCCGCGCGCTTCTGCGACCGCCTTCTCCTGATCCACAGGGGTACACGGGCGGCCGAAGGAGAACCGGCGATCGTCCTGGACGACGATCGACTGGCCGAGGCCTTCGGCGTGACGGCTCTGCGCGGCAGCCACGAGAGCGTCCGCTTCATCCTGCCCTGGCGGACGACGACACCATCGAGGAGCGACCCATGACCGACACTGAAACCGTCCGCGCACTGCTGCGCGAGCACATCCCTACAGTCGAGACGCAGTGGAACCTCGGCACATTCGGCGCCATCGCCGAGTTCATGCGCGATCCCGACGAGGCCTGCGAGGTCGTCGACCGGCCGGGCCTGCTCTCCGTGACGACCGCACGCGGCGGCATCGGTTTCGGACCGCTCGGTGGCATTCGCCTCTTCGCATCCGAATCCGCCACTGGCGCGAGCTGGAACCACCGCGTCGCCCTCTGCCTGCCCGAAACTGCCTGCGCCATGTCAGGCCGCACGGTGCTGACCGAACTCGGCCCGGACGAGGATGCGTTGCGCGCTGAGGATCGCGCCTCGATCCTCTTCGACATGGGCCTCGGCACGCTTCAAGCCGATATCTGCATCCGCACCGCCGATCCTGCCTTGATTGCCATCCTCAGAGCGGAGGCCGGCCGGCCGCTCTTCGCACCTGGCAGCGGCGCCATGGGCGCGATCCTGGCCGCAGGACCTCATCGCGTCTTCGTCGCCCGCCTCGGCCGTTGCGAGGTCTACCAGCCGATCCCGCCGGCAGATGGCAGGAGCCCCGAGGGACCGCATACCCATGTGCTGCCGAAGCTCCTGCGTTCGGGCCGCACCCATGCCGCGACCGAGCCGGTTCCTGACGGATTTGTGCCATGCGCGCATCTCGTGCCGGCCCACCCGACGAAAGACGCCATGGGGCGGCCGCGTGCGTTCGATGCGGCAGCTTTCCAACGGTTCGAAAACCTGCTTCACGCATTCGGCGACCCTGCTCGGATCGCCATCAAGCAGGCGGTGATCGCTGATCTTTCTGCGGGACACGGGCCCGAGGCACGTCCGGACCCAGGAAATCGCTTCGCTCGGCATTCGGTAAAGGTCGCTCTGCGACAGCAGACCGCGGCGGGAGGTCACGGCACGCTATTGAAAGCGTGGCTGGCTGCGTTCGATGCGCGTGAAGCTGGCGATGACGGGCAGGAATTTGCCGAGCCCTATGCACATTGAGGGAAATGGCATCGGGCATTGATAATCGGGGCAAGCGTGGATTGCGCCATAAGCGGACTCTGGCTGCCCAGCCCACAGCGGACATTCAGCGCGGGACGGCAGCATGGACGAAAATAGCTCACTGCCAACTACGCTTGGAGGCCGGCCTCAATCCGGGAAAATCGGTTGCCGTCACGACGGGTTGGCTAGCCGGCCTGGCGTGCCGTCATCACCGCACGCGTAAAGCCGGGCTCGACGATGGTCAGGCTCCCGTCCGGCAGGCCCAGGATGCGATCCATCGCGATGCCCTGGAACTGGAAGCGCTGATCCAGCGCCGCGATCGCGGCGTCTTCCCCCGCGGTTCCCATCGCGTCGATCGTGCGCGCGACGGCGTCGTGCGTGCTGGCGTTGAGATGCAGCAGAATCTCCGCCGCAGCCTCGGGATCGGGCACGGTGAAGGCGCCTTCGGCCTTGCCCTGCGCAATGATCCTGGTGAGGACGGGCCGCATCACCGCGATCGAGGCGGCATTGATCCGGTGGTAGAGCAGGAGGTTCTCCGGCCGGAACACCACGTCGAAGGCCGCCCTGAACTTCGGTGCGTCCGCCAGCTTCATGCTGCGTGAGCGCGCCATGAAGCCGTTCAGTCGTTCCAGGGCGCTGAGGCCGGGATCGTCGAGGATATCGCGGACGCGCGCGACGGCGTCCTGCGCCAGCCGGGCGGTGATGCCTTCCAGCAGATCCTCCTTCGCCGTGAAGTGGTGGTAGAAGCCGCCTTTCGAGATACCGACCCTGGCGATCACGTCGTTGACCGTCGTGCGCTCGTAGCCGCGCTCGAAGAACAGCGCCTGCGCGCCGTCGAGGATTTCGTTCCTGCGATCATCCGCGGACTTCACGATGCGGGGCATACAACTCGCTCTTGTTTGACGACCGACCGTCGGTCTGTATAATGACCGACGGTCGGTCTTTCGCGATTGTGCGCGCAAGACGCTGTCGGTGCAATGCGTTTTGGCCTGTGATCACCTCGGGTTGAAGCCGCCGATGTGATGCCTCCTGCGGAGGATACCGTGAAGTTCGCTCGCAGTTCTCTCATCGTCGCGGCGCTCGCCGCCGCCGGGGGCGGATACTGGTTCCTGACGAAGCCTGTGGCAGTCGCGACGGTCGTGCCCAAGCGCGGCGACGCGGCTGAGATCGTCTACGCTACCGGCACGGTCGAGCCACGCAACTGGGCCAAGGTCGCGGCGCTGGTGCGCGAGCGCATCGTCGAGCGCTGTGACTGCGAAGGCCAGCGCGTCGAGCAGGGGCACGTCCTCGCCCGGCTCGACAGCGTCCAGGCCGAAGCCACCCTGGCCGAGCTCAAGGCCCGCCAGAAGCTCGCCACAGCCGAGCATGACCGGCTCACCGTGCTGGTTGAGCGCAATGTGATGAGCCAGCAGGCGCTCGACCGCGCCCGCAGCGAGATGGGTCAGGCCTCGGCCCTGATCGCCGGGCAGACCGCGCGCCTGGAGAACTATGTCCTGCGCGCCCCGATGCGCGGCACCGTACTGCGCCGCGACGGCGAAGTCGGCGAGATCGCCGAGCCCGGCACCGTGCTGTTCTGGATCGGCGAGGCCAAGCCGCTGCGCGTCGTCGCCGAGGTCAACGAGGAGGACATCCCACAGGTCAAGGCCGGCCAGCGCGCCCTGATCCGGGCCGACGCCTTCCCGGGGCGGACGCTGGAGGGAACCGTCGACAGCATCACGCCCAAGGGCGATCCCGTCGCCAAGACCTACCGTGTCTATCTCGCTCTGCCGGATGACACGCCGCTGCTGATCGGCATGACGGTCGAACTCAACATCATCACGCGCGTGGCGAAAGAGGCGCTGCTGCTGCCGGTCGCCGCCGTGCAGGGCAATGCTGTCTTCGTCATTGAGGGCGACCGCGCCCGCCGCCGCGAGCTATCGATCGGAATTCGCGGCACCGGCGATGTCGAGGTGCTCTCGGGCCTGCCCGACCAGGCCCGCGTCATCACGCCCTTTCCGGACAAGCTTCGCGATGGCGCTCACGTCGCGCCGCAAGGCGGCTGAGCCGTGCGATTGATCCTCGCTCTGGCGCTGACGCATATCCGCGGCCGCGGCCGGCAGACCCTGGTCGCGGTCATCGGCGTCGCGCTCGGCGTCGGCTTCTCGATCGCCATGGCCGCGCTGATGCAGGGTGGCGAGGATGATTTCGTCGCGCGCCTGGTCGATACCATGCCGCATGTCGACATCACCGACGAATACCGCAATGCCCGCCGCCAGCCGGCGCAGGACGCCTTTGCCGTGGTCCACATTGCCGGCCTGCGGCCGAAGGACGATCGGCGCGGCATTCTCAACCCGACCGAGGCGGTCGCGATGCTGAGGGCCTGGGTGCCCGGGCGGCTGGCGCTCAGCCTGAAGACGCAAGGGGTGGTGCGCTATTCCGGGCGCGACGTCGGCATCGGCATCATCGGCATCGAGCCGCGGGGCGAGATGAAGGTCTCATCGCTCGCGAAGGATTTTCGCCAGGGCAGCTTCACCTCGCTGATCGCCGGCGGCAACAACATCATCGTCGGCGATCGGCTGGCGCAGCGCCTTGGCGCGGAGCTTGGCGCCACGGTGACCGTCGTCTCCTCGACCGGCCAGAGCCGTGCCTTCAAGATCGTCGGTCTGTTCCACACCGGCACCACCGCCCGCGACGAGGGCGAGGGCTATGTCCTGCTCAAGAACGCTCAGATCCTGAGCGAGCGCCCGAACGCAATCAACGAGATCAGGCTTAAGCTCGACGATCCCGCCGCCGCCCCGCAGGTGGCGCGTCGGGCCGAGGCGCAGCTCGGCTACAAGGCGATGGCCTGGCAGGAGGCGAACGAGTCGCTGCTGCAGGCGCTCGTGATCCGCAATGTCATCATGTACACGGTCGTCGGCGCGATCCTGCTGGTGGCCGGCTTCGGCATCTTCAACATCATCTCGACGATCACGCACGAGAAGGCACGCGACATCGCCATCCTGAAGTCGCTCGGCTTCACCGAGACCGATATGCGCCGCCTCTTCCTGCTCGAAGGAATGGCGCTCGGCGCCGGCGGCTCGCTGATCGGCTGGGCGTTCGGCTTCCTGCTCTGCCTTGCGCTCTCCCTGGTCCGCTTCGAATTGTCGGGCGCCAGCGTGGCGCAGGAGATCACCCGCCTGCCACTGGCCTGGAGCATCTGGCACTATCTGATCGCCGCTGGCTTCGCTTTGGTCTCGGCCGGCGTCGCCGGCTACCTGCCGGCAAGGCAGGCGGCCCGGCTCAACCCGGTCGACATCATCCGGGGCGCGACATGAACCCGCTGATCGAGACGGTCGGGCTCACCCGCGTGCTACCCGCCGCTGTGCCGGTGACGCTGGTCCAGGACATCACGCTGACGATCGGGGCGAGCGAGTTCGTCGCCATCACCGGCCCGTCCGGCTCGGGAAAGTCCTCGCTGCTCTACCTGCTCGGTTTGCTCGACAAACCAAGCGCCGGCACGCTCACGATCGAGGGGAGGGACACGGCCGGGCTGAGCGAGCGCGAACGGGCCGGAATCCGGCTGGAGACGCTCGGCTTCGTCTTCCAGTTCCACTTCCTGCTGCCGGAGTTCACGGTGCGGGAGAATGTCGAGATCCCGATGCGCCGGCTCGGCCGGCTCGGTGCGACCGCCATGCGCGAGCGTTCGACAGAGTTGCTGAGCACGCTCGGCCTCGCCGACCATCTCGACAAACGGCCCGACCAGCTCTCGGGCGGCCAACGCCAGCGTGTCGCCGTCGCCCGCGCGCTTGCCAACGATCCGCCATTGATCCTCGCGGATGAACCGACCGGCAGCCTCGACAGCAAGAATTCCGAGCAGGTCTTCGTCATTCTGGATGCGCTGGTGCGCGAGCGCGGCAAGACGGTGATCGCGGTGACCCACGACACTGAGATTGCGGCGAGGGCGAGCAGACGCATCAATCTCGTCGATGGGCGGCTGGCTGATCGATGGGCGGCTGGCTGAGAGCTGAGGGCATGGCTTGGGAGCTATCGCACAGCGCTTCTCCTCGCACGCAACTTCACTGGCATAGGCCAAGGCTCAGCCGGTGGGCTCGCCTGCCCACGGCACGGCGCCCTGGCTGCGGAAGCACTTTGCCTTAACTGCGGCACTCTCAACCTAAACGCTAACACAGCCGCACTGAAATATTTCAATGGGTTATGAAGCTAATTGAAGGCTGGCGCGGCAAACTTCGGCTTCCCCACACCGTCCGGCCGCCTAGCGTCCGCCGTGCCGCCCAACGAACGCGAGGGCGGCAGCCCAGGCGCCGTCATTGGCCTCGGCATTGGCAGCGGGCGTGCCGCCCATCGTCGTCGCGATGCCCGAGACCGGATGGCGATGGGCGATGCGGGTCGAAGGCACATGAGGGAAAAGGATGGAGTGGCCGGCAGCCGGCCAGTTCTTCCACACGACCTCATGCGGATGACCGGCGGCGAGCAGGCTCGACTGCACGATGAGCGAGTAGAGGTCCGAAGGCCAGGCGCCATCGTCGCCGCCGGAAATCAGCAGGACAGGGCCGGCGATCCGCTCGACCGGGATGCGGGCGCGGGCCATGGCGGCGGGATCACCCAGAGCCGTGCGCATGGCGTCGGCGTTGCGACGAAACTCCTTCGCTTCGTCGTAAGGCTTCCAGCTCGCGGTGAGATTGTCCTGCCATTGATGGACGAGCGGCTTTCCATCGAGCGTCCAGCACGGACCGTCGCGACCGAGCCCGGGAGCGGGATCCGCCGCTGCCTGCCCGCCATGCACGAAGGCGCTCGGCACATAGCCCAGCACCGCCGAGACCCTGTCGGGGAAGGTCGCGCCGAGCAAGAGCGCGAGCTCGCCGCCGCGCGACTGCCCGGCAACGGCGACAAAATCATTCAGCGGGCGCACCGTCGCATGCAGCCAGTCGAGAGCGCGGGCGAAATATTCGAGCGGTGTGTTCGAGATGTATCTCGGCAGGCCCGGCGCGCCGAAATAGCCGAGTGCCAGCGCCGCAACGCCGCGCGAGGCCCAGAGCGCCGCGCGCGGCTCGTTGATGCCGCCACCCGAGCCGTTGAGGATCATGATGGCAGGATGCGGGCCCTCGCCAGCCGGCAGGAACAGCGTGCCGACGAGGCCGTCCTCGATCAAGGGCCGGCGGGTGACGCCGTCGGCCATCAGAATCTGGGTGAAGCTGCCGGAAGCCACGGTCGCGCCGCCGATGGAGGCTGTGAGCGTGGTCTCGAGCGGCCGCGCCATGTCGGCGTGGAAGAACTCGCCCTCGCCTTCCTGTGCCCAGATCAGGCCCATGGCGGCGACGCCTTGGTAGGCTCCCCGCACCGGAGCGTCCCGCGTCAGGTCGACGGCGCCACCGCCGTCCGCAACGAAGACCGCTTCCGCCCGCCAGAGCCGACCATCGCGCGGGGTCTCCGCAGCGATGGTCACCTCCGCGCCCGTCGGCAAGCCGGCCAGCACGATCCGGCGCGGCACGTCGATCAGATCGACCGAGGGACTGACCGTGAAGCTCGCGGCCATGGCGGTTTCCGTCTCCCTTACGTCCGGGTTTCCAGCCCCGTCACTTCGCCTTGCTGACCTGCATGGCGACGGTGCGATCGCTGTTCCAGGGCACGACCTTGAGGTCAGGCCGGCTCGCCCAGATGTTCTTGTAGTGGTAGAGCGGGATGACGCCGACATCGTCCATCACGACCTTGACGGCGTCCTTGATGATCGCCTCACGCTTGGCATCGTCGAATTCAGCCCCGGCCCTGGCGAGGGCATCGTCCAGCTTCGGGTTGCCGTAGCGGCCCCAGTTCGAGGCGCCGAGTCCCTTGGCGGGGTCGTTGGTGGCGAGGATCGAGGTCATCGCATAGGTGCCCTCGCCGGTGCCGTTGCCCCAGCCGATCATGCTCATCGCATATTCGTTCTTGTTGGCGCCGGAGACATAGACCGAGAAGGGCACCACCTCGACCTGGGTCTCGACGCCGATGCGGGTCCAGAACTGGGCGACCGCCTGAGCCGTCTCCGGCGCCAGCGGATAGCGCTCGCCCGGCACATGGATGGTCAGCTTGAAGCCGTCCGGATAACCGGCTTCGGCGAGAAGCGCCTTGGCCTTGCTCGGATCGACGGCGATCTTGGCGTAGTCGGGGTTGTAGCCGAAGGTGTCGGCCGGCATCCATTGCGTCGCGACGGTGACGCCGCCGCGGGCGACACGGTCGGCGATGGCGTCGCGGTTGATCGCCATGTTGAGCGCCTTGCGGACGCGCACGTCGAGCAGCGGATTCTTGTCGAGCGGCTTGCCGGCCTTGTCGGTGATGAACTTCGAGGGAGCCGGGTTGAAGCTCGGCTGCAGGATCAGCACGCGCAGGCCGGGATAGGACCAGACCTTCACCCTGGGGTTCTTCTCGAGCTTCTCGATGTCGGAGAAGGAGACCTTGTCGATCATGTCGACATCGCCGGAGAGCAGCGCCGCGGTGCGCGCCGCGGGATTGGCGATGTAGCGATAGCTCACCTTGTCCCACTGGGCCTTCGGCCCCCAGTAGGTGTCGTTGCGCTTCATCTCGATACGGTCGCCGGGGGTGTAGCTGACGAAGGCGTAGGGGCCGTCGGTGACCATCGCCTTGCCGCTGTTGTAGTCGTCGGTCGTCGCGGTCTGGCCGACATGCCTGCTGACGACATAGATGCTGGAGAGGTTGATCGGCAGCAGCGGATCGGGCGCCTTGGTGGTGATGACCAGCGTGTGCGGATCCTTGACCTCGACCTTGGCGACGCTGCGCAGGAAACTCTTGAAGCTCGCCACCGATCCCGGAACGCTCTGCGCGCGCTGATAGGAGAACGCGATATCGTCTGCCGTCACCGGCTGGCCGTCGGTCCAGACCGCCTTGTCGCGGATCTTGAATTCCCAGGTGGTGGGCGAGGTGTTCTTCCAGGACTCGGCAAGGCCCGGAACCATGCCGCCGATCGTCTTCTGCGCGACGATCGCCGGAAAGAAGTGCTGCGCCACCGAATGGTCGCCGGCATAATTGTTGAGCTCGGGGTCGATCGCGGAGACCGGATCGGCGAAGCCGATGCGCAGATCCTCGGCCCAGGCGGTCCCTCCCGCGACGATCAGTGCCGCGGAAAGGGCAAGCGTGCTCAGTCTTGTCGTCATGCGATCTCTCCTGTTGGCGCGCGGCGTTCCCCTTCGGGCGCGTCGTTGAGGTGGCAGGCGGAACGATGGCCCGGCGCGATCTCGCGCAGGGCAGGCCGCTCGATGCGGCAGCGGTCGAAGGCGACCGGACAACGCGGGTGGAAATGGCAGCCGGGCGGCGGCGCGGCCGGGCTCGGGATCTCGCCCTTGACGGGAGCATAGACCCGGCGCCGCTGCTTGAGGTCGGGAATCTCGGCCAGCAGCCCCTGCGTATAGGGGTGATTGGGATGGGCGAAGAACTGACGCGCCGGCGCGTCCTCGACGATGCGCCCGAGATACATGATGACGACGCGGTCGGCGACATGCTGCACCACGCGCAGATCGTGGCTGATGAACAGATAGGTCAGGTCGAGATCGCGCCGCAGTTGCATGAACAGGTTGAGGATCTGCGCCTGGATCGAAACGTCGAGCGATGCGACCGACTCGTCGCAAACGAGAAAGCGCGGCTGCATAGCCAGTGCACGCGCGATCGAGATGCGCTGACGCTGGCCGCCGGAAAACTGATGCGGGAAGCGCTGGCGATAGGCCGGGTCGAGGCCGGCACGGCGCATCTGGGCGCAGACATAGTCATCGAGTTCGGCGCGGCCGACAATGCCATGGACGAGGGGCGCCTCGCCGATCGCCGAAGCGACGCGCATGCGCGGATTGAGGCTCGCCTGCGGATCCTGGAAGATGAGCTGCACGTCGCGATGGACAGAGCGGTCGCCCTGCGGGTCGCGCCCGAACACGCTGACGGCACCATCGCTCGGCGACAGCAGCCCGGCGGCGATGCGCCCGAGCGTCGACTTGCCCGATCCGGACTCGCCGACCAGGCCGACGAACTCGCCCGTCGGGATCGTGAGATCGATACCGTCGAGCGCGTGGATGACGGGCCGCCGCCTGGCGAGATGCAGTCTGACCGCAAGCCCCTCTGCGCGGCCGAAGCGGCGACTCACATTGCGCGTCTCCAGCGCCGGAGCGGTGGTGGTAGGCTTCGTCGTCATGCCGCCACCTCGGCCGGCGAAGCGGGACCGGACAGGGGATGGAAGCAGCGCAGCCTGTGCGCCCCTTCCGTGAAGCCGGGCTGCCGGGCGCAGTCCTCGGCGCGGCGCGCGCAGCGCGGGCCGAAGGCGCAGCCCTGTGGCGGATCGACCATGTCCGGTGTGGTGCCGGGGATCTGGACGAGCATCGAGCCCGGGGCGCTCGCCCCCGGCAGGCTGCCGATAAGGCCGGCGGTGTAGGGATGGCTCGGCCGGTCGAGCACCGCATCGACCCCTCCCTGCTCGACGATGCGGCCGGCATACATCACCGCGATCTCGTCGGCGATGCCGGCGATCACCGAGAGGTCGTGCGTGATCCAGAGCAGCGCCGTACCGGCTTCACGGGTGAGTTGCTGCACCTCGGCCAGGATCTGCGCCTGGATCGAGACGTCCAGCGCCGTCGTCGGCTCGTCGGCGATGACGAGGTCTGGTTTGTTGATCAGGGCGATGGCAATGGCGACGCGCTGGCGCATGCCGCCCGAGAGCTGGTGCGGGTAGGCGTCGAGCCGCGCCTCTGGGCTTGGGATACCCATCGCGCCGAGCGCGTCGCGGGCGCGCACCCGCGCCGAGGCCTCGTCGATCGACTCGTGCGCGCGAATGGTCTCGATCATCTGCGTGCTGATCCGCAGCACGGGATTCAGCGTCATCATCGGGTCCTGGAAGACCATGGCGATGCGATTGCCGCGCAGGCGGCGCAGGCTCTCCTCGTCGAGCTTGGTCAGGTCGTGGCCACGGAACAGGATCTCACCGCCGACGATCCGGCCGGGCGGATCGATCAACCCCATGATCGAGAAGCCGGTGACCGACTTGCCGGAACCGCTCTCGCCGACGAGGCCGAGCGTCTCGCCGGCCCGCAGCGTGAAGGAGACGTCGCGCACCGCGTCGAGATCGCCGCGGTCGGTGCGGAAGCGGGTGCGCAGATGGCGGAGTTCGAGCAGCGGCGCGGTCATCGCAGCGCCCTCGGGTCGAGCACTTCCCGCAACCGGTCGCCGACGAGATTGATCGCGACGATCGCCAGCAGCAGCGTCAGGCCCGGGAAGAAGCTGATCCAGTACTCTCCGGAAAGCATGAACTGGAAGCCGTTGGCGATCAGCAGGCCAAGCGAGGGCTGCGTCACCGGCGCCCCCAGCCCGAGGAAGGAGAGCGTCGCCTCCAGGGTGATGGCGCGCGCCACCTGCAGCGCCGCGATGACGAGCAGCGGCGGCAGGCAGTTGGGCAGGACATGGCGCAGCAGGATGCGGTAGGTCGGGAGGCCGAGCCCGCGAGCCGCCTCGAAATAGTCGCGCTTGCGTTCGACCAGCGCCTGGGCGCGGGCGGTGCGGGCGTAATAGGCCCATTCCAGCAGCACCAGCGTCAGCACGACATTGCCGATGCCGCGGCCGAGCAGCGCGAGCATCAGCAGGGCGACGAGGATCGAGGGCAGCGACATGATCAGGTCGACGAGCCGCATGATCAGCGCATCGACGATGCCGCCGCTCCAGGCTGCGATCAGCCCGAGCAGGATACCGAGGATGCCGGCCAGCAGCGCCGAGCCGACGCCGACGGTCAGGCTGGTGCGCAGGCCGTAGAGGATGGCGGAGAACAGGTCGCGGCCCTGCCCGTCCGTACCGAGCCAATAGGTGATATCTCCGCTCATCGACGCCGAGCCGGGGGGCAGCCTGGCGTCGAGCACGTCGATCGCGGCCAGATCGAAGGGGTTCTGCGGCGCGATTTCGCGGGCGAAGACCGCGCCGAGAATCAGCAGCGCCATCAGGGCGAGCCCGATCACGGCGGTCGGCGCGCGCAGGAAGCGGCGCAGCGCGGTGACTGCCGGACGGCGGCCGGAGGCGACGGGAGCGCTCGTCATGCCGAGGCCTCCTCGCGGACACGCGGATCAAGGATGCGATAGAGGATGTCGACGACGAGGTTGATGACGACGAAGAGCGTCACCACCACGAGCAGGTAGGCCATGACCACCGGCCGGTCGAGCGCGTTGATGCTGTCCAGGATGAGCTTGCCCGAGCCCGGCCAGGCGAAGATGCTCTCGGTCACGACCGCGAAGGCGATGGTCGAGCCGAGCTCGAGGCCGAGCACCGTGACAAGCGGGATCATGATGTTGCGCAGGACGTGCATCATCACGATCCGGCCGCGACGCAGGCCCTTGGCCCGCGCGAAGCGGACATAGTCGAGCGGCAGCACCTCGCGGACGCCGGCCCGCGTCAGCCGGATCACCAGCGAGACCTTGAAAAGCGACAGGTTGATTGCCGGCAGCAGCATGTGCCGCCAGCCGTTCAAGGTCAGGAACGACCAGTCTGCGCCGAGAAGATGGACCGTCTCGCCGCGCCCGCTCGCTGGCAGCCAGCCGAAATAGACGCTGAAGGTCATGATCAGCAGGAGACCGACCCAGAAGGTCGGCAGGGAGAAGCCGAGGATGCTGCCGGTGGTGATCAGCTTCGAGAGGCGCCGTTCCGGGTAGAGACCCGCATAGAGGCCGAGCGGCACGCCGAAGATGACGGAAAAGGCGGTGGCGGCGATGGCGAGCTCCAGCGTCGCCGGCAGGCGCTGCAGGATCAGCGTGACCGCCGGGACGTTGTAGACGAAGCTGCGGCCGAGATCGCCTTGCAGGGCGCTGCCGGCGAAGCTGAGATATTGCTGCCAGAGCGGGCGGTCGAGCCCAAGCTGGGCGATGAGTTCGGCTCTGTCGGCCTGCGTCGCGTCAGGCGCCAGCAGGATGTCGGCCGGGTTGCCGATGGCATGCATGCCCAGGAACACGACGAGCGACATCGCCACGATGACGAGGAGCGCCTGCGCGACGCGCTGGAGCAGCCAACCCAGCATCAGACCGGCACCGCTGTCTCTTCCGGCAGGATCGGTACCCATTCGTCGCCGAAGATTTCCGGCTCCGCATAGGCCTGGCCGCGGGCGAAATGCGTCTCGACATCCTCGACGAACAGCCGCGCGGCGATCGCCTGCGAGAGACGCTCGGCCCCGTCGCTGATCGCCGGAATGTCGCCCGAGACCGTGCCGTGGGACATCATCGCCGGGTAGCAGAAGCAGTGCACCCGCTCGAGGCCCGGGCTGGCGCCCGGCACCTTCGGCTGAAACTCGAAGGCGGGGCCGAGATCGGGCATGGCGCCAAGGCTCGGCTCGGCGTCGCCGGGCATGTCGCGGTCGCTCCAGAAACGGGCCTGCGCAGCGATCTCGGCAAGGAAAGGACGATTGTCCCAGTCGACCTTGAAGCCGGTCGAGAAGATCATGAAGTCGAAGCGCATCGTCCCGGCGCTGGTCTCGACCACGATGTCTTCGCCCTCCATTCGCGCCGACAGCAGCGCCGTTCCCTGCCGGAAGAAGGCATTGGGATGGCGCGAGACACGCAGCACGCTGGCGCGCGGCGGCGGCACCTGCTCGCGGGCGACATAGCCGTTGATCCGCCATTTCCAGTCATCGGGCAGATAGCGGTAGCCGGCCACGGAGCCGGGATGGCCCATGCCCTTGCCGCGGTTGATGCGCGGGATGTCGCGGCGTCGGATCAGGAGGTCGACACGGGCCGCGCCGGCCTCCAGGGCGGTGCCGGCGCTATCCATGGCCGAGGCGCCCGCACCAACCACCGCGACGCGCTTGCCGCGCAGCGAGGCATAATCGTTCTCGTCGGAGGAATGCGCCCAGCGCTCGCGCGGCAGGCTCTCGGCGATCGCCGGCACATAGGGGCCGCCAAGCCCGTCGCGGCCGGTCGCCAGCACGACATGCCGCGCCAGCACGCGCTGCCGGCCAGCCGGGCCATCCATCTCGAGCGTGGCGTAGTCGGCGCCGAGATGGATAGCGGCGATGTCGTGCCGGTTGCGGATGTCGAGATTCAGCACCGCGCGGAACCAGCGCAGGTAATCCATCCACATCAGCCGGGGAATCTTGTCGAGCGCCTCCCAGTCCGCGGCGCCGAACTGGGCCTCGAACCAGGCGCGGAAGGTCAGCGAGGGGATGCCGAGCGCCGGGCCGGTGAGCGTCTTGGGCGAGCGCAGCGTCTCCATGCGCGCCGTCGTCGCCCATGGACCTTCGAAGCCGCGCGGCCGGCGGTCGTAATTCACCACGTTCAGGCCGAGATTGCGCATGGCGGCCGCCGCCGCGAGCCCGGCCATGCCGGCGCCGATGATGGCGACGTCGAGCAGCCGCTCGCCCCCCACCTCACGCTCGGGCACCCAGGGCGCTGCCGGCAAGGTGAGCAGCTCTAGCTCGCGGGCGACGCGGCGGTTCAGCACCTCCAGCCCTTCGATATTCGGATCGGCCATCACAGCCGCGCCTCCTGTTTGGTCAGCGATGCGAGGAGCGCCTGATGCTCCTCCGGCGGGATCAAGGTGAAATCGTCGAGCCGGCGCTCGGCCGCGTTCTGCATGGCCGCGATCAGTTCGCGCGCCTTGTCCGGCACCGCGACGCCGCGCGCGGTCACCGCACCGAAGCAATAGGGGATCGCTTCGGCCAGCGGCAGGATTCGAATGCCGGGCAGCGTGTCGGCTGTCAGCGTCAACGGCTCGACGATGGCGATGCCCGCCCCCGCCCGGATGAAGGAGAGCGCGTTCATCGTCGAGGTCGTGCGAACCTTGACGCGAACATCGACGCCCGCGGCATCGAGAGTGGCACGGATGCGGGCCGGAACGCCCCGGCGCAGCGACATCCCGACGAGATTGCGCCCCGCGAGCGCGCGCAGCTCCACCGGGCCATCGGCACGCGCGAGCGGATCGTCCTCCCGCACCGCCAGCACGCAGGGCGCCGTCCCCAGCCATTCCAGAACTAGGTCCCGATGCAGCAGCGGCGCGCTGGTCGCGCCGATCTGGGCATTGCCGGAGATCACGGCATTCTGCACGCGGTCCGGGTTTTCCACTTCGACCATGAGACGCGGCGCGTCGGCTCCCTCGCCGGCCGCCTGCCAGGCGTCCGTCAGCAGACCGAAGGCAAGCGCGGACACCGCCGAGATGCGGATCGGTGGCTCGGCCTCGCCGACGATCTCGCGGGCGCGCTCCCAGAGGTTGACGAAGCCGGCGAGCGCCCGCTCGACGTCATCGCGCAGAACCATGCCCTTCGGCGTCAGCACCAGGCGCTGGCCGGCCCGCTCGAACAAGGGCTGGCCCAGATCGCGCTCCAATTCCTGGATCATGCGGCTGACCGAAGGCTGGGACACGCCGAGATGCTTCGCCGCCGCAGTGACGCTGCCGAGCGAGGCGACCTGCAGATAGGCCTCCAGGATCTTGAGGCGGCTCATCCGGGGACGCTCCCACGCTTCTTCGAGCCGTGGAACTGCCCCAGCCTCCCGCTTTGGCGCATGTTCTTCATGCCAGCCGGTACCCAGCTTCGCTCGAGAAAGCTCTAATCGTCGTTGCGGACGGGGTCGCCCAAGACGTGCATCAGGCGGTTGGCCCAGCCGAACAGCGCCGTGGAGAGGATGAGATCGACGATCTCCGCCTCGCTCAGGCCGGCCTCGCGCAGACAGGCAGCATCGGCTTCGGTCACGGCCGGCGGCGTCTGCGACAGCTTGACCGAGAAGTCGAAGATCGCCTGCTCGCGCGGCGGCAGCGCCGCCTTCTCGCCGCGAGCGAACAGCTCGTCCGTAACGGCGGTGTCCTTGGCGAGCTGGGCGTGGCGGGATGCATGCACCGCGGCGCAGTAGATGCAGCGGTTGACGATCGAAGCGCCGATCGCGCCGATCTCGCGCTCCGCCCGGCTCATACCGCCGGAATCGTACATGATCGCGTTGAACAGCGGCGAGCGCACCGACAGCGTCTCGGGATCATGCGCCAGCACCAGCACGTAGTCCGACACCTTGGTGTTCGACGGCGTGATCTTGAGCGCCTCGCGCTGCTCGGGCGTAGCCTCGGCGAGATCGACCGGCGTGACCCGCGGGCGCCACTCGGGCACGGTACGGGTGAAGCGATGCACGACCCGGCTCATGCGGATTCTCCCTGCAGGATCGCGAGCCCGGCGAAAACGCGCGCCTGGTAGCTCATGAAGGCGTTCAGCTCGCACAAGCGGACGATATCGGCGTCGGCGACGCCGGCCGCCTTCAGCCCCTCGATGTCCTCTGCGGCTACAGCGCGCGTCTCGGCGGCGACCTTGTCCATGAAGGCAAGCACGGCCCTTTCGCGATCGTCCCGCCCGGCCGCCGAAGGCTCGGCGAGCGCCCGCAAAGCCGGATCCGAGACCCCTGCCAGATAGTGCCCGGCGATGTCGGCGAGACCATTGAGATTGGCGATGCGCGCCGCCACGGCGAGGCGCCACCGCGCCGGGAAGGCGCCCGGATCATGTGGCGCCGTGACCGCCTCCTCCGCCTTTCGGCTCATGGCGACGATGTTGCCGCGCGTCCGCGCCGCGATCCCCGCCAACGCACCTTGCCAGAGCGACGAATCCGAGCCGGCAGCTTCCGCCATGATAATCCCCTTTGTGCATCAACCTGCAAAGTTGATACCTTGAGTGAATTAACTAGCCTCTTCGCGCCGTGTCAATCCGTCGCAGCATTCGCCGACCAGCGCGCGGCCGGTCAGCGCCGTTCGCCTTCCGGGAACGGCTTTCGACGATGATCCGATCGAATAAGTCGGGTTCAAGCCCGGGCGCGCTCCGCCCGAAACAGGATGGGTCAGGCGGCGTCGGCCGCACCCCACCCGCGCCGCGCGACATGGCCGACCGCCGCGCGCAGATCCGCCAGGCCCGCACCGACCTGGACGCAATGCTCGGCGAGGTGCCTGCGGAACAGCCGGGCGCCCGGACGGCCCGGAAACAGGCCGACGAGATGCCGCGTGAAGGCGTGCAGCCGGCCACCCCGCTGCAGATGGGCCGCAATATGCGGCTCCAGTGCATCGAGCATCGCGAAGGCGTCGGAGACCGGCGCCTCGCGGCCGAACAGCAGCGGATCGACCGCGAGCAGGATCTCCGGATTCTGATAGGCCTCGCGGCCGACCATGACGCCGTCGAGCCGTTCCAAATGCGGCAGCCACTCGGACGGAGCCCTGATGCCGCCGTTGATCGCGACCGGCAGGTCGGGATTGGCTGCCTTGAGGCGATAGGCCCGCTCATAATCGAGTGGCGGGATTTCGCGGTTTTCTTTCGGCGAAAGTCCCTGCAGCCAGGCCTTGCGAGCATGGACGATCAACCCATCGACGCCCGCCGTGCGAACCGCCGCGGTCAGGGCGTCGAGCGCGATTTCCGGGTCCTGATCGTCGACGCCGATGCGGCATTTCACCGTCACGGGAACCGAAACCGCCGCCTTCATCGCGGCGACGCATTCGCCGACCAGCGCCGGCTCGCGCATCAGGCAGGCGCCGAAGGCGCCGCCCTGGACACGATCGGACGGGCAGCCGCAATTCAGATTGATCTCGCCGTAACCGAAATCGGCGCCGATCCGCGCGGCTTCGGCAAGCAGTTGCGGATCGTTGCCGCCGAGCTGCAGCGCGACGGGATGCTCCATCGCGTCGAGGCCGATCAGGCGCTCCCGGTCGCCATGGATGACCGCGAGCGCCGTCACCATCTCGGTGTAGAGCAGCGCATGGCGCGACATCAGGCGATGGATCGTCCGGCAATGCCGGTCGGTCCAATCCATCATCGGCGCGACGGAGAAGCGCATGGTCGGGAGCGGCGCGGTCATGGCCGCTCCCCTATAGCATTCGGCCGGGTTTTGCACGCCCGGGCCGCCGCCCTCACCTCTTGGCGCGGGCGACGATCTGCGTCGGGTTGACGAAGCGCAGCGCGATGATCAGCCAGATCAGCGTGGTGACCATGTAGATCACGGCCATGGCGTCGATCGACTGCACGGCGCGCACGCCCGAGGCAAAGACCGCGTAGTAGAGCGCGACGACCAGCGTCTGGCTGGTCGGGCCAGCGGTCAGGAAGGTCAATTCGAACATGGCGAGCGTCCTGACCAGCACCAGCAGCAGCGCCGCCAGGATGCCGGGCATCAGCAGCGGCAGCAGCACATGCACGAAGAGCTTGAAGGTGTTGGCGCCGAACACGCGCGCCGCCTGCTCGATCTTGGTGTCGATCTGCTCGATGAAGGGGATCATCACCAGGATGACGAAGGGGACCGTCGGCACGAGGTTCGCCAGCACGACGCCGGACATCTGGCCGGCGAAGCCGGTCTGGTAGAGCACCGTCGCCAGCGGGATGCCGAAGGTGATCGGCGGCACCAGCAGCGGCAGCAGGAAGAGCAGCATGACGAGCTTCTTGCCGGGGAAGTCCCGCCGCGCCAGCGCATAGGCCGCCGGCACGCCGATCAGGCCCGACAGCGCCACCACCAGGAAGACGATCTGGAAGGTGACGAACAGCACGTCATGAAGCTGGAACTCCGACCAGGCGGCGGAATACCACCGCGTCGTCCAGCCGGCCGGCAGCCAGGTGCCGAGCCAGCGCGTGGCGAAGGAAGAGGTCACCACCGTCGCGATCATCGCGAAGAGGTTGACGATGAAGAAGCCGATCAGCGTCCAGTTCGCGGCCGCCCAGAGCTTCGTCGAGAGACGGGTGTCTTTCACCATGGGATCAGCCCTTTCCGCCGCCAGCCGGGCCGCGATAGAGCAGGCCGCGCGCCGCCAGCACCGCGACGACGATGGCGAGCTGCACCACCGCCATGATCATCGCGACCGCCGAGGCCATGGAGTAATCGTATTCCTCGAAGGCCGCCTGATAGGCTGCGATCGAGATGACGCGCGTCGGCCCCGCCGGGGCCCCGAGCAGCACCGCCGACGGAAAGACCGAGAAGGCTTGCACGAAACTGAGGCAGAAGGTGATCGCCAGCCCCGGCAACAGCAATGGGAAAAGGATGTGCTTGAAGCGCTCCCACGGTCCCGCGCCCAGCGTCGCGCCCGCATTCTCCAGGGCCGGATCGATGCCCGAGAGATAGGAGAGCGTCAGCAGGAAGGTGAAGGGGAAGCCGGTGATGACCAGCGAGAGCATCACGCCCCAGTAGTTGTGGAGCAACTTCACCGGCGAGGAGATGATGCCGAGCGTCATGAGCGTGCGGTTGAACCAGCCCTGCGGACCGAGATAGTTCAGCAGGCCCTCGGCCACGAGAACCGTGCCGAGCGTGATCGGGATCACGAGGATCGTGGTCAGCAGGCGCTGGTTGCGCATCAGCCGGACACGGAAGGCGATCGGGATCGCCAGAGCCAGGGTCACGATCGTCACCGGCAGCGCCAGCCAGAGCGTCGTCGCGATGGTGCCGTACAGGAAGGAATCGGAGAAGAAGCGCTGGTAGTTGGCGAAGACGCCGCCCGCCTTCGGCTCGAAGGACAGGAAGAGCCCGTAAAGGAACGGGTAGATGAACAGCAGCAGCACGAACAGGATGGCCGGCACGACCAGCAGCGTGAGACCGTCGAGCCCGCGCGCCGCCAGCCGCTGCTTCAGCGGGATGGAAGGAGCAACGGTGGTCATGCCGCGGCTCCGTAGACCAGAACCCGGTCCGGATCGGCCGCGAGCGTCACCGCCTCGCCCGGCGACAGCTTGTCATGGGCGAGGAAGGAGAGGTCCGTACCGTCGGCCATGCGGGCGAAGCCGACGAATTCGCGGCCGCGGAACTCGGTCGAGACCACCTGGGCGTCAAGGCCCGGCTGGCCGGCGGCGACGGGCTGCAGGTCCTCGGGCCGGATGGCGAGCCAGGCCCCCGCGCCGGCCGTCACCTCGGTTCGGGTGCGGCCCGCGATCTGCGCATCGCCGACGGCGACCGTGGCGCGGCCATCGGCGGCGTTCGCGACCTTGCCCTTCACCTTGTTGCGGAAGCCCATGAACTCCGCGACGTCGAGATGGTCCGGGCGCGAGAACAGGTCCTCCGGCGTGCCGACCTGGCGCACGACGCCGTCGCGCAGCACGACGATGCGGTCGGCGAGCGAAAGCGCCTCTTCCTGATCGTGGGTGACGTAGATCGTGGTCGCGCCGAGCGTGTTGTGGATGCGGCGGATTTCGGCGCGCATCTCGAGGCGCAGCTTGGCGTCGAGATTCGAGAGCGGCTCGTCCATCAGCACCAGCGGCGGCTCCACCACGATGGCACGGGCGATGGCGACGCGCTGCTGTTGGCCGCCGGAAAGCTGGCCGGGCAGTTTCTCGGTCTGGCCCTGCAGGCGCACCAGCGCTGCCGCTTCAGCCACGCGCCGATCGATCTCGGCCTTGGGAACGCCGCGCATCTTCAGGCCGAAGCCGATATTCCTGTTCACGCTCATATGCGGGAAGAGCGCATAGTTCTGGAACACCATGCCGAAACCGCGCTCCTCCGGCCGCAGCGGGTCGATGCGCTTGTCGTCGAGCCAGATGCCGCCGCCGGTCGCCGGCAGCAGGCCCGCGATCAGGTTCAGCGTCGTCGACTTGCCGCAACCTGAAGGGCCGAGAAGGGCGATGAATTCGCCCTTGCCGATCGTCAGCGATACGTCCTTGAGGGCGTTGTGGCTGCCGAAGTCGCGGCTCAGGCGATCGAGCCTGAGCTCGCGGAAAGAGGCTGCGTTGATGGTCATGGCGTCCGGAATCTGGAGAGCTGGATCGAATGGTGACGGGTGGCGGGCTCCCCGATCGCGAAGCCCGCCACCCGGCCGGTCGTTACTTCTTCTTGGCGCCGCCGACCTGCTCGTCCCAGATGCGGAAAGCCGCAACCATCTTCTCGGGAGTCAGCGGTGTTTCCATGGGGTTGTCGGCGATCATCTTCTCGTATTCGGGGCGACCGAACTCGGCGATGGCCTTCTGGCTGGATTCCGGAGCCATCGAGAGCGGGACATCCTTCACCGCCGGACCGGGATAGAAATAGCCCTCGTCATAGGTGTAGGCCTGCTGCTGCGGCGTCAGCATGTGGCGGATCAGATCGAGCAGCACCGCGAGCTTCTCGTCGGAAACACCCTTCGGGATCATCATGTACTGGGCGTCCGTGACCCAGTGGAAGCCCTTCAGGGTCTGGACCTTGGCTTCCTTCGGCACGATGCCCAGGACGCGCGGGTTGATGTCCCAGCCCGTGGTGCTGACGATGATGTCGCGCGTGCCGTCACCCAGCTCCTTCATCGTCTGCCCGGTGCCGCCGGGGTAGTAGTCGATGTTCTCGCCGAGCTCCTTGAGGTAGGCCCAGGTCTTGTCCCAGCCCTTCTCCGGGTCCTTGGGGTCCTTGTCGCCGAGGAGATAGGGCAGCCCCATGATCCAGGTGCGACCGGGGCCGGAATTGGCCGGGCGCCCATAGAAGAAGCGGTTCTTGTTCTGCTTGGTCCAGGCCAGCAGCTCCTCGGCCGAGGTCGGAACCTGCTTGACCCGATCGGGCATGTACTCGAGCAGCGGGCCGGACGGATAGTACACCATCGCCATGCCCTGGCCCGAACCGAGATTGTGCATGGCCAGCGCAGGCTTCAGGTAGATGTCCTCAGGCTTCGGCAACTCCGAAGCGAATTGGGGCAGCAGTTCGACCCAGAGCTTCTGGTCGATGCCTGCCGACAGCACGTCGAGCCCGCCGATGACCAGATCGATGTCGAGGCGGCCGGCGCTCTGCTGGGCCTTGATCTTCGAGGGCAGCTCGGGAGCCGGCGCCTTGGTGAAGACCATGCGTGAAGCCATCTTCGGCTTCATCTTGGGATAGTTCTCGAGCGGCGTCTGCACCAGCGCCAGGGCGCCGCCGACGTCGACGACGCTGATCGTGACCGGCGAAGCCGGGACTTTCGGCTGCTGCGCGAAGACTCCCGGCGCATGTACGGCTGCGCCGAGGCCGGCGACGCCGCCGAGGAAGTGACGACGATTGATGCTGTCCTGAGCCATGTTATCTCCTCCAGATGCGGGGTTCCGCTTCTTTGCTTCTTGTCTTGCGCAGGTCCGGCCGCCGCCATCCGACACCCGCCTATCAACCGCCCGGCCCTGCCAAGTTGACGCAAGCCCCGGTTAATCGGTATCCTAGTATACTAGTCGTCAAGAGCTTGGCAATGGCCCATCCGGCAAGCCGTCATAGCACGGATCAGATCTACAGCATGCTGCGCACCGACATCATCAGCGGCGCGCTGAAGCCGCGCGAGTCGATGTCGGAGGCGCGGATGGCGCTGCGCTTCGGCGTCAGCCGCACGCCCGTGCGCGAGGCGTTCAAGCGGCTCGTCGATGAAGGTTTCCTCGTCGCGGTGCCTCAGGTCGGCACCTTCGTCGCACCGATCGATCTGGCGGCCGTGCACGACAGCCAGTTCGTCCGCGAGACGCTGGAGTGCCGCACGGTCGTGCTGGCCGCGCAGCGCATCGGCGAGGCCGATTGCCGCCGGCTCGAAGCGCAGATCGACGCACAGGCGCAGGCCGTACTGCGGCAGGACCGGGCGGAGATCTTCCGTCTGGACGAGGTTTTCCACGCGGAGATCTCGCGCATCGCCGGCCATCGCGCCGTCTGGAGCATGATCGAGGGCGTGAAAGCGCAGATGGACCGGGTGCGCTGCCTCTCCCTGGAAACGCCCTCCTGGTCTGAAGTGATCCTGAACGAGCACAGGATCATTGCAGCCTGCGTCATCAAGCATGACGCGAAGGGAGCGGAGGCCGCTATGCGCGCGCATCTGCGGACCGTCTTCGCGACGATCGACACCATCGCGAAGGATCATGCCGACGCCTTCGACGATTCCAGGCTCGCCCACGAAGGCCCCTGACGCCGCCCTCCGCACAGCGACATTTCTCACGAGGATACAAGACCATGGAACAATGCTGGCGCTGGTTCGGGCCGGACGATGTCGTGACTCTGGCACAGGCCCGGCAGGCCGGCGCGAGCGGCATTGTCAATTCGCTGCACCAGATTCCCTATGGCGTAGTCTGGAGCGTCGAGGAGATCGAGAAGCGCCAGGCCATTGTCCGTTCGGACAGGAGCCTCGGCCTGGAATGGAAGGTGGTCGAGAGCCTGCCGATCCATGAGAGCGTCAAGATCGGCGAAGGCGACCTCGAAACCATCTTCGAGAACTACCGCCAGTCGATGCGCAACCTCGCCGCCTGCGGGCTCGAGGTGATCTGCTACAATTTCATGCCGGTGCTGGACTGGACCCGCACCGAGCTCGCCCACAAGCTGCCCGGCGGCGGCACGGCCCTGCGCTTCAACCTGCACGAATATGTCGCGCTCGACCACTTCATGCTGAAGCGCAAGGGCGCCGACGAGGGCCATTCGGCCGACGTGATGGACAAGGCCAAGGCCTGGTTCGAGAGGTCGACACAGGCCGATCGCGACCGGCTGCTCTCCAGCGTCATGGCCGGTCTGCCCGGCGCCTTCGACCGCTACGACCTGCCCGGCCTCGCACGCATTCTCGAACGCTATGCCGGCATCACCCATGAGAAGCTGCGCGAGAACCTGAAGCGCTTCCTCGAAGCGATCATCCCGACGGCCGAGGAGGTCGGCATCCGGATGTGCATCCACCCGGACGATCCGCCGCGGCCGCTCTTCGGCCTGCCGCGCATCTGCTCGGACGAGGATGACATCGCCTATATCCTCGACGCCGTCGATTCTCCCGCGAACGGACTGACGCTCTGTTCCGGCTCGCTCGGCGCCAATCCGAAGAACGACGTTCCGGGCATCGCGCGTCGCTTCGCCGACAGGATCTGGTTCGCGCATCTGCGCAACGTCGCCAAGGACCCCGACGGCTCCTTCATGGAGGCCGAGCATCTCGGCGGCGACACCGACATGGTCGCGCTGGTCGACGCGCTGATGGCCGAGGAACAGCGCCGCAAGGCCGCGGGCCTCACCGCCTGGCAAATTCCGATGCGGCCCGACCACGGCCACGAACTGCTCGACGACCTCGGCAAGGGCTCTTTTCCGGGCTACCCGGCCGTTGGCCGCCTGCGTGGGCTCGCGGAGCTGCGCGGCGTGATGACGGCGCTGGCGCAGGTCAAGGGCTACGACGCCTGAAACTCGAAAGGCGGGCTAAGCGCCCGCCTTTCTGCAAAGACCGTCAGCCGTGGTTCTCGGGCGAAGCGAAGCGCGGACCCGAAAATCTCCGGCAAAAGTGCGCTCACGGCCCGCGATGCTCGGGCCGAGCCCGAGCATGACGCGCTGCATCCGCCTCAGTGGTCGTGGGAATGGCCCTTGTGGCCATGCGCGGCGCCATGACCGTGACCATGATCGTGGTGGCCGTGCCCATGATGGTCGTGATCATGACCGCAGCCGCAACCTTCACCATGGGCATGCTCGTGCTTGTGGCCGTGCTCATGCTTGTGCTCATGCGCATGACCGTGGTGGTCGGGGCCATGGTCATGATCGTGATGGCCATGGTGATGATGGTCGTGGCCGCAGCCGCAATCGTCGCCATGGGCGTGGTGATGCACCTCCGGCTCCGGCTGGAAAGGCCGCTCGACCGGCGTCATCGCGCAGCCCTGCCCGCGCACCAGCTCAGCCAGCGCCGGATCGTTGGGGACGTAGAGCGCATCGGCCGTCATTTCGGCCGGGACGTGATGGCCGCCGAGATGCCAGGCGAGGCGCGTCAGCCGCAGCGGGTTCTCGGCACGAACCGCCAGCAGGCTTTCGGGCACGGCCCTGACCTGCACGAGACGGCCATCCTCCAGCTTGAGGGCATCGCCGTCGTTCAGCACTGCCGGCTTGTCGAGCGCGATCTCGATCTCGAGCCCGCCCGCCGTCGTCGCGGTCACGCCGCCGCGATTGCGGTCGCGGTGCGCGAGACCGAGCGTGTCCGCGACGCGCTCGGGGCGGACGGCGGCCTTGCGAACGAGGGAGTTGGCGCGAAGCATCTGCGATGATCCCTTGGCTGGGGCCGGAGCCATCGTCGGCTCGCGGCCCGGATCGCACCTCAGTAGCACAAACGGACGGCCGCGCTACCGCGCTTTCGGCGTCGCGCCGAGGTGCCGCACCGGCGGGGTTCAGCTCTCGCCGGAAGCAGGAGGTTCCACCGTCGGCGGAGCCGCCTCTTCGGCGGATGGGGCTCGCTTGGGCTTGGCCTTCGGCTTCTTCTTGACCTTCTTGACCACGACCTTCGGACGTGCCGGGCGGGCCTGCTGGTCCTGCAGCATCTCGAGCTGGACCTGCTGGATCTCGGCGAGGCGCTGCCATTGGCGGGTGATCAGATGGTCCATCTTCTCGTGCAGATGGCGGATCTCGAGCTCGGCCTTGAGATTGACCTGATAGTCGTTGGCCGAGCGCAGCCTGTCCTTCGCCTCCTGGCGCTTCTGGCTCATCATGATGATCGGAGCCTGGATCGCGGCGATGCAGGACAGCACCAGATTGAGCAGGATGAAGGGGTAGGGATCGAAGGCATTGGCCGCCCCCATCGCCACATTCACCGCCATCCAGACGAAGAGCACCACGGCGAAGCTGATCAGGAAGGCCCAGGAGCCGCCGAAACTGGCGAGATTGTCGGACAGGCGCTCGCCGAGCGTGCGGTGTTCCTCGAAATCGTCCTCGACGTTCTCGGCGATGGTTTCCTGACGGGCGATGCTCTCGGCGACCTCGCGGTCGAGGTCGGAATACTCGCCGTGCTCCTCGCGCAGGATCTCCTCGACGTAGCGCGTGCGGTAGCGCGCAAGCTCCTTGAGGCTGATCAGGGCATGGTCGGGAAGTTCGGGAAAGTCGTTGCGGATGTGCTCGGCCAATGCCGGACGCAGCGTTCCGATCTCGATGAGGTTCTTCCGGGCGGTCTCCTGCCCGCTGATCGCGCAGACGCCGCGCTTGCGGCCGGCACCGGCGCGCGCCGCGGGAAGCTCGAAGGGTTCCGCGACCGGCGGAATATCGAGCCCCGACATCTCGTGCTTGTCGTCGGATCTTTCGCTCACGCGTGACCTATCGGGTTCCTGCCGAACTCGCCCAGCCGACGCCGGACCCCTTCCGATCGCAGCGACGGCAAGGTCGCCCCGCCGTTCCGGCGACGGGGCGACCTTGCATTGTGTTATGCCATCGATTTTCTGCGGAAAAGTGGCTTTTCCGTTTCAGCCGGGCGCCTAGGCATCCGGCTTGACCGAATCGGCGAAGAATTCAGGACGTCGCCTTGCCCTGATCGTCGTCGTCCTCCGGCTCCTCCTCGGAATCCTCATCGGCCTCGTCGTCGTCCTCCGCCAGGTCGTCCTCGTCGTCCAGATCGAGATATTCGTAGCCGAAGACGATCTCGCCGGTTTCGGGATCGAAGGCGCTGACGGAGGAATCCTCGAAGGCCTCGATCAGCATTTCCGCATCGTCCGGCCCGTCGACATCGAAACGACGGACCGCGGCCTCGCCCTCGGCCTTGAGCACGAGCTCGATCGACCAGCCCCGGCCGGTGGTGTCGTAGATGCACTTCAAACCCTGGATCGGCAGCATGCGGCTCTCCTTAGGTTGACCAGATGCGCAACGGCGCATGACCGGTCTGATGCCCCAGCCGCGTGACGACCACGCGACGCCACCGCCTTCCGGCGGGATCGCCGCGCCCGAAGCGCAGACCGGATCAGCGCTGCTCGGCGAGGAAGCGTTCCACCTCCTCCCGCCCCGGCGCGCCGCCCCGGCCGCCGAAGCGCGTGCATTTCAGCGCGGCCGCGGCGGATGCGAAGCGGATCGCCTCGACCTCGCCGCGCCGCTCCGCGAGAGCGAGGGCGAAGGCGCCGTGCCAGACATCGCCCGCGCCCAACGTGTCGACGGTCTCGACCACGAAGGCGGGGCTGTGGCGAACCTCGCCGTCCCAGTGCAGGACGCCCTCCTTGCCGAGCGTGACCGCGATCCAGGTCGAGGCGTCGCGGGCGATCCTGGCAAGGCCCAGGCGCGGATCCTCCTCGCCGGAGACCTCGCGCAGCGCCTGCTGGCTGAAGACGACATGGCTCGCCGCCGCGACGAGGTCGGGATGGGGCGGCTTGCGATCGCCGTCGAGCACCCCCGGCCTGCCGGCCCCGCGCGCGAGCCGCAGCGCCGCAAGAGCGCCCTCGCCCCAGCGCGTGTCCGCCAGAACGGCACCCGCCCCCTCGGGCAACGCGCGCGGCAACCAGCCGGCATCTTCAGGCATCGCCGGGTCGGAATGCGAGATCACCATGCGCTCACCCTGCGCATCGACCAGGATGGCCGAGACCGGCGAGGTCAGACCGGCGACGCGGCGGGCGAAGCGGGTATCGACTCCCTCCGCGTTCAGGTCGGCGACGATCCTGTCCCCGGTGAAGTCGTCGGCGAGGCGCGTCGCCAGCCAGCAGGCACCGCCGAGGCGGGCGATGGCGACCGAGGCATTGCCGGCGCAGCCGCCGCCGACGACGGCAAGGCCGCGCGAGCGGTACTTCTCGCCGCGGGTCGGCATGGTCTCGACGCTGTAGACATAGTCGAGCGTTGCGATGCCGAGGCAGAAGACGCCGGCCAAGTCGTTACCAGCTCCCGGTGTTCGGCATGCTCGCCCACGGTTCCGCCGGCGGCTTCGGATCGCCCTTCTGGAGCAACTCGATCGAGATGTTGTCGGGGGAGCGGATGAAGGCCATGTTGCCGTCGCGCGGCGGGCGGTTGATGGTGACGCCGGCCTTCATCAGCTTGTCGCAGGTCGCGTAGATATCGTCGACCTCATAGGCGAGATGACCGAAATTGCGGCCGCCGGTGTAGCTTTCCGGATCCCAGTTAAAGGTCAGCTCCAGCGTCGGGCGGCCGCGCGAGGCGCCGGCCTTCGCCTCCGCCAGATCGTCCGAGGCGGCGAGGAAGACCAGCGTGAAGCGGCCCTTCTCGTTCTCGATCCGGCGGGTTTCGACCAAGCCGAACTTGTTGACGTAGAAGTCCAGCGCCTGATCGAGGTCGGTCACGCGGACCATGGTGTGGAGATATCGCATCGGTCTTCCTCGCTGATCGGGAACAGGGTTGATCCGGCTCTTAAATCAGGCAAGAGCTTCGCCGTTCCAAGCGACGCCATACAGGACGAGCCATGACGACAACGCAAGACGGACCGGCGACGGCCCCGCCTGAGCGCGCCACGCCCGCCCAGATCGCGCATATCAAGCAGCGGGCGGCGATCCTTTCCGTGATGGCGACCATCCTGCTGACGGCCGCGAAGATCGTCGGCGCGCTGCTCTCCGGCTCGCTCGCCCTGCTCACCGATGCGCTCCAGGGACTGGTCGATGTCGGCTCGACGCTGTTCACCTGGTTCGCGGTCCGCGCCTCCGACAAGCCGGCCGACGACGAGCATCACTACGGCCACGGCAAGGTCGAGGCGCTCGCAGCGCTGGTCGAGACCGCCATCCTCTTCACCCTCGCCGGAGCGATCCTCTGGGAAGCCGGCAACCGGCTGTGGAACAACATCATCGAGCACGTCGCGGTGACGCCGATCGTCATCGGCGTGATGCTGCTGTCGATGACCGTCGACGCCATTCGCTGGCGCTCTCTGACCAAGGTCGCCCAGGAGACGGGCAGCGAGGCACTGGCCGGCGAGGCGACGCATTTCTCGGCCGACTTCATCGGCTCGGCCCTCGTTCTGCTCGGGCTGATCGGCGTCTGGTACGGCGTCGAGCGGGCCGACACCCTCGCCGCCTTCGCCATCGCCGCCTATACCGCCTTTTCGGCCTACAGGCTGGCCCGGCGAACCCTCGACACGCTGATGGACGCTGCGCCCGAAGGCGTCAGCGAAAGGCTGCACGAGGCCGCCCGCATGGTGCCCGGCGTCGTCGGCATCAACTGGCTGCGCGTCCGGCCCGCCGGCGGACGCGTCCACGGCGAGATCGGCATCAGCGTTTCGCGGACTCTGCCGCTGGAACGGGTCACCGCGATCAAGGCCGAGCTCGCCGCGGCACTGATGCTGACGGAGCCGAGCGCCGAGATCACCATCACCGCCGATCCCGTGCAGGTCGACGACGAGACCGCGCTGGAACGCGTGCTCCTGATCGCGCTCAAGCTGAAGATCCCGGTCCATCACGTCACCGTGCACTCGATCGGCGACAAGCTTTCCGTCAGCCTCGACATGGAGGTCGACCAGACGCTGCCCCTTGGCGAGGCGCACGAGATCGCGACGCGGCTGGAGAATGCCATCCGAGCCGAATTCGGTGGCGAGACCGAGGTCGAGACTCATATCGAGCCGATGGAAACCGGCCAGCCCGCCGGTCACAATGCCGCCTGGGAGACGGTCGAGGATATCGGCAAGGCCCTCGCCGGCGAAACCGCCAGGCTCGCCGGGCCGATCCACGACATCCACAGCGTGCGCGTGCGCCAGACCGCCAAGGGGCTGGTGGTGAACTATCATTGCCGGGTCGATCCGGCGCTCGATGTCGCGGCCGTCCATGCCGCGGTGGACGCGATCGAGCGCGCGGTGCGCATCGCAAGGCCGCAAGTCTGCCGGCTGGTCAGCCACGCCGAGCCGGCCGTCAGCGGCTAGCGGGGTTTCGAGCCCGTCCGGCAGAGGCTACATACGGAACCCTGACCTTTGCCATCAGGGTTGCCATGCGTACCGAAGATGCCCCGCTGATCCGCCTCGAGGATTACCGCCCGTCCGACTGGCTGATCGATACCGTCGATCTCGACGTCAGCCTGCACCCGACGAAGACGCGTGTGCGCTCCCTGCTGAGCCTGCGCCCCAACCCGGCCGGGCAGCCCGGTGCGCCGCTGACCCTCGACGGCGACGAACTCTCCCTCAAGACGATCAGCCTCGACGGCAAGCCGCTCGACGCCTCCGCCTATGCGGCGAGCCCGCAGGCGCTGACGATCCACGCTCCCCCGCGGCGCGGCTTCACCTTGACGATCGAGACCGAAATCGACCCTTCCGCGAACACCAAGCTGATGGGGCTCTATCGCTCGTCGAAGGTCTATTGCACGCAATGCGAGGCAGACGGCTTCCGCCGCATCACCTATTTCCTCGACCGGCCGGACGTGATGAGCGTCTACACGGTCAGGCTCGAAGCGGCGAAAGCCGAGGCGCCGGTGCTGCTCTCCAACGGCAATCTCGTCGCGGCGGCCGAGCTGCCGGGCGGCGAGCGGCACTTCGCCGTCTGGCACGATCCGCATCCCAAGCCCGCCTATCTCTTCGCATTGGTCGGCGGCGCGCTCGACCATGTCCGGCAGGACTACGTCACCGCCGACGGCCACAAGGTCGAACTCGCCATCTATGTCGAGCCCGGCAAGGCCGAGCGCGCCGGCTGGGCGCTGGATTCGCTGGTCCGCTGCATGCGCTGGGACGAGCAGGTCTTCGGCCGCAACTACGATCTCGACGTGTTCAGCGTCGTCGCCGTGTCGGATTTCAACATGGGGGCGATGGAGAACAAGGGCCTCAACATCTTCAACGACAAATACGTGCTGGCCGATCCGCAAACCGCGACCGATGGCGACTACGCCTCGATCGAGGCGATCATCGCGCATGAGTATTTCCACAACTGGACCGGCAACCGCATCACCTGCCGCGACTGGTTCCAGCTCTGCCTGAAGGAAGGCCTCACCGTCTTCCGCGACCAGGAGTTCTCCGCCGACGAGCGCTCCCGCCCGGTGAAACGCATCGCCGATGTCCGCACCCTGCGCTCGACCCAGTTCTCGGAGGATGCCGGCCCCCTCGCCCATCCCGTGCGACCGCGTGCCTATAAGGAAATCAACAACTTCTACACGCCGACGGTCTATGAGAAGGGCGCGGAGGTCATCCGCATGCTCAAGGTCCTGATCGGCGACGACGCCTTCCGGCGCGGCATGGACCTCTATTTCGAGCGCTGCGACGGCACGGCGGCGACGATCGAGGAATTCCTCGCCTGCTTCGCGGAAGCCTCGGCCAAGGACCTCTCCGATTTCGCGCGCTGGTACGAGCAGGCCGGCACGCCGACCATCGTGGCCTCGGGACGCTACGATGCGGCGACGCAGCGCTATACGCTCGACCTGGCGCAGAGCACGCCACCCACGCCGGGGCAAAGCGACAAGAAGCCGATGGTGCTGCCGATCAAGCTCGGCCTGGTCGGCGCCCATGGCGACCTGCCGCTGAAGACGCAGTCCAACGCCTATGCCGGCGACGGGCTCGTCGTGCTCGACAGCCCTTCGCTCTCCATCACCTTCGAGGGCGTGACGGAAGCGCCGATCCCGTCGCTGCTGCGCGGCTTCTCGGCGCCGGCACGGCTGGAACTCGACCTGTCCGATGCCGATCTCGTACGGCAGTTCTCCACCGACAGCGATTCCTTCAATCGCTGGCAGGCCTTGCAGAGCATCGCGACGCGCGCTCTGGTGGCTGCCGGCAAGGCCGGAGCCGAGCGCGGAGCATTCGCCGCGACCACCGCCAAGCTCGGGAATGCGCTGGACGGCTTCCTGCAGACGGATGCGCTAGCCGACCCCGCCTTCGCGGCGCAGGTGCTGCGCTTGCCCGCGCCGGCCGACATCGCCCGCGAGATCGGCAAGGAGATCGATCCGGATGCGATCTTCGCTGCCCATCGCGCCCTGTCGAGCGCCATTGGCACGGCGCTTCTGCCGCGACTGTCCGGTCTGCGCCAGGCGCTGGAGACGAAGGGGCCGTACAAGGCCGATGCCGCCTCGGCCGGGCGACGCGCGCTGCGCAACGAGTTGCTCGGCCTCACCGCGCTGGCCGCGCCGGAGGACGGGGCGAGGCTGTGCGAGGAGCAGTTCGAGACGGCCGACAATCTCACCGACCGGCTGGCGGCACTGGCAGCTATGACGCTGGTCCCGGGCCGACGCCGCGAAGCGCTGATCGCCCGCTTTTCCGAGGCCTATGCGGGCGAGCCGCTGGTGCTCGACAAATGGCTGATGGCGCAGGCGCTCATCGCCGAGCCGGAGACTCTGGATCGGGTCAAGCGATTGATGCAGCACCCCGCCTTTTCCCTCGGCAACCCGAACCGGGTGCGGGCGTTGATCGGCGGCTTCGCGGCCAACCTCACCCAGTTCAACCGGGCCGATGGCGAGGGCTATGGCTTCGTCGCCGACATGGTGACCGCGCTCGATCGAACGAACCCGCAGGTCGCCTCGCGCCTGCTCGGCTCGTTCAAGAGCTGGCGCATGCTCGAGCCCGGCCGCCGGCGTTTGGCGCAGGAGGCGCTGGCGCTGGTGGCGCGCACGCCGAACCTCTCGCGCGACGTCTCCGACATCGCCGAACGGGCGCTGGCCTGAGAGGTTAACGGGACCGCTCGAAAAAGGTTAACGATCCATTACGCGCACAGGATTCATTCGAGCGATCGACACAACCATAGGGCGCATTCTGCATGGTTGACTCAACTCAAGGCTAGACAAACCGAGTCGCGCGGATTCAACTGACTGTGATTCGCGGGGATGCGGCACGTCTCCCGATCTTACTGACGGTAAAGTTCCGAAGGGGGACCGGGCATGTCGCGTGCCAACGCGCAGTGCGCATCCGTGCGCGCCGATACGATTCTGGGTGTAGCGCGCTCGCTGACCCATCCGTTGTATCAGCGCTTCGAGAGCTTCGAGCCCACCTTCCGTACGGCTATCCCGCTGCTCGTCGGCATCTTCATCGTGATCCTGAGCGCCGGCGTCGCGATCCAGACGGCGGCGCTGCGCGAGGACGCCCTGATCGACGCGACCGGCGACATGGAGGTGATCTCCGCCCTGATCGCCCGAGAGCTCGACAACGGCAGCCAGACAGGGAAGGAGCCCGGCGCGGTCCTCGCCGGCATGGCCGCGAAGCACCTCTCCTCGCGCGGACGCATCGTGCATGTCAGCGGCGCCGACGGACGCGTCATCGCCAGTGAACCCACCATCGGCCAGACATCGCGCACGCTGGTCGACTTCCTCGGCCAGACCCAGCCGCTCACCGTCTTCGGCGACCGCGCCGGAGTGATGCGCATCACCCTTCCCGGCGGCCCGGAGGTCTTGGCCGTCGTCCGCAACCTGGCGAGCCCGCTCGGGCAAGTCGCCGTGCTGCAGCCGGTCTCCCGCGCCCTGTCCCTGTGGCAGGACCGGCGCACCAGCCTCGGCATCCTGTTCGGGGCGGCCGGAGCGGTGCTGGCCATGACGACGCTCGCTTTCATGCTCCAGTCCAAGCGCGCCAGTGCCGCCGACCAGGACTGCGACTGCGTGCGCGAGCGCATCGATACCGCGCTCAACCGCGGCCATTGCGGCCTCTGGGACTGGGATCTCGCCCGCGGACGGATCTACTGGTCGGATTCGATGTACGCCCTGCTCGGCTACGACCGCCGCGGCGAGTACATGTCCTTCGGCGAGGTGATGAGCTTCATCCACCACGAGGACGTCGACCTCTACGCCCTGGCCGACGCGATCAGCCGCGGCGAGACCAGCCATATCGACCAGGACTTCCGCGTCCGCAACGCCGATGGCGACTGGATCTGGCTGAAGGCGCGCGCCGAGCTCGTCGTCGATCGCCGCACCCAGTCGCACCATCTGGTCGGCATCGTGGTCGACATTTCCGAGCAGCGCCGCATGGCCGAGCGCACTGCCACTGCCGACGCCCGCCTGCGTGACGCCGTCGAGGCGATCTCGGAAGCCTTCGTGCTCTGGGATTCGGAGAACCGGCTGGTGCTCTGCAACGCCAAGTACCAGCAGCTCCACCAGATCGCTCCCGAGATGCTGCTGACCGGCACGAGCCATGACGAGATCATGGCGCTCAGCGCCCAGCCTCATATCGACCGCGAGCCCGTGCGCACCCTGCGCGGCGCCGCCTCCTACGAAGCGCGCCTCTCGGATGGCCGCTGGCTGCAGGTCAACGGTCGGCGCACCAAGGATGGCGGCTCGGTCTCGGTCGGCACGGATATCACCAAGCTGAAGCAGCAGGAGGAGCGGCTAACGCAGTCCGAGCACCAGCTCCTGATGCATGTCACCGATCTCAAGGCCTCGCGGCAGAAGCTCGAGGCACAGGCCCAGCAGCTCGCCGACCTCGCCGAGCGCTACCTCGAACAGAAGGCCGCGGCCGAGAGCGCCAACCGCGCCAAGTCCGAATTCCTCGCCAATATGAGCCACGAGCTGCGCACGCCGCTCAATGCCATCATCGGCTTTTCCGAGATCATGGAAGGCGGGATGTTCGGCCCGCTCGGCGACAAATACACCGACTATGTTCGCGACATCCGCTCCAGCGGCGGCTATCTGCTCGGCATCATCGACGACATCCTCGACATGTCGCGCATCGAATCCGGCAAGATGCGGCTGGAGCGCAGCGAGATCGCGATCAAGCCCGTGCTGGACGAGGCCGTCCGCAAGGTGGAAGCCGAGATGGAGCGCAAGCAGCTCGCCTTCACCATCGAAGGTCCGACCGACACCCATATCGAGGCCGACCCGCACGCCCTCTATCAGATCCTCGGCAACCTGCTCGACAACGCCGTCAAGTTCACGCCGGAAGGCGGGCGCATCGCGGTGCGCACGCGCCATGTGCCGGGTGCCATCAACGTCTTCATCGAGGATACCGGCATCGGCATCCCGAAGGACAAGATCGACCGGGTCGGGCGTCCGTTCGAGCAGGTCGAGGGCGATCTGGTGCGCAGCTACAAGGGCTCGGGGCTGGGCCTTGCCATCGCCCGCTCGCTGGCGGAGCTGCATGGCGGTTCCCTGCGGCTGCGCTCCGCCATGGGCGCCGGCACGGTCGTCATGGTGCATCTGCCGCTCGACGGCGGCGCCGGGCGGGTCACCGCCGAGGCGGCGTGACCCTCAGCCCGCCCGCGCCTGTCCGATCACGCGGGTGAAGATCGCGCGGACACCGGCGCGGACCTCGTCGAGCTCCGCCTTCAACACCTTCACATCCGGGCGGCCGACCGCCGTCGCAATCCGCTGCAGCACCCGCGCCGGCACGGCCTTGGGATCGAAAGCCTCTTCGACCGTGAAGCGCTGCCAGAGCTGAACGTCGCCGATCAGCCGATGGGCCTCGAGAAGCGCCGAGGCATCGGCCTCCGAAAGCAGCCCGGCGGCCCGCGCAGCGGCGAAGACCGAGGCAGTGTCGTTGACGATGAGCGAGGGGTGCGCGCTGGCATGAGCCAGCAGCAGGAACTGGGCCAGGAAATCCAGGTCGGTAAGGCCGCCGGCGGCGAGCTTCAGGTCCCAGGGATCCTTTTCGCCCTTTTCCCTGGCGATCAGCGCGCGCATCTCGGCGACGGCGGCGGCGACCCTCGCCGGCTCGCGCTTGCGCGACAGGATCGCGCGGATAGCGGATTCCGCCCGCCGTGCCAGCCCGGCGTCGCCCGCGACCACGCGGGCGCGGGTCAGCGCCATCTCTTCCCAGATCTCGGCATCGCCCTGGTGATACGCCTCGAAGCCGGCGAACTGCGTCGCCGCCGGGCTCTTGTTGCCCGTCGGACGCAGACGCATGTCGACCTGATAGAGCGTGCCGCGCCGCGTCGGCACCGTCAGCGCCGCGACGAGGCGCTGGGTGAAGCGGACATGCCAGGTCACGGGATCGAGGCTGCGCGCCCCGACGCTCGGCCCGGCATCCTCCGGCCGGTCGTAGAGCAGGATCAGGTCGAGATCGGATGAGGGCGTGAGTTCGCCGGCGCCGAGCCGGCCGAGGCCGAGCACCACGGTTTCGGCTCCCGCGACGACGCCGTGATCCTCGGCGAAAGACCTGCGCGTATCGGCGAAGGCGACGCGCAGGCAGGCTTCCGCCACGGCGCAGTAAGCTTGTCCTGCCCCCTGAGCGGGATAGACACCCGAAAGCAGCCGCGCTCCGACCAGGAAATTCTCCTGCCGGGCCGCATCGCGCAAACGGTCCAGACCGTCCTCGACGCTGGGCGGCGGCGAACCGACATAGTTGCGGATGCGGCGCTCGAGCGCCTCGACATCGAGGACCGCCTGCCCGAAGGCCGGGTCGATCACCCCGTCGAGCACGTGCGGATGCAGAGCCGCGACCCTTGCGAGGCGCGGCGCGCTGCCGAGGATCTCGGCGAAGAGCGTCAGCAGGGAATCGTGGGAACGCAGCAGCGTCAGCAATTCGATCGCCGCCGGCATCCGCACGAAGGCGTTGTCGAGATGGGCGAGCGCGCCGTCGGGATCGGCGGTGCGGCCGAGTGCGACCAGCAGGGCCGGGGTCAGTTCGGTCAGGACCTCGCGAGCCCGGGCGCTGGTGACCGCCGGCCGGCGGCCGAAGTGCCAGCCGCGCACCGTCTCCGCCACGGTCGTGCCGTCGCGGAAGCCAAGCTTGCCGAGCGTCTCGACGGTCTCGGGATCGGCCTCCGAGCCGGTAAAGCTCAACGTGCCGGCTTCCGAGGCGAGGCTCGGGCCTTCCTCGAAAAGCAGGGCGTAGTGGCCCTCGATGCGTTTCGCATGGGCGGTCAACGCCTTGCCGAAGGCCGCGCCGTTGGCATAGCCGCAGAAGCGGGCGAAGGCTTCGAGCTCGCCCGCCGCCTTGGGCAGGGTCTGGGTCTGCTCGTCGTCGCGCATCTGCAGGCGATGCTCGATGGTGCGCAGCCAGCGGTAGGATTCGGAGAGCTCGTCGCGCGCCTGCGGTGTGATCCAGCCTTCGTTGGTCAACTCCTTCAGCATGTCGAGCGTGCGCGGGCCGCGCAGAGCCGGGCGCCGGCCGCCGAAGACGAGCTGCTGGGTCTGGACGAAGAACTCGATCTCGCGGATGCCGCCGCGGCCGAGCTTCACGTTGTGTCCGGCCACCGCGATGGTCTCGTGGCCCTTCACCGTCTGGATCTGGCGCTTCATCGCGTGAATGTCGGCTATGGTGGCGAAATCGAAATATTTCCGCCAGATGAAGGGCGAGAGGTCGCGCAGGAAGCGCCTGCCCAGCTCGGCATCGCCGGCGATGGGGCGCGCCTTGATCATGGCGGCGCGTTCCCAGTTCTGCCCGACCGTCTCGTAATAGGAATAGGCACTGGGCAGTGCGATCGCGACATGGGTCGAGGCCGGGTCGGGCCGCAGGCGCAGGTCGACGCGGAAGACGTAGCCGTCCGGCGTGCGCTCCTGGATGATGCGGGCGATCTGCTGCGTCAGCCTGACGAAGAAGCTCGACGGCTCCCGGACGCCGGCCGCCTCCGCCGCCTCGGGATCGAAGAAGACCACGATGTCGATATCGGAGGAGTAGTTCAGCTCGCCGGCGCCGTGCTTGCCTAGCGCCAGCACGACGAGGCCCGAGCCTGGCCCGGGATCCGCGGCATCGGCGAGATTGATCCGGCCGAGATCGGCAGCCTGCCGCAGCGCATGGTCGGTGGCGAGCTTCGTCGCCATGTCCGCAGTCGCCGTCAGTGCCGCCGTCACGGCTTCGACATCCCAGACTCCGCCGATATCGGCGAGCGCGATCAGCAGCGCCATGGCACGGCGGAAGCGGCGCAGCTCACGCATCAGGTCGGAGGTCTCGCAATCGCCGGCGCCGAAAGCGGCGATGGCGGCCAGCAGCGCATCGCGCCGCATTTCCGGCGCCTCCGTCAGGCTTGCGAGCAGTCCCGCGGGGTCGAACCGCATCACCTGCGTCAGGAACGGCGAATGGGCCAGGACCCCCGCCACCAGCGCAGCCGAGCGCGGATGCGTGGCAAGATGCGCCTGCAGGGCGTGGGCGGCGACCTCGTCATGCAGGCGCTCGATCAGTTCGCGCTTCAGCAGCGCCGCGGCGCTGGCTTTCGCCGGCAGGACCGGCGCCGCCTCCAGCCTGTCACAGAGCTGCCCCGTCATTGCTGCCCACTCCCTCAGATCGAGGGAACGCCAACAGGGTTTGGCTTCGCTGTCGAGGCTTCAGTGTCCGGGGAAGGCGGCGTTTCCACAGGCTTGGGTTCGACCGCGGGCAGCGAGATGACGGCACGCAGCCCCGGCGCATTGTCCTCGAGCCGCAGCTGACCGCCATGGAGGCGCACGACTCCCGCCACCATCGAGAGCCCCAGCCCGAAGCCGGGCTTGCTGCGGCTGGCGTCGAGCCTGATGAACCGGTCGAGCACGCGGCCGCGATCGGCCTCGGGTATGCCGTCGCCATGGTCGGCGACCGAAAGCTCGATCTCGCCGTCGCGGCGCCGGGCAGCGACCGTCACCGTCGCCTCGCCGCCGTCTGCGGGCTGGCCGTATTTCAGGGCGTTGTCGACGAGATTGGCCAGCGCCTGGCCGACGAGCTCGCGGTTGCCGACGACGTGAAGATCGGGCGCGACATCGCCGACCAGCCTCAGTCCCACTTCCTCCGCGAGCGGTTCGTAGAGCTCGGCGACGCCCGAGACGATCTCCGACAGGTCGAGATCCTCCATGTTCTCGCTGATCCTGCCGGCCTCGAGCCGCGCGATCATCAGGAGCGCGTTGAAGACGCGGATGAGGTTGTCCGCCTCCTCGATCGCGCCGTCGAGGGCACCGCGCAATTCATCCTGGGAGGTTGCGCTGCGCAGCGCTTCCTCCGCCTTGTTGCGCAGGCGCGTCAGCGGCGTCTTCAGATCGTGGGCGATGTTGTCGGTGACCTGCTGCATGCCCGCCATCAACTCGCCGATGCGGTCGAGCATGGCATTGAGGTTGAGGGCGAGACGGTCGAGCTCGTCACCGGTGCCGGCAATGGCCAGCCGACCCTTGAGATCGCCTTCCATGATGCCGTGCGCCGTCTCGGTCATCCCGTCGATGCGACGCAGCACGCGGCGCGCCACGAACCAGCTCGCGAAGCAGCCCAGCACGAAAATCAGGGCAAGCGACCAGCCGATCGCCCGGCGGATGACCTTGCCGAGCCGCTCGCGTTCCTCGACATCGCGGCCGACCAGCAGGCGGAAGCCGGCGGGCAGCACGAAGACGCGAACGATCGCATGGCTCGGCGTGTCGATCGTCTCGCTGGTGCGGGCATATTCGATCTCGCTCTCGCCGGTCTTGTCGAGCGTCCCGGGCGGGATCGCCTCGACATTGCCCGCAATCCGCTCGCCGACGGGTGTCGTCACCAGATAGAGCGAGGCACCGGGCGCGCGCGAGCGGCGCTCGACGATGCTGACGAGCCGGCGGATGCCGCCCTGCCGCGCCTGCTCCGCAAGCCCCTGGATCTCGGCATCGATGGTCGAGCGGATCTGATCGCTGAGCAGGCGCTGGGCGTTCCAGGCGACGTAACCGAGCACGAAGGCGGCAAAGAGCCCGAAAATGACGAGATAGGCCGCGGTGAGCTTGAACGCGGTCGTGCGGAACAGCGTCGGCAGGAATTTCGAACGCCTGCGCCGGGGGACCTCAGTGCGCGCCGTCACGGACCATGTATCCCGCGCCGCGGATGGTATGGATCATCGGATGCTCGAAGCCCTTGTCGACCTTGGAGCGCAGGCGGCTGACATGCACGTCGATGACATTGGTCTGGGGGTCGAAATGGTAGTCCCAGACGTTCTCCAGCAGCATGGTGCGGGTCACGACCTGCCCGGCATGCTTCATGAGGTATTCGAGCAGGCGGAACTCGCGCGGCTGAAGCACGATCTCCTGCCCGTCCCGGGTGACGCGATGGGCCAGCCGGTCCAGCAGCAACCCGCCGATGCGATAGACCGTCGGTTCGGCGCTCGGCGCGCCGCGGCGACGCGCCAGCACCTCGACGCGGGCGAGCAGCTCGGAAAAGGCATAGGGCTTCGGCAGGTAGTCGTCGCCACCGGCGCGCAGGCCCTTGACGCGGTCATCGACCTGAGCGAGCGCCGAGAGGATCAGCGCCGGCGTCTCGTCCTTCTGTTCGCGCAGCGAACGGATGAGGGACAGGCCGTCCAGCCGCGGCAGCATGCGGTCGATGACCAGCACGTCGTAGCCGCCGCCCTCGGCCATGGCATAGCCCTCGAGCCCATCCGCGGCATGGTCCGCGACATGGCCGACCTCGCGTAGGGCCTTGGTCAGATAGGCCGCAGCCTCGGCATCATCTTCGACGATCAGGAGTCGCATGGCGGGAGACTAGCCCAAGACACATGAAAACGGCAGGCCGGAGCGTACGCGTCCGGCCTGCCGCCGCGACGGCGGGTCCCTTGGTTGGGGCGACAGGAATCCAAGGGGCCTGCCTGCTTCGTTCAGGCCGCGGGCTGGCGACCCACCTCGAAGGTCACGTCGCGGGAATGACCTTCGCGGTAGAGGGTGACGGAGACCTTGGAGCCCGGCGCGATGTTCGCGATCTTGCGCGACAGGTCGCGGGCATCCTTGACCTCCTGGCCGTTGACGGCGGTGATGGTGTCACCGCGCTTGATGCCGGCCTTGGCGGCCGGGCCGTCGTTCTGCGCCTCGGCGACGAGCGCGCCATGGGCATCCTTCAGGCCGATCGCATCGGCCATCTCGCTGGTGACGGGCTGGATCTGCACGCCGATGAAGCCGCGCGCCACCTTGCCGTCCTTCTTGAGCTGGTCGACGACCTGCTTGACCGTGGAGGCGGGAATCGCGAAGGCGATACCGACATTGCCGCCCGAGGGCGAGTAGATCGCGGTGTTGACGCCGACGACCTCGCCATTGCCGTTGAAGGTCGGGCCGCCCGAATTGCCGCGGTTGATCGGCGCGTCGATCTGCAGGAAGTCGTCATAGGGCCCGGAACCGATGTCGCGGCCCTGGGCCGAGACGATGCCGGCCGTGACCGTACCGCCGAGGCCGAAGGGGTTGCCGATCGCCAGCACCCAGTCACCGATGCGAGGCTTGGCGTCGGAGAGCTTCACATAGGGGAAGTCGCCGCCATCCTTGACCTTCAGCAGGGCGAGGTCGGAGCGCGGATCGGTTCCGACGACCTTGGCCTCGAGGGTCTTGCCGGAATCGGTGACGAGCTGAACGTCGACCGCATGCTCGACGACGTGGTTGTTCGTCACCACATAGCCGTCCTGGCTGATGAAGAAGCCCGAACCCTGGGCCATGCCGATCTGCGGCTTCGGCTTGCCCATGCGGCCGCCGTCCTCGCCGCCGAAATCGCGGAAGAAGCGGCGCAGCTGCGGCGGGAGATCGTCGAGATTCTGCTGGTCGGAGGCCGCTGCGACCTCCGTCTTGACGCGGACCGAGACGACCGCCGGCTTCACCTTGTCGACGAGATCGGCAAAGGAGGGCAGCTGGGTCTGGGTGCCGGAGAGCTGGATCGGCTGGGCGAAGGCCTGGTCGGTCTGCAGGAGTGCGCGATCTGCGACGCCGGCGACGAGGCCGATGCCGAGGATGGCGGTGCCGGCCAGAAGGGCGCCGCGGCGCAGGAAGGTCTTCCTCTGGGTGGATTGTGTCGTCATGGTTGGAACCTCTCGGAGCGACAGGGTTCTTCCCTGCTCGTGAGGATGACCATGAGGCCGGGCGCCTTACGCGGCTTTGGCCTGAAGATGACGATTTCGTAAGGTTGGCGGAGGGGGCGGGCTCAGTCGCGCTCCTCGCCGAGAAGCTGGTCGAGCCGCCGTCGTTCCTCCTCGGTCAGGCGCGAAACCGCCCCGGGAGCCGGCAGGCTCCGGCGCCGGCTCCAGACGAAGATCGCGCCGCCCAGGAGGATCACGAAAGGCGCCGCCCAGAGGATGGCCGTGTGGGCATTGAAGGGCGGCCGCAACAGGACGAAGTCGCCGTAGCGGGCCACGACGAAATCAACCACCGCCTGGTCGCTGTCTCCCGCCTGCAGGCGCTCGCGCACCAGAATCCGCAGATCGCGGGCCAGCGGCGCGTTGGAATCGTCGATCGACTGGTTCTGGCAGACCAGACAGCGCAGCCCGCCCGAGATCGCGCGGGCGCGATGCTCGAGGGCAGGATCCTTGAGGATCTCGTCGGGCTGGACCGCATGCGCAGCCGGCAGCGCGAGCATGAGAGCGACGAGAGCGAAGAGCAGGCGCCGCATGGGTCTCATTCCGCAGGCTGCGGCGCCGCCAACGGCGCGGCGCGGCGCGGCGCGGCCAGCCGGAAGCGCCGGTCGGTCAGCGACAGCGTTCCCCCGATGGCCATCACCAGGGCGCCAATCCAGATGAGCAGGATCAGCGGCTTGTCGTAGAGCCGGACCGCGAGGCCGTCGCCTTGAGCCTCGCCGAGGCTGACGTAGGCCTGGCTGAGCCAGTCGGTGCGGATGCCGGCCTCGGTCGTCGGCATGGAGCGGGCAGTATAGACGCGCTTCGAAGCCTCGACCGGCGCGAGCTCCCGATCACCGGCGAAGAGCTGGAAGCGCGCGACTTCGGCCCGGAAGTTCGGGCCGGTCCGCGGGACGACGGATTCGAGCACCACGGTGTAGCGCCCGGCGGTCAGGCGCTCTCCCGGCTTCAGCACCGCAATGGCCTCGCTGCTCCAGGCAGCGGCTGCGATGCCAATGATGCTGAGCCCGATGCCCGCATGCGCCAGCGCCGTACCCCAGGCCGAGCGGGGCAGGCCCCGCGCACGCGACAGCATCGCAGGCCAGCCGCTGGCACGGGCGACGATGCGCTCTCCCAGATCGAAGCCGGCTCCAAGCACCAGGAACAGCCCGAGCCCGACGCCGAGCGGGGCCAGTACCGGGCCGCCGCGCGTGAAGGCGATCAAGGCCAGAGCGGCAAGAACGGCGAGCCCGCAGGCGGCCAGGTTCCGCTGGGCTGCGCCGAGCAGATCGCCCCGTTTCCAGGCCAGCGACTGGCCGATCGGCAGGAACAGCAGCAACGGGACCACGACGGGCACGAAGGTGGCGTTGAAGAAAGGAGCCCCGACCGAGATCTTGTCGCCCGTCAGCATCTCCAGCGCCAGCGGGTAGAGCGTGCCGACGAAGACCGTGGCACAGGCCGTGGCCAGGAAGATATTGTTCACGACGAGCGCGCTCTCGCGCGAGATCGGGGCGAAGAGCCCGCCCTGGCGCAGCAGCGGCGCACGCCAGGCGAAGAGTGCGAGCGACCCGCCGACGAAGAAGACCAGGATCAGCAGAATGAAGAGGCCGCGCGCCGGATCGCTGGCGAAGGAGTGGACCGAGGTCAGTACGCCCGAGCGGACGACGAAGGTGCCGAGCAGCGACAGCGAAAATGTCAGGATCGCAAGCAGGATGGTCCAGACCTTCAACGCGTCGCGCTTCTCCATCACCACCAGCGAATGGATCAGGGCCGTGCCGGCGAGCCAGGGCATGAACGAGGCATTCTCCACCGGATCCCAGAACCACCAGCCGCCCCAGCCGAGCTCGTAATAGGCCCAGTAGGAGCCCATCGCGATGCCGAGCGTCAGGAAGGTCCAGGCCAGCAATGTCCACGGCCTGACGGCGCGGGCCCACATCGCGTCGATGCGGCCGTCGATCAGGGCCGCGACCGCGAAGGCATAGGTCATCGAGAAGCCGACATAGCCGACATAGAGCAGCGGCGGATGGATCGCGAGCCCGAGATCCTGCAGGATCGGGTTGAGGTCCTGCCCTTCGGCCGGCGCCGGCGAGAGCCGCCGGAAGGGATTCGAGGTCAGCAGGGTGAAGGCGAGGAAGGCGACGGCGACGAGCCCCTGGGTCGCCAGCGCTCCCGCCCGCAGGCGCGGCGGCAGCGAACGGCGCGATAGCGCCACGAGCGCGCCGAACAGGGTCAGGATGAACACCCAGAGCAGCAGCGAGCCTTCGTGATTGCCCCAAACCGAGGTGAATTTGTAGATCAGCGGTTGGGCCGAATGCGAATTCTCGAAGACGTTGGCGACCGAGAAATCGGAACGGACATACGAGGCGACGAGGCAGGCGAAGGCGAGCGCGACCAGCGCGAAGCTGATCAGCGCCGCGCTGGCACCGACCGAAGCCAGCGCCCGGTCCTGTCGTGACAGCCCCCACAGGGGCACCAGCGCCTGGATGACCGAAACGCCGAGCGCCAGCGCCAGCGCATAATGTCCGATCTCGACGATCATGCCGCGCTCACGGCCTGGCCGGCGCAGCCGCGCCGGTTTCGCCCTGCCAGTGCCCCTGCTTCTTCAGCGTGTCGGCAACTTCGCGCGGCATGTAGGTCTCGTCATGCTTGGCGAGCACGGAATCGGCCCTGAAGCGCCCCGCGCCCTCGAACACGCCTTCCGTCACCACGCCCTGCCCTTCCCTGAACAGGTCGGGAAGCAACCCGTCATAGCTGACCTTCACGGCTGTCTTGCCGTCGGTCACCGCGAAGGCGACGCGGTGACCGGGGCCACGCTGCACCGACCCTGCCTCGACCAAGCCGCCGAGACGCATGCGCGTGCCTGGGGCCACGCCCTTCTCGGCGATTTCCGTCGGCCCGTAGAAGAACACGATCGTATCGCGCATGGCGAAGAGCACGAGCCCGGCCGCGAGAGCGAGAACGGTCCCGGCCGCCGCGATGATCGCAAGCCTGCGCTGCTTGCGCGAGACGCGGCGCTTGGCAGGCTGCAGCGGGGTGGTCTGGGCAGCCGTCATGGCGTGGCCTCCTTCAGGCCCAGTTCTTGGGCCAGGGCGCCGATCGCCGCAACTGCGGCAGCGTCCTGCGCCAATCGCTCGCGTGCGGTCTTCACCGCCTGCAGGGCTTGCGCCTTCTGGCCGAGCACCGAGCGGGCACGGATCAGGCGCGACCATTCGGCCAGCGTTCCCCCGCCGGCGTCGAGCCGTTCCGCGAGGCCGTCCACCATGCCGCGGATCGCCTCCTCACGCGCGCCGTCGGGCAGCGCTGCGATGGCGTCCCGGCCGGCTGCCGATTCCATGCGTGCGAGCCGGTCCCGCACCGCCGCGGTCCAGGCTGCGTCCGGCGGCGAGCCGGCCAGCAGGTTCTTCAGAGACGCCACCGCGCCCGGCTCATCGCCATCCTGCTCCTGCGCCAAGGCCAGATAATAGCGGGCTCGCGGGTTGCCCGGGTCGAGTTTCGTCGCCTCGGAAAAGGCCTCGCGCGCGGAAGCCGTTACCACGCCATCGGCCGCGAGCGTGCGCGCCTCGCCGAGGCCCGCAAGCAGTTCCGGATCAGGCTTGCCGTATCGCAGCGCAGAGGCGAACGCGTTGGCGGCGTCGTCGTAACGGCCTTGCCTCAGGTAGATCGGCGCGATCAGCGACCATCCCTTCGTATCGGTCGGGTGCGCCGCGAGATGAGCTTCCATGCGCGCGAAGACGACGGCGAAATCCTGCTGGGGGCCTGCCTTGGCCAGACGCGCCGCCAGCGGCTGGTCCGGCGTATCCGGAGAGCCGTAGGTGCCGTAGACCAACAGCGCCAGAATCGGCACCAGCGACAGCATCAGGGCCGAGCTGGCGCGGCGGCGGCGCAGGGAGGGCTCGGTCTCGCCCGGCGGCGAGACCTCGTCCCCCGCGGCGCGCAACAGACGACGGCCCGCCTCGGCGCGCGCCGCATCGGCCTCCTCGGTGGCGAGCAGACCGCGCGCCATATCCCGGTCGATCTCGCCAAGTTGCGAACGGTAGAGGCTCCTGGCATCGGCCGTATCCGCGAAACCCGGAGCCGAGACGCGGCTCAACGGCCAGAGCAAGGCGAAAATCGCCGCCCCCGTCATCACCGCAAAGACCGCCCAAATCATCATCGCATGTTCTTAATCAATCGGCCGCGCCGCTTCATGGTGACAAAGGGTCACGCGGCTGCTCGCCCGTCTAGACCGAGGGAAGGGCGAGCCGAGCCCGCAAGCCACCCAGCGGCGAGCGATACAACGTCAGCTCGCCGCCATAAAGCTTCGCGAGATCGACCACGATCGACAAGCCGAGACCGGAGCCCGGCGTCGTTTCGTCGAGCCTGCGCCCGCGTTTCAGCACCTCGGCCATCGCTTCCTCGGGCAGGCCGGGGCCGTCGTCGTCGATGAGAAGGGCCAGTTGCTGTCCGGGATTGCCCGTCCCCGGCTCAAGCGACACCTCGACGATGGAATCGGCCCATTTGAAGGCGTTGTCGAGCAGATTGCCCAGCATCTCCTCGAGATCCTGCCGCTCACCGCGGAAGCGCAGGCGCTTCGGCACGGTGTGGCTGCCTCGGATGCCCCGATCCTGCGATATCTTCATGAAGGTGCGCAGCAGCGCGTCGAGCGAGGGCGCAGCCTCGGTCACCCCGCCGAGCGCTCCCGAGAGCGCGGCCGCGCGAGCCCTGTCCAGATAGTACTGGACCTGATCGCGCATCACGGCGCTCTGCTCTTTGACCGTCTGCGACAAATGCGCCTCGTCGCCTCCGCCCTCCGCCTCGTTCATCATGACGCTGAGCGGGGTCTTGAGCGCATGGGCGAGGTTGCCGACCTGCGTGCGGGCACGTTCCAGAATTTCCCGGTTCGCGTCGATGAGCTGGTTGAGTTCGTCGGCGAGGGGTTCAAGGTCCGGTGGATAGCGACCGGCGATACGTTGCGATTCGCCCGTTCGAACCGTCCCGACGGCAGCCCTCAGCCGGACGAGCGGCCGCAGGCCGAAGCGGACCTGAACCAGGGTCGACGCGACGAGGACGAGTCCGAGCAAGAGGAAGGTCATCGTCAGGGCGAAGCGGAAATCCTGGATGTCGCCCTCGATCTCGTCGGCAGGCGCGGCGACCGCCACTGCGAAGCGGCCATCTTCCCCGACATCGATCTCGCGCTCGAGAATCCGCAGCAGGCGATCGTCAGGCCCCGAAACATAGCTCTCGCGCAAGCCGCGACTGTTGGGCGCGATCGCCTGGTCGAGAAGCCTGGGCAATTGCCCGCCGACGAGCGAGCGGGACGCGCGCACGCTCGGCCGATCTCCGTCGAGCCGGGTGATCTGCCAATACCAGCCGGTCAGCGGCAGGTCGAAGCGCGGCTCGCCGAGATCGCCGATCGTCTGCCGCTCGGTCTCCGGCGGCGCCGCCAGATCGGCCACGAGCTGCTTGATGTAGACGGAAAGCCGCTCGTCGAAGCCGCGCTCTGCGGAGCGACGGTAGAAGGTGGTGAGACCGAGCCCCGCCAGCACGAGGATCAGGATGCAGCAGAACGCCGCCGAAAGGAACAGCCGCGCACCCAGCGAAAAACGGTGGGATCGGAACGGCATGTCCTGCGATCAGACCTTTTCGGGAGCGGCAGCGATGTAGCCGAGTCCCCGCACGGTCTCGATGATTTCCACGCCGAGCTTCTTGCGCAGCCGGCCGACGAAAACCTCGATCGTGTTGGAATCGCGGTCGAAATCCTGATCGTAGAGATGCTCGACCAGCTCGGTGCGCGACACCACCCTGCCCTGATGATGCATCAGATAGGAGAGCAACCGATATTCGTGCGAGGTCAGCTTGACCGGGTTGCCGTCGACCACGACGCGGCTGGCCCGCGTATCGAGACGAACCGGACCGCAGACTAGTTCCGAGGTCGCATGGCCGGCGGCGCGGCGAAGCAGGGCGCGGACGCGCGCCAGCAATTCCTCGACGTGGAAGGGCTTCACGACATAATCGTCCGCGCCGGCATCGAAGCCCCCCACCTTGTCGCTCCAGCGGTCGCGGGCCGTGAGGATCAGCACCGGCATCGTCTTGCCGGCCCGGCGCCAGCCTTGCAGCACGGCGACGCCATCCACCTTCGGCAGACCGAGGTCGAGGATCACAGCGTCATATGGCTCGGTCTCACCGAGATAGAGCCCTTCCTCGCCGTCAAACGCCTTGTCGACGGCATAGCCCGCGTTCTCGAGTGCCGTCACGATCTGGCGGTTGAGGTCCTTGTCGTCCTCGACGACGAGCAGTCTCACGGTATGTTCGCTCCGGATCTGGGATGGAAACGCATCGAATCCGGCATCACCGGATGGCAGCGACCTTGCCGGATTGCCCTTCCAGTGTCACGCGTGCGACCTTGCCGTCGCGCTTCAAAGTGGTCACCACATAGACGAACTCGGCGCCTTGCCGGCAGAGCCGGATGCGGACGACCTCCCCGGGCGCGGCATGGCGGGCATGGCGCGAGGCCTCGACCGGCTGGATCACCAGCCCCTCGGCAACGGCAGTGCGTGTCTCGTCCGACGAAAGACACGACATCGGCGCCGGATCGTCTACGCGCACGATCGGCGCCGGCGACGACGCCAGGAGCGCGAAGGCGAGAATGGGTTCGACCGGCATCATCGTCACGGATTAGCCCCGCACGCGTGAATGCGCCATGAACATCTCTCCCCGTCCGCAACCGGGAGCCGATCAGCCGACGACGATACGTCCGCGCCATTCCTGCCCGGCACCGACCACCGCGCTGAGCTGGCGTATCGCAACCGCGATCTCCGACTGGACGCTACCGAACGCAAGGATCTCCTGATCCGCCGGATAAAGCCAGTTCGGCTCGTTCACGACTGCGGCATACGCCGCCGCCTCGCCATCGAGCACGACGACCTCGTAGCGCTCCACATTTTCGCCGAGCGGGACTTCGGCCAGGTCCCAGGAATCGCCGTCGACACGTGTGCGGCGAAGCCAGCTCAATGCGACGCCCGCCTCGGTGCGCCTCGCCTTGGGATGGACCGGCGAGAGGGGCCGCAGCGCCGGTCCCGAAACCTCCGCAACAAGCTCGACCATCGTCGGGTCACCGACATCATGCCGCGCGGGACCGACCCGATAGCGCAGCGACCGGCCGAGATCGGCCAGGTCGCCCGTCAGCGAAACGGCGGAGCCGTCGAGCACCACCACCCGCGCGCCGGCCGGCAGAGAGCGCTGCGCCGCCGCCTCCGACCCGCCGAGGCCGCGCGTGAAGCCCGACAGCCGGAAGTGCTGCGGCCCGATCAGTTCGACCTCCGCTGCCGTCACCAGTTCGATCTCTCCTGCCTCGTCGATCAGAGCCAGAGCGTTCGCACCCGCGAGCGCGGTTTCGTTGGGGACGGAGGAAAGGACTCCGCCGCGAAGCCTGACCTCCAGGGCCGAGCGGCGGTCGCTGCGCCAGATCGGCCCGGGCGCCAGCTCCGTCAGCGTTTCCCCAACGATCGACGGGGCCTCGACGAAGCCGGCGATATCGAAGAGCCCGCTTTCCTCCGCCCGCCAGATCGCCAGCGAGCCGGGCCAGGGTGCGGCGAAAGCGGCCAGAGACAACAGGACCGGCGGCTGCGCCGTCGCGATGGGCAGGGCGAGCGGTATTGCGAGCGGCCGGCCGGGCAAGGGCGGCGGCAATCGCGGCGGCCGGTCGCCTCCCCTGACGCCGGTCGTTCGGTAGATCGCCGGCTCGACCGACCGTGCGGACAGTCTGCGCGTCGGACCATCGGCAATCCGCGTGATCCGGAACAGCCTGTCGGCGCCCTGGACCGTCAGGGCGACCACATCGCCCGGCTCCAGGTCCACGCAGTGCGGGGAAAGCTCGCATTCGAGCAGCTCGCGCGCAGCCCAGGTCTCCTGCAGACGCTGGTCGGCAAGGCGCCGGGCTTCGGCCATGCGGGTCACGACCGCCGTCTCGACCGCAACCTCCCGCCGCGCCGCGCCCGCCAAGCGGCGTGAGCGGGCAGCGGCGTTGCGATAGTCGTTCTCGGCATCGCTGAAACCCAGCCGCAATTCGAGCGCCAGCTCGCTCTCCTGCATGCGCCGAAGGCTAAAGGGCTCGCCGTCCCTGTCGAGGATCAGATCGTCGGCGCCGAGGCGGCGGGACACTACCCCGCCCCTGCCCTCGAAGTGCAGCGTTCCGGAACTCATCACCGCGTCGAAACCGAAGGTCTGGGCGAGTGGCTCCAGCGCCTGCCGGGCTGACAGCGGCCGGTCGAGAACATAGCCGTCGAGAAAGCCGTCCACCGCAATGCCGTCGGCCGGCGGCAGGCCGAAATCCGCCAGCACTTTCGCGACGAGCCGATCGACAGGCGTGCCCTCGAGGCGGCCGTTGAGCCAATGGCCAGTCTCGAAGTTGCCGCCATCGGCCCAGATGCCGCCGAGGTCGGGAAAGGCTGGAAAGGGACGCAGATCCCAGTTCCAGACGAAGATATGGGCCGGGTCGACCATGCGAATCCCGCTGACGGGGTGGACCGGATTGCGCGCAGCATCGAAGCCGCTGCGGGCCGGATCATATCCGGAAATGACGGCCTCCAGCCCGCGCGCCTGCACGAGGTCGTCGCGCGCGCCGCTGGAAAATGGCGGCAAGCGGCCTTCGTCCGACTTCGCATCCGGGAAGACGTTCGGGGCATTGGCCCCCTTGTCGACCGCCGGAACACCGATCTCGGTCAGCCAGATCGGTTTCGCGCCGGGCACGAAGACGGTGGCCGTCGTTTCACTGCCGCCGACACGGCGAAGATGCGGATTGCCCCACCAGCCGGCCAGATCCTTGGGCCGGAACAACCAGGGCTTGCCATAGCCGCCATCCGCGATCGGCAGGCGCGTCTGCGCCTTCCGGCCGGCGTCATCGGCATAGTACCAGTCATAGCCCTCGCCCGATGCCAGGCGATCGCGCAGGTAGGAGAGATCGGCCGGACCGCGCGCGATCGCGGCATCGGCATGCGCGGCGGCATCGCGCCAATCCGAGAGCGGCGGATAATAGTCGATGCCGATGGCCCCGATGGCCGGCGAAGCCCAGAGCTGATCGAGCGGAAAATCGATATCGTCGCCGCCCTCGCGGACATCGGCGCCGTACTCGGTCCAGTCGGCGGCATAAGTGAGCGTCGCCGTCGGCAGGATCGCGCGAACGTCGTCGGCGATCGCCACGAGATGATCCACCATCGGATACCCGGTCGCGCCGCGCAGATGCGTCAATCCACGCATCTCCGAGCCGACGACGAAACCTTCGACGCCGCCGGCAGCTTGCGCCAGCATGGCGCAATGCATCACCAGCCGGCGATACGACCACTCGTCCGGTTTGGCGCACGAGATGCCGCCGCCGGCCATGCCCATGTCGGAGGGAGAGACCGTACCGATGAAGGCATCGACCTGCGGCGCTGCCGCGGCGGTGCCTTCAGGACTTCCCGGCCGGCCGGGAGCCGGGTCGCAGGTGATGCGGCCGCGCCAGGGATAGCGGGGTTGGCCCGGGTCGCCCGAATAGGGATCGGCCAGCCCGTTGCCCGCCGGAATATCCATCATGAGGAAGGGATAAAGCACCACCTCGAGCCCGTAGTCGAAGCGTAGCCGCCGGATCAGCGCGACGACGCTCTCGTCCGAGGGAGTGCCGCCGAAGGCAGGCCGGCCATCGATCTGGCTGACCGGCCGGGCGCCCGCCCGGCCGAGGCCCGCGACCGACCATTCCGTCCCGATCGTCGGCTTGTGGGCGACCTCCACTCGCGGCGCCACGCTGCATGAGCCCGCGCGCAGATCGTCACCGAACCAGGTCACCACCAGAGAGACGCGCCTCAGGTTCGGACAGAGCGCGACGAGATGCCCGAGCGCGGTGTCCGCATCCGCGCCGCCATAGAGCTGGTGGCGGGTCAGGCTCTCGGTCACGCCGGCTTCGGGCTCGTGGCTGACCGGCCGGATATCGTAGACGAACTCACCCGCCCCGGGCGTCAGTGCCACGCCCCGGATCATCTCTCCGAGACCGTCCACCGCGCGCACGACCTCGAAATCGAACTGCGGGACGCGGTTGCCGTAATCGGCCAGCGGAAAGCGCTCGAACACGACATAGGCGAGCCCGCGATAGGCCGGCGCCTCGCCCGCTTCCTTGGCCAGGATCAGCGGATCGGGCTCCTGGGTTTCGTGACCTTGATGGACGCGCACTACGACTGTGTTCACGTCGAGTTCGCGGCCGTCGGCCCAGATGCGGCGGACGAAAGCGATCGGCCCCTCGCAGAGCCCGATCGCCAGGTTCGCGGAATAGCTGTAGGTCGTCTCGTAGGTCTTCTGCGAGCGCCCGCCCTTGCCGCCGCTCTTGGTGCGGCTGATCGAAAGCTTGATCTCCTCCTCGAAACGTGTCGCCCAGATCAGTTGCCCACCAAGGCGCGCGCGGCCGTAGAGGCGCGGGATCGCGGCGCCCTCCGTGGCCGCGAGGCCGTTGACCTCCTTCAGCCGGGGTCCCTCGACGACCTTGTTTCCGCCCGCCCCGCCGAGCCAGCTCTGATCGATGGTTGCGCCGGCGAGGCCGCCGAGCGCCTGGCCGACCGCGCCGCCGACCGGGCCGCCCAAAGCCGTACCGAGGGCCGCGCCCGCGACCTGGAGAAGAAGCGTCGCCATCAGTCCGTTGCTCCGGGAAAGGAAAAGGCGTGGCTGAGATGGCGTCGCCACCAGCCGGTGAAGGCGACTTCGGCGACGGCGGCCCCGTCATGGGCATGAATGATGCGATCGGGCGCGCTGAGCACAGCGCAATGCTTGGCCGGCAGGTGCTCTCGCCAGCGGAACAGCAACACGTCACCCGGCCTCCGCTCGGCCGGTGCGACGGGCGTCAGGTGGCGCAGGGCCGCCATCGCGAGCGTCTCCTGCCCGAGGCTCTCGGCCCAATTGGGCGAATAGGGCGGTGGCGGCTCCGGCTCCGGGCCGTAGAAGTTCCGCCAGAGCCCGCGGACCAACCCAAGGCAGTCGCAGCCTACCCCGCGCAGCGAGGCCTGGTGATGATAGGGCGTGCCGAGCCATTCGCGCGCGGCCGCGACGATCTCGGTGCGCCTCAACGGAACAGACTCCCGCCATCGAGCCCGCCATCACCCGGCCTGACGCCGCCGATAATGAAATCGGAGGTCGGCATGTGCGGGAAGCCGCGAAAGTTGACGGCATTGCCAAATCGCGCCCGGCAAGTCGCGAAGCTCTTGTCGCAGCCCGGCGTCACGCCGAAGCCATCGCCGGCTTGAATCGGCGCCGGAGCGGCCTGCCAGAGCTGGAACACGGCTACTGCGCCTTCGAGGGCGTGCCGCTTTACCTCGCTGACGAAGCCGGCATTGGCCCCGGACGTGAAAACGAGCCTGCCCCCGGTGAAATGACCGTCGCCATGACCGCCGAGCTCCACGGTCGAGAGGGCGAGGCGGCCGTCGCTTTCAGCCACGACGCCCGCACTCGTGTTGAGCACGATGCCGCAGCGCGCGTCGCCAAGGTCGGCGGAGCAGGAGCGCAGATAGAGCCGGCCACGCTCCTCGTCGAACGCCTTGGCGAAGCTTCGCATCTCGGCCGTGAAGCCGCTCTCGCCACGCCGGACCTCGCCGACGAAGCCTTCATCGAGCAGGACGCGCTGACTGGGCTCAATCCAGTTGACGAGCCAGATGCGCAGACGGGCATCGTCATAGAGGCCGCGGGAAAGATCGCTCTCGTTCAGCCCGGTCGCCGCCAGTGCTCCGGCGACATCGCCACCGCCGATGGCGAAGCCGAGCTCCGCCGTCGCCTCGGCTCCCTCGAGCGCCGTCGCCGCGGCGAAGACGATGTCTTCGAAGGACAGAGGCCGGTCATGATCGGTGAAGCCGAGGACGAGACCGTCTCGCCGCGTCAGGCTCCAGCAACGGCACAGGGTGGTGGCGCCGCTGTCGAGATGAGCGGCAAGGTCGGGTGCAATCTTGCGCATGGCAGCCTCAGGGCAGGATCTCGACGACGGGAATGCGCGGAATCTCGCCGGCCTCGAAGGCGGAGAGATCGACCTCGATCGCGTCGGTGTCGAAACGGACCGGCACGTCGAAGACGAAGCCGGCGGTGATCGCGGCGCCAGGCGGCGGGACATGTCCGGCCGCGAAGCTCACGAGCCCTGTCGCGGCATCACAGGAGAACGCATCGGATGGCTGCTGGACGCCATCCACCGCGACCAGCACGCTGCCGGCCTGCGGCTTGGCGATCGTCCGCAGATAGGCCGTAGCGCCCGCGCCGTAGTGCTTCGAGAGCTGGAATTCGAGCCTGACGCCGTCGCCCGTGCCGATGAGCTGGTCGGTTGCTGCCGGCACCTGGGAAGGCATCGTGCTTTTCCAGTCGAGCTGATCCCGCCAGCGAAAGCCGTAAAGCCTGCCGCGCCGCTCCTCAAAGAAGCTGACGACCAGCGCCAGCGCATCGAGCGAGCGCACGCCGAGCCCCGCATCGTAGCGCCTCCGCGAATGGGCCCAGCGGCTGTTGCGAACCTCGCGGCCCGACGCGAGGGTCACGACCTGCGTCTGGTGCTCCGGCCCGCCACGCGCGCCGCGCGCGACATCCGTCGGAAAGCGAACGTCGTGGAAATCGGTCATGTCCGGCCCTCAGAGCGCGCGGCGGCCGCGCGCGACGGCCCGCGCGATCGCTGCCGAGACCTGGGCCTCGGAACGGCGGAAGCTGTCGGCATCGGGCGTCGAGACCTGAACGGTGACGTTGACCGGACGCCCGGCATTGCCCCCGGCCCGCACGCCCAGGCGCCCGTCCGGCCCGCGCGAGAGCGGCATGATGGCCTCGGCTCCGCTCTCGCCCATCAGGCCGAGACCGCGACCCGTCGGAAAATAGGAAGGCGAGGCGACGATGCCGCCGTCGGCGAAGGGCGCGACAGGAACGGACACGGCGCCACCAAGCGAGCCGAACCCGCCCGCCAGGAGACCGCTCAGGCTTTTGACACCGGTTCCGAGCAGGCTCGAAAGGCCGGACTGCAGCGGCTTCAGCGCCGTTTTCAGCAGGCTGTCGGTCATCGAGCGGCCGACGCTGCGCAGAACATCCTCGAAACGCTTGCCTTCGACGACACCCCGCGAGAACGCACTGACAATCGATCTGCCAAAGCTTTCCGAGGAGCGGCTGAGAGATTGAGTCAAGGAATCCATCGCCCGCAGATCGGACAGGCGGACGGATTCGAGAGCGTCTTCATCGGTCATGGCCGTCCTCTTCACAAAGTGATTCAAGTTCCGACCTCAGGTGTCGGGAAAAGCGGTCATCAGGGCCAAGAGCGCCGTGCGCTGCGTCGCGGCTTGCGGTTCGCCGGGCCGCCAGGCGCGCATGGCCGCGGCAAGCTCCCGCGGGGTCGCCGCCCAGAAGCTTTCCGGCTCCCAGCGAAGGCGGCCGAGCCCGAAGGCCATGACCTCGTCCCAGGGAAAGGCCGCCGGCGGGGTCAGCCTGCCGGCGGCTGCGGAGGGCGGGCGGGATCGCCGTCGCCGAAGGTGGCTTCGAGCAGGGAGATCGCGGCCCTGATCGCGCCGGCAAGGCCACCATCGAATGGCAGTCCCGCAACCTCTTCGTCGCGGATCGCCTTGCCCGCGCCGCGCAAGCCGGCAGCGATGATGCGGATGATGTCGCGGGCCGACAGATGACCGGCGACGAAACGCTGGCCGAGCGCCGGCAGGCTGTCGACCGCGAAGGCATGTTCGAGCTCCGCGAGCGCTCCGAGGGTCAGGCGCATCGGCAGCGCCTCGCCTTCGACCATGAGCGCGGTTTCTCCGCGATGACGATTGACCATGGCGACCTCCTCAGAGCGCGGCGAAGGCGAGCGCGCCAGCCGATTCCAGTGAGAGGTCGAAAGTCACCTCCGCCGCATGGTCGCCGCGATATTCGAGGCTGGTGATCTGGAACGGCCCCGAGACAGTCCCGAAATCCGGCACGACGACCTGCCAGTCGCGGATGACGCCGTCGAAGAACAGCTGGCGCACCAGCATGTCCGAAGCGACATCCTTGAAGATACCGGAACCGCTGATGCTGGAGCGGCGAACACCTGCACCCTCCAGCAATTCGCGCCAACGCCCGGCGGACTCGGCGTGGGTGACATCCACGGTCTCCGCATTGAACGCGATCTGACGGGCGCGCAGGCCCGCAACCGTGGTGAAGCCGCCCTCACCATCCGCCGCCTTGAGCAGCAGATCCTTGCCCTTCTGTGCCGACATGCGGCCCTCCTTCGCTCGTGAATCTGAGTTCGACTGGTCAGAGCGTTTCGGTTGCCGCTCGAAAGCGGACCGTCACGCTGGGCAGTCCGGCGCGCGGCTCGCGGCCAAGTCGGCTCGACAGCCAGCGCAGATTGACGAGCCGATGGCCTTCGAGCGCCAGAACCGCTTCGTCGAGCGCCGTCACGATCAGCCCGGCCGCCTCGAGAGCCTGCCGGCCAGAGCCGCTCTGCGCAGCCCAGACGACCAGCGCGAACTCCTGCTCGCAACCACGCTCGTCCCCCGCCGACCAGTCACGCGCCTCCACCTCGCCATGGACGACATAGAGGCCGCGCATGGCGCGGGGCGCCTCGTCAAAGATGCGCTCCGCCCCGATCAGCCCGGTCAGCGGACCGTCGGAAGCAAGCCGCGCCTGGACCGCGGCGCGCAGGGCCAGAACGGCATCGCTCATGGGCTGATCTCCTCGACAATGCAGATCAGCCGGCGGCGCGATCCATCGGGATCCGCCGCGGTGCGGATGTCGAAGAGGCGCGCGCCGTCGCGCAGGCGCTTTCCCGCATCGACGTCGCCGCGCCAGCGCATGGTGACGCGATAGCGCCCGATCTGCTCGGGCCTTCCCTCGCGCCACTCCTCGAGTCCCGAAAGCCATTCGACCTCAGCCCAAAGCGCGCCAACCGTGACGAAGCTCCGTGTCACGCCGCCGAGGCCGTCCGGCGTCGCCACTGGCGCTTCCAATGCGAGCCGGCGCCGCATCCGCCCGATAGCCGGGTTCCTCTCCTCCGCCATGATCAAAGCCTCACGCGGCGATAGGGCGCTGTCAGCGCCATGATCTCGACCGGCAGCGCCTGCGCATCGCGGCTGGCGACGTCGCCTCGCTGCTCGAACCAGCGAGCAGCGAGGCGCAGAACTGCCTGACGCAGCGGCGCCGGCACGGCATCCGGCGTGGCGCCATAGCCAGCGACGACGTCGATCTCGATGGCGCCGCGAGGGCGGCCTGCCTCCGGCACCTCGCCTTCCAGGCGGATCGAGGGCGGATGGGCCTGTCCATCGAGCGCCAGCGCCGTCGCCGCGACGGGCTGCGCCTGGCCGAGCAGGTCGTAGACGCGGGCCGCGAGGATCTGGCTGACGGGCGAGAGCGGCAGACGGATCTCGCCGGACGGTGGCCAGCGATCGAGCACGATCCGCCACTGCTGATCGACGAGGCAACGGCCTGCCGCCGCCTCGATCATCAGGCGCGCCGCGGTGACCAGCGTGGCCAGCAAATCATCCTCGTCGTTCTGGTCGAGGCGCAGGAACAGTCGGGCCTCGGCGAGCGAGACCGGCTCGCTGGCTGGCGGCTCCAGGGCGATGGGCGTCATGATCGCTCCGTTCAAGGGTTCAATTGCGGAAAGCGACGCGCTATCAGCGCCTCCGAAGAGGAGCGCCCGATGCGGATCGCACACTGGATTCTCGGCCTCGGCCTGGCCTGCGGGATCGCACCCGGCCCGGCGCGTGCGGTGGTCGGCGGACATGAGGGCGGCCCTGCCGCAGCCGCGACGCTGATGGTCCTGAACGCCCGGGGCGGCGTCTGCACCGGGATCGTGTTATCGCCTCGTGCCGTCCTCACGGCCGCCCACTGCGCGGCCGGCGGGACGGAGCTCCGCATTCACTGGCGCGCCGGAAGCGAGCCCATGCTGGTGCCACCGGCATCCGTCACCCTGCATCCCGAATTCAACGCGAAGGCCGTCAGCAACCGCAGGCGCTCGATCGATCTCGCCTTGATCCGGATGGCGGAGCCGCTCCCGGCCCGCTTCGCCGCGGCAACGCTCGATGACGGCGCACAGCCGCGTGCAGGCAGCCCGGTCACGCTCGCCGGCTATGGCGTCTCGCAAGAGGGCGAGGCTCGAACGACCGGCAGCTACCGTTCCGCCCCCCTGTCCGTCGTCGAGCCGTACGGCCCGGGCCATGTCCTGCTCTGGGCGGCCGATCCCACCGGCGCCGGCAAACGGCCAGGCGCAGGAGCCTGCCAGGGCGATTCCGGGGGCCCGATCTTCAGCGGCTCGTCGGTCGTCGCCGTAAGCAGCTGGTCCACCGGCCCGGCGAAGCGGAATTGCGGGCTTCTCAGCCAGGGCATCCTCGTCGCACCCCAGCGCGGCTGGATCGATGCAACATTGGCACAATGGGGCGAGACTGCCCGGTGGACCGGCGGACGCTGACGGAATCGCTGGACTGCGGCGCAGCAAACCCTAGATTATCCTGCGATCTTCTTCGATGTGGTCAATGTTCGCGCGCAGCTTCGCCATCCTGTCCCTGTCCTGTGGCCTCGCAGCGCTCGCGGGCCCCGCCTTCGCCGTTGTCGGCGGCGTGAACTCGCGCGATTCGCGCGGCGTTCGCGCGTCCACCGTGAGAGTCGAGACCAGCCGCGGCGAACTCTGCTCCGGCGCCGTCATCGCTCCGGAGATCGTCCTGACTGCCGCGCACTGCCTGGCCGATGGCGGCGCCATCAGCGTCGTCAGCCTCGATTCGCGCTTCCGGGCGCGCCGCCAGGTCGTCGTCGCGGTGTTGCCTCACCCGAGTTTCGTTCCAGGCACCACCCCGCGGACGCAGCCGGGCACCGATCTCGCGTTGCTGCGACTGGGAAAGCCGCTCCCGCGTGATATCGAGCCCCTCGCCCTCGGCGGCCATCTCTCGCAGGGCGAGACGGTGACCATGGCCGGCTACGGCCTGTCCGCCGAGAACAACAACCGCACGGCTCGGCGGCTGCGCGAAACGCAGCTTGTCAACGCCGGCAACTACACCACCCAGAATACGGTGAAGGTCGCCGTCGATGTCGATTCCCGCGGCGAAACGCCGGGAGCCGGCGCCTGCCGCGGCGATTCCGGCGGACCGGTCCTGCGCGGTTCGGCCCGTTCCCGCGATCTCGTCGGGATCGTGAGCTGGTCGAGCGGGCCGCTGAGAACGCGCGCGCGCAGCATCTGCGGCGGGTTCACCGCGATCACGCCGGTCAGCGAATATCGCAACTGGATCGCGGCCGGCAGCGCGCGGTTGCTGGCGTTGGGTTCCGAACATCGCTCCGAGGAAGCGGTACAGCCTCAGGCGAATGCCAGCTGGAGCTGGTGGTTCACGCGCTGACCGCCGGGATGGCCGCCCCATCCCGGCGGGATGCAGCGGCCATGCCTGTCAGGCGGCGAAGGCGAGGCCCTTGATCGCGGCGAAGTCCTGGACGCCGCCGCCCACGCGCTTGGTGGTGTAGAAGAGCACATAGGGCTTGGCGGAATACGGATCGCGCAGGATGCGCACGCCCGCCCTGTCGACCACGAGATACCCGCGCCGGAAATCGCCGAAGGCGATCGAGACCGCGTTGTTGGCGATGTCCGGCATGTCCTCCGCCTCGACCAGCGGGAAACCGAGCAAGGTCGCCGGCGCGCCCGCAGCGGCCGGCGGCTGCCAGAGATAGTTGCCGTTGGCGTCCTTGAACTTCCGGATCGCGCCTTGCGTCTTCCGGTTCATGACGAAGGAAGCGTTCTGGCGATAGCCGGCCTTCAGCGCATAGACGAGATCGACCAGCACGTCGGAAGGGTTCGAGGCCGGGAAGGCCCCGGCGGCGCCGGTATCGAGCACGCCGATATTGCCCCAGCTCCAACTGGCATCTGCGACCGTCGGATAGGCCAGGAAGCCCTTGGGCTTGTCGACACCATCTCCGGTGACGAAGGCGGCACCCTCCTGCTCTGCGAAGGCGCTCTCGACCTCCTCCGCGATCCACTGGTCGATATCGACGATGGCGTCGTCGAGCAGGGTCTGGGTCGCCGCTGGCATGGCGTAGAGCTCCATGGCCGGGAACGAGAGCTCGGCCAGCGTCGGCGAAGCCCCTTGCGGCCGGGCCGCCGTCTCGGCCACCCAGCCGGAAGCCGGGCCGGTGGTCGAGAAGGCCTTCTTGTAGGTGCCGGACGAGATCGTGCGGACCGTGGCCAGCGAGCGGATCGGCGAGACATTGGCCAGGCGGCGCAGGATCTCGCCCTCGACGGTCGCCGGAGCGAGATAGCCGCCATCCGGGCCGGAACCGGCGGAGAGCGCCTTGGCTTCCAGCCGCTTCAGACCGCCGGCCTCGCCGGTGCGGACGTAAGCTCCGAAGGCGGCCTTGTGCTCGGCGGTCAGCGGATCGCGAGGACCGTCCTGGCCGAGCGCCGGGCGGGCGCGCTCCAGCGTCAGCCGGTCGATCCGGCGCATGGTGTCGTCGAGCGCCGCGTCCATGCGGACCAGCTTTTCCTCGGTCAGCGGATCGACGCCCTGGCGCGCCTCGAGCCCCGCGAGGCGTTCCTCGTTGGTGTCACGGTAGTTTTCGAGCGTGTAGCGCAGGTCCTCGAAAGCCAGCGCGAGATCGCCGCCGGCAGCCTTGGTCTCGGGCGCGGTGTTGAGATGGCTCATGGTCTCTCCTCGGGGGTGATGGGTCAGACGAAGGCTGAAGGCCGCGTCGCCTTGACGGCGGCGATCCGGGCCTGGGGCAACATCGGGAAGGTCACGACCGACACCTCCCAGAGATCGATGCGCTCGAGCCGGCGCAGGCCGCTCCGCGGCTCGGTGCGGGCCTTCTCGTGGCGAAAGCCGATCGAGAGCCCGTCGATCGCACCGTCCAGCATCAGCGCATGGATTTCGCGGGCCCGGGCGACGGCGAGCGACAGCCGGCCGCGCACGAACAGCCCGCGGCTATCCTCGGTCAGGCTCGACCAGCGGCCGATCGGCTCGGCCGGATCATGCTGCCAGAGCATCCTCACGCCGCCCGGCCCACGCCTTTGCAGGCTCTCGCGGAAGGCTCCGGGCTCGACGATGTCCTTGCCGAGATCGGGAATGCGGAAGAGGCTGGCATAGCCTTCGAACAGACCGTCCAGCCCGATCCGTGCCGGCTGAACCGGCAGCAGCTTGGATTCGAACGAGGCTCGGGCCGGGTTCGGTCGCCTCATCGCTCGCCCTCCGTGCCGTCTCGGCCACCCTTCGTCCGCCCGGTCTCGAGCTTCGCGAGCTGGCTGACGAAGCGGCTGAAGGTCTCGACCGGCGCGCCGCTGCGCGACACCCTCCCCGCACGGGCTGGGGCGGGCGCCTTGGGCGGCGGCTTGGCCGCGCCGTTTCTGCCTTTCATGACGGGTCCCCCTCGTGGCGTGCGTTGAAGCGGTTGAGTTCGCGGACGAAATCGTCGAAGCGGCGATTGGCGGCGGTGAGCTCGCGCAGGACGAGCCAGGCCAGCCCAGATGCGCTCGCCGCCCAGAGCAGCAGGCCGAGATGGCCGACATCGGCACGGCCGACGAAGGCCGCGACGACCTGTTCGAGCATGTTCATGGGGTCTCCTTTCTGGAGGCGCGCCGGCCATAGCCGACCGCCTCGCGCTTCTCGTCCTCGTCGAGGAAGGTCGCGGCGCCGAGCCGGCGCCAGAGCGATTCCCGCTCGTCGGCCAGCGCCTCGATCGCGTCGAGATCAGGCTCCAGCGTGAGTTCGTCGCCAAAGGCGGGCCCAAGCCACTGCGCCAGCGATTGCGCCGTCCGGCGCACCAGCGGAATGACCGTCTGGCGCCAGAGAGCGCGATTGGCCTCGGCGAAATTGGCGTGGGTGTTGTCGCCGGGCAGGCCGAGCAGCAGCGGCGGCACGCCGAAGGCGAGCGCGATCTCGCGGGCAGCGACGCCCTTGGCGGCGACGAAATCGAGCTCGGCCGGGGTCAGCGAGAGCGGCTTCCAGTCGAGACCGCCCTCGAGCAGCAGCGGGCGGCCGGCATTGCGGGCACCCTGGAACGAGTCCTCCAGCTCCTGCTTGAGGCGCTCGAATTGCGCCTCGGTCAGCGTCGCGCCTTCCGGCCCGTCATAGACCAGGGCGCCGGAGGGGCGCGCGGCGTTGTCGAGCAAGGCCTTGTGCCAGCTGCCGGCGGCGTTGTGGATGTCGAGCGAGACCGCCGCCGGCTCGATCGGCGACAGCCCGTAATGATCGTCGACGGGGTGGAACAGCGTCAGATGCAGGATCGGCGGCAACCCGCCCTCGCCCAGCCGGAAACGCACCGTGTCGCCGCCGACCGTATAGTCATAGGCCTCGGGCCAGCCGTCGCGGCCGGGCACCACGCGCATCCGGTCGGGCCGCAGCGCATAGAGTTCGCGCGGCTCGCGGCCGGTACTCACCGCCTCGACATAGGCGTTTCCGGCGACGAGCAGGTGCCCGACCAGCATCTCGCGGAAGGCGATGCCGCCCTGGCGCGGATTGGGGCGCTCGATCAGGGCAAGCGCCGGATGCTCCGGCATCTCGCGCGCGCCGACCTTGGCGACGAGCGGCGTCTGCGCCGCCGCTTCCGCGATCAGGCGGATGCAGCGGTGCACGACCGGATTGCGCTCATAGCCCTCTCGCGAGAGCGCGACATAGTCGCGCGGCGTCCAGACCGCGCGCCCTGCCTCGTGCAGTGCGATCAGCGGCCCGACGCGCGAGCGCTTCTGGCCCGGCGCGGCTCGGCCGCGCAGGCTACGAAGAAAATCGAACATGGATGTCTCGCTGTTGGAGCGTAAGGGAACGAAGGGCTAGATGCCCCTCACCCGCGGCCGGGCTTTCGGTGCCAGCATCAGATGGGTCAGCGCCCAGACCAGCGCGTCGAGCCGGTCCGGCGAGCGGCCGGTTTCGAGGCCGCGCGGCCCGAAGGCGCACATCTCGTCCTCCAGCTCCGGAAAGGCCCCTGCATGGCGGACGCGACCCTGCGCATAGAGCGCGGCAACCGGCTCGGCGCGGAGATACTTGCCGCGCGTCGCCCGCACGGAAATCACGGGCACACCGGCATCGACCTCGCGGATGATGCTTTCGACCATCTCGCCGCCCTGGTTGACCTCGACGACCAGCGCATCCGCCTCATGGCGGCGATAGAGCGCGACCGCCCTCTCCGCCCATTCGTGAGGTCTCGCGCCGGCCAATGTCGCGTCTTCCAGCACATGGCCGATACCGTTATGGTCAACACCGGCGACGACGAGCCCGCAGCGGTCGGCCCGCTGCGAGGAGGTGGCGGGCGGGTCGACCGCCACCGCGATGCGGGCCAGCGCGGGCTTCTCGCGCTCGCGGGCCGTCTCGATCATCGCCCGCGTCCAGAGCGCATCCGGGCTCTCCTCGACGATCTCGCCGTCGAGTTCCTGGCGGCCGAGCCGGGTGCCGCCATAGGTCTGCGTGACCGTGCGGACGAACTCGGCGGCGAGATTGTAATGGTTGTCCTGCGTCCGCGCCCGGCTCACCGCGACATGCGGCTCGATCAGCAGGCGCTTGACCAAGGGCAGCGGGCGCGGCGTCGTCGTCACCACCTGGCGGGGATGATCGCCGAGGCGCAGGCCGAATTGCAGCATGTCCCAGCACTCCTGAAGGTTCGGCCATTTCGCGAGTTCGTCGGACCAGGCGGCGCCGAATTGCGGGCCGCGCAGCGCCTCGGGATCCTCGGCGGTGAAGACCTGTGCGATCGCACCGTTCGTCCATTGCAGGCGGCGCAGCGAAGGGTGCCAGGTCGGGCGCTCCCAGCGGGTGTGGATCGAGAGCAGTCCGGAGACGCCCTCGATCATCACGTCGCGAACCTGAGCCTGCGTCTCGCCGACGAGGGCGATCCGTTCTGTCCGCATATCCGCAAAGGGCGGATGGCCCAGCGCCATGCCCTTGACCCATTCGGCGCCAGTGCGGGTCTTACCCGCGCCGCGCCCGCCCAGCACCAGCCAGATCGGCTTCAGCGGCTCCGGCGGCAATTGATCGGGGCGCGCCCAGATTTCCCAGGTATTCCGAATGAGCTCGACATCATCCGGGCTCGCTGTCGGTATCAGCTCCCGGAGCACCCTCACCCGCATCCCGAGCGGCCAACGCTTCAAGACGTCGAGCAAGCTCCTGACGGAGCTGTGCGACATGTCGCAGACTGTCGGCGGCAGAAAGTTCATCCGTCTGCTTGTCCCTCTTCCCGCTCTGGGGCTCCTCGATCGCGACCAGCTCCCGCACGGTCCGCGCCAGCGTCGCCAGCGCCTTGGCGTCGGCTTCGCTTGCCGCGGCACCTTTCGGCAGATCGGCAAGATGCTGCTCGTGGGAGTCGAGCTGGCGCTTGGCTGCACGCCAGAGCTGGCCGACCAACCGCTTGCGCGACAGCACCGGCTGTTTCGGCCTGGTCGCGGAGGTCGTCGGCGGCGATGCCTTACTGTCGTCTTCGGCCATGGTTTCCATCTCCGGATGGGAGCCACGAAAAAGCCGCCGGCTGGAGAGCGCGGCGGCTTCGTTCAAGGCATAGTTCGTGAGCGTTTCTGATCTCTACCGGATCAGCGTCACGATGTCAAGATAATATTCCTACAACCAGAGGGCGATCGGCGGGGACAAGTCAGACGTCTTCCTTCTCAACCCATTTATAGGTCGCGGCCGGGACATAAGCCTCCATCCGGTCCAGCAGCGTCGCCGGCTCCGTATCCGTCATCGCCATGGCGCGATGGCTCTGCTTCAGGAATCCCGCCTCGACGGTCTGGTCGAGGAATATCGCGAGCGGATCATAGAAGCCGGCGATGTTCAGCAGGCCGAGCGGCTTGGCGTGAATGCCGAGTTGGCCCCAGGTCCAGATCTCGAACAGCTCCTCGAAGGTGCCGATGCCGCCGGGCATGGCGATGAAGCCGTTCGACAGCTCGGCCATGCGCGCCTTGCGCGTGTGCATGGTGTCGACGACCTCGAGGCGGGTCAGGCCGACATGGCCGACCTCGCGGTCGCGCAACGCCTTGGGGATGACTCCATGGACTTCGCCGCCGGCTTCCATCGCGGCATTGGCGACGACACCCATCAGCCCAACGGCACCGCCGCCATAGACAAGGGTCAGGCCGCGCCGGGCGATCTCGGCGCCCATGGCGCGGGCGCCCGCCGCATAGACCGGATCATTGCCGGGATTGGAGCCGCAGAAGACACAGACCGATTTCATGAACCGAGCGCTTGCAAGATGCGGGCCCAGGAACGCTGGCCCTTATGGAAGGAAGACAGGTCGTATTTCTCGTTCGGCGAATGGACGCGATCGTCGTCGAGGCCGAAGCCGACGAAGAGCGTGTCGATGCCGAGCGTGCGCTTGAAGTCGCCGCCGACGGGGATCGAGCCGCCGCTGCCGATCGAGACGACACGCCCGCCCCATTCGTCGGCGAGCGCCTGGCGCGCCTTCTGGAGCACCGGCGAATCCGGCGGCACCGCCAGCGCTGGCGAGCCGGAATGGCTGATGAACTCGGCCGTGACGTCCTCCGGCAGGCGATCGCGGATGAATTGCTGGAAGGCGGCGGCGATCTTCGCCGGATCCTGGTCGCCGACGAGCCGGAAGGAGACCTTGGCCGAGGCCTTGCCGGGAATGACGGTCTTGCTGCCCTCGCCTGTATAGCCGCCCCAGATCCCGTTGACGTCGCAGGTCGGGCGCGACTGAATCTGTTCGATCAGCATACGCCCCTTCTCGCCGATGGAATGCTTCAGCCCGACCTGGCCGAGGAAATCCTGCTCCTTCAGGTCGAGATCGGCCCATTCCGCCTTCTGGGCGTTGGTCGGCTCGTGCACGCCGTCATAGAAGCCGGGAACGGTGATGCGACCGTTCTCGTCGTGGAGCTCGCCGAGGATCTTCGCGAGGATATGGATCGGGTTGGCGGCGGCGCCGCCGAACAGGCCCGAATGCAGGTCGCGGTCGGCGGCCGTCAGCGTCACCTCCTGATAGACCATGCCGCGCAGCGTCGAGGTGATCAGCGGCGTCTCGCGATCCCACATGCCCGTGTCGCAGATCAAGGCGTAGTCGGCCTTGAGCTCGGCAGCGTTCGCCTTGATGTAGCCCGGCAGGTTGACCGAGCCGGATTCCTCCTCACCTTCGACCAGGATGGTCAGCCCGATCGGCAGGTCGCCGGTCTCGGCCAGCGTCGCGCGCACGGCCTCGATGAAGGTCATCACCTGGCCCTTGTCGTCGCAGGCGCCGCGCGCCGAGATGACCTGGCGGCCAGGCTCGATCTCGCGGACGACCGGCTTGAACGGATCGGTGTCCCAGAGGCTGAGCGGATCGACCGGCTGCACGTCGTAGTGGCCGTAGAACAGCGCATGGGATGCTCCGGGCTTCGGCCGGTGCGCCAGCACCACCGGATGTCCGCCGGTCTCGCGCAGTTCGGCCTTGAATCCGAGCCCTTCGAGATCGGCGCGGAGCCATTCCGCGGCCTCGCGCGTTTGGGCGTTGAAGGCGGGATCGGTGCCGATCGACGGGATCTCGAGCCAGGAGGACAGGCGCTCGAGCGAGGCGTCGAGCCCGCTGTCGAGACGGGCAAGGATTGCGGGAAGTTGAGACATGGCGGCCATCGGATGCGATTCAGATGACGGCATCATGGCAAGGCTCGATCCGGGCGTCAGCCCACAATCGCACATCGCAGCCCGCCGAGCTTCGCATTATTTGAAAACGCTTCGCAACTGCATTGACAGAGATCGAGACGCGCTATACCTCCTATTGCAAACAAGTTGCAGCAAGGTCGGACATGTCCCAAGGTTCTCAGGAGTCCCCCTCGATCTGGCTCAGATCGCGCGGCGAGCCCTCGCTCGCCGATGTCTTTCGTTCGGTTTCGGTAGCGCCCTCCTCCTCGACGTGGCGGAAATTCCTGACCTTCCTCGGCCCGGGCTATCTCGTCGCCGTCGGCTATATGGACCCGGGCAACTGGGCGACCTCGCTCGCCGGCGGTGCGCAGTTCGGCTACACGCTGCTCGTCGTCGCGCTCGTCTCCAACATCATGGCGGTGGTCCTGCAGTCGCTCTGCGCACGGCTGGCGGTCGCGACCGGGCGCGACCTTGCCCAGGCCTGCCGCGACGCCTATCCGCCCTATATGGCCTGGCCGCTCTGGCTCCTGGCGGAGCTCGCGATCTGCGCCACGGACCTGGCCGAGGTGATCGGCACGGCGATCGGCCTCAACCTGCTTTTCGGCATCCCGCTCGAGATCGGCGTGCTGATCACCGGGCTCGACGTCTTCATCATCCTCTGGCTGCAGACCAAGGGCTTCCGCTGGGTCGAAGCCTTCATCATCACCCTGCTCGGCGTGATCGCGCTCTGCTTCGCGATCCAGATCGCGATGGCCGACCCGGACTGGGGCGAGGTCATCCGCGGCTTCGCTCCGACGACGCAGGTCGTGACCAATCCCAACATGCTCTACATCGCGCTCGGCATCATCGGCGCGACGGTGATGCCGCATAACCTCTATCTGCACTCGGGCATCGTGCAGACCCGCGCCTACGGCCATACGCTACCGGAAAAGCGCGAAGCGCTGAAATACGCGACGCTCGATTCCACCGTCGCCCTGACCTTTGCCCTGATGATCAACGCCGCGATCCTCATCCTGGCCGCCGCAACCTTCCACAAGGCCGGCCACACCGATGTCGCGGAGCTCGGCAAGGCCCAGGAACTGCTTCAGCCGCTGCTGGGCGCCTCGATCGCCCCCTCGCTCTTCGCGATCGCCCTGCTCTGCTGCGGCCTGAACTCGACGGTGACGGCGACGATGGCCGGCCAGATCGTGATGGAAGGCTTCCTGCGCCTGAGGCTGGCGGCATGGCTGCGCCGGCTCGTGACCCGCCTCGTCGCGATCGTGCCGGCAATCGCCGTGACGCTGATCTACGGCGAGGGGCAGACGGCCAAGCTGCTGATCCTCAGCCAGGTGGTGCTCAGCCTGCAACTCCCCTTCGCGGTGGTGCCGCTGGTCATGCTCACCGCCTCGAAGGCCAGGATGGGCGAGCTTGTGGCGCCGCGCTGGCTGACGCTGGTCGCCGCCGTCATCGCCGCCATCATCATCGTCCTGAACCTGAAGCTCATCTTCGACGTCGCGACAGGGGCGTGAGCCCCCGTCACGGCTTCGTCGCCGTCGGCGACATGCGCGTCGGAGCGTGTCCCCCAGCGAGCCGAAGCTACCGCCGTCCCGACATCGAACCCAGAATGCCGCGCAGGATCGCAGTCCCCACCTGCCGGCCGATCGAGGTCGCGGCCGAACGGGCTGCCGAGGTGATGATCTTCTCGGCCATGCTCTGCGGCAGCGGACCGCCGCGCGAACCCGGACCCGTCTTCGGACGCTGCTGCGGAGCGCCGCCGCCGAGCCAGCCGCCGATGGTGTCGAGGATGCCGCCGCCGCCATCGGCCGAGGCTTCGACCGCCGAGCCATCCGCGTTCAGCCCCTTGCGCTTCATCAGCACCTCGTAGGCGGACTCGCGGTCGACCATCGTGTCGTATTTGCCCTTCTCCGGAGAGCTGTCGATCGCCTGCTGGCGCTCCTGCGGCGTGCAGGGGCCGACCTGAGCCATGGGAGGCGCGATCAGCGCCCGCTCGACCATCTCCGGCGACCCCTTGCCTTCCAGCATCGAGACCAGGGCCTCGCCAACGCCGAGCTGCATGATCGCCTGCTCGGTGTTGATCTTCGGGTTCTGGCGGAAGGTCTCGGCGGCGGCGCGCACGGCCTTCTGGTCCCGCGGGGTGAAGGCGCGCAGCGCGTGCTGAACCCGGTTGCCGAGCTGGGCCAGTACCGTATCGGGCACGTCGAGCGGATTCTGCGTAACGAAATAGACTCCGACGCCCTTGGAGCGGATCAGACGGACGACCTGCTCCACCGCCGTCAGCAGCGCCTTGGGTGCACCGTTGAACAGCAGATGCGCCTCGTCGAAGAAGAAGACGAGCTTCGGCTTGTCGAGGTCGCCGACCTCCGGGAGCTGCTCGAAGAGCTCGGAGAGCAGCCAGAGCAGGAATGTAGCGTAGAGCCGCGGGTTGTTCATCAGCTTGTCGGCGGCGAGGATGTTGACGATGCCCCGGCCGTCCCGATCCGTCTTCATCAGGTCGTTGATGTCGAGCGCCGGCTCGCCGAAGAACAGGTCGCCCTTCTGGTTCTCCAGCACCAGCAGCGCGCGTTGGATGGTGCCGACCGTCGCAGTGCTGACATTGCCGTATTTCGTGGTGAGGTCGGAGGCGTTCTCGGCGATGAAGGTCAGGATCGCGCGCAGATCCTTGAGATCGAGCAGGAGCAGCTTCTGCTCGTCGGCGATACGGAAGGCGATGTTGAGCACGCCCTCCGCGGTATCGTTCAGATCGAGCAGGCGGGACAGCAGGAGCGGCCCCATCTCGGAAATCGTGGCGCGCACCGGGTGGCCCTGCTCGCCGAACACGTCCCAGAATACCGTCGTGAACTGGTCGGGCTCGTATTTGAGCCCGAGTTCCTTGGCCCGATTGACGAAGGCCGGCTTGCCGTCGCCCGGGGCGACGATGCCGGAGAGGTCGCCCTTGATGTCCGCGGCGAAGACCGGCACGCCGTTGCGGGCGAAGCCTTCCGCCATGACCTGCAGCGTCACCGTCTTGCCGGTGCCGGTCGCGCCCGTGACGAGCCCGTGACGGTTGGCCAGTTTCAGCAGGAGATTCTCCGGCTTGCCGCTCTTGCCGATCAGAATCGTACCGTCATCCGCCATCGCATCCGCCTATCGGGTTCGGAATTGTCAGAGCTAGGATGTAACCAAACGCCGCGGAAGGCGGAAGCCCGGGACGGTTGGAAAGAGATCGTAAATATGTAAACTATTTTTCGAAGGGCTTCGCGACGAAGCCGCTGGCGAGGGGTTCTGCACCATGGAAGAATTGCTTACGCGCGTCGCTGCGGCGGCCGGAATCGACGAAGGGCTCGCCCGCAAGGCGGTCGGGATCATCCTCGCCTTCCTGCAGAAGGAGGGGCCGCCGGCCGAGATTGGCCAGCTGATGGCTGCACTGCCGGGCGCACAGGATCTCGCGAATGCGGAAGGCGGCGCAAAGGGCGGCATGCTCGGCGCGATCGGCGGATTGATGGGCGGCGGCGGCGGCGTGATGGCGCTCGGCGGCCAGCTGATGGGCGCTGGCCTGTCGATGCCGCAGATCCAGGCCGTCTCCAAGGAGATGTTCGCGGTCGGCCGTGAAAGGGCCGGCGAAGATGCGATGGGCGCCATCGTCGGTGCGATTCCGGGGCTCGGCCAGTTCGTCTGATCGACGACCGGCAGGCCGCCGCATCCGAGACACCGCCTTCGGGCGGTGTTCTTGTTTCCGCCAGACCGGCCCCGCGTTTGCGCACCGAAGCTCCGACGAAGTAGGGATGGTCGTGCGCGGCCGCTCATGGCAATGAGCTTGTCGCCACGGCACATTGTGCGGAAAGGAGCCTCGGTGCGCATGAACACGGCCGCCTCATCCGACCTGCCCTATCTCGATGCGTTTCCAGGGCCCTCGCGTGAAGCGTGGCGCGCTGCCGTCGACAAGGTGCTGAAGGGCGCCGATTTCGAGAAGAAGCTGGTCGCCCGCACCGCCGACGGGATTCGCATCGAGCCGCTCTACGCCGCAGCATCGGGCGCACGCGCCTTCCGCTCACAGACTGGGCGCTGGCATGTCGCGGCACGGCTGGACCATCCGCAAGAGCAGGCAGCGCAGGCTCTCGCCATCGCCGATCTCGAAGGCGGCGCCGATACGCTGACGCTCACGCCGGCCGGCGCGAGCGCGGCTCGCGGCTACGGCCTGGTGGCCGACGACGTCGCCACGCTCGACCGGACGCTCGGCGGAGTGATGCTCGATCTGATCCGGCTGCGGCTGGATCCGGCGCCGCAGGGCCGGGTCAACGCGCTGATGCTCGCCGCCCTCATCGAGAAGCGTGGCCATGCGCCGGCGGATCTGTCGATCGAGTTCGGCCTCGACCCGATCGGCGTCCTCGCCGGCCAGGGCTCGCTCGCGGCACCTTGGCCGGAGGTGGGGCGTCGGATCGCAACCGTCATCGCGGCGCTGAAGCAGCGCGGCTTCCCGGGCCCCTTCATCACTGCCGATACCCGCCCCTATCACGAGGCCGGCGCCAGCGAAGCGCAGGAGCTCGGCGCTGCGCTGGCGACGGCCGTCGCGTATCTGCGCGCGCTGGAGGCGCAAGGCCTGCCGCTCGCGGAGGCTCGCGACGCCATCGCCTTCACGCTGGTCGCCGATACCGACGAGTTCATGACGGTCGCCAAGTTCCGTGCGGCCCGCCTCCTCTGGAGCCGCGTGCAGGAAGCCTGCGGGCTGAGCCCCAAGCCGGCGACCATTCATGCGGAAACCGCCTGGCGTTCGCTGACCCGGCGGGACCCATGGGTCAATCTGCTGCGTGGCACGGTGGCCGCCTTCTCGGCGGGCGTCGGCGGTGCCGACTCGTTGACCGTGCTGCCCTTCACCGCGGCGCTCGGCCTGCCCGACGCCTTCGCCCGTCGTGTCGCCCGCAATACGCAGCTGATCCTGCTCGAGGAATCCAACCTCTGGCGCGTTGCCGATCCGGCCGCCGGCGCGGGCGGTTTCGAGGCGCTGACCCAGGCGCTCTGCGAGCAGGGATGGAGTCGCTTCCAGGATCTCGAGCACCAGCGCGCCGGGGATTTGCAGGGCATGCTCGCCGCACTCGCCAACGGCCATGTTCAGCAAGGGCTCGCCCGCGAGCGAGACGCTGCGGCAAAGGGCGTAACGACCCGGCGCACCCCGCTCACCGGGACGAGCGAATATCCGAATATCCGCGAGAGCGCCGTCTCGGTCCTGGATATCGCCCCAGTGGGAAAAACCACGTCGCGCCCGTCCGGCAGCACGGCCGAACGCAATCCGGGCGAGATCATCAAATCGCTCCTCGACGGGGCGCAACGTGCAGAAGCTCTGATTGCGCCACATCAGGCGCTCGCCATCGAGGCGCTGCCCTCGCATCGTCTCGCGGAACCGTTCGAGGCGCTGCGCGACAGGGCCGATGCCCAGCCGACCCGCCCTGTCGTCTTCCTGGCAACGCTGGGCGAGATTGCGGATTTCACCGCACGCGCCGGCTTCGCTCGCAACCTGTTCGAAGCCGGCGGCCTCGCTGCCCCGAGCGGCGACGGCTTCGCACAACGAGGCGCGACGGATCTCGACGCGCTGGTCGGGGCTTTCCGCGGCTCGGGAGCGAAGCTTGCCTGCCTTTGCGGCTCCGATGCCGCCTATGCCGAGGAAGGTGCCGCCGCGGCCGAGCTCCTCACCGAGGCCGGCGCGACCGTCTGGCTCGCCGGCCGACCGGGCGATAGCGAAGCGACATTGAACAAGGCCGGCGTGTCCTCGTTCATCTTCACGGGCTGCGACGTGGTCGAAACGCTCGAACGCGCGCAGGCTCTCGCCAGCGCCTGACCGGAGAGATGCAGTGACCGCCATCGCCCTGACCATCGCCGGCTCTGATTCCAGCGGCGGCGCCGGCATCCAGGCCGACCTCAAGACCTTTGCGGCGCATCAGGTCTATGGCGCCAGCGTCATCGTCGCGCTGACGGCGCAAAATACGAAGGGTGTCAGCGCCATCCATGCTGTGCCGCGCGATTTCGTCGCGAAGCAGATGCAGGCCGTGTTCGAGGATCTCGACGTCGGCGCGGTCAAGATCGGCATGCTGGCGACGGCCGAACTGATCGAGACCGTCGCGGCGGGGCTGCAGCGCCATGGCGCGAGGAATGTCGTGCTCGACCCGGTGATGATCGCCGCCTCGGGCGCGCGGCTTCTCGAAGCCTCCGCGGTCGAGGCGATCCGCAAGCATCTGTTCCCGCTCGCCACGCTCATCACGCCGAACCTGCCGGAAGCTGCCGCCCTGCTCGGTTCCAGCGCCGCCGCGACCGACGAGGCCGTCGAGGATCAGGCGGATCGGCTGGCGGCGCTCGGCGCCGCCAATGTGCTGATCAAGGGCGGCCATGGTGGCGGCGACGTCAGCAGCGACCTGCTGCGGCTGGCGGGCGGATCGCGCCAGCGCTTCAATGCGCCGCGCGTCGAAACCCGCAACACGCATGGCACCGGCTGCACCCTCTCATCGGCGATCGCCGCGAACCTCGCCAAGGGGCAGACGCTGCCGGAGGCGGTCGGCAACGCCAAGAGCTATATTTCGGCCGCCATTGCCGCCGCCGATCAGGTTGCGGTTGGCCATGGCCACGGACCGGTGCATCATTTCCACCATTGGTGGGGCAAGAGCGGGAGCAAGCCATGACCGCGATCCCGGACTTCACGAAGCTCGCCTTCGCCAGCGGCAAGGCGCCCGTATCGGCCCCGGTGCCCACCGGCGAAGCCTGGCTGACGCCGGAGGAGATTCCGGTGAAGCCGGCCTACGGGCCGGAGGACCGCGCCGGCCTGCCCTTTGTCGACAGCCTGCCAGGCCTGCCGCCCTATCTGCGGGGCCCCTACCCGACCATGTATGTCAACCAGCCCTGGACGATCCGGCAATATGCCGGCTTCTCCACGGCCGAGGATTCCAACGCCTTCTACCGGCGCAACCTCGCGGCAGGGCAGAAGGGGCTTTCGGTCGCCTTCGACCTCGCCACCCATCGCGGCTACGATTCCGACCACCCGCGCGTCGCCGGCGATGTCGGCATGGCTGGCGTCGCGATCGATTCGATCTACGACATGCGCACGCTGTTCTCCGGCATCCCGCTCGACCAGATGAGCGTGTCGATGACGATGAACGGCGCCGTGCTGCCGGTTCTGGCGCTCTACATCGTCGCGGCGGAAGAACAGGGCGTGCCGCAGGCCAGGCTCTCGGGGACGATCCAGAACGACATCCTCAAGGAGTTCATGGTCCGGAATACCTATATCTACCCGCCCTCGCCCTCGATGCGGATCATCGGTGACATCTTCGCCTTCACCTCGGCGAACATGCCGAAGTTCAACTCGATCTCGATCTCCGGCTACCACATGCAGGAAGCGGGGGCGACGCAGGACCTCGAGCTCGGCTACACGCTCGCCGACGGCGTCGAATATATCCGCGCCGGGCAACGGGCAGGCCTCTCCGTGGATGCCTTCGCGCCGCGCCTGTCCTTCTTCTGGGCCATCGGGATGAACTTCTTCATGGAAGTCGCCAAGATGCGCGCCGCCCGGTTGCTCTGGGCCAAGCTCGTCAAGGATTTCGGCCCTACCAACGAGAAGTCCCTGCCGCTGCGCACGCATAGCCAGACCTCGGGCTGGTCGCTGACGGCGCAGGACGTGTTCAACAACGTGCCGCGCACGATGATCGAGGCGATGGCGGCGACGCAGGGTCACACCCAGTCGCTGCACACCAACGCGCTCGACGAGGCCTTGGCCCTGCCGACCGACTTCTCGGCCCGCATCGCCCGTAACACCCAGATCCTGCTGCAGCAGGAGAGCGGCACGACCCGGATCATCGATCCCTGGGGCGGCTCCTATTATGTCGAGCGGCTCACTGCCGAACTGGCCGAGAAGGCCTGGGGCCATATCCAGGAGGTCGAGAAGCTCGGGGGCATGGCCAAGGCGATCGAGGCCGGCATCCCGAAGCTGCGCATCGAGGAGGCCGCCGCCAAGACGCAGGCTCGCATCGATGCCGGCCAGCAGGCGATCATCGGCGTCAACTGCTACAAGCCGGACAATGAAGCTGCCATCGAAGTGCTGAAGGTCGACAATGCCTCGGTGCGCGCCCAGCAGCTCGACAAGCTCAAACGTCTCAAGGCCGAGCGCAACGAGACCGAGGTCGAGGCCGCCCTGACGGCGCTGACCAATGGCGCGGCCGGCAACGGCAACCTGCTCGAACTCGCGGTCAAGGCGGCGCGGGCCAAGGCCACCGTCGGCGAGATCTCACTGGCGATGGAGAAGGTGTTCGGGCGCCACCGGGCCGAGATCAAGGCGATATCGGGGGTCTACAAGCGGGAGGTCGGCGAGATGAACCCAGCCGTCACGCGCGTCCAGTTGATGTGCGAGGCGTTCGAGGAGGCCGATGGGCGCCGCCCGCGCATCCTCGTCGCCAAGATGGGGCAGGACGGGCACGATCGCGGCCAGAAGGTTATCGCCTCGGCCTTCGCCGATCTCGGCTTCGACGTCGATATCGGCCCCCTCTTCGCCACTCCCGAAGAGGCGGCGCGCCAGGCAGTCGAGAACGACGTCCATATCGTCGGCGTCTCCTCGCTCGCGGCAGGGCATCTGACGCTGGTGCCGGAATTGAAGGCCGCGCTCGCCAAGGCCGGCCGGCCCGACATCATGATCGTCGTCGGCGGCGTCGTCCCGCCGCAGGATTTCGATGCGCTGATCGCGGCCGGCGCCTCGGCGATCTTCCCGCCCGGCACCGTCATAGCTGACGCCGCCGAAAAGCTGCTGCAGGAGCTCAACGAGCGGCTGGGCTATGTGCAGCGGACGGCGGCGGAATAGCATGAAAAGAAAGGCGGGCGCTGCCCGAAGGCCGCGCCCGCCCCATGATTACGACCGGCGTGGCGACACTTACCGCCAGCCGTAACCATAGCCGTAGCGCGGCGGAGGCGGCCGCATGTCGAAACCGTCAGAATAGCGATGCCAGCGGCGCTGGCCCCAGAAGCCATGGACAGCGGGCGGCGTCGGGCGCCAGCCGTAGTCGTAAGCCGGGCGCTCATAGCCGCGCTCGTAGCGGCCGCCGAAGGCCTGGGCGGTGCCCGCTCCAACGAAAGCAGAGAAGGCGAGCGCGACGCCGCCGAGAGCAAGGGCGGTAAAGCCGATCCGGGCGCGATGGCCAAGCATGGTCGATGTCCTGTTCCGGCGGGGCAAATCCCCGCCACGGATCGGACATTCGCAGGTCATCGCTGAACGGGTTTTGAGGGCGCCGTTCAGCCCGTGTTTAACTGGCGGAGAGCTGTTCGCGCTTGAGCAGGACCGAAGCGGCAACCACGACGACCGCCACGGCGGCGATCATGATCGTGCAGGCGGCATTGATCTCGGGCGAGACGCCGAGCTTCACCGCCGAATAGAGCCGCATCGGCAGCGTGGTCGCGCCGGGGCCGGTGGTGAAGCTCGCCACGACGAGATCGTCGAGCGAGAGCGTGAAGGAGAGCATCCATGCCGCCGCCACCGCCGGCCAGATCAGCGGCAGGGTCACGGTCCAGAAGGTGACGAAAGGCGTGGCGCCGAGATCCTGCGCGGCCTCCTCGAGCGAACGATCGAAGCCGGCCAGTCGCGATTGCACGACGATGCAGGCAAAGCCCAGGCTGAAAGTGGCGTGCGCGACGGTCACGGTCCAGAAGCCGCGCTCGACATCGACAGCCACGAAAAGCAGCAGCAGCGAAAGACCCGTCACCACCTCGGGCATGACCAGCGGCGCCAGCACCATGCCGGAAAACAGCGTCCGCCCGAGGAAGCGCCCATGACGCGTCAACGCCAGCGCCGCCAGCGTGCCGAGCGCCGTCGCCAGCGTCGCCGAGACGATGCCGAGGCGGATCGAGAGCCAAGCAGCGTCGAGCAGCGGCTCGTTTGCCATCAGGGCGCCGTACCAATGCGTCGAGAAGCCGCCCCAGACCGTGACGAGGCGCGAGGCGTTGAAGGAATAGGCGATCAGCGTGACGATCGGGAGGTAGAGGAAGGCGAAGCCGAGGATCAGCGCCAGGATGAGGCCGGGGCCGAGGCGCTTCATGCCGCCAACTCCCGCTTCAACCGGGCGCGCTGCAGCAGCACCAGCGGCAGGACCAACACGACGAGCAGCACCACCGCCACCGCCGAGGCCAAAGGCCAGTCACGATTCGAGAAGAACTCGCTCCAGAGCACCTTGCCGATCATCACCGTATCGGGGCCGCCGAGCAGGTCGGGGATGACGAATTCGCCCACGGCAGGGACGAAGACGAGCGCCGATCCGGCGAGAATGCCGGGCAGCGACAACGGCAGCGTCACGGTGAAAAAGGCCGTCAGCGGCGTCGCGCCGAGATCGGCCGCCGCTTCGAGCAGGCCGCGATCGAGCTTCTCCAGCGTGGCGAAGAGCGGCAGCACCATGAAGGGCAGATAGGAATAGACCATGCCGATCAGCACGGCCGTCTCGGTGTTGAGCAGGCGCAGCGGCTCCCCTTCCAGACCGAGCAGCCCAAGCGCCGCATCGAGCAGCCCTTCGGGCCTCAGGATGCCGATCCAGGCATAGACGCGGATCAGGAAGGAGGTCCAGAACGGCAGGATGACGAGGACAAGCAGCGCGCCGCGCCAGCGAGGCGGTGCGGAGGCCATGGCATAGGCCAGCGGATAGCCGATCGCGAGCGCGACGAGCGTCGTCATCGCCGCCAGCCGCAGCGAATAGAGATAGCTCTGCCAGTAGAGCGGATCGTCGGTCAGCAACTGAAAATTGTCGAGGCCGAGCTGCGACAGGAAATCGCCGAGTTGGGCCAAACCCTCCCAATGCGGCGCATAGGGCGGCAGCGCCGTCGCGGCCTGCGAGAAGGCCATGCGCAGCACGATGGCGAAGGGCGCGAGGAAGAACAGCGCGAGCCAGAGATACGGCACGGCCACGACCAGCCGGCGCAGCCGCTGCAGCGAGGCGACCGCGCTCATGGCGGCAGAACCACGCCGGCCTCAACATCCCAGGAGAGCCAGACCTTGTCGTCCCAGGCGAAGGGCCTAGCCATCCGGCGCGTGCGGTTGGCGAGCGCAACCTTGACGAGCTGGCCACCTTTTCCCTGTTCATCCTGCCCACCCAGCATCACCTGGATCATGGTGAAGTCGCCGAGATAGCCGATATCCCAGATCTCGCCCGCGACCTTGTTGACGCCCTGGCCCGGCTCGTCATGAGCGATCTCGATCTTCTCGGGCCGGATGCCGATGACGAGCACCTCGCCCGGCTTCAGCGCCCGCGCCTCCTCGTCGAGTTCGACGGTGCCGACATGCGGAACCTCGGCCCGGACCAGCTCGCCCTCGACGGCCGCGATCTTACCCTCGAAGATATTGATGTCACCGACGAACTCCGCGACATGGCGATTGGCCGGCGCCTCGTAGATCACGTCGGGCGGGCCGATCTGGACGAGCTTGCCATGGTCCATCACCGCCATGCGGTCGGCCATGGTCATCGCCTCGTCCTGGTCGTGGGTGACGACCATGAAGGTCAGACCGAGCTCGCTCTGCAGGTCCATCAGCTCGAACTGGGTCTGCTCGCGCAGCTTGCGGTCGAGCGCCGCCATCGGCTCGTCGAGCAGCAGGAGCTTCGGCCGCTTGGCGAGCGAGCGGGCGAGCGCGACGCGCTGGCGCTGGCCGCCGGAGAGCTGATGCGGCTTGCGCCCTCCAAGGCCGGAGAGCTTCACCAGCCCCAGCATCTCCTCGACGCGGCGGGCGATTTCGGCGCGCGGCAAGCCCTCGCGCTTCAAGCCGTAGGCGATGTTGCCGGCGACACTGAGATGCGGGAACAGCGCATAGGACTGGAACATCATGTTGACCGGCCGCAGATGCGGCGGCACGGCGGTGACGTCCTGCCCATCGAGCAGGATCGCACCCTCGTCCGGCCTCTCGAAGCCGGCGAGCATGCGCATCAGCGTGGTCTTGCCGCAGCCGGACGGGCCCAGCAGCGCGAAGAACTCGCGCGGGTAGAGCGAGAGCGAGAGATCGCCGACGGCGGTGACGTTGCCGAAGCGCCGGGTCACTCCCCGGAATTCGACCAGCGGCTTTGCGGCCGGGTCGTTCCAGGGCTGGAAGGCCCGGCGCACGCTGCCGGGCGAGGTCTTCTTCATGACGGCCGCGCCCTGTCCGGAAGCGATCACTTGCCGGTCTTGATGCGCGTCCAGAGCCGGTTGACCAGCCGCTGCGACTTCTGGTCATAGGGCGTGATGGTGTAGAGCCGCCCCATCACCTCGTCCGGCGGATAGACGCCGGGGTTGTCGCGCAGGGCCGCCGAGAGGAGCGGCTTCGAGGCGATGTTGCCGTTGGCGTACTGGATGAAGTCCGAGTTCTTCGCCGCCATCTCGGGCTTGTTGACGAAGTCGATGAACTTCAGCGCGGCATCGACATTGGCCGCATCCTTCGGGACCACGAAGGAATCGAACCACATCAGCGCGCCTTCCTTCGGGATGGAATAGCCGATCTGGACGCCGTTCTTGGCCTCCTCGGCCCGCTTCTTGGCCTGCAGGATGTCGCCGGAATAGCCGACCGCCAGGCAGATATCGCCGTTGGCCAGCGCGTTGATGTACTCCGACGAGTGGAATTTCTGGATATAGGGCCGGATCTTGCGCAGCAATTCGCCGGCCTTGTTGAGATCGGCTTCCTTCTTCGAATCCGGGTCGAGCCCGAGATAGCGCAGCGCCGCGGGAAACATCTCCTCGGTTGCATCCAGCACATGGACGCCGCAATTGGAGAGCTTCTTGAGCTGTTCCGGCTCGAAGACGATCTTCCAGCTGTCGACCACCGCATCGGGGCCGAGGCGTTCCTTGATCTTCGCGAGGTTGTAGCCGATCCCCGTGGTGCCCCACATGTAGTTCACGGCGTAGGTGTTGCCGGGGTCGTATTTGGCCAGCCGCGTCTGGATCTCGGGCCAGATGTTCTTGAGGTTCGGTATCTTGGCCTTGTCGACCGGCTGGTAGAGGCCGAGCGGGATGTGGCGCGGCAGGAAGGAGGCCGTGACGACGATCAGGTCATAACCGGTCTTGCCGGCCAGCAGCTTGGTCTCGACCGTCTCCATCTGGTCAAAGGTATCGTAGACGACCGTGATCCCGGTTTCCTTCTTGAAGGCGTCGAGCACCTCGGGATCGACATAGTCGGACCAGTTGAAGATCCGGAGTTGCTTGTCCTGCGCCGCGGCCGGCGCCGAGAGAAGTCCCAGTCCGATCGCACAGGCCGCGATAATCCCGGCCAAACGTTTCTTCGTCCTGCTCAATCTGCCCCTCCATCGCATTCCGGCGCACGCTACCAGCTTTCCCCCGGCCATCAACCGCCAGCGGGGACGACCGCTCGCCTGCACACAGACAAGCGGCCAGGGAAAGCCTCCGGAGACTGACGCAAGCGTGATCGGCCCCGTGCTTGCCGGCCTGCATGACCTTGCACATACCGTGCCCGATGCGCTTTCTCCGCCGTTTCCTGCTGGTCTTCGCCCTCGTCTTCCTGCTGCCGGTCGCGAGCCATGCCGGCTGGTGGCTCTGGCAGACCCACGCGCCGGACTGGCGTCAGGCCGATTGGACCAGCGTCAGGCTCCTGCCAGCCGCCGCGATCGAACCCGACGCGAGCGTGCACATCTTCGCGGCCCGCGTCGGCCGCTGGCGCGGCATCTTCGCGCATCATTCCTGGGTCGTGGTGAAGGAGGCCAATGCCTCCGGCTATACGCGCTTCGACGTCGTCGGCTGGGGCATGCCGGTGCGCGTCAACCATCGCGAGGCAGACGGACGCTGGTTCGGCAATACACCGGAACTCGTGGCCGAGATTCGAGGCGAAGAGGCGGAGCGCCTGATCCCGCGCATCCGCGCCGCGGTGGCCAGCTATGCCTATTCGCAACCCGGCAGCTACCTTGCATGGCCGGGTCCGAACTCCAACAGCTTCGTCCAGCATGTGCTGACCGAAGTACCGGAACTGCGTCAGGCCCTGCCGCCAACCGCCATCGGTAAAGACTGGCGCGAGAGCGGCCTGTTCGCCGGGTTCACGCCGAGCCGCACCGGATTTCAGGCTTCGCTCTACGGGCTGGCCGGCGTCACGGTCGGCTGGGTCGAGGGCATCGAGGTCAACATCCTCGGGCTGGTGGCCGGGCTCGATCTGCGCAGCCCGGCGCTGAAGCTGCCGGGCTGGGGGCGGGTCGGGGTCTGAGCCTCCTCAAACCGCTTCGAAGGCCTGCGCCAGATCCGAGATCAGGTCCTCAATGTTCTCGATGCCGACCGAGATGCGGATCAGCGCGTCGGTCAGGCCGATCTCCTCGCGCAATTCGCGGGCGACGCCGGAATGGGTCATCGCCGCCGGATGCGAGACCAGCGTCTCGGTGCCGCCAAGGCTGACCGCGAGCTTCATGATCTGGAGATTGTCGAGCACGGCGAAAGCTTCCTTCTCGCCGCCCTTGACGTCGAAGGCGAAGGTCGAGCCCGCCGCCGTGCACTGCCGGTCGAAGACCGCCTTGCGCGGATCGCCGTCCTTGAGATTGCCGAGATAATGGACCTTCGCCACCTTCGGATGGCTCTCCAGATATTCGGCGACGAGCTTGGCGTTCTCGTTGGCGCGGCTCATGCGGATATCGAGCGTCTCGAGCGAGCGCATCAGCATCCAGCAGGAATTGGGATCGAGCTGCGTGCCGAGCGAGCCGCGCCAGCTCTTCACCTGCCGGACCAAAGCCTCGGAGCCGCTGATCGAGCCACCGACGAGGTCGGAATGGCCACCGACATATTTGGTCAGCGAGAGCAGCGAGAGATCGGCGCCCTGCTTCAGCGGCTTCTGGTATTTCGGGCCGAGCATGGTGTTGTCGACGACGACGGGCGGGCGGTGTCCCTGCGAGGTCTCCAGCTCGTCGGCGATCATCTTGCAGGCGGCGAGATCGACGAGGCCGTTGGTCGGGTTGGCCGGTGTCTCCACCAGGATCATCGCGACGCGGCCTTTGGCAGCCGCTTCCTTCGCGACCTGGCGCATCTGAGCGACATCGAGCCCATCGGTGAAGCCGAACGGCGTGACGCCGAAAGCCCCCATCTGGTTCTTCAGCAGGGTCTCGGTGCCGCCATAGAGCGGGCGCGAATGGATGATCGTGTCGCCCGGGCGCAGGAAAGCGAAGCAGGTCGTCGCGATCGCGGCCATGCCCGAGGCGAAGACGGCGCATTTCTCGGCCTCGTCCCAGATCGCCAGGCGATCCTCGAGGATTTCCATGTTGGGATGGTTGAAGCGCGAATAGACCAGGCCGGATTTCTCGCCGGGCTTGAGCTGGCGGCGTCCGGCCGTGAGATCGAAGAAATCCTTGCCCTGCTGGGCGTTCTCGAAGACGAAGGTCGATGTGAGGAAGACCGGCGGCTTGAGCGAGCCTTCCGACATGGCCGGCGAATAGCCGAAGCCCATCATCAGCGTCTCGGGGTGCAGCTTGCGGTTGGCGATCCGGTCCTTGTGATAGCCGTCGTTGCTCATGGTTGTCCTCCCGCGGTCCGGCGCATCTTTGTCCTGCGGTCAGGATAATCCTGCATGGACGCGATTGCTTGGTCGATCACACTCGCGTTATGGCTTCATCTGCATGTTTCTGCTCACACTGAGCCAAAATGGAGCATATGATGCTCGATACGATCGACCGCCGCATTCTCGCCCTGCTGCGCGAGGACGGGCGCATCACCAACCAGGAACTCTCGCAGAAGGTCGGCCTTTCGCCGACGCCGTGCCTGCGCCGCCTGAAGCGGCTGGAAGAGACCGGCGTCATCCAGGGCTATACGGCCGTCGTCGACCCGAAGGCCTATGGCCTGCCCTTCAGCGTCTTCGTCTCGGTGCGGCTGATCCAGCAAAATCAGGAACATATCGCCGAATTCGAGAAGGCGATCGAGAGCTGGAGCGAGGTGGCGGAGTGCTACCTGATGACCGGCTCGCAGGACTACCTGCTGCGCATCGTTACCGACGGCATCGAGGGCTATGAGCGCTTCCTGAAGCAGAAGGTGACGCGGCTGAAATGCATCCAGTCGGTCGAATCCAACTTCGCGCTCGCGACGATCAAGAAGCGCTCGGGCCTGCCACCGATCTGACCTGTCCGCGATGCCGGACCGTCCTCAATTCTCTCCGCGATCCATGGCGCGGCGCACGACCTGCGTCACTTCGCTGTCCGAGAGGAAGAGATCATGCCGCAACAGGCTCCAGCCGCGGCCGGCCGTATCGGCGACACGGATACCGAGCGCGTCGAGGCGGGCCCGGTCGGCCGCTCCCGCCCTCGCCACGCCCCCGGCGATACGGGCCGAAACGGCCAGGGCGCGGTCGTCCGGATCGATGATGACCGTGATGCGCCGCGCCAGCGGCGCGATCTTCTTCACGGTCTGCTCGAAGGCGTCGATATCGACATCGGGCGAGGCCAGGACGACGGAACCGATACGCGCATAGACGTCCGGCGAATCGCGCAGTTCGCGCAGCCCCTCCAGCGTCAGGAAGGTCCCCATCGAATGGGCGACGATATGGATGCGTCCGATGGTGGGGTTGGCGACGAGAGCTCGCAGGCTTTCGACGAAACCATCGCGGGACCACAGCGCGCTCTCGCGATCATAGGCATAGTCGAGCAGCTTGCCACCCGAGGGCCAGGTGAACAGCGCCGTGCGCCCCTGGAAGCGCAGCGAATGCGACAATTGGCCCGCACTGCGGACGGCGGACTCGAAGCTTTCATTGTAGCCATGGACATAAAGCAGCACGTCACGGCCGTTGGCGGCGTTCGAGAACACCCGTGGGGCGTCCGTCGCGGTCTCGCGCTCGATGCCGAGGATCGCCCAGTCGCCTGCCACCGCCGAGGAGACCCGCCCGGCAATGCCGCGGCCGGGAGGCGACAGCCTGACCTCGGCAAAGGTCAAAGGTCCGCGATCGCTCCCGAAAAAGGGGGCGGCGTTGCCGACCGATCGGCGCGTCGTCATCACCAGCAGGCGCGGGTCCTTGCCGAGCGCCGAAAGGTCCGACCGCTCGGGCTCGGAAAAGGGCGAGACGGTCGCCTCGCTCTGAGCACAGGCCGAAAGCCCCAGCGGCAACAACGAGGCGAGAGCCAGCGAGGCCCGTGAAAAGTCGCGCCTTGTGACAGGCATGGGAGCAGACATCCGGATCAGGCGAGAGAACGGTTCGGGGCGATCCGGCCTTAAGGGCAGGCCAAGGCGGCCAGAATGCGGCAAAGCCCGCGCCTTGATCAAAAGCAGCCGAGCCGTGCCGCCGGGATCACATCATTGCGCGCCCGAGATGATCGTGACCGGCGAGACCACCAGCCCGACCGTAGAACCGACCGTACCGACGACGCCGCCGGCAATGTCGCCCAGCCGGTCGCCCAGCTGCGGACCGGCGAAGCCGATGCCCCGGTCCTGCCTCAGCCTGTTACCGATGAGCTGCACCACCTTTGGCGACGAGGCGAATTTGGCGTGATTCAGGCCATCGCCCGACGAGACCTCCGAGAGGTCGATGATATGCGCCCCGAGCTTCTCGAGCTCGGCGATCGTCTCGGTGTCCTTGGCCGAGACGGCTCCAAGACGGGTCTTGTCGCCGGCGAAGCGGCGCGAGAAGTCGAGTGCGCGGTCGTCCGCCGAGACGAAGACGGTCACCGGCCGCCGGATGACGTGCATCAGTGTCTTGAAGACGTCGAGGTCGACGTCGGGTGCGGCGAGCATCACGTCGCGCAGCTTGCCGCCGAAGGTGCCGTCTCCGCGAATTGCCGCCTGGCGCAAGGTTTCCAGCGTCAGGATCGTGCCCATGGAATGGGCGAGGATGTCCATGCGGCCGGGTCCGATGTCGCGCGCGATGCCCCGCAGGTTGGCCTCGAGGAAATCGCGCGAGTAGTAGGCGCTTTCGCGGTCGTAGGGGTAGGCGAGCAACTGGCCGCGGGAAGGCCAGGAAAACAGCACCGGCACGCCCTTGAAGCCGGAATCGTAGACGATCTGGGCAAAGCGATACACCGCGTCGGCGAAATTCGTGTTGTAGCCATGGACGAAGACCAGCACGTCCCGCTCGCCTGCCGGGCGGCGCAGGATCTCCCGCCGGACGTCGGCAACGACCGGGGCAAGGTCGAGCCGCTGGATGTTGATCGCAGCGAAATGCTTCGCGGGGTCGCCGGGGCCCGATGCGGGCAATTCGAGCTGCCCCGGCTTGTGGATCCGCGGCACCGTGATCTCGAGCTTGGCGAAGGCCAGCTTCGAGGCGCGCTCGCCATCGAAGTAGACCGGCGGCGGCGAGGTCTCGCGCGTCGTCGCGACATAAATCTCGACCTTGCCGGCGATTTCCTGCCTGGACGCCTCGCTGATATCGAGGACGCGCGGGGTTCCGCAGGCGGCCAGCAGCAGAGGCGCGACCAACGCCAGAAGGAGGACCCGGAACCGCACCGCCACGCCGATCATGATGCTCTCGTCTCACCGAAGCGGCCAATGTTCAAGATGACATTACGACAGGCGCGCGACGGAGGCGCGGTCGCCGCGCCTTGCCGCCGGCTCCATCGGCTTGCTAACTGACCGCCATGGTCGAAGCCATCTCCCGCACAGAATCGCTGGCTCGTGCCATCCTGGCGGGTGATCGCGCGGCGCTGGCGCGCGCGATCACACTTGCGGAGTCGCGCCGCGCCGACCATCGCGAGCAGGCGCGGTCGCTGGTCCAGCAGCTGCTGCCCCATACCGGCGGCGCGATCCGAGTCGGGATCACCGGCGTTCCGGGTGTCGGCAAGTCGACCACGATCGACGCGCTCGGCAGCCACCTGACCGCAAAAGGGCATAAGGTTGCGGTTCTCGCGGTCGACCCCTCCTCGACCCGGACCGGCGGCTCCATCCTCGGCGACAAGACGCGGATGGCGCGGCTCGCCGTCGATCCGCACGCCTATATCCGGCCCTCGCCTTCGTCCGGGACGCTGGGCGGCGTCGCCGCCAAGACACGCGAGACCATGCTGCTGTGCGAGGCCGCAGGGTTCGACGTCATCTTGGTCGAGACGGTCGGCGTCGGCCAGTCGGAGACCGCGGTCGCCGACCTGACCGACTTCTTCCTCGTGTTGATGCTGCCGAATGCCGGCGACGAACTGCAGGGCATCAAGAAGGGCATCATCGAGCTGGCCGACATGATCGCGGTCAACAAGGCCGACGGGGCCGGAGCGACCGCGGCGCGCGCCGCCGCAGCGCAATACAAGGCGGCGCTGCATATCCTGGCCCCGGCCTCACCGCTGTGGTCGACGCCCGTCGTCACGATTTCCGGCCTGACGGGAGAAGGGCTCGAGGCGCTCTGGTCGAAGATCGAGGCGCACCGCCACCGCTTCGAGGCGAAGGGCCTCATCACGCAGAAGCGGCGCCGGCAGGACGTGAAATGGATGTGGGCGATGGTGCAGGACCGGCTGCAGGCCAGGCTCCGAAGCGACCCGGAGCTGAAGGCGCGGACACCCGCGCTGGAGGCGGCGGTCGCTGCCGGCACCCTGGCGCCGACGCTCGCCGCCGACGAGATCGCCCGGGCGCTGGGCCTGTGAGGACGTGATGCATACCGATCTGCTCGTCACCGGCTTCGGCCCGTTTCCGCGAGTGAGGGTCAATCCGACCACCGTGCTTGCGCATGCGGTGGCCCAACGGCTGCGCCGGTCCGGCCTCAGCGTGCGCAGCCTCGTTCTGGAAACCAGCTACGGCACCGGACTGCCCCAGCTGATCCGAGACATCGAAACAAGCAGGCCGCGCGCGCTTTTGATGCTCGGCATCGCCGCCCGTGCCCGTCACGTCCGGGTCGAACTCTTCGCGCGGGGCCGCTCCAGCATCCTGCATCCGGATGCGAGCGGGCGGACCCCTGCGAAGATCGGTGCGAGAGGGAGCGCCGGCCTGCCCAGCCGCACGAGAGGCCGTGCGCCGGTCGCTCTGGCGCAGCTGCGCCGCCACGCGGTCGTCAGCCGTCTTTCGCCTTCGGCGGGGCGCTACCTCTGCGACGCTAGCTATGCGGCGGCGCTCCGCCACCCCGCCACGGCAGGACGGCCGGTGCTCTTCGTGCATGTGCCGTGGCCGCGACCGGCAGCCGGCGCGCGTCCCGCCGCGCGCGTCGCCGGTTTCCGGCCCGGAATCGGCCAGCTCGCGAGGGCGCTGGCGGCCATCGGACGCGAACTGGCGATCAGAGGCCGCTGACGCGGCCCGGTCGTGCGGCAAGGCAACAGACAGCGCCGGCCGTCACCCGTCAGCCGTCAGCCGGTGCTCTCACGCGCCCGACCTCGATGCCGTTCCAGTTCTTCAGCACCGCCTCGCGCAGCGGAGCGAAGGCGGCCTGCGTCGGCTCGTCCATGGGCAGGAAGCGGCCGATCAGGGCCGCCAGCGCAACCTCGGCGGCACGACCGGCGCCGTCATCGCATTTGAGCGCGATGCCATAGCCCAATTCAGGCAGAGCGGCGCAGTAGACGCCCTCCGCGCCGGTCTTGGTGAAGGCACGGGCGCCGAGCAGGCCCATCAGCTTCGTGTCGAAACGATCGGTGCCGGCGACCATGAAGGGATGCGCCGCGGCGGCGGCCCGGATGCGGGCGGCCGCCCTGGCGCGCTCCGGTCCGAAGCCATGGCCCGTGCCGAACCGGGCGAAACCGAGCGCTAGCGCCGTCAGCGGCACAGCATAGGAGGGAATCGAGCAGCCGTCGATGCCCATGCGCTCGCTGGAATGCTCCGCGCCGGTGACCTCCTCCAGCGCGCCCCGCACCGCCTGCTGGACGGCGTGGCCCTGCCTGACATAGCCGGCGGGATCCTCGTCGAGCGCGCAAGACAGGCAGACGAAGCCGGCATGCTTGCCCGAGCAGTTGTTGTTCAGCGCGCTGGGCTCGGCGCCGGACCGCGCGAGAGCGCGCGCCGCCACCTCGTTCATCGGCCAGTGCGCGCCGCATTCGAGACAGCCGATATCGCGCCCGGCCTTCTTCAGCATGGCGAGCGACGTCTCGGCATGGCGCGGCTCGCCCGAATGCGAGGAAACGGCGAGCGCGATCTCCGCATCGGTCAGCCCGTAACGGTCGGCGGCGCCGCTCTCGATCAGCGGCAGCCCCTGGATCGCCTTGACGGCGGAACGCGGAAAGACGGGGCGCGCGACGTCGCCTGCGGAGAACACCACGCCGCCATCGGCGTCGATGACGACCGCCGCGCCGCGATGGCGCGATTCGACGGCATTGCCGCGCGTGACTTCGGCGAGGACTGGGTTTTCCATGGCGACCTCCGCTGCCCGACCGGCAGATGCGCCGCTTTTGCCGCCGGCGACGCAAGCTGTCAAAAGCGGTGGCGGAAAGCCGCAACTGCTGCCACGGTGCCGCCCATGGATCAGACGACGACCGCCCCCGATTACGAGGCCGAGTACAACAATCGGGCCCGCGTGCCGGAGCACCCGGGAATCATCGCTGGCTGGCAGGCCGACGCCGCAGCCTATCGCGCCACGGCGCCGTGCGAGCTCGGCATTCCCTATGGCGAGGGCGAGCGCCAGAGCTACGACCTGTTCAAGCCCGAGGCGGCGCGCGGCAACGCCCTGGTCATGTTCATCCATGGCGGCTACTGGCAGGCGCTAGACCGCAGCTTCTTCTCGCACATGGCCCGCGGGCTGAACCGGCTGGGGCTGCCCGTCGCGGTCGTCGGCTACGACCTCTGCCCCCAGGTCCATCTCGGCCATATCGTATGGGAACTCCAGCAGGCCGCCGCTGCGCTGTGGCGCCGCTATGGTCTGCCGGTGGTCGCGAGCGGGCATTCGGCCGGCGGCCATCTGTCCGCCTGCACGCTGGCGACCAACTGGCACAATGTCGACCCCGACCTGCCCGACCGGCTCGTCCCGGCGGCCTATGGCATCTCGGGGCTCTACAACCTCAAGCCTCTGACCGAGACGAGCATCAACACGGCGCTGGGCCTCGACATGGCGGCGGCGGAACGGGAGAGCCCGCTGTTCTGGCCTGCGCCCTCGCGCCTGACGATGGACGCCGTCGTAGGCGGCGCCGAGAGCGACGAGTATCACAAGCAGAGCCGCCGCCTCGTCGATGTCTGGGGGCTGGAGGGCGTGCAGACGCGCTACGAGGAAATCGAGGGCGCGAACCATTTCACGGTGATCGCCGGCCTGGCCGACCCGGAGAATCCGATGACGCGGCGGATTGCGGCTCTCGCAGGCGCTTGATCTTCGGGCGCCGGGGGTTCTATCCAGACCCATCAGAGTTTCGGAGCGCGCGATGCAGACCTTCTTCGTCGAGATCAAATGCAAGCTCGGCAAGACCTACGAGGTCGCCAGCGAACTGGCCGACCGCGAGATCGCTTCCGAGATCTACTCGACGGCCGGCAACTACGACATCCTGGCGAAGTTCCATGTCGCGGCGGATGTGGATATCGGCCATTTCGTCGCCCAGAAGGTGCAGTCGATCCCCGAGATCGCCGACACGCACACCATCATCACCTTCAAGGCGTTCTGAGCAGCCCTTCGCGTCTCCGAGCCCAGTCGCGAGCCGCCTCCTCGTAAGGCGGCTTTTCGAAAGCGCGGTCCCGCCCTTTCCGGGCTTTCGTCGCTTTCCCGAGTCATTTCCGTGACTTGGCTGCGAGGCCTCTCATGCCGATTCAATGACTTGCCAAAGTGATTCAAGTCCTGACGGTCCCGCGCCGCGAGCGGAGCTGCGCTGGAGGTCGAAAGCCCGGGAGAACCGCGTCCCAGGCAGCATGTCTTTGCGCGTCAGCAAGGCACCCGGCCGCCTTGCGACGGCTTGACGGCATGGGGCCTTTCGCGCGACCAGCATCCTTCGGACTGCAGGGACCCTCGCGCCATGAAAAGCACGCTCTCCACCGATCTGCGCTCGGGCGCCCTCGTCTATCACCGGCAGCCGCGCCCCGGTAAGCTCGAGATCCAGGCGACGAAGCCGCTCGGCAACCAGCGCGACCTGGCTCTCGCCTACTCGCCCGGCGTCGCCGCCGCCTGCGAGGCGATCGTCGACGATCCGGCGGAAGCGGCCGAACTCACCTCCCGCCAGAACCTCGTCGCCGTCGTCACCAACGGCACCGCCGTGCTCGGCCTCGGCGACATCGGCCCGCTGGCCTCGAAGCCGGTGATGGAAGGCAAGGCGGTCCTGTTCAAGAAATTCGCCGGTATCGACTGCTTCGACATCGAGGTCGAGCAGAAGGACATCGCCAAATTCGTGGAGGTCGTCGCGGCGCTGGAGCCGACCTTCGGCGGCATCAATCTCGAGGACATCAAGGGCCCGGAGTGCTTCGAGATCGAGGAGCAGCTCAAGGCCCGGATGAAGATCCCGGTCTTCCATGATGACCAGCACGGCACCGCGATCATCGTCGGCGCCGCCGTCCTGAACGGGCTCGACCTCGCCGGCAAGAAGATCGCCGACGTCAAGATCGTCGTCTCCGGCGCCGGCGCCGCGGCGCTGGCCTGCACCAACCTGCTGGTCGAGCTCGGCGCGCAGCGCCGGAACATCTGGATCACCGACCTCGAAGGCGTGGTCTACAAGGGCCGCACCGCCCTGATGGATCGCTGGAAGGAGGTCTATGCGCAGCAGACCGAGGCCCGCACGCTGAACGACGTGATCGGCGATGCCGACATCTTCCTCGGCCTCTCCGCGGCTGGCGTGCTGAAGCCGGAAATGGCCGGGCGCATGGCGCCGAAGCCCCTGATTCTGGCGCTCGCCAACCCCAGCCCCGAGATCACGCCGGAGGATGCGCTGGCCGTCCGCCCCGACGCGATGATCTGCACCGGCCGCTCGGACTACCCGAACCAGGTCAACAATGTCCTGTGCTTCCCCTACATCTTCCGGGGCGCGCTCGACGTGCAGGCGACGACGATCAACGAGGCGATGAAGCTCGCCGCCGTGCGCGCCATCGCGTCGCTCGCCCGCGAAGCGACGTCGGATGTGGCGGCGCGCGCCTATGGCGGCGAGGCCTCGACCTTCGGCAAGACCTCGCTGATCCCGAATCCGTTCGATCCGCGGCTGATCATGCGCATCGCGCCGGCGGTGGCGGAAGCCGCCATGGCCACGGGCGTCGCCCGCAAGCCGCTGGTCGATGTCGAGGCCTATCGCGAACAGCTTTCCCGCTTCGTCTTCCGCTCCGGCTTCCTGATGAAGCCGCTGTTCCAGCAGGCCAAGGCCGATCCCAAGCGGGTGATCTATGCCGAAGGCGAGGATGAGCGGGTGCTGCGCGCCGCCCAGGTCGCGCTGGAGGAAGGGCTCGCCGTTCCGATCCTGATCGGCCGCCCCAGCGTGATCGAGACCCGCATCCAGCGCTTCGGCCTGACGCTCAAGCCCGGCGTCGATTTCGAGGTGGTGAATCCCGAGGACGACCCGCGCTACCGCGATTACGTCCAGACCTATCTCGACATCGCCGGCCGGCGCGGCATCACGCCCGAAGCCGCCCGCTCGCTGGTGCGCACCAACAACACCGTGATCGCGGCGCTCGCGGTGGCGCGAGGCGAAGCCGACGCGATGATCACCGGCCTGGAAGGCCGCTTCATGTCGCGGCTGCGACACATCAAGGACATCATCGGCCTGGCGCCGGGCGTCTGCGACATCGCGGCGATGACGCTGATCATTACCAACAAGGGCGCCTTCTTCCTCGGCGACACTCATGTGAAGCCCGATCCCACCGCCGAGGAGATCGCCGACATGACCGTGCTGGCGGCAAGCCATGTCCAGCGTTTCGGCCTGGAACCGAAGATCGCGCTGCTCTCGCATTCGGATTTCGGCGCCGCCGACACGCCGAGCTCGCTCAAGATGCGCAATGCCCTGAAGCTGATCCGCGAACGCGCGCCTAATCTGGAATGCGATGGCGAGATGGAAGCCGACACCGCGCTGGTGCCGCTGATCCGCGAGCGCGTCCTGCCCTCCTCGACGCTGAAGGACATGGCGAACGTCCTGATCTTTCCCAATCTCGACGCGGCCAACATCTCCTACCAGTTCGCCAAGGTGCTGGCCGATGCCCTGCCCGTCGGCCCGATCCTGATCGGCACGGCCAAGCCCGCCCATATCCTCACCGGCTCCGTGACAGCACGCGGCGTCGTCAACATGACGGCGGTCGCGGTGGTCGAGGCGCAGGAGAGCGCTGCTGCGGCGGCGGGCAGATAGCCTGCCGCCAGCTCCTGACAGCGCCACCCGCGAAACCTTAGTCGGCACACGCTTTTTCCGGCTTGGCAGAATGGCCTGGCCGGTCTCTACTTCTGCGAGTCGGGCCACGCTCGCGCCGGTGCCCGGCGCAAGGAGTGGTTGCCATGCTCGACGTCACGCGCCGCCGCGCCCCTCTGGCGTTCGCCGCCCTGCTGGCGACATTGCGCGGTGCCGCGGCGAACGGAGCGACGATCTTCCACCGCGGCAACGACGGCGATCCGGAGACGCTCGACCCGCACCGGACCTCTACCGTGGCCGAAGCGCATCTGCTGCGGGACCTCCGCGAAGGGCTGGTCATCAACAACGTGAAGGGCGAGGTCGTTGCCGGCGTCGCCGAAAGCTGGACGACCAGCGACGACGGCAGGCTCTGGCGCTTCAGTTTGCGCTCCGATGCCAAATGGTCGAACGGAGAGCCGTTGAGGGCGAGCGACTTCGTCCACTCCTTCCGGCGGATCATCAATCCAGAGACCGGCGCCAAATACGCCAACCTGCTGTTCCCGATCCGCAATGCCGAGGCGATCCACAAGGCCGCGACGGGCTCCGCGCTGGAGGATCTCGGCGTGCGTGCGCCTGACGATCGGACGCTCGAGATCGAACTGGAGCGCCCCACGCCCTATCTGCTCGAACTTCTGACGCATCAGAGCGCCCTGCCGGTTCATCCGGCCAGCGCCGCGAAAGCCAGCCTCGCCCCGACCAGCACAGGCAGCTGGATCACCAACGGCGCCTACAGCCTCAGCGAGTTCGTGCCGAATTCGCATATCCGGCTGGACCGCAACCCGCACTTTCACGACGCAAGCCAGGTGAAGATCGACACCGTCATCTTCTATCCCGCGCCCGACCTCGCCGCCGCGGCGCAGCGCTTCCTGGCCGGCGAGTTGCAATTGACCACCGATATTCCCGCCGATCAGGTCAAGGAGCTCAGGCGCAAGCTCGGCGACCAGGTCCAGATCGGGCCTTATCTGGCCACGTATTTCCTGATCCTCAACACCTCGAAGCAACCCTTCGACGACCCGCGGGTGCGCCGCGCGCTGTCGCTCCAGATCGACCGGGATTTCATCGCCGATGCGATATGGGGCGGCACGATGTTGCCGGCCTATGGCGTGATCCCGCCGCATATCGGCAACTATGGCGAACGGGCGGAAATGGATTTCCGCTATGAATCCGGGCTCGAACGCGAGGACGAGGCCAGGCAGCTCCTCGGCGCAGCCGGCTTCGGCAGCGGCATGCCGCTCGACATCGAGTTCCGCTTCAACACCACCGACAACAATCGCCGCACCGCCGCCGCCATCGCCGAGCAGTGGCGCGCGATCGGCGTCGAGACGCGCTTCGTCGAGACGGACTACCGCGCGCACTTCGCCTATCTGCGCAGCGGCGGGGATTTCGACGTCGCGCGCTACGGCTGGATCGGCGACTATTCCGACCCGCAGAATTTTCTATTCCTGTTCCAGAGCGACAATCCCGGCTTCAACATCGGCAAATACGCCAATCCCCGTTTCGATGCGCTGATGAAGCTCGCCGCCGACGAACTCGACATCGCGAAGCGCGCCGCGATCCTGCGCGAGGCCGACAGCATCGTCACCACCGAGCAGCCCTGGATTCCGGTGCTTCACTATTCGACCAAGAACCTGGTTTCGCCGAGGCTATCGGGCTTCGAGCAGAACCTGCGCGGAGTGGTTCCGACACGTTTCCTCAGCCTTGCAACCTGATCGGGTGCTGGCGGCGCGAAGGCCGCGGCTCCGCGGCGAACCCGGTCGCCCTGCGCCAGACGCCGGGCCGATTTCCCGGCTTCGCGCTCGCAAGCATTGCCAAGCTTCGCTAGGAAGAAGCCGGTCTTACCTCCCACAGCAGAGTCCGCATCCATGAGTCGCATCGTCTACGTCAACGGCGCCTACCTCCCGGAGGAAGAGGCCAAGATTTCCGTTTTCGACCGCGGCTTCATCTTCGGCGACGGCATCTATGAGGTTTCGGCTGTCATCGGCGGCAAGCTGGTCGATTGCGAGGCGCACCTGGCCCGCCTCGAGCGGTCATGCGGCGAAATCCGCCTTGCCCTGCCCTGGTCGAAGGCCGAGCTCGTCGCTGTTCATGAGGAGCTGATCAAGCGCAACAACCTCGACGAGGGCGGCATCTACCTGCAGGTCTCGCGCGGCGCGGCCGATCGCGACTTCCCCTTCCCGAAGGATGTCGCGCCCACGCTGGTGATGTTCACCCAGGCCCGCAATTTCGTGAACGCGCCGGCGGCGAAGACCGGCATCAAGGTCGTCTCGACTCCGGACCTGCGCTGGGCCCGCCGCGACATCAAGAGCGTCAACCTGCTCGCTCCCGTGCTCGCCAAGCAGTTCGCGCTGGAAAGCGGTGCGCAGGAGGCCTGGCTCACCGAGGACGGCGTGGTGACCGAGGGTGCCTCCTCCACCGCCTGGATCGTCAAGGGCAAGACGCTGATCTCGCGCCCGCTCTCCAACAAGGTGCTGCCGGGCATCACCCGCAAGGCCGTGCTGGCCTATCTCGCGGAATCCGGTTTCAGCTTCGAGGAGCGCGAATTCACGCTGGAAGAAGCGCTCGACGCCGAGGAGGCCTTCATCACCTCCGCGACGAGCCTCGTCATGCCGGTGACGACGATCGACGGCCACACGATCCATAACGGCGCGCCCGGCCCGACCGCGCAACGCCTGCGCGAGATCTATATCGACTACGCCCGCAAGGGCGGCGTCCTGGGCTGAGATAGGCCGCTGTGACCTTGGCGTCATGCTCGCCTTCGCGGCGAGCATCCACGTCTTGAACACCACGCGCGATCAACCAAGCAAAGACGTGGATGGTCGGGACAAGCCCGACCATGACGGGTTGCGTCAGATGGCTCCTTCCGGGAGTCCCACCCGCTCCCCCATCACATAGGTCGCGACGACATTCCGCTCGTCGCCGAGCGTGACGAGCACGAAGAGTTCCTCTGCGAGGTCGCGCACCGTTTCCAGGCGATGCGCCATCGCCCGCGTCGCGCCCGTATCGAGCACGACGACATCCGCCTCGCGGCCGGGCTCGAAACTGCCGATCCAATGATCGAGGCCGAGCGCCACGGCATTGCCGCGCGTGATCGCATGCAGGGCTTCGAAAGCCGGCAGGCTTTGCCCTTGAAGCTGCAGCACCTTGTAGGCCTCGGCCATCGTCCGGAGCATCGAATAGGAGGTGCCGCCGCCGATATCGGTGGCGACCGCGACCTTCACGCCGCGCTGCCGCGCATGGGCCCAGTCGAACAGTCCTGAACCCAGGAACAGGTTGGAGGTCGGGCAGAACACCGCGACCGCGCCGGTCTCGGCGAAGGCCTGCCACTCGTTATGCGTCATGTGGATGCAATGACCCATCAGGCTCCTCGGCCCGAGCAGACCGTAACCGCGATAGATGTCGGCGTAGTCAGCAGCTTCCGGGTAAAGCTCGCGGGCGAAGGCGATCTCGGCCCGGTTCTCGTCGATATGCGTTTGGACGTGGCAATCGGGATGCTCGGCTGCCAGCTTCCCGGCTGCCGCCAATTGCTCCGGCGTCGAGGTGATCGCGAAGCGCGGCGTGATCGCATAGAGCTGCCGACCCTTGCCGTGCCAGCGGGCGATCAGCGCCTTCGAATCGCGATAGCTGCTCTCGGCCGTGTCGGTCAGCGCTTCCGGCGCGTTGCGGTCCATCATCACCTTGCCGGCGATCATGCGCGTGTTGCGGCGCTGCGACTCCGCGAAGAAGGCTTCCGCCGATTGCGGGTGGACCGAACAATAGACCGCAGCCGTGGTCGTGCCGTTGGCCAGCAACTCATCGAGGAAAAAGCGTGAGAGTTTCTCGGCATGGCCTTGCTGGGCGAGCTTTTGCTCCTCGACGAAGGTGTATTTGTTCAGCCACTCCATGAGCTGGGCGCCATAGGAGGCGACGACCTGCGTCTGCGGCATGTGGATATGGGCGTCGATGAAGCCCGGCATGATCAGATGCGGGCGATGGTCAATGATCTCGGCGCTTGCCGGCAGTGTCCGCAGCAGTTCGCGCGCCTCCCCGGCCGCCTTGACCAGCCCGTTCTCGATGATGAGCAAACCGTCCTCGACGAAGCGATGCGCGGCTTCGCCGGCAATCTGCGGATCGTCGACAAACCAGAGCAGACGGCCGCGCAGGGCACGCGGGGCGGTGGATTCAGTCACGGTCGGCGGCTCCGGCACAATTCCACATCACATCTGCACCAAATCGAAGCTTCCGGCCAAGCGCGGATCATGCCTAATCTGGCGGCATGAAACGGCGAAGCGAGCGGAGCAGGCACGATGCGTGAGACATTGCGCTTCCTGCTCGGCGACAGGCTGGTCGAGATCGACCACTGCGACCCCACCTTCACCGTGCTCGACTGGCTGCGCCTCGACCGGCGCATGACCGGCAGCAAGGAAGGCTGCGCCGAGGGCGATTGCGGTGCCTGCACCGTCGTCGTCGGGCGGCTGGATCGCGGCCGGCTGCGCTACGAGGCGACCAATGCCTGCATCCGCTTCCTGCCGACGCTGGACGGCTGCCAGTTGCTCACCGTCGAGCATCTGAAGGCCGCTGATGGCAGCCTGCATCCGGTGCAGCAGGCGATGGTGGAATGCCACGGCTCGCAATGCGGCTTCTGCACGCCGGGCTTCGTCATGTCGCTGCTGGCGCTGAGGCTCAACGAGGAGAAGCCGGGCGTCGGACGGATCGAGGACGCGCTGGCCGGCAATCTCTGCCGCTGCACCGGCTACGAGCCGATCATCGCCGCCGGCCTCCGCATGGACGAGATCGCGCCGCGCGAGGCGGATCGCTTCCTGTCGGAGCGCGAAGCCGTCGCCGCGCGGCTCGCAGCGCTGGGCGATGCCGAGACGCTCGCCCTGCAAGGGGGTGGCGGGAGCTTCTATGCGCCCGCGACTGTCGAAGCACTGGCTGAACTCGTTGCGGCGCATCCGCAGGCGACGCTGGTCGCCGGCGCGACCGATGTCGGGCTTTGGGTCACCAAGGCGATGAAGCGGCTCGACCCGGTGATCTATCTCGGGCGGATCGAGGCTTTGCGCGCCATCACCGACGAGGGCGACCATCTGCGCTTGGGCGCGATGGCTGGTCATATCGAGGTCCGCACGGCGCTGGCCAACCTCTCCCCGCAGCTCGACGAGCTGATGCGGCGCTTCGGCGGCGAGCAGGTGCGCAATGCCGGCACGATCGGCGGCAATATCGCCAACGGCTCGCCGATCGGCGACCTGCCGCCGGCCCTGATCGCACTCGATGCGACGCTGGTGCTGGCAAGGCGTTCCGAGACAGGAATGGAGCGCCGCAGCATCCCGCTCGAAAGCTTCTTCATCGCGTACCGCAAGCAGGACCGGCGGCCCGGCGAATTCGTCGAGGCCGTGCTGGTGCCGAAGCTGGCGGACGGCGCGCTGTTCCACGCCTCCAAGGTCTCGAAGCGCTTCGACGAGGATATCTCAGCCGTCTGCGGCGCTTTCCGACTGACGCTCGGCAGCGATGGGCGGATCAGCGACGCCCGCCTCGCTTATGGCGGCATGGCCGGCATCCCGAAGCGCGCGGCGGCAGCCGAAGCGGCCCTGGTTGGTCAACACTGGAACGAAGCTGCGGTCACAGCAGCAATCACGGCCCTGCCGCAGGATTTCACGCCGCTCGACGACATGCGCGCCTCGGCGCAGTATCGGCTCAAGATCGCCGGCAACCTGCTGCGCCGCTTCCTGATCGAGACGACGCAAGCTGAAACACAGACGCGGGTCGCCGGCCTGCTGGCGGAGGCCGCCCATGGCTGACGCACGCCGCAAGCTCGATATCGGACTGGAGAGCGGCCCGGTCGGCAGCTCCCGCATCCATGATTCCGCGCCCAAGCATGTCGCGGGCGAAGCGCTCTATATCGACGACATCGCCGCGCCCGAAGGGCTGCTGCACGCCTATCTCGGCACAAGCAGCATCGCCCATGGCCGGCTGCTCTCGCTCGATCTTGATGCGGTCCGCGCCGCGCCGGGCGTCGTCACCGTGCTGACAGCGGCGGATATTCCGGGCGCCAACGACATCTCCTCGACGCATCTGCATGACGAGCCGGTCTTCGCGACCGATGTCATCCTGTTCCACGGCCAGCCGATTTTTGCGGTGGTCGCCGGAACCCGCGAGCAGGCGCGCCATGCCGCGACGCTGGCGAAAGCCGGCTACGCCGAGGAGGCGCCGCTGATCGATGTCGCCACCGCCCGCCAGGCCGGTGGGAAGCTGGTCACCGCCCCGCTCAAGCTCGAACGCGGCGATGTCGCCGCAGCGCTGGCGTCAAGCCCGCGCAGGCTCAAAGGCACGATGGCGATCGGCGGGCAGGAGCATTTCTACCTCGAAAGCCAGATCGCGCTCGCCATCCCCGGCGAGGACGAGGATATGGCCGTGCTGGTCTCGACCCAGCATCCCAGCGAAGTCCAGCACATGGTCGCCGCCGTGCTCGGCGTCGGCTCGCATGCGGTCACCGTCGAGGTCCGGCGCATGGGCGGCGGCTTCGGCGGCAAAGAGACGCAGGCCAATCTCTTTGCCTGCGTCGCGGCGCTCTGCGCCCGCAAGCTCAGGCGACCGGTCAAGCTGCGTCCCGACCGCGACGACGACATGGCGATCACCGGCAAGCGCCACGACTTCGTCTGCGATTACGAGATCGGCTTCGACGATGACGGCCATATCCATGCGCTCGACGCGGTTTATGCGGCGCGCTGCGGCTGGAACGCCGATCTGTCGGGGCCGGTGACCGACCGCGCCCTGTTCCACATGGACAATTGCTATTTCTACCCGGCGGTGCGCGCCCGCTCGGAACCGCTCTTTACCAACACCTGCTCGAACACCGCTTTCCGCGGCTTCGGCGGCCCGCAAGGCATGGTGGGCGCCGAGCGCTTCATCGAGGAAGTCGCCTACGCGACCGGGCTCGATCCGCTGGAGGTGCGCCGGCGTAATCTCTATGGCGGCGCCGGCCGCGACGTGACGCCCTATCACCAGACGGTCGAGGACAATATCGCGGGCGAAGTCATCGCGGAGCTGGAGCGACGCTGCGACTATCAGGCGCGCAAGGCGGCGATCCGAGAGGCCAACAGGAGGAGCCCCATCATCAAGCGCGGCATCGCGCTGACGCCGGTGAAGTTCGGCATCTCCTTCACCGCGACCTGGTTCAACCAGGCCGGCGCGCTGGTGCATGTCTATACCGACGGCACGGTCGCGCTGAACCATGGTGGCACCGAGATGGGGCAAGGGCTCTACGTCAAGGTGGCGCAGGTGGTCGCGCAGGCCTTCGGCATCGGGCTCGATCAGGTGAAGATCACCGCGACAACCACCGGCAAGGTGCCGAATACCTCCGCCACCGCCGCATCCTCCGGCTCCGATCTCAATGGGATGGCCGCCCTCGATGCCTGCGAGACGATCAAGAAGCGATTGGCGGAGTTTGCCGCGAAACACTGGCAGGTCGAGGCGGAGGACATCGCCTTCCTGCCGGGCCGCGTGAAGATCGGCGCCCGCGAGATCGCCTTCAGGGACCTGGTCGCGGCCGCCTATATGGCCCGCGTCCAGCTCTCGGCGACAGGCTTCTACGCAACGCCCAAAATCCACTGGGACCGCAAGGCCGGGCGCGGCCACCCGTTCTACTATTTCGCTTATGGCGCCGCCGCGGCCGAGGTCGCGATCGATACGCTGACCGGGGAGTACAAGGTCGAGCGCGTCGATATCCTGCATGATTGCGGGCAGTCGTTGAACCCCGCGATCGACAAGGGCCAGATCGAGGGCGGCTTCGTGCAGGGCATGGGCTGGCTGACAACCGAGGAACTGGTCTGGGACAGGAAGGGCCGGCTCTGGACCCATGCCCCCTCGACCTACAAGATCCCCGTCGCCTCCGACCGCCCGCGCATCTTCAACGTGCATCTGCTGGACAACGCGCCGAACCGCGAGCCGACGATCCATCGCTCCAAGGCGGTGGGCGAGCCGCCGCTAATGCTCGCGATCTCGGTGCTGCATGCGCTGTCGGATGCGGTGGCGAGCGTAGGCGACCATCGCATCTGCCCGCGTTTGGACGCGCCCGCGACGCCGGAGCGCGTGTTGGATGCGATCGAGCGCGTCAGGGCGGAGGCCGCGCGATGACCCTCGCCGCGTTCCTCGCAGTCCATCAGCGCGACGGCATCGTCCTCGTCCGCATTGAAGCCGCAGAAGGCTCGACCCCGCGCGAAGCCGGCGCCTGCATGGCGGTCAGCCCAAACGCCATCGCGGGAACCATCGGCGGTGGGCAGCTCGAATTCCATTGCATCGACCTCGCCCGGCACATGCTCAACGAAGGCGCTGAAGACCAATTGCTCGACATCCCGCTCGGACCGCAGATGGGACAGTGCTGCGGCGGGCGGGTGCGCGTCTCGCTGCGCCATGCCGGCGCGCGCGAGATCGCCGTGTTCAGTGCCCGCGAGAAGGCGGAAGCCGCGACGAGACCACCGGTCCTGATCTTCGGCGCCGGCCATACGGGCCGGGCGCTGGCGAAGGCATTGGCTCCCCTGCCGTTCACCGTGTCGCTGATCGACGACCGCGACGACGTCATGAGCGGGCTGCCGGCGGCAGTCACCTGCATCCGCATGGCCGATCCCGTCGATGCGGTCGCGAACGCGCCGGCGAAAGCCGCCTTCGTCGTGCTCTCGCACAGCCATGCGCTCGACTATCGTTTGGCGGAGGCTACATTGGCGCGGGGCGATGCGGCTTATGTCGGCATGATCGGCTCGGCGACCAAGCGTGCCCGCTTCGAAGCGAGCTTCCTGCGCAGCGGCGGGCGACGCGAGGCGCTTGCGCGCCTGACCTGCCCGATCGGCGGTTCGGATGTGGACGACAAGCGCCCCGAGGTGATCGCGGCCTTGACGGCGGCCGAGCTGGTGCGTTGCTTGCTTGGCTGCCGGGAACCGGCGCGACGGAGAAAAGCGAGACATGAATCAGCCGCGTGAGCAGGAGGTGCCGCCGCGGCTGGCGCTCGCCCATATCTCCAAGAGCTTTCCGGGCGTGAAGGCCAATGACGACATCAGCCTGAGCGTCGCCCCCGGCGAGATCCACGCCCTCCTCGGCGAAAACGGCGCCGGCAAGTCGACGCTGGTGAAGATCATCTACGGCGTCCAGCAAGCCGACGAGGGCACCATCTCCTGGAACGGCTCGCCGGTTGCGGTCCCCTCGCCCAAGGCGGCGCGCAAGCTCGGCATCGGCATGGTCTTCCAGCATTTCTCGCTGTTCGACGCGATGACGGTGATCGAGAACATCGCGCTCGGGCTCGATGAGGCTGTCGATCGCGAGGAGCTGAAGCAGCGCGTCGCCGCCATCCTGCAATCCTATTCGCTGCCGCTCGATCCGGAGCGCGAAGTGCATACGCTCTCGGTCGGCGAGCGCCAGCGCATCGAGATCGTCCGCTGCCTGCTCCAGAAGCCGAAGCTCCTGATCATGGACGAGCCGACTTCGGTGCTGACGCCGCAGGAGGTCGAGCGCCTGTTCGCGACACTCAGACAGATTGCCGCCGAAGGTTGCTCGATCCTCTACATCTCGCACAAGTTGCACGAGATCAAAGCGCTCTGCGACAACGCCACCATCCTGCGCGGCGGGCGCGTCGTCGCGACCTGCGATCCCAGGGTCGAGACGACCAAGCGCATGGCCGAGCTGATGATCGGCGCGGAATTGCGCAAGATCGAGCACGGCAAGGCGGCCGGTGGAGGAGCCGTCCGGCTGGAGGTCAAAAGTCTGTCGCTGCCCGGCGAGCCACCCTTCGGCACCGATTTGGAGAGCGTTTCGTTCGAGGCGCGGGCGGGCGAGATCCTCGGCATCGCCGGTGTCGCGGGCAACGGACAAGCCGAGCTCCTGACCGCTCTCTCGGGCGAGCAGCTCGCAAACGAAGCCGAGGCGATTCGGCTCGACGGCAAGGCGGTCGGGCTCGAAGGCGCCGGCGCGCGCCGGGCGTTCGGCCTCGCCTGCGTGCCGGAAGAACGCAACGGCCATGCCGCCGTACCGGATTTCTCGCTGGCCGAGAACGGCATCCTGACCGCGCGCCACCGCCTGCCGCTGGCGCCGCACGGCATCATCAGCCGCAGCAGCGTCACGCGCTTCGCCGACAGTGTCATCAAGCTCTTCGACGTCCGGACCACCGGCAATGCCGCGCTCGCCCGCTCGCTTTCCGGCGGCAACCTGCAGAAATTCATCATGGGTCGCGAGATCGGGCAGCAGCCGGCCGTTCTCGTCGTCTCGCAACCGACCTGGGGCGTCGATGCGGGTGCTGCCGCCGCGATCCGGCAGGAGCTCGTCGACCTCGCCGCCAAGGGCTCGGCCGTGGTGGTGATCTCGCAGGATCTCGACGAATTGCTTGAGCTCGCCGATCGGCTCTGCGTCATCAACGAGGGCCGGCTGTCCGCTCCACGCCCGGTCGCGAGCCTCGGCATCGACGAGATCGGCCTGATGATGGGCGGGGTGCACGGCGCGGAGGCGGCCCATGCTTGAATGGCGTCGCCGCCGCGAGCCGAGCATGGCGATGCTGTGGCTGAGCCCGCTGATCGCGATCGGGCTGACGATGCTCGCCGGCATGCTCGTCTTCACGGCGATGGGCTATGACGGCTTCCATGCCGTCGGCAGCATCTTCGTCACGCCCTTCGTCGAGTCGCAGCGCTGGGCCGATATCGGGGTGAAGGCGGCGCCGCTGGTGATGATCGCGCTCGGGCTCGCCATCGGCTTCCGCGCCAATGTCTGGAACATCGGCGCCGAGGGGCAATACGTCATGGGCGCCGTCGCGGGCACCGGTGTCGCGCTTCTGACCTACGACATGACAGGATGGTGGATCCTGCCCGCCATGGCGCTGGCCGGCATCCTCGGCGGCATGGCCTGGGCGGCGATCCCCGCCCTGCTCCGGGTGAAGCTGCAGGTCAGCGAAATCCTGACCAGCCTGATGCTGACCTATGTCGCGGTGCAACTGCTCTATTATCTCGTGCGCGGTCCGTGGAAGGACCCCGGCGGCTTCAACTTCCCGCAGACGCGGATGTTCACCGCCGACCAGACGCTGCCCGCCGTGATGGAGGGCTCGCTCGTCCATATCGGCATCCCCGCCGCGCTCGTCATCGCCGTCGTCGCCTGGCTGCTGATGGAGAAGACCACGGCGGGCTATGCCGTGAAAGTGGTGGGTCTGGCGCCCGCCGCCGCGCGCCATGGCGGCTTCAGCGCGGCGCGCACGACTTGGGCGACTATGCTGCTCGGCGGCGGGCTCGCGGGACTCGCCGGGCTGTTCGAGGCCGCCGGCCCCTTCGGCCAGCTCACGCCGCAATTCCCGGTCGGCTACGGCTTCACCGCGATTATCGTCGCCTTCCTGGGGCGGCTCAACCCGCTCGGCATCGTCTTCGGCGGGATCGTGCTGGCGGGGACCTATGTCGGCGGCGAGATCGCGCAGTCGACGGTCCGGCTACCGCAAGCGGCCACCGGCCTGTTCCAGGCCATGCTGCTGTTCATTCTACTGGCGACCGATGTGCTGGTGAAATGGCGCCTCGTCCGGAAGCGGAGGGCGGCATGACCAGCGCAATCACGGTCTCCGTCCTGATGACGCTGATCGCCGCCTCGACACCGCTGCTCCTCGCGGCGCTCGGCGAACTCGTCGCGGAAAAGGCCGGCGTGCTCAATCTCGGCGTCGAGGGCATGATGCTGTGCGGGGCGGTCGCGGGCTTCGCCGTCGCCTTTTCCAGCGGCAGCATCGTGCTGGGGCTGGCCGCTGCCGCACTCGCCGGCATGGCGGCCGCGATGATCTTCGGGGTTCTGGCGCTCTCGCTCGGCGCCAACCAGGTCGCGACCGGATTGGCGCTGACCATCTTCGGCACCGGTGCCTCGTCGCTGATCGGCGCGGGTTTCGTGGGCCGCACCGTAGAGCGGCTCGGGCCGATCTTCCCGGCCGCGCTGTCAGAGCATCCCGTCCTGCGCCTCGTCTTCGGACAGGACATCCTGGTCTATCTTTCGCTCGCGCTGGTGGCGTGCGTGGCCTATTTCCTGCGCCGGACGCGGGCCGGTCTGATCCTGCGCGCCGTCGGCGAGAACGACGCCTCGGCGCATGCGATCGGCTATCCGGTGATCGCGATCCGCTATGCCGCCGTGGCCTTCGGCGGAGCGCTGGCGGGACTTGGCGGCGCCTATTTTTCGCTGGCGCTGACGCCGATGTGGGCCGACCGGCTCACCGCCGGGCGCGGCTGGATCGCGCTCGCGCTCGTCGTCTTCTCCGCCTGGAAGCCCGGACGCCTGCTGCTTGGCGCCTATCTCTTCGGCGCGGTGATGACGCTGGAGCTGCAGGCCAAGGCGGCCGGCGTGAACTGGCTTGCGCCCGAGGTGCTGGCGATGGCCCCCTACCTTGCGACCATTGCGGTTCTGACCATGATGTCGCTAGGACGGAGGACCGGCCGGCTCGACGCGCCTGCCTGCCTCGGCAAACCCTTCTCGGCGCCCTGACGCCGCAACCCATAACGGGGAGTTTTCGGACATGACCAGCATCATCACCCGCCGCAGGCTGACCTTCGGCGCCGCCGCCGCCTCGACGCTGCCGATCCTCGGTCGCGGCGCTTCGGCGCAGTCGCCGCTGGGCGTCGGCTTCATCTATGTCGGGCCGATCGGCGACCATGGCTATAGCTGGACGCACGACCAGGGCCGGCTCGCGCTGGAGAAGGAATACGGTGCCAAGGTCAAGACCAGCTTCATCGAGAACGTCGCCGAGGGTCCGGACACGGCGCGCGCGCTGCGTCAGCTCGCCCAGGCCGGCAACCAGCTGATCTTCGCGACCTCCTTCGGCTTCATGAACCCGACGATCCAGGTCGCCAAGCAGTTCCCGAAGATCAAGTTCGAGCACGCCACCGGCTACATGCGCGCCGAGAACGTCGCCACCTACGATGCGCGCTTTTACGAGGGCCGCGCCGTGATCGGCACCATCGCCGGCCACATGTCGAAGACAGGGCAGGCCGGCTATGTCGCCTCCTTCCCGATCCCGGAGGTGGTGATGGGCATCAACGCCTTCCACCTCGCCGCCCGCAAGGTGAACCCGAACTTCAAGACCAAGGTCATCTGGTGCTCGACCTGGTACGATCCCGCCAAGGAGGCCGATGCCGCCAAGGCGCTGATCGACCAGGGCGCCGACATGATCACCCAGCATACCGATTCCGCCGCTCCCCTGCAGGCGGCCGAGCAGCGCGGCGTCTTCGCCTTCGGCCAGGCCTCCGACATGAAGGCCTTCGCACCGAAGGCCCATCTCACCGCGATCGTCGACGACTGGTCGGGGTACTACATCAAGCGCGTCAAGGACGTGATGGACGGCACCTGGAAGAGCGGCGCGGTCTGGGGCGGCATCAAGGACGGCTTCGTCAAGCTCGCCCCCTATAACGACGCGGTGACGCCGGAGGCCCGCAAGGCAGCGGACGCCGTCAAGGAGGGCATCGCCTCGGGCAAGCTCCACCCCTTCACCGGCGAGCTCAAGGACCAGAAGGGTGAGGTGCGCGTCAAGGCGGGCGAGCACGCCAGCGACGAGATGCTCTCGAAGATGGACTGGTACGTCGACGGCATCCAAGCCTGAGAACCTCCCGGGCGGCGGCTGGCTCCCGGCTCCGCCGCCCGGGCGAATCGCGGCGAAGTTTCATGGGCCGGAACCCGCTTCCCGGCTCCCGCAACTGCGAAAAACCCGAAAATTCCTGCTTTTCTCGACGGAACGAAGCCGTTTCCTGTGCGTATCTAGCGCCACGGGCATCGTCTTTCCGCAATATCCATGGCAACTGCCAGAGTTGCGCGCCGCGAATAGCTGTTTTCCGCGGTCGCTCGTGACGGCAACGGACATGAACGACCGTCCGGTACGCGACGCCTACCACACCTTCTCAAGGAGGATTTCATGACCAAGAACGAACTGATCGCCGCGATCGCGGACGAGACCGGGAAGACGAAGGCCGATGTTTCGGCCATCCTGGCGTCACTCGGTGCGACCGTCGCCAAGACTCTGAAGGCTGGCGACGACGTCACGCTCGGCGGTATCGGCAAGCTCTCCGCCGCCAAGCGCGAGGCCCGCGAGGCCCGCAACCCCTCGACCGGCGCCACCATCAAGGTGCCCGCCAAGACCGTCGTGAAGTTCAAGGTCACCAAGGACCTCGCCGACGCGGTGGCGTAAGGCCGACCCTCGGGACCGAGCGGCGTTCGCGCAGCTTCGCGGACGCCGCTTGACCTCCCGCCCCATGCCCGCACAGTAGCGGCATGTTTCTTCGCCTCTTCACCGATCTGCGCGCCGCCAAGGTCCCGGTGACCCTGCGCGAATACCTGACGCTGCTCGAAGGTGTGGAGGCCGATCTCGCCGAATACCGGGTCGACGAGTTCTACTATCTCGCCCGCGCCACGCTGGTGAAGGACGAGCGCCATCTCGACAGGTTCGACCAGGTCTTCGCCCAGGTGTTCAAGGGTCTGGAGACGCTGCAGCAGGCGATCGAGGAAGCCGGCATTCCCGAGGAATGGCTGCGCAAGCTCGCCGAGAAATTCCTCACCGACGAAGAGAAGGCCCAGATCGAGGCGCTCGGCTGGGACAAGCTCTGGGAGACGCTGAAGCAGCGGCTCGACGAGCAGAAGGGCCGCCATCAGGGCGGCAGCAAATGGATCGGCACCGCCGGCACCTCGCCCTACGGCGCCTATGGCTACAATCCCGAAGGCGTGCGCATCGGCCAGGACAAGAATCGCAACTTCCGTGCGGTGAAGGTCTGGGACAAGCGCGAGTTCAAGGATTTCGACGACACGCGCGAGCTCGGCGTGCGCAATCTGCGGATCGCGCTTCGGCGCCTGCGCCGCTTCGCCCGCACCGGCGCCGCCGATGAGCTCGACCTCGACAACACCATCTCGGAAACCGCCAAGCACGGCTATCTCGACGTCAAGCTTCGTCCCGAACGGCACAACGCGGTCAAGGTGCTGCTCTTCCTCGATGTCGGCGGCTCGATGGACTGGCATGTCGAGCTCGCCGAGGAGCTGTTCTCGGCGGCGCGGGCCGAGGTCAAGCATTTCGAGCATTTCTACTTCCACAACTGCCCCTATGAGCGCGTCTGGAAGGAGAATCGCCGTCGCCACGAACAGCAGATCCCGACCTGGGAGGTGCTGCGGACCTACCCCGCCGATTACCGCCTCGTCTTCGTCGGCGACGCCTCGATGAGCCCTTACGAGATCGCGATGCCCGGTGGTTCGGTCGAGCACTGGAACGACGAGGCGGGCGAAGTCTGGCTGGAGCGGCTGGTCGGCAAGTTCACGAAATCGATCTGGCTCAACCCCGTCCAGCAGCATCTGTGGAATTATACGCAGTCGATCCGGCAGATCGGCGCACTGATGGGCGGGCGGATGTTCCCGCTGACGCTCGATGGCCTCGACGGCGCGATGAAAATCCTCGCCCGCTGACGAGGCAAGACCATCGGCCCGCTTCCCTTCGATGACCGGATTGCTCTAACTGCCGGCCATGATCGACGACCCTGACGACGTCCCTCCCCCGAGCTGGCGCCAGCGCCCGAAGCCCGTCGGCTTCGAGATCACCTACAAGCTCGACGGCGAGGCGCTCGAGATCGACCGCACCCGGGCTGTCGACCGCGTCCGGCTGAGTGCTGTCGAGCAGGTCCGCTTCCTGTTCGCGCCGGGCAACATCTCGGCGAAGGGCTACCGGACGCAGTTGCGCCTCAGTGACGGCAGGACCATCACCTTCGGCAATCTCTCCTGGCGCTCTCTGACCGATCTCGAGCGCGACGACGCCCGCTACCACCGCTTCGTCTCGGCGCTGGCCCAAGCGATCATGCGCGCGAATCCACGAGCCCGCTTCATCGGCGGGCGCCCGCGTCCCCTCTGGCTCGCGATGACGCTGGTGGGACTCCTCTCGCTGGCGATGATCGCGTTCTTCGCGCTGCGCGCCTTCGAGCAGGGACAGACCAATGCCGGGCTTCTTGCCTTGCTCCTGCTCGCCGCCTCCTACTGGCAGGTCTGGCCGCTGATCCGGCTCAACCGGCCACGCCAACTCATGCCCGGCGAGGTACCGGACGACCTCGTGCCGGGGCGGGTACCGGCCTCCTGAGCCGCACCCGCCTCAGGCGTGGCGCAGCACCATCACGGAACATTTCGCACGACGCACAATCGCCGATGCGTTGGAGCCGATGACGTAGGCCAGCATGCCGGGCTCGTGCGAGCCGATGACGATGAGGTCAGCTCCGCTGGCATCGGCCTCGGCCAGCACCTCGCCATGCACGGACCCGATCAGCACCTTCGCGGAAACCTGCTCCGGCGGAAGATCGATCTTGGCCGCGATCTCGGCTAGCTTGGCCTCGGCGTCGTCCTGCTGCTCGGCATCGAAATCGGCCGGCACGAACTCCATGTAGGTGACGGGGACCAGCGAGCGGACATAGACCAGCCGCACCGTGCCGCCAGAAGCCTTGGCGAAGGCCACCGCATTGTCGATCGCCGGCTGGGCGAGCTCCGCCTCGGCCAGATCGACGGGAACCATGATCGACTTGAACATCGCGACCTCCTCAAGGCTGGCGGCATCACCATCCTGAAGTCTGCCCGACAAGACGCATTGATCCAACGCAAATCACGTATGCCCCGGCGCCGACAGGGGGCACCGAGGCATGGTCGCGTCCTTGTATCAGCCCTGCCGCGCCGGCGTGCGGACCACCAGGCCGTCGAGATCGGGCCGGACCCTGATCTGGCAGGACAGGCGCGAGTTCGGCCGGACGTCGAAGGCGAAATCCAGCATGTCCTCCTCCATCGGCTCGGCCTGGCCGACCTTCTCCATCCAGGCTTCGTCGACATAGACATGGCAGGTTGCGCAGGCGCAGGCGCCGCCGCATTCGGCCTCGATGCCGGGAATCGCGTTGCGGATCGCCGCCTCCATCACGGTCGAGCCGGTTTCCGCCTCGACGGTGCGGCTCTCTCCATGGGCATCGATATAGGTGATATTCGGCATGACGCACTCCGGCGGCGCGCCCGGACGCAGCCAGCGCGCGAGCGGGGATGACCGGCCTCGCTTAGAGCATTTCCAGGCAAGGCGAAATGTTTGCGGCGCTGCGACGCATTGCTCAGGCTGCGCAGTCCGAACGGCAGATTGCGGCACGGGCCTCGGCGGCGGCAAGCGTCAGCGCGTCCATCGCCGCTTCGGTCCGGCGCTGATCCGCCTCTGCGAGGCGCAGCTCGACCGCATCGGCGGCCTCGGCCACCTGCCACGCGCCGATGGCGCGGGCGGCGCCCTTCAGGCTGTGGGCAGCGTCGAGCCGCGCCTGCAGATCGGCGCTGCCATGGATGGTGCGCAGGTGCTTGGCGCATTGCTGGGCGAAAAGCGTGAGCAACTCACGCTCCAGCGCATGGTCTCCGCCGCTCTGGCGGGAGAGATGCGCGGTGTCGATGGCCGTCTGGGACATTGCAGGAACTCGGGAACCGCTTGAACGCATGAATCTGGAGCCGGCCGGCGGGCGGTCCAACCCATTCCAAGAAGCGCCTTGATGGTGAACGAGGCGTTAACGACGTTTGTGAATCAGGCACTCAAATGGGTTTCCAAGGGTCCGGGGCTTCAGTACCCTTCCAATTGGTAAATGATGGGCGCAGTGTCGCCGTCCACCCGGCCAGAGGCGGCCGGGCAGCGGCGCATGGGTTCGTACCCATCTTCAGTAGCGTGGCGAGGCGGCAACCATGAATCGACCCAAGAAGCTCCAGGACCCCACTGAAGCTGCGATGTCGGCGATCGAGGAGGCTCTTCGCCTCGAGCAGCCGCAGGGCGAGACGGAGACGCCGGTCTCGGCCGAGCCGCGCCTGCCCGCCACCAGCGAGAACGACCTGAAGCTCGAGCTGCCGCGCGTCGAGCCCGCAGCCGCGCCGGCCGCCCCGCCCCAGGAAGCGCAACAGGCGGCGCAGCCTCAGCGTCCCGCGATCGCGCCAGATACCAGCCGCGTCGCCAATGACGACCGTCGCGATTCCAGCTCGCTCGTTCAGGCCTTCGCGGTGCGCCCGTCGCGCAAGCCCTACTGGTTCGCAGCGCTGGCATCGCTTGCCTGGCTGGGCGGTGCCGCCTTCGTGCTGTTCCATCGCTTCGGCTCCTTCAGCAACGGCCTGCCGGAGCCCGTCGCCTCCTTCGGCATCGGCGAGTGGACGCTGCTCGCGCTCTCGATCGGCGCGCCGGTCGTGTTTTTCTTCGTGCTCGCGGCGCTCTACCGCCGCACGCAGGAAATGCGCCTCATCTCGCGGGCGATGACCGAGGTCGCGCTGCGCCTGGCCGAGCCGGAGGTGGCAGGCGCCGATTCCGTGCTCTCCCTCAGCCAGACCATCCGCCGCGAGGTCGCCGCCATGGGCGACGGCATCGAGCGCGCCGTGGCGCGCGCCGGCGAACTCGAAACCATCGTCCGCGGCGAGATCTCGACGCTGGAGCGCGCCTATGCGGACAATGAAATCCGTCTGCGCTCGCTGATCGACGAACTGGTCACCCAGCGCGAGGCGGTGGTTGGCAATGCCGAGCGCGTCAAGCTCGCCATCAGCGGAGCCCATGAAGGCATCGCCAAGGATCTCGACGGCGCCAGCCGCAGCATCGCCGAGGCGATCGCGCAGGCCGGCGACCGCGTCACCGGCTCGCTCGGCGCCAAGGGTGACCAGATCACCCAGGCGCTCGGCCGGGCCGGCGAACGCATGATCGAGGAGATCAGCGGCCGCAGCCATGATCTCGTCGAGCGGCTCCAGGTCACCTCGGGCGAGGTGTCCGAGCGGCTGGCCGGCGCCAGCGACAACCTCTCGACGATGCTCGACGGCCGCGCAAAGGAGATCGCCGGCTCGCTGGAGAAGACCGGCATCGCGCTGACCGAAGGCCTCACCAGCGAAGCCCAGAACGTCACCCGCGCCATCAGCGAGACCGGCATGCAGGTCGCCGAGACGCTGACCACCCGGGTCGAGACCGTCAACAATACGCTGAAGGCGACCGGCGAGACGCTGGCCAAGGACATCTCCGCCCGCGGCGTCGAGGCGGCGGAACGCTTCGAGGTCTCGAGCCGCAGCATGGTCTCGCTGATCGAGAGCCAGAGCGAAGCCCTGCAGCAGCGCCTGGCGGAATCGGGCGAGGCGCTGCGCAACGCGCTCTCCAGCGAGGGCGAGAGCGTCACCGTGCGCCTCACCGAGGTCGGGCGCGGCGTCAACAACCTGCTCACCCGTCAGAACGAGGCTATCGCCGCGCGCCTCACCGAGGTCGGCGAGAATGTCCACGGGCTGATCGGCACGCATGGCGACACGCTGGTCAACCGCCTCAACGAAACGGTCAAGACCGTCGACGACCTGCTGCGCGAGCGCGGCGAATCGATCGTCCTGCGCGTCGGCGATGCCGGCCAGTCGCTCGGCTCGGCGGTCGACAAGCACGGCGAGACGCTGACCCATCGCATCACCGAGGTCGCCGACCGGGTCAACGGCCTCTTCGACGAACATGGCGGCAGGCTCGTCACGCGCCTCAACGAAACCGGCGAAACCGTTCACGCCCTGCTCGACGAACAGGCCAACGCGCTCGTCGGGCGCGTGTCCGGCGCCGGGCGCGATCTCGCCCAGCTCGTCGGCGAGCAGAGCGACAGCGTCGTCGCCCGCGTTTCGGGCGCCGGCGCCGAAGTCGCCAAGCTCCTCGAGGACCGCAGCGAGGCGCTGGTTTCCAGCGTGTCGGGCGCCGTCAATGCGGTCGAGACACGCCTGCGCGACGAGAGCGAAGTCCTTGTCAGCCGCTTGACCCAGGCGGGCCACGAGGTCAGCCGTGTCGTCGGTCAGGAGAGCGAGCGCATGATCTCGGGCCTGTCCGAGACTGGCGAGCGCGTCAGTGCCCTGCTCGATGAGCAGGCCGGCGCCATGACCGTGAAGGTTTCCCAGGCCGGGCTCGAGCTCAAGGACCTGCTCGGCAACGAGAGCCAGGCGGTGGCCAGCCGGATCGCCGATGTCGGCCGCTCGGTGCACGCCATCCTGTCGGAGCGCTCGGGCGCTCTTGTCAGCCGTCTTGCCGAAACCGGCGAAAGCATCGACCAGAAGCTCGACGAGCGCGGCCTTGCCCTGGCGGCTCGCGTGACCGACGCGGTGGAAGGCGCCCGCGCCGCGCTGGAGCAGCAGCAAACCGGCTTCCTCGCCAGCGTCGGCGAAGCCGGCGACAAGGTCGGCCAACTGCTCGGCGAACATCGCGAGACCATGGTCCGCGATCTCGTCAGCACCGGCCGGGAAGTCCACACTTTGCTCGGCGAGCAAAGCGAGGAGCTGGCGCGCCGCATGACGGAGGCGACCCGCACTCTCACCGAGACGATCAATGTCGACGGCCGCCATGTCGCCGACCGGGTCACGGAGGCGACGCAGGGGCTGCGCGAGACCTTCACCGTCCATGCCGAGGATGCGCGCACCATGCTCGCCGGCACCGGCCGCGAGATCGTGATGGCGCTGACCCAGCAAGGCGGCCGCGTCAACGAGGCGCTCACCGCCAACGCGCAGTCGATGCTGCGCTCGGTCGAGGACCGTGCCCAGGCGCTGACCGAGGCACTGGCCATTCGCCACGACGCGCTGACCAAGCTCTTCGACGAGCGCGGCAACGCCCTCGTCCTGGCACTCGACGACCAGAGCGGACGCGTCGGCGCGACGCTGGCCGCCAATGCGGACACGATGCTGCGCTCGGTCGAGGAGCGCGCCCAGGCACTGTCCGACGCGCTCGCCAGCCGCCACGATGCTCTCAGCCGTCTCTTCGACGAGCGCGGCAACGAGATCGAGACGGCCATCGGGTCACGTCTCGGCGCATTGTCGCAGCTGTTCGACAGCCAGGGCCGGCAGGTCGAGGAGAGCCTCGCGACGCGCCTGGCCGCTTTCGAGGATATCATCGTCCATCAGGGCGGCACGCTGACCGCGAAGATTTCCGGCGACGCGCGCGAGCTGACGGAAGCGCTCAACAGCGGCATCGCCCAAGTCGAGAAGCTGATCTCGCAGGACGGCGTCTCGCTGGCCGACAAGGTCGGGACCCGCGCGCTGGAAGCGGCCGAGCTGCTCGCCAACCGCACCCGCGAGGCCGCGGATGCGATGGAAGGACAGATCAAGCTGTTCGAGGAGCGTTCCGGCGCCAAGAGCGCCGAGATCGCCGGTGCTCTCGACAGCCTGATCGCCCGCATCGACGGCAGCCTCGGCTCCCGCGCCACCGCCCTCAACGAGGCGCTGGTGGAACGCACGGTCGATATCGCCCGCGTACTGGCGGAAGGCGGGCGCGAGGTCACGCGCGCCCTTGCGCTCAAGGCCGACGAGATCGGGGAGGTCGTCACGTCGAAGAGCGAATCGCTCACGCGCACGCTCAGCGACAAGGCCGATACGATCAACGCGACGCTGGGCGGCCGCGCCCTGCAGATCGCCGACACGCTCGACCAGAGTGTGGCGCGCTTCGAGGAGCGCGTGGTCGGCAGGCTCGACACCGTCTCGCAGACGCTGGATACGCGCGGGGAAGAGATCGCAAGCACGCTGCAGGGGCGTTCCGAAGCCATCGCCGCGGCGCTCGCCGAGCGTGCGCAGGAACTGCGCAGCCTCTTCGAGCACAATGGCACCGGCATGGTCTCGGCCCTCGCCCAGCAGAGCGAGGCGATCGCGGCTGCGCTCAACGAGCGCGCCGAGCAGCTCCGGACCCTGTTCGACGACCGCGGGCTCGGCATCGTGGCCGCGCTTGGACGCCGGGGCGATGCGATCTCGACCGCGCTTGACGCGCGCACCGAGCAGCTGCGCAGCCTGTTCGAGGACAAGGGCGGCGACATCGTCGCGGCCCTCGGCCAGCAGGGCAGCGCCATCTCGCATGCGCTGGACGAGCAGACCGGTGCATTGCAGGCGATCTTCGACCGCAAGGGGGCCATCATCGTCGACGCGCTCGAGCGCCACAGCGAGACGGTCTCGGCCTCGCTGGACGAGCGCACGGAGGCGCTCCGGAGCCTGTTCGACGCCCGGGGCAGCGGCATGATCGACGCGCTCGGCGAACGGGGCGAAGCGCTTGCCGCAGCCTTTTCCGCGGCGGGCGAGACCGTGGTGCGCGCCCTCGAGGCGCGCGGCAATGCCGTCGTCGCCGGACTGCGCGATCGCGGAGCCGCGATCGCCGATGCCGTGGAGACATCCTCCAATGCGCTACGGGAGACGCTGGAAACCGGCTCGCGCCAGTCGATCGAGGCGCTTGTCGGCACCAACGAGCAACTGCGCGAGGAGCTGGGCGGCATGCTCGGCCGCCTCGGCGAGGCCAACAAGCTGATGCAGCAGATCGTCAACGGCGCGAACAAGAACCTCGCCGCCGTCGAGAACGGGCTGTCGACCCGGGTCGGCGAGTTGCAGACGGTGATCGGCACGGTGATGGAGGAGGCCAACCGCGCCTCGCAACAGGTCACGACGCAGATCGCTGATCTCAAGGGCTTCTCGGAAGGCACGCTGCGCGACGCCACCGCCCTCATCGCCCAGCTTGACGACAAGGGCACCTCGCTCAGCGAGGTCTCGCAAGCCAGCAGCGCGGCGCTCAGCGCCGTGGTCGGCCGGCTGGAACAGGTCGAGGCCCGTGTCGGCAAGGCTCTGGCCGAGCGGCGCGACTCGCTGGAGGAGCTGCACGGCCTGATCAGCAGCCGCACCGACGATGTCGAGGCGATCACCCGCTCCTTCTCCTCGTTGATCGACGAGTCGCTCGGCACCGCGGAGGCGCGCGCCCGGCAGATCGGCGCCGTGCTCTCCGACTCGGCCGAGGCGACCACCAGCGCCATCGCCCAGCAGTTCGAGACGATCCGCGCCACGACCGGCAAGGAGCGCGAGCGCACGGCGGAAGCCCTGCGGGCAGCCTATGCCGAGGTCACGAGCGAGATCGGCGGCGAGCTGTCGAAGGTCACCGAGCGCTTCCAGAAGGCGGCGCAGGAGATGCGCGGCGTCACCGGCGAAATCCAGCGCGAGCTGGAAGCGACGCGCGCCGAGCTGAAGCGCGGCGTGCTCGAGCTGCCCCAGGAGACGCAGGAATCGGCCTCGGCCATGCGCCGCGTGGTTGCCGAGCAGATCAAGGCCCTGAACGATCTCACCGATATCGTGACCCGGGCCGGTCGCCGTGGCGACGTCTCGCTGCCGATCGACCAGGGCACTCCGCGCCGGATGAGCGTCGCGGCCGCGCCGGCTCCGGCCTATGCGCCGCCGGCGCCCAAGCCTGCCGTGGCCGAAGGCCCTGCCCTGCGTCCTTCGCTCGACGCCGCGCCTCAAGCGCCCCGCAGCGAGCCGGGGGCCCGCAGCGGATCGGCCCAGCCCGAGGCCAAGCCCGCCCAGCGCCCCGCTCCGGCCCAGGAGGCTTCACGCCGGGTGCCCGAGCCGCAGCAGCCCGCGAAGTCCGGCTGGCTTTCGGACCTGCTGGTGCGCGCCTCGCGCGACGACAAGGCGCCGGAAGCAAGCAAGCCGACGACGCATTCGATCGAGAAGCTCGACTCGCTCTCGGTCGACATCGCGCGGATGATCGACCACGACGCCGCCGTCGAGCTGTGGGATCGCTACAAGCGCGGCGAGCGCAATGTCTTCACCCGCCGGCTCTACACCCTGCAGGGCCAGCAGACCTTCGACGAGATCCGCCGCAAGTACCGGCGCGACTCGGAGTTCAAGGACACGGTCGACCGCTATATCGACGAGTTCGAGCGGCTGCTCGGCGAGGCGTCGAAGGACGATCGCGACTCGATGGTGGCGAAGACCTACCTGACTTCGGAGACCGGCAAGGTCTACACCATGCTGGCCCATGCCAGCGGGCGCTTCGAGTAAGCCTGCGCATCTCGCATCGCGAAAAACGGCGAAGGCCGCCCCTCCGGGCGGCCTTCTCTTTTCCGGCCTGTGTCGCCGTCCCCTCGGGGCGGCTTCAGGCCGCGGTCTCGACGCGGATGTCGCCGCCGTTCAGAAAGCATCTCTTGTCGAAAAGCCGCAGGTCGACCGGGTTGGGAAGGCGGATATCGGTGATGTCCGGAAACGGCTTGGCGGCGGGATCGTAGGACCGGTCGACCTGCGAGAGCAGGACGATGATCAGTCCACGTTCGCGGGCCAGCGCCTTGAGGTCGCGCATCTGTCGCGACAATTCGGGCGTGTCGCGGCGCTGGTCGAGCAGTTGCAGATAGTCGAGCAGTTGCAGATAGTCGATCACAGCGAGCGTGCCGAACGGAGCCGACGCCAGCGCCGTTCCGACATAGCCGGCGCTGATCGCATCCGAGCAGTCGAGATCGAAGAAGACTTCGAGCTCAGTGCTCTCGAAGCCGAGCACGCGCAGGCGCTCGACCACGTCGGCCGGCGTATATTCCAACGAGAAGAACGCGCTGCGACGCCCTGCCCTGGCCGCCTCGGCGGCGAGGGCGAGGCCGACCAGCGTCTTGCCCTGGCCGGGGCGGCCCGCGACGAGCACCAGGTCGCCCGGTTCGAGCCGGCGATTGAGCGCCGTCGCCGCGCTGGCAACGGGCTGCCTGGCAGCGAGCAGGCTCCAGCTCCGATAGCCTTCGGCCGCGGCGATGCGGTCGAGCGCCGCATGAAGTGGAATCTGTTCGCGGCGATGCAGGAGCTTGGCCCTGCGCTTGAGATGATGGATCGGCACCGAGAGCTTCATGCGGAGACCTCCTATCGCAGGCAGACGGCGCAATCCCTCCTCATGCGTGTGCCCGAACAGTCGGTCGGAACGTCGCGAAAGCCCCGCATGCTGATGCTTCCCGCTGGAGGGGGGCGGCTCGGGCCAAACCGGCGTCGCAGCCTAGGTCGATTCGCCGCGCCGGAACATCGCGGACCTAGCCAGCGGACAGCCGATCAGCGCGCCCAGCGGACGATGTCGATCAGCACCTGCGACAGCGCGCGGTCGAGCGCCTGAGCCGCGCCAGGGCCATCCACCGCAGCCACCGGCACCCGGGCCGAAAACAGCTTGGCACGCTGGATCCTGCCGCTGGCATCGCCGACGATCTTGGCGGTGATCTCGACCACGGCCGTGCCGGAAGCGGCGTCGATGTTGAAACTGCGGATATCGGTGACGAGCTGGAGACTCGGCGTGATGCCCTGCCCCGGCGCCGAGACCGAACCGATGCGGCTGGCGTTCTCGAAGGTCTGGATGAGCCGCGTCTGCACCAGCGCCGGCACCTGGTCGGCCCATTGCGCGCCGCCCAGGAAGGAGAGCGCGCCACTCGAATCCTTGACGATGACCCTGTCGGAATCGAGCGTCTGCACGGCGGTCGGCCGGGCAACGACCATCGTGGCGTGCGAGCCGCCAACACGTCCGAAACCGCTGGGGGCCGTGAGGTCGAAAGTGGTCGGCGTCGGCCCGCCGCCGCATCCGGCCAGGGCCAATCCGGCGGAGAGGACCAGCGCGCGCAAGCTGCGACGGGCCATGACGGTCTGGAATGCCTCGGTCGTCATCGGCTAGCGGGATCCGTTGTATTGCGGGAGCGGCGGCTTGCCGCCGAAGATGAATTGCTGCGGGTTGCGTTCGAAATTCCGGAGCGTGCGATTGAGTTCCGTCAGCACGCGCTTCGCCTCCGACACCGTCGAATCGACATTGCGCAGCCCCGACCCGGTGAAGCGGTTAATGCCGAGGGTGATCTCGGCGGTGCGCTTGTCGAGGTTGTCGGCGAGGACGCGGATCGACTTGGCAGCATCCGAGACCTCGGTCAGGGCGCTGCGGCCATCGGGACCCGAGGCGGTGTTGAGGAAGGCCTGCGCGCCCTTCAGAACACCCTCGACCTGATCGGCGGCGTGATTGAGCTTGTCGGTGATCGAGGCGATATCCTTGACCGCCTTGCTGACCTCCTGGCTTGATCCGCCGAGCGCCCCGGTGAACTTGTCGACATTGTCGACGATATTGGCCACCTTCTGCCGGTCCACCGACTTGACCACCTCCGTCAACTCCTCGCTGAGGCTTTGCAGCTTCTGCGACAGCGGCTGGATCGTGTCGGCGATGTTGCCGAAGCCGGCCATCAGCTTGTCGAGCCCGTCGGAGTTCTTGCCGAGCGCCTCGGAGAATTTCTCTACGTTCCGCACCGTGTTGTTGATCGGCTCGCGGTTCTGCTTGATCAGCCCGTCGAGCGAGGTGAGCATGCCGTCGGCCTTCTGCGCTACGTTGCGGACAGTCTCGATGATGTCCTGCAGTTCGGAGCGCTCGGCGATGATGGTCGGCATGGGCTCGCCGGGCTTGGCCGTCAGCACCGGCGCGTCTGGTGCGCCGCCGATGAGTTGGAGGGCGACGACGCCGGCGAGGCCCTGCGCCTCGATGCGCGCGCGGGTGTCCTCGCGGATCGGCGTGGTCGAGGACACCTGGATGACGGCGTAAATCCGCCTGGGATCGTCCGGCTGCAGCTCGATATTGGTGACCTCGCCGACGCGCAACCCGTTGAAGAGTACGCTCGAGCCGCGGCCGAGCCCCGTCACCGACCCGGTGAAGATCACGCGGATGTTTTCCTTGCGGCCGGCGCCGCCACTGTTGAACCAGTAGACGAAGCCGAACGCCGCCGCGAGGACCGCCAAGGTGAAAAGACCGACGAGAGCGTAGTTGGCACGCGATTCCATGGTTAGCCGCTTTGCTCCCGCTTCCCGGCCGGCTGCCGGGCCATGGCGCGCTCTCCGCCGAAATAGGCTTTCAGCCACGGATGGTCGGATGCCAGCATCGTCGCCAGCGGGCCGACGGCGATGACTTTCCTGTCCGCCAACGCAGCGATTCGGTCGCAGGCATCATACAGGCTGTCGAGATCGTGGGTCACCATGAACACCGTGAGGCCCAGCGTCTCCTTCAGCGTCACGATGAGATCGTCGAACTCGGCAGCGCCGATCGGGTCGAGCCCCGAGGTCGGCTCGTCGAGGAAGACGATCTCGGGATCGAGCGCGAGGGCGCGCGCCAGCGCCGCGCGCTTGATCATGCCGCCCGAGAGCTCGGAAGGCGCCTTGTCGGCCGCATCCTGCGGCAGGCCGACGAGATCGAGCTTCACCATCGCCAGTTCGTCGAGCAGGTCCGGCGGCAGATCGAGATATTCCCGCATCGGCACCTGGATGTTCTGCTTCACGGTGAGCGCGGAGAACAAGGCGCCCTGCTGAAACATCACGCCGATGCGCCGTTCGAGCCGGCGTCGCTGCGGCGGCGAAAGCCGGTCGACGTCTTCCCCGAAGATCTCGATCATCCCGCGCTGCTTGCGCACGAGACCGAGGATCGTCCGGGTCAAAACCGATTTGCCCTGGCCGGAGCCTCCGACGAATCCGAGAATCTCGCCGCGCATGACGTCGAGATCGAGGCCGTCCATGATGACCTTCTCGCCGAAGGCGACCTTGAGATTGCGGACGCGGATGATGGCGCCGGACCCGCCCTGCCCCGCAGGCTCTCCGCCGCCGTCGCGTCGCTGCGCCGCCTCCAGGCCGATGTCGCGCTCGCCCATGCTCAAAACTCGATCGAGGCGAAGAAGATCGCGAACAGGCCGTCGACGACGATGACCATGAAGATCGCCTTCACCACCGAGGCGGTGACCTGGCGGCCGAGCGATTCGGCCGAACCCTTCACGGCGAGGCCCTCGATCGAGGCGATCAGCCCGATGACGAAGGCCATGAAGGGCGCCTTGATCAGGCCCACGGCGAAATGCTTCCAGGTGATGACCGACTGCAGCCGGGCCAGGAAGGTGTCGACGCCGATGCCGCCATAGAGCCAGGCAACGAGGCCGGCGCCGGTCAACCCGGCCATCGAGGAGATGAAGGTCAGGATCGGCAAGGAGATGATGAGCGCGAGAATGCGCGGCACGACCAGCACCTCGATCGGATCGAGGCCCATGACCCGGAGCGCGTCGATCTCCTCGCGCATCTTCATCGAGCCGATCTCGGCCGTGAACGCCGAGCCCGAGCGGCCGGCGATCATGATCGAGGTCAGCAGCACGGAAAGCTCGCGCAGCACGAGGATGCCGACCAGGTTCACGACGAAGGCCGTCGCGCCGAACTGCTGAAGCTGGAAGATGCCCTGCTGCGCGACGATGCAGCCGACCAGGAACGAGATCAGCATGATGATCGGCGCGCCGTTGAAGGCGATCAGCTCGACCTGGTTGACGAGCGATGGGCCGCGGAACTTGCGCGGACCGAGCACGACCGCAGCGGAGCCGACCACCACCTCGCCGAGGAACATGGCTCCGCCCACCATGTCGCGGCCGAAACGCACCACGGCCTCGCCGATATTCGCGAGCACGCTGACCACGCTGAAATGGTCGGGGGAACGGGGCTTGTCCTCGTCGTGGATCTGGACCTCGGCGAGCAGGATGCCATGCTCCGGCCTGCTGCTGACGATCTCGACCGAGGCGCCGTCGCGCTCCTGCCGGGCCTTCAGGCGGTTCAGCACATAGGCGCCGAGCGTATCGAGCCGGCTGACGTCCGAAAGATCGAGGCGCGCGCGGGCGCCATGCTGCAAGCGGCCCGAAATCTCGCCGACGAGCTTCTCCAGTCGCGGGGCCCGGTCCGCGCTCCAGGAGCCGGCCAGCGCAACGGCCAGCGTGCCGGCATCGTCCCGGAAGATCGCCTGAGGCTCGGCGGTGTCAACGCTCGGCATCTGCCCCTGATGTCCCTCACCCGGCCGACGAACACCTGCGGCCGTCTCCGCACCATCCGGCACCGAAATCCACCCCTGCACCCTGTATTGCCGCCACGGTGCCGCGTGGCAAGCCGGGGAGCTCCTCGCCCCGCCTCACGCGCAGGCACCGTTGCCGAAACGCCATAGCCGACGCCGGCGCGGCGGCCGTTTTCCCTGCGGAAGCAGGCAGGAATTCCTTAAGCATTCGTCGCGCAGGGTTTCCGAACCGTCATCTTCGGCCCCCTTGATTCGGCCATTCGATCGAAGGCAGACCGGTCATGAGCGACGCCCGCTCCCTGACACCGCTGAGCCAGAGCGATTACGACGCCATCGAAGCGGCCGTGATGGAAACCGCCCGTGGCCGCTGGTTCATGGCCGAATACGCCAAACGCAACCGGCAGGCCGACACGCTGCAGCTTCTGGGCGCCATCGGACGGATCGAGCGGGTCGTTGGGCTCGGCGTCCAGGAGACCAGCCGCGACGCCAGCCTGATCGAGGCGGCCGCCCTGATCAGCGACCTGCGCGTCGACCTCGAGCGGATCAGCGGCCGGGCGCAGGAGCGTTCGTCAGGACTTGCCGCCCAGATCGAACGTGCGGCCGGGTCCATCCTCGGGGCGACGGAAAGCATCCAGGAGGTCGCCTGGAATCTCAGGGAAGGCGGCGCCGAGACGGCATTGTGCGACCGCCTCGACCGGCACGCGGCCGAGGCTTCCCAGGCGGTCGGCCTCGTCGACAGCGTCGTCCAGCGCATCGACAAGATCGCGGATACCATCGCCATGCTCGATTCGAGCCTGCGCGCCTTCGGCGAGATCGCGCGCGACCCGAGCCCGCACTATCTGACCGCGACCGAACTGGCGGGGCTTGCTCCGCGGCCTGCCCCCTCGACCGGCAACGGCTTCCGGGCGGAGGAATTCGAGCAGCCCGCAACCCTGGCCAGCAGCGAACCGGAACAGGCGCAACCGCTCGACGATCCGGCGGACACCGAGCCGCGGATCGGAACGATCGAACTGCTCGACGACGACATCGTCTTCAGCGAACCGCCGGCGGCGGTGCTCTCGGGCTCGTCGGAGACCGGATTGCGCGACATCGACGCGCTGCCGGCCGAACGGAAGCTCGCCTTCTTCGCCTGAACCTCCCTTTGCTCTCCCGGCGGGATCAGTTCTCTCGCCGGATCGCGCTTTCGTGCCAGCGGCGCAGCAGGAGATGCGAGACGAGGCTGGTTGCCAGGAAGATCGCGACGCCTGAGAGCGAGATCATCGCCAGCGCTGCGAAGACACGTGGAATCTTGAGCTGGTAACCAGCTTCCAGGATGCGATAGGCCAGCCCCGAGGCGCTGCCGCCGGTTCCGGCGACGAATTCGGCAACGACGGCGCCGATCAGGGCCAGCCCGCCCGACACTTTCAGCCCCGCCAGGAAATAGGGCAGCGCCGCCGGCAGCCTGAGATAACGCAGGGTCTGCCAACGGCTGGCGCCATAGAGCTCGAACAGGTTGACGAGGTTGTGGTCGGCCGCGCTCAAGCCGAGGATCGTGTTCGACAGGATCGGGAAGAAAGCGACGATCCAGGCACAGATCAGGAGCGACAGGTCGATATCGTTGGCCCAGATGATGATCAGCGGCGCGATGGCGACGATCGGCGTCACCTGCAGCACGATCGCATAGGGCAGGAGCGCCATCTCCAGCCATTTCGACTGGCTGAACAGCACGGCCAGCGCAACGCCGATGACGACCGCGGCGGCCAGCGCAAGGAAGGTGATGCGCAGCGTCACCCAGAGCGAGGCGGACAGAGACGCCCAGTCGGCGACCAAGGTCCGGCCGACGAGAAGCGGGCCGGGCAGTACATAAGGCGGCACGTCGTTCCAGCGAACCGCGAATTCCCAGAGGCCCAGGACCAGCGCGCCGATGACGAGCGGCGCGAGGATGCGCGGCCAGATGCCGGTCGGCAGACCGAAGAGGCGAGTCTCGACCGGAACGGGCAAGGCTTCGGCCGCAGCGGAGGTTCGCGCCATGGTGTCGTCGGGCGGGCTCATGCGCCGATCGCTTCCTCGAGCTTGCCGGAAGCGATCCGGCAGAGATGGGCGTATTCGCCGGAGGTGCGGAAGAGCTCGTTGCGCGGATAGGGCGCATCGACCGGCAGATCGGCCATGACGCGGCCGGGCCGCGCCGCCATCACCACGATGCGCTGCGAGAGATAGACCGACTCGAAGACCGAATGGGTGACGAAGACCGCGGTGAAGCGTTCGCGCTGCCAAAGCGCGAGCAGGTCGTTGTTCAGGCGGTGGCGGGTGATCTCGTCGAGCGCGGCGAAGGGCTCGTCCATCAGCAGGATGCGCGGCCGCATCACCAGGGCCCGGGCGATGGAGACACGCATCTTCATGCCGCCGGAGAGCTCGCGGGGATACGATTTCTCGAAGCCGGCCAGACCGACCAGCGCCAGCATCTCGGCCGCCCGCGCCTGCGCCTCGCTTCGGGCGACCTTCTTCAGAGTCAGCGGCAGCATGACGTTGGCGAGCGCGTTCGCCCAGGGCATCAGCGTCGAGTCCTGGAAGACGAAGCCGAGCTCGCGCCTCTGCCCCGTCCCTGCCTCGTCGCGGCCGGGCCAGTCGATCGTGCCTGCTGAAGGTGCTCCCAGCCCCGCGATCATGCGCAGCAGGGTCGACTTGCCGCAACCGGAGGGGCCAAGCAGGCTGACGAACTCCCCCGCCGCGAGGTCGAGATCGACGTCGCGGACCGCGAGCGTGCCGTTGCCGAAGCGCTTGGAGACGCTGCGCAGGGCCACGAGCGGCGCGGCCTCGGCCGGCGCCGGTCCGCTCGCGCCCGATGATGCAATGACCGTATCCAAAACCGACCGATCCGCTGCTCTCAGCCCTTGCCGACGCCCTGGTTGATGAAATCGAGGCTATAAGCCTTCTTCACGTCGACGCCCGCCGGGAAAACCCCGACGTCGCTCATCGTCTTGTAGAAATTGGCCCAGCGCAGATCGGTCATGGCACCGATGCCGAGCGTCACCGCGTCGCCCGAGCGGACGATGCCGTTCTCGTTCATCACCTTGACGGCGTAGTCGATCTTCTCCTGATCCATGTCCGGATTGTCCTTCAGGATCAGGGCGTTGGCGGCAGCGGCTTCGGGGCCGGCCTTCATGTACTGGTCCCAGCCTTCGAGCGTCGCGGTGACGAAGCGCTGCACGAGGTCCTTCTTGGCGTCCATCAGCTTGCGCGAGACGTTGATCGTCGTGTTGTAGGCGTCGAAACCGTTATCGGCCAGGAGATGGACGACCGGGTTCACGCCGGCCTTCCGGATGGCGAAGGGCTCGGAGGAGAGGAAGCCCTGCTGGGAGAGCTTCTTGTCTGCGAGGAACGGCGCCATGTTGTAGGTGTAGGGGCGGATCTGCTCGTCGGTGTAGCCGAACTTGGCGCGCAGGAACGGCCAGAACGCCGTGCGCGCCTCGGCGCCGATCAGGATCGGCTTGCCCTTCAGCGCGGCCAGCGAATCATTACCCTGGTCGGGATGCGAGATGATGACCTGTGGGTCCTTCTGGAAAATCGAGGCGATCGCCAGGAAGGGGATGTTCTCCTGCGCGAAACGGATCGCCTCGAAGCTCGTCGACATGGTCATGTCGACACGCCCGCCGAGCAGCAGTTGCGACGGGTTCTGCTGCGGGCCGCCCGGCCGGATCTCGACGTCGATGCCGTATTTCTTGTAGATGCCATTGGCCAGGGCGAGATAGAAGCCGCCATGCTCGGCCTGGGCGCGCCAGTTGGTCTGGAAGCTGAGCTTCTCGAGGCTCTGCGCGCTGACCCGCGCGCCCGGCACCGGCACCAGCGCGGCAGCCGCGGAGCCGCCGAGCAGGCCGAGGGCAGCGCGCCGGTTCAGGCGATATTTCATCATCGTCATCTGCAAGACTCTCCCCGCGTCGGGACCGGCGACCTCTGGCGTTATAGCCTTATGCCATGCGATAGCGTGGCATAAATCGCAACGCCGACCTGCCGCATGCACAGCCGCGGCAACCTAGGCCGCCATCGACAGGCCCGATCATGACCGCACGCTTCTGGGGCGACCTGAAGAGCTCCGATTTCGCGGCTCTTCCGCGCGAGAGCACCGTCGCCGTGCTGCCTCTGGCGGCGATCGAGCAGCACGGCCCGCATCTGCCGGTTTCGACCGATACCACCATCATGAACGGGATGCTGGCGCAGGCGATGCCGCTGGTCGGCCCCGATCTCGACGTGCTGGTGCTGCCGACGCAAGCCGTCTGCAAATCGAACGAGCACCTGCATTCGCCTGGCACGCTCACTATCGGCTGGGAGAGCGCGATCCGCTCCTGGATCGAGATCGGCGAAAGCGTGAAGCGCGCCGGCTTCCGCAAGCTCGTGCTGCTGACCTCGCATGGCGGCAATGTCGACCCGATGAAGATCGCCGCGCGCGAACTGCGCGTCAGCCACGGTATGCTGGCGGTGACCACGGCCTGGATGTCCTTCGGCCTGCCGGATGGGCTCTTTGCCGATCTCGACGTCCGCCACGGCATCCATGGCGGCGATGTCGAGACGGCGCTGATGCTGCATTTCCGGCCCGATCTCGTGGACATGAGCCGGACCGAGCGCTTCGAGCCGCTGATGCTGCCGATGGCCGGGGAAGGCTATCGTTGGCTGCGGCCGACCGGGCCGCACGCCTTCGCCTGGATGGCGCAGGATGTGCACCCGGCGGGCGTCGCCGGGGACGCCAGCCTCGCAACGGCCGAGAAGGGCAAGGCCACCGCCGCGCTGCAGGCGCAGGGCTTTGCCGAGCTGATGGCCGATGTAGCCCGCTTCCCGCTGGCGAAGCTGCACAAGGCCGACTGATTCAGTCGGGATCGAGCAGGCGCGCGCCGGTTCCCTCCTCCGCCAGCCGGTCCCAGGGATTGCGCAGCGGGCAGTCCTTCACCGACAGGCAACCGCAACCGATGCAGCCGGTGAGGTGGTCGCGCAGATGCGTCAGCCTCTCGATGCGCCGGTCGAGCTCCAGCTTCCAGGCCGAGGACAGGCGCGTCCAGTCGGCCGCCGTCGGCGTGCGCTCCCGCGGCAACGCCTTGAACGCCTCGCGGATCGTCTTCAGCGGGATGCCGGCGCGCTGCGCGACCTTGATGATCGCGACGCGCCGCAGCACCTCGCGGGCATAGCGGCGCTGGTTTCCCGCCGTGCGATGGCTCCGGATCAGCCCTTCCGCCTCATAGAAGTGCAGGGCCGAGACGGCGAGCCCGCTGCGGCGGGCCACGTCACCGACGCTCAGTTCCATGGGCAGGTGCCGCGCGACGGCCATGCGGGACCCCTCCGCTTTTCGGGTATTGACCTTAACCTTACTTGAGGTTCTATAAGCCCCGCTCCCGTGACGCAAACCGGAGCGCATCCATGCTCAAGAAGCTCGACTCGAGGATCAGGCTGGCGCTGATCTACGGCAGCGGCCGTGAAGGCCGTCTCTGCGACAAGGTCGCCGGCTGGGCGATCTCGCAGATCGAAGGCGACGGCCCGTTTGAACTGGCGATCATCGATCCCGTCTCGCTGGAACTGCCGCCACGCCATGTCGGCAGCGGCCACCCGGCGCTCGAGCAGGTGCGGCAGGCCGTCGACTGGGCCGACGGCTTCATCGTCGTCACGCCGGAATACAACCGCGCCTATCCGGCGATCCTGAAGTTCCTGATCGACTCGATCGGCCCGGAATGGCGCGGCAAGCCGGTCGGCTTCGTGTCCTATGGCGGGATCTCGGGAGGCCTGCGCGCGGTCGAGCAGCTTCGGCTCGTTTTCGGCGAGCTGCATGCAGCACCGATCCGTGACGGCGTCGCCTTCTCCGATGCCTGGAGCCGCTTCGATTCCGAGGGGCGGCTGCTGGATGCCGACCGGGCCGAACAGGCGATGGCGACGATGCTGGCGCAGCTCCACTGGTGGGCGAGCGCATTGCGGACCGCCCGGCAAACCGTGCCCTATGGCCAGTTCGCACCTGCCTGATACGTCACGCGAGCGTGGGGGAGTGCTTCACAAATCCGAACTGGCGTCCGTGCCCGCGGGGTTGAACAATAGCCCTGCAAGCAAGGGAGCCGGGACGGATATGAAGCTCAAACTTCTCCGCAACGCGACGTTGAAGCTCGAATATGGCGGCAGGACCTTCCTGATCGACCCGGATTTCGGCGTGCCCCTTAGCCGCCGCTCCTTCACCGGCCGCTCGCAGAACCCGATGGTGCCGCTGCCCGAGCCGATCGAGGACATCGTCGCCGGCGTGGACACGGTGATCGTCTCCCATCTCCATGCCGACCATTTCGACGACATCGCCAAGGCCCGCGTGCCGAAGACCCTGCCGGTGATCTGCCAGCCCGGCCAGGAGCAGGCGATCGCCGAAGCCGGCTTCGCCGCCGTCACGGCGGTCGACTGCTATGTCAGGCTCGGGCCGATCGTGCTGAAGCGCCATCCGGCCCAGCACGGCACCGGCGCCGTGGCCGAGACGATGGGGCCGGTGATGGGGCTGAGCTTCGAGGCGCCGGGCGAGCCGACGCTCTACTGGTGCGGCGATAGCGTGCTCTACCCACCGCTGCGCGATGCCATCACCGCAACCGGTCCGGATGTCATCGTCAGCCACTCCGGCGGGGCGATGTGGGACGGGACGCCGATCATCATGGACGCCGCGCAGACGCTGGCCCTCGCCGAGTCCTTCCCACGCGCCATGGTGATCGCGACCCATATGGAGGCGCTCGACCACTGCACGGTGACCCGCGCCGCCTTGCGCAAGGCGGCAAAGGAACGCGGCATCGACAGCGAGCGCCTGCGGATACCGGCGGATGGAGAAACGCTCGCGATATCGGCTCCTGCGATGGTGTAACGGCGAGCATCGGCAGGCGCCGGCCCGGATGAGCAGGGCGTCTTCGCGCGCTCAGGGATTGGCCGGGCGAAGCAGCTTGCGCACCGACGAGGACGCGACCACCGTGTCACGCGTGGCGAAAGCCTCATGGTTGGTCTCGATCTCAGCGAGATCGTAGCGGTAGTTGACCATTACGCCGTGGGACTCCCGCAACCCGCGCGCCGACAGGTTGCCACCGACATTGATGCGCTCGAGCCGCGCGCCATTGCCGAGATGGAAACGCGCCACGGGATCGATGACGCGTCCCGAGCTCGTGCGTGCGCGCAGCAGATACTGAGCCGCCATCTGTCCGAGCAGCTTGTCGCGGCGCGCCTTCGTCAACTCGTCGAGCGAAATCGTCTCGCCTGCCGGCCGCGCGAGTTCGGAGCGCTCTTCGCTGCTGAGGCGGAAGTCCCCCGGCTCTGCCGCGATGCCGGCGAGCCAGCGAGCGAAGCCCGGTACCGGCGAGAGCGTGACGAAGGTATCGAGCCCGGGCAATTCGCGCTTGAGATCCTCGGCGACCTGCTTGATCAGGAAATTACCGAAGGAGATGCCGCGCAACCCTTCCTGACAATTCGAGATCGAATAGAACACCGCCGTCGTCGCCTGCTGCGCCGGAATCACATCGCGCTCCGGCTCGAGTAATTCGCCGATGGAGTGCGGGATCGCAGTCGTCAGCGCGACCTCGACGAAGATCAGGGGATCGTCGACGAGCTGCGGGTGGAAGAAAGCGAAGCAGCGCCGGTCCGCCGGCTCGAGCCGGCGGCGCAGATCGTCCCATCCCTGGATCTCGTGAACCGCCTCGTAGCGGATGATCTTCTCCAGCACGTTGGCCGGTGTGCGCCAGTCAATCCGCCGCAGCACGAGGAAGCCGCGGTTGAACCAGGAACCGAAGAGATGCCGGAAATCGGTATCGACAGCCTTGAGATCGGGTTCGACCTCGATCGCCTCGAACAGGGCCTCGCGCATCTGGACCAGCACATGCGTACCCTCGGGCGCGAGGTTGAGACGACGCAGCAATTCCTGCCGGCGCGGCTCGGAGGCGAGATGCAGCGCCGCAATGGCAGCCGCGTCCGGTGCCTCGCGATAGCGCTCGATCGCCTTGTCGAGCGCCTCCGGATCCGGTCCGAAGCGCTCCTTCAGCAGGTTGAAGAAGGCGAGCCGCCCCGGCTTGTCGAGGCGCTGCCAGGCTTCGAGCACCGCCTGGGCCAGCGCCATGCCGGAAGCCTCGCCCCGGCCGGAGAGCAGGTCCTCGCAGAGCCGGTCGATCGAGCGGGCTCCCTTGCCGAGGAAGCGCTCGAAGCCGATCAGGGCACGGCCGCGGTCGGCGACATTGATCAGCAGTTCGCCGAGAAACGCCATGTCGATGCGGGCTCCCTATGTTGCACCGCAATCATATACGAGATCGGCCCTCGGAAAACCGGGTCTCAGCGCAACAGGTTCCACGCCTTGAGGAAAAAATCGGGAGCGCCGAAATTGCCGGACTTGAGCGCGACCACCATGTCGGGGCCGTCGACGACGCGTGTCCAGGGCACGCCGGGGTCGATTTCCGGGCCGACCTCGAGCGTGCGGATGCCGAGACCGAGCACGGTGGCGCCGGAGGTCTCGCCCCCGGCGACCAGCAGTCGCGTGACACCACCTTCGGAGAGAAGCCGCGCTACCTCGGCGAAGGCCTGCTCGACGGTGCTGCCGGCCTTCTCGCGGCCCAGCTTGTCCTGCACGGCTGCGACCTCGGCCGGATCGTCGCTCGAATAGAGCAGGAACGGCCTGTCCTCGGGCTGGGCCAGCGCCCAGCGGGCGAGGCCGGGCGCGTCCTGCCGCCCCTCGATCAGCGCGAAGGGATCGACCTTGAGCGCCGGATAGCCTGCTTCCAGCGCCGCCTTGATCTGCCCGCGTGTCGCGGTCGAGCAACTGCCGGAGATGATGCCCGCGCGGCCGGGAGGAGCCTTGATGTCCTGCGGCCCCGGGCGCTCCGGCAGCAAGCCGGCCCGCCGGAAATTCTGCGGCAAGCCCATCGCGATGCCCGACCCGCCGGTCAGCAGGACCTGCTCGGACACAGCATGGCCGAGCGTCATCAGGTCCTCGTTGGTGAGCGCGTCCGTCACCGCATAGCGCACGCCTTCGACCTCGAGCTTGGCAAGGCGGGCCTTCACCGCGCTGGGGCCGGCGAGAACCGTCGCATAGTCGACGAGGCCGACATCCATCTTCGCCTGAGCCGCCATCAGCCGCATCAGGTTCGAATCCCGCATCGGTGTCAGCGGATGATCCTTCATCGAGCTCTCATGCAGCGGCACCGCGCCGACGAAGAGATAGCCCTGATAGATCGAGCGACCATTCGCCGGAAATGCCGGGCAGACGATGGAGAGCTTGGCGTCGAGCCGTTGCATCAGCGCGTTCGCGACCGGGCCGATATTGCCTTCCGCGGTGGAATCGAAGGTCGAGCAGTATTTGAACAGGATCTGCCGGGCGCCGGCTGCCAGCAGCGCCTCGCAGGCGGCGAGCGAATCGTCCACCGCCTCCGCCACCGGGTTGGTCCGCGACTTCAGCGCCACCACCACGGCATCGGCTTCCGGCAAGGACACTCCGGGCGCCGGCACGCCGATGACCTGCACCGTGCGCATCCCGGCCCGGTTCAGCATCAACGCGACATCGGTCGCCCCGGTCATGTCGTCGGCGATCACTCCCAGAAGCACGGCGTTCTCCTCTCCCGCTTTCTGGGGCTGTTCTAGCCGCCGGCTGCGGGCGAAGCGAGGGCCCTCGCCGCATCGCCTGCCTGCCCATCCGGCATGTCGTCGAGCCTCGCCCAAAAACCGGGCATCCCTGCCCTCGAATTGATGCAGCGCAGCGTCGACGGCGCCGCCGTTCTGAGTCAACTTGGTCCCGGAAGGAACAAGTTCGCGGATACGAGGCCGGATCGGGGCGCTCTCTCCTGCTGCCGGACGTGCGTCGCAAATCGCGTTCGAAGAGGGGACAACCATGACGCTTCTCAGAACTCTGGCGACCGCCTCCGTCCTGGCGCTGGCGGCGCTGCACAGCTTCTCGCCGGCAAAGGCCCAGACGCCCTCGACATTGCGGATCGGGCTCCAGGAAGATCCGGACATGCTCGACCCGCACAAGGCGCGCACCTTCGTCGGGCGCATCGTCTTCATGGGGCTGTGCGACCGGCTGGTCGACATCACGCCGGAGCTCAAGCTGGTGCCTCGCCTGGCGACCTCCTGGGCGTTCTCCGCCGACGGATTGACGCTGACGATGAAGCTGCGCACCGATGCGAAGTTCCACGACGGCGAGCGCTTCGACGCGGCGGCGGCCAAGGCCAATATCGAGCGGGCCAAGACGCTGCCGGAATCGCTGCGGAAGTCGGAACTGTCTTCGGTCGACACGGTCGAGGCACCGGATCCGGCGACGCTGGTCATGAAGCTGAAGCGTCCCGACGCGACCCTGCTCGCCGCGCTCACGGACCGTGCCGGCATGATGCTGTCGCCGAAGTCCTTCTCCGGCGACGTCAGCGCCAAGCCGATCTGCTCCGGCCCATACAAGTTCGTCGAGCGCGTTCAGAACGACCGGATCGTGCTGGAGAAGTTCAAGGAACACTGGGAAGCCGACAAATACAACTTCGACCGCATCATCTATCGCGCGATTCCCGACACGACAGTGCGGCTCGCCAACCTGCGCTCGGGCGAACTCGACATGCTCGAACGGCTGGCCCCGACCGACGTGAAATCGGCGAAGGCGGACAGCTCGCTGAAAGTCGAGAGCATCGCCAATCTCGGCTATCAGGGCATCACCATCAACACCCGCAACGGCGACGCTGCCAAGCAGCCGATGGGCCAGGACAAGCGCGTGCGCCAGGCGCTCTCCCTCGCCATCGACCGGAAAGTCCTGAGCCAGGTGGTGTTCGAAGGGCTGTACGAGCCGATGAACCAACCCTTCAACCCCGGAAACTTCTACCTCAGCAGCGATTTTCCGGTGCCGGAGCGCGACGTCGCCAAGGCCAAGGCCCTTCTGAAGGCCGCCGGCCACGAGAAGGTCTCGGTCGAGCTCTTCGTCACCAACAATCCCGTCGACAACCAACTCGGCCAGGTCCTCCAGGCGATGGCGCAGGAGGCCGGGATCGACATCCAGATCCGCTCGACCGAATTCGCCAGCCAGTTGCGCGACCAGCAGCAGGGCAAGTTCCAGATGAGCCGCATCGGCTGGTCGGGCCGTATCGACCCGGACGGCAACATCCACCCCTTCGTCACGACCGGAGGCGGGCAGAACGACGGCAAGTATTCGAACCCGGAGGTCGACCGCCTGCTCAACCAGGCGCGCACGGTCTACGACCCGGCCGAACGCAAGAAGCTCTACGACGCCGCGCAGAAGATCCTGCAGGACGAGTTGCCGATCGTGTATCTCTACAATCAGACGGTGTTCTTCGCCTTGCGCAAGAACCTCGACGGCTTCGTCATCAATCCGGACGGCATGATCCGTCTGGCGGGGTTGAAGCGCTCCTAGGCGGCTCGGCGCGACAGCCGATGATCACGCTCATCCTCCGGCGGATCCTGATCGCGATTCCGACGCTGTTCCTGGTCTCCCTCTTCGTCTTCGCCCTGCAGCGCGCGCTGCCGGGCGACCCGGTCCTGGTGATGGCCGGCGAAGAGCGCGATCCGGAGGTGCTGGCCCGGCTGCGCGAGCTCTATCGCATGAACGATCCGCTCTTCGTGCAGTTCTTCGCCTGGCTTGGGCAGGTCGTGCAGGGCGATTTCGGCCGTTCACTGCGCACCGGCGAGCCGGTGCTGGGCCTGATCCTGCAGAAGTTGCCGGTAACCTTGCAACTGGCGACCGCGGCGATCCTCGTCGCGATCGCCATCGGCGTTCCCGCCGGGATCCTGGCGGCGCGGCGCAAGGGCACGGTGGTCGACTATTCGACGAGCGCGCTTGCGCTTTCCGGGCTGTCGATCCCGAACTTCTGGCTCGGGATCATGCTCATCCTGCTCGTCTCGGTGCACCTGAAATGGCTGCCGGCCTCAGGCTACGAGTCGATCTTCGTGCATCCCTGGGCGGCGATCGAACGCCTGATCATGCCGGCTTTCGTGCTCGGCAGCGGCCTGGCGGCCTTCCTGATGCGCCACACCCGCTCCGCCATGCTCGAGGTCTTGCGTTCCGATTATGTTCGCACCGCCCGCGCCAAGGGACTGGATGAGGATACCGTCGTGCATCGCCACGCCCTGCGCAACGCGCTGGTGCCGATCATCACGCTGACGACGCTGCTGTTCGGCGAATTGCTGGCCGGTGCGGTGCTGACCGAGCAGGTCTTCACCATTCCCGGCTTCGGCAAGCTCATCGTCGATGCCGTGTTCAACCGCGACTACGGGGTGGTGCAGGGCGTGGTGCTGTGCACCGCCATCGGCTTCATCCTGATGAATCTTCTCGCGGACGTCCTGTACATACTCGTCAATCCACGGCTGAGGGCGGCCTGATGGCATCGGTGGATTCGATCTCCTCCGGAGCGACGGGCGGAGCGACGGCGCGGCCGGGCGTGCTTGCCCGGCTGTCGCGCAACCCCGCGGCGCTGATCGGCGGCGGGCTCGTGCTGCTATTCGTGCTGATGGCGGTCCTGGCCCCAGCGCTGCCGCTGGCTGACCCGTTCAAATCCAATTTCCTCGCCATCCGGAAGCCGCCCTCTTCCATCTACTGGTTCGGCACGGACGAACTAGGCCGGGACCAGGTTGCGAGACTGTTCTTCGGCGCACAGGCCTCGCTGCTTGCCGGCATCGTCTCGGTGCTGATCGCCGTCGCGGTCGGGCTGCCCTTCGGGCTTCTGGCCGGCTGGTACGGCGGCTGGATCGACATCGTGATCTCGCGCGTCACCGAGGCGCTGCTGGCCTGCCCCTTCCTGATCCTCGCCATCGCCTTTGCCGCGGTGCTCGGCCCGTCGCTGACCAACGCGATGATCGCGATCGGCCTGTCGGCCGTGCCGATCTTCATCCGGCTGGTGCGCGGGCAGGTGATGAGCGTGAAGGTCGAGGATTTCGTCGAGGGCGCCCGGGCCGTCGGCGCGCGCGACCTGCGTTTGATGTTCCGGCATGTCCTGCCCAACACGCTTTCCCCGATCATCGTGCAATCGACCCTGTTCATGGCGCGGGCGATCATTCTCGAAGCCGCCCTCTCCTTCCTCGGTCTCGGGCAGCAGCCGCCGGCGCCGTCCTGGGGGCAGATGCTGAACGTCGCCAAGAACTTCATGGAGCAGGCGCCATGGATGTCGGTGGCGCCGGGCGTCTGCATCTTCCTGGCCGTCCTCGGCTTCAACCTCCTCGGCGACGGCTTGCGCGACGCGCTCGATCCGAGGGAGAACTGACCGGCCGAAGACCCAACTTCAAGGATCGCCCCATGTTCACCACACGCCCCGAAATCCTGGGCACCTTCGGCGTCGTCACCTCGACGCACTGGCTGGCCACCGCCTCCGGCATGGCAATGCTCGAAAAGGGCGGCAACGCCTTCGACGCCTGCGCCGCCGCGGCCTTCGTGCTGCAGGTGGTCGAGCCGCATCTGGTCGGACCGGCGGGCGACATGCCGGCCGTGTTCTATGCGGCCGACACGAAGAAGGTCGAAGTGCTCTGCGCGCAGGGGCCGGCGCCGCAGGCGGCGACGATCGCCGCCTACAAGGCGCTCGGGCTCGACATGATCCCCGGTTCGGGCCTGCTCGCGACCGTCGTGCCCGGCGCCTTCGGCGGATGGATGACGCTGCTGCGCGACCATGGCCGGCTGGCGCTGCGCGAGGTGCTGGAGCCGGCAATCGGCTATTTCGAGCACGGCCACCCGATGCTGCCGCGCGTCTCGGATTCGATCCGCGAGCTCACCGACCTCTTCAGCAACGAATGGCCGACCTCGGGCGCGGTCTACCTGCCGGGCGGCAACGTGCCGGAAGCGCGCAAGCTCTTCGCGAACAAGGCGGCTGCGGCCACCTATCGGCGCATCCTCTCCGAGGCGGAAGCCGCCGGCTCAGACCGGCAGAAGCAGATCCAGGCCGCCTATGACGCCTGGTACAAGGGCTTCGTCGCCGAGGCGATGGATCGCTTCTGCCGCAGCACCGAGGCAATGGATTCCTCGGGCCGGCGCAACAAGGGCCTGCTCACCGCCGACGACATGGCGCGCTGGCAGCCCACCTACGAGACGCCCGCTTCGGCGACCTATCACGACTGGGAGGTCTTCAAGATCGGTCCGTGGGGCCAGGGTCCAGCCTTCCTGCAGACGCTGAAGATCCTGGAGGGCATCGACCTTGCCGGCATGGGGCCCGACAGCCCCGACTTCGTCCACCACGTCGTCGAAGCGATGAAGCTCGCCTTCGCCGATCGCGAGGCCTATTACGGCGACCCGGATTTCGTGAAGGTGCCGCTCGCCACCCTGCTCTCCGAGGACTATGCCGCCGGCCGCCGCAGCCTGATCGGCGAGCGGGCCTCACTTGAGCTGCGTCCCGGCATCGTCCCCGGATTCGAGGCGCAGGTGGCGCATGCGCTGAAGGCGCTCGGCGCCATCGCCCAGCCGGGCCAGACCAGCGCCGCCGTCGGGGAGCCGACCATGGCCTCGATGGTCGCGGCCGGGCGCAAGGGCGACACCGTCCATATCGACGTCATCGACAAATGGGGCAACATGATCGCGGCGACGCCGTCCGGCGGCTGGCTGCAATCCTCGCCGGTCATCCCGGAACTCGGATTCCCGCTCAACTCGCGGGCGCAGATGTTCTGGCTCGAAGAGGGCCTGCCGGCCTCGCTTGCGCCTGGAAAGCGGCCGCGCACGACGCTGACCCCCTCGATCGCTTTCGAAAGAGGTGAGCCGCGCCTCGCCTTCGGCACCCCGGGCGGCGACCAGCAGGAGCAGTGGCAGCTCGGCCTGTTCCTGCGCCGCGTCCATCACGGCCTGAATTTGCAGGAGGCGATCGACCTGCCGCTGTTCCACACGCAGCACTTCCCCTCCTCCTTCTATCCCCGCGCCTCGCGGCCGGGCCACCTGATGATCGAGGAGAGCATCGGCACGGCCGCCCTGTCCGAGCTCGCGCGACGCGGCCATGCGATCGAGAAGGCACCGGCCTGGACGGTCGGCCGCCTCACCGCGGCGGAACGCGACAGCGATGGCCTCTTGCGCGCCGCGGCGACGCCGCGTCTGATGCAGGCCTATGCCGCTGGCCGCTGAGGAACCGAGCCGATGACCTGGTCCATCGTCGCCCGCGACGCCGCGACCGGCGCCTATGGCGTCGCCGTGTCGACCTGCGCCTTCGCCGTCGGCGCCCGCGTGCCCTATGGCGGTGGACGCGTCGGAGCCATCGCGACCCAGGCCTTCGTCAATCCGCTCTACGGCATCGACGGCTTGCGGCTGCTCCAGGAGGGTCGCTCGGCGGTCGAGATCGTCGCAACCCTGACGGCCGCGGATGAAGGCCGGGCGCATCGCCAGCTGCATGTCATCGACCGCGACGGCAGGATCGCCGCCCATACCGGCGCTGCCTGCATCGACTGGTGCGGCGCCGTGGACGGGCCGCAGGTCTCGGTCGCCGGCAACATGCTGGCTGGCCCCGACGTCATCCAGCAGACGCTCAAGGCCTATATCGCCGCCTCGGCGCTCGATTTCGACGAGCGCCTGCTCGTCGCGCTCGAAGCCGGCGAGAAGGCCGGCGGCGACAAGCGCGGCAGGCAATCGGCCGCCATCCGAATCTGGAACGGCGAGCCGGTGCCAGGCCTCGACATCCGCGTCGACGACCATACCGACCCGCTCGCCGAGCTGCGCCGCCTCTGGCGGGTCGCGCATCAGCGCGCGGTCCCCTTCCAGCAGGCCTCGCCTTCACGCAGCCGCCCGGCCGGCGTCACCGACCGCGCCGAGCTCGACCGGCTATGCGCGGAATACGCCGCAGCGTGGAACGCCCGGCACCCTGGCGCCTGACCGGAAACCCCATTCTCGACGGGCCTGTCGCGTGATAGGGTGACGTTTCGTCATCCTGCCATGCCGACAAGCGGGGAATGCGATGGCCGATCGGGACAACGAAGCCCTCCAGAGGCGCATCGCCACCCTGGAGGCTCAGGTCGCAGCCCTGCTGCAGGCAATCTCGGCAGATCGGGGCGGCAACGTCGTCATCAACGCACCGGGCTCGCTGACCGTCAATTGCGGGCTCGGCATCGCGCTCAGCGCCGGCAGCGCCATGACGCTGACCGCCGGCGCCAGCATGGCGGTGACGGCCGGTGCGAATGCCAGCTTCGCAATCGGCAACCGCATGCGGATCAGCAGCGGCCAGGAGATCGCCTTCGAGGCACGCAGCTTCAATGTCGCTGCAGCCGTCGGATGCGCGATCGACAGCGGCCAGACCCTGGCCGTGAGCTCGGGCAAGGAGATGACCGTCACAGCCGGCAAGACGCTGGCCATCACGAGCGCCGACGCGACGACGTCGAAGAGCGGCGACGCCCGGCTGAGCATGAAGAAGGATGGCAGCGTCGAGCTGCACGGGCGCGACATCGCACTGGTCGCCTCCGGACGCCTCGAAGCGAAGGCGTCCGGCAACGTCACGATCAAAGGGTCCAAGATCCTGCAGAACTGACCGCGGTCAGGTCAGCTTGCCCCGCGCCGCGACCGGCAGCTCCCCGATCAGCTTGTCACCGCGCACGGTCACCAGCCGATCCACCATGTTGACGACGACGCAGACATGGTTCGGCACGATGCGCACCACCTCGCCGACAACAGGGCGCTCATTCGTGCCCGAGAGGTCGAGGAAGCCGTGCTCCTCGGCGAACTGCGCGATCCGCGCCCGCGGATATTCGAGGATGTAGCCGTGTCCGTCGAGGTTGCCCTTGTCGCTCGTCAGCGTCTTCGAGCCGGAGTCGAGGATGCCTCGCTCGGGCGCCGCCCGGCTCACCACCGAAGCGTAGACCGTCAACGCGCAGTCCTCGAGCGTCGCCACGCCGGCGGCGATCTGCATGCGGTCGTTGAAGATCGAAGTGCCCGAGCGGTGCTCGGTCGAGCCCTTGAGCTTGCCGATATGCGGCAGATTGGGCGAGCCGCCGGTCGAGACGATATCGGCCTTGAGGCCGGCTTCGCGCAGGCCGGCATTGGCCGTGTCCAGGAAGACCTGCGTACGGTCCCAGCCATCCTCCGGCGGGTACATGAGGAAACCGGCGAAGCGCAGGCCGGGCGAGGCCGCGACCATCTTCGCGAGTTCGACCGCCTCGCCAGGCGTCTCGACGCCGGCGCGCTTGCGCCCGGTGTCGCATTCGATGACCACTTCGAGGTCACGGCCGGCGATCTCGCCGGCGCGCGGCAGGCCGGAGATGGTGACGGGGTTGTCGGCGGCGACGATCATCCGGACGCGGCGCTGGAGCGCGCCGAGCCGGCCCAGCTTCTCCTCGCCGAGGATGTTGTAGCTGATCAGGATGTCGTCGATGCCGCCATCGGCCATGATCTCGGCCTCGCCGAGCTTCTGGCAGGTGATGCCGCGCGCGCCGGCCTCGATCTGGAGCCGCGCAAGCTCTGGCGACTTATGCGTCTTGATATGCGGGCGGTTGGCAAGGCCGGCGGCGTCGCAGGTGGCCTGCAGGCGGGCGATATTGGCATCGACCTTGTCGAGATCGATGACAACGGCGGGCGTGCCGTAGACACGCGCGATCTCGGCGGCGAGCGGGGTCGCGGCCGGCTGGTCGACGGCCCTGGAGGTGGTCGCGGTCACGCTCATGGGTGCACCTTGACGATGACTTCGATCTCGACAGTCATGCGGTTCGGCAGCGAGCCCAGGCCGACGGCCGAGCGGGCATGGCGGCCGCGGTCGCCGAGCACGGCGACGAACAGGTCCGAGCAACCGTTGATGACCTTGGGATGGTCCGAGAAGTCCGGCGCGGCATTGACCATGCCGAGCAGCTTGACGACCTCGACCTTGTCGAGCGAGCCGGCCGCCTTCTTCATCGCGGCGAGCAGGCCGAGGCCGGTCTGCTTGGCATGCTCATAGGCCTGCTCGATCGTGACGTCGGCGCCGACCTTGCCGGTCGGATAGCTGCCATCGGCACGCTTGGGGCCCTGGCCCGAGAGATAGACCATGTCGCCGACCTGCTTGAAGCTGACATAGGTCGCGACGGGGCTCGGCACCTCCGGCAAGGTCAGCCCCAGTTCCTTCAGCTTGTCGTCGGCACTCATGCTCTTCTCCTCGAACGCTCTCGACGCAAGGTCGTCTCGACCCTGCAAATCACGGCGCATGTAGCGGGCGGCATCGTCGTAGCTTGCGAGCTTGCGATCAAGCGCGGGGTCATGCACCACGCGAAAACCCTGCCGTTCCCAGAAGCCGGTCGAATCGTTGACCGCAACCAGCGCCAGGCCCGGACAACCTGTTCGCACGGCCTCGCCGGCAATCCACGCAATGATCTGCCCGGCCGCACCCGTACCCCTGCCCGCCGGCAGGAGCGCGAGGTCATGGATGTACCAGTTCGCGGTTCCGACCGGGATGGCGCCGAGCAGCGAATTCAGGGCCGGGACCGCACCCGCCGGCCAGGGATGGCTGACGAGATAGCCGAGCAGCGCGCCCGCCAGATCTGCCAGCACATGGCAGCCGCTCGGCGCCAGCCGCAGCCGCTCGGCGAAGACTGCCTCGTCTTCCGGGTAGTCGGGATGCAAGACGGCCGCAATCTCCATCACGGCCGGCAGATCGGCCGGCGCCATCCGGCGCCAGGCCATTTCACGCGTCACGAAGGTCTCAAGCCGCGACCTTGGGGAACTTGCTGGTCCGCTTCGGGTGCCACCACTTGCCCTTGAGCACGACGCCCTCGGAGACGAACTTCCTGTCGCCGATCAGATGTTCGCCGACGACGTCGACATAGTCGAACCTGCCTTCCTTGACCGTCAAGATCGTGGCATCGCCGAGCGAGCCGACCTTGAGCGAGCCGTATTCCGGACGCTTCAGCGCCATGGCGGCGTTCACCGTCGAGGCGGCGACGACGTTGTTCAGGCTCATGCCCATGCAGAGGAACTTCGACATGGTGGTGACCTGGTCGAAGGCCGGGCCGTCGATGCAGAGCTTGTGGACATCCGACGAGATCACGTCCGGCTCGAAGCCGTTGGCGAGCATGGCGCGCGTGGTCTTGAACGAGAACGAGCCCTTGCCGTGGCCGATGTCGAAGATGACGCCGCGCTTGCGGGCGGCGATCACCTCGGGCTTCACCGTGCCCTGCGCGGTGCAGGGCGCGTTCGGGAAGGGGCGGAAGGCGTGGGTCAGCACGTCACCCGGCCTGAGCATGCCGATGACTTCCTCGTAAGACGGCGGCGGGTGGTCGATATGGCACATCAGGGGCATGCCGACCTCGTCGGCGACCTGCAGCGCGATGTTGAGCGGCTTGGTGCCCTGATCGCCCGAGGCGTGCAGGCCGACGCGAACCTTGATACCGACGATGTAGTCGCGGTTCTTGTCGGCGACCTCGGCGCAGTCGATCGGGTTCATCATCCGCATATCGCCGCTCTCGCCGACCATGACGCGATGGTCGAAGCCGTAGATGCCGGCATGCGAGACGTGCAGATAGGCGAGGATGCGGGCCTGGCTCGGCTCGATGACGTGCTTGCGGAAGCCAGCCCAGTTGCCGGGGCCGGCCGAGCCGGTGTCGACCGAGGTGGTGACGCCGGAGAGCCGGCAGAACTCGTCCGCATCGATGCCGAGCGAGGTGCCGCCCCAGTAGACATGGGTGTGCAGATCGATCAGGCCCGGTGTGACGATGTAGCCGGAGACGTCGCGGATTTCCTTTGCCCCCTTCAGGTCCTTGCCGAAGCCGGAGACCTTGCCGTCGGTGAAGGCGACATCGATGACGCCGTCGTGCTTCTGGGACGGGTCGATGACGCGTCCGCCCTTGAGGATGATGTCGTGAGTCATCGAGAACTACTCCGCAGGCCAGCAGGCGAGAAGACGACGGCGCCGCTCAGAAGGAAGAAGCAGGCCCCTGCCGCACGATAGAGAAGGCGCGCCCGAAATACAGATGCAATTCGGGAATGAAGAGTTGCGAAATCGTCGGGTCCTGAAGGGGCGTGTATTTCGCGGCACCGTCGCGCGCATCCGCGTTTGCGGCGCCGGCACTCGCGACATAGGCGGTCAGGCCGCGCCCCCGAAAGGCATCAAGCCGGTCCGTGAGACGGGCGATGACAACCACGCCGCAATCGCCCCATTCATAGGGAATCGCGAAATGGAGCTTGGCGGCGTAGCTCAGCGTCGCCTCGCCGATGCTGCGGGCATAGCGCGCCATCGTCGCGGAAGCGGCAGCAACCGTCCTGACCTTGGTGAAGACCTCGTGATCGGCCCACCAGCCGCCGGTGGTCGCGCGCAGCGGATCCGCGGCGAAGCGGGCCGAATCGCAAAAGCGATAATAGTTCTGGCCGACGCTCAGATGGACGCGCTGGATATGGGACATGCCGCCGTTCTGCCCCTGGGGGGAGAAGCCGCGTGCGGCCTGCTCGGAGGCGGCCAGCTTCGGCGGGAAGAAGCAATTCCTGTTCAGCGGGTCGGGCGACACGGCCTCTATCCTTTCAGCGAAGGCCCGGCTCCCTTGCGCTCGACGATCAGCCCATAGGCCTGCGGCTCGCGATGCTTCGCGAAGTTGAAGGTCGAGGCCTTGTAGCTCTTGCCGAGATCCATGTCGCAGCGGGCGATGACGAGTTCATCGCCTTCCGTCACAGCCTGCGCCACGACCTCGCCGGTCGGGGCGATGATGCAGGAGCCGCCGATCTGGTCGACACCCGCCTCCGGCCCCGCCTTGGCGGCGCCGACGACCCAGGTGGCGTTCTGATAGGCGCCGGCCTGCATCACGAGCTGATTGTGGAAGTTTCCGAGGCGGTCATGGTCGGGCGCGGGCGGGTTGTGCTTGGGCGTGTTGTAGCCGAGCACGATCAGCTCCACGTCCTGCAAACCCATGACGCGGTAGCTTTCGGGCCAGCGCCGGTCGTTGCAGATCATCATGCCGATGTTGGCGTCCATCGTGCGCCAGACCGGCCAGCCGAGATTGCCGGTCTCGAAATAGCGCTTCTCGAGATTCTGGAACGGAGCGTCGGGGCGGTGCTCGCGATGGCCGGGCAGATGGATCTTGCGGTACTTGCCGACGATGGTGCCGGTCTTGTCGACGAGGATCGCGGTGTTGAAGCGGCGCCTGCGTCCTTCCTCATGGGCGAGCTCGCAATAGCCGAGATGGAAGCCGACCCCCAGCCGCCTGCTCTCCTCGAACAGCGGCGCGGTCTCGTTGGAGGGCATAGCCGTTTCGAAATGGCTGTCGATCTCGGCTTCGTCGTCGATCCACCAATGCGGGAAGAAGGCGGTCAGCGCCGCTTCAGGGTAGACGACGAGATCGACGCCGTGCTCCTTCGCCTGCCGCATCAGGGCGATCATCCGCGCCACGGCCGAAGCCCGGTTGTCGCTGCGCTGGATCGGGCCGAGCTGGGCGGCGGCGACGGTGAGGATGCGGCTCACGGCGGGAGCTCCTGGAACATGCGAGGCAAGAAGCGATGGGGCGGGCCGGCGCTCCGCGCGCCGATCCGATTGGTGGAACCGTCCTGCCCAGGCAGGTGCTCGCTCAGAGCCGCTTGGCGATGCGCGGATCGAGCGAGTCGCGCAGCCCGTCGCCGAGCAGGTTGACCGCGAGCACGGTGATCGAGAGGAAGACGGCCGGGAACACGATGATGTGCGGCTTGACCTGCCAGAGTGCCCGGCCTTCGGCCATGATATTGCCCCAGGACGGCGTCGCCGGCGGCACGCCCGCCCCGATGAAGGAGAGGATCGCCTCGACGATCATGGCCGAGGCGCAGATATAGGTCGCCTGCACGCTCATGGGTGCGAAGGTATTGGGCAGGATGTGGCGCCAGATGATGCGCGGCGCCTTGGCGCCGTTGGCCACCGCCGCCTCGACATAGGGCTGCTCGCGCAGGGACAGCACGACGCCGCGAACGAGGCGCGCCACGCGCGGAATCTCGGCGACGGTGATCGCGACGATGACGTTGCCGATCGAACCGCGGGTCAGCGCCATCAGGGCAATGGCGAGCAGGATCGGCGGGATCGACATCCAGCCGTCGATGATGCGCATGATGATGCCGTCAGCCCAGCGCATGAAGCCGGCGAAGAGGCCGATGGCGAGCCCCGCCAGCGAGGCCAGCACGGCCACGCTGAAGCCGACGAGCAGCGAGACCCGCGCCCCGTAGATGACACGCGAATAGACATCGCGGCCGAGCATGTCGGTGCCGAACCAATAGAGTTCGGAGGGGACGCGCGTGCGCCGGACCGGCGAGATCGCCGTCGGGTCGACGGTGCCGAGCAGCGGCGCGAGGATGCCGATCAGCGCCATCAGCACGAGCAGGCCGCCGCCGATCGCGACGGAGGGATGGCGGCGCAGATAGCGGCCGAAGCGCGCGAGCCGGCCGGGCTCGGCGGCCTTGGCCGGAACGACCGGGGTGGCGGCGACGGGCGGGGCCGGAATGGCGGAAGGAACAGTCAATAGCGGATCCTCGGGTCGACGAGCGTGTAGGTCAGGTCGATCAGCAGGTTCACCAGCACGTAGACCAGGCTGAACATCAGCACGACGCCCTGGATGACCGGGTAGTCGCGCCGCAGGATGGCATCGACCGTCAGGCGGCCGAGGCCGGGAATGGCGAAGACGCTCTCGGTGACGACGGCGCCGCCGATCAGCAGCGCGATGCCGATGCCGATGATGGTGACGATCGGAACCGCCGCGTTCTTCAGCGAATGCAGGAAGAGCACATCCTTCTGGGCCACGCCCTTGGCATTGGCAGTGCGGACATAGTCCTGCTGGAGCACCTCGAGCATGGTCGCCCGGGTTATGCGCGCGATCAGCGCGACATAGACCAGCCCGAGCGTCACAGTCGGCAGGATGAGGTTGCGGAGCCAGGGCCAGAGGCCCTCCGACAGCGGCGTGTAGCCCTGCACCGGCAGCCAATCGAGCTTCAGCGCGAAGATCCAGGCCAGCAGGTAGCCGACGACGAAGACGGGCACCGAAAAGCCGAAAACGGCGAAGCCCATCGCCGCCTTGTCGACCCAGCTGCCCGCCTTCCAGGCTGCTATGACGCCCATCGGAACGGCGATGACCACCGCGAAGATCAGCGTCAGCACCATCAGCGACACCGTCGGCTCGATGCGCTGCGCGATGAGCTGGGTCACCGGCAGGTTCGTGAAGATCGAGGTGCCGAGATCACCCTGCACGATCCGCCACGACCATTCGCCGAAGCGGATGAGATAGGGACGATCCAGCCCCAGGCTCTCGCGGATGCGCACAACGTCGGCGGGCGAAGCCTGGTCGCCGGCGATGATCGCCGCCGGGTCGCCGGGCGCGATGTAAAGCAGCGAGAACACGAACAGCGCAACGAAGGCCATCACCGGGATGGTCGCCAGGATGCGTCTGACGATGAATGCAAGCATGGAACCGTCCGAACCTCGTTCACATCTGACCGGATGCGGCGGCCGGAAAAGATGTCCCGGTCGCAGCAAGGTGAAGTTTCGGGACCGGCGGCCCCCAGGCAGCGGGGAGGCGGCGCCTCCCCGCCATCGTCGATCAAGCCTTCGACACGCCCCAGAAGAACGGCAGCGGGCCTGAGGTCACGCCCGAGACGTTCTTCCGCCAGGCCTGGTAGCTCAGGTAAAAGCCGGTCGGCGCGTAGACGACGTTTTCGACGGCGGCCTTGTTGAGCCGGCCGATTGCGGCCTTTTCTTCGGCCAGATCCTTGGCTTTGAACCAGTTCGTGACCTCGGTCTCGACGGCCGGGACGTTCGGCCAGCCGAACCAGGCCTTGTCGCCATTGGCGCGGATCGCGGTATAGGAGGCCGGGTTCACGCAGTCGGCGCCGGCGTGCCAGGTATGGAACATGCTCCAGCCGCCCTGATCGGGCGGGGTCTTCTGGGCACGGCGGGCGCCGACCGTTCCCCAGTCCGTCGCGACGAAATCGACCTTCATGCCGATGCTCTTGAGCAGTTCGGCCGTGACGTCGCCCATCGCCTTGGTCGGCACCATGTCCTGCGCGACGATGCAGATCACCGGCTCGCCCTTGTAGCCGGATTCGGCGAGCAGCTTCTTCGCCGCGGCCACGTTACGCTGCTTGAGCATGTCGCCGCCCTCTTCGGTGTAGAGCGGAGTGCCCGGAGTGAAGAAGCCCGGCAGCGGCTTCCACAGCTTGTCGTCGTCGCCCACGATGGCGCGCATGTAATCTTCCTGGTTGAGCGCCGTCAGCACCGCCTGGCGCACCTTCACGTTATTGAAGGGCGGGAAGAGATGATTCATCCGGAAGGCGCCGATATTGCCCAGCGGATCGCCGATATCGACGTTGATGTCCTTGTTGCTCCGGAGCACCGGGACGAGGTCGGCGAGCGGCGTCTCCCACCAGTCCACCTCGCCGTTCTGCAGCGCCGCTGCGGCCGTGGCCGGATCGGGAATGATCACCCATTCGATGCGGTCGACGAGCATGTTCTTGCCGCCGGCGAGCCAGTCCGCCTTTTCGCTCCTGGGCTTGTAGTCAGCGAACTTCTCGAAGACGGCCTTGGCGCCCGGCACCCAATCGCTCTTCAGGAACTTCATCGGCCCGGAGCCGACATATTCCGTGATCTGGGTGAACGGATCGGTCTTGGCAATGCGCTCGGGCATGATGAAGGTGCAGGGCGAATTGTTCTTCGCCAGCGCCAGCAGCATCTTCGGATAGGGCTCCTTGAGCACCCATTTCCAGGTCAATTCGTCGACCGGGGCGAGCTCGACCTGAATGGCCTTGATCATCAGGCCCATCGGGTCGCGCGCGGCCCAGCGGTTGAGGCTGGCGACCACATCCTTCGCGGTCACCGGCGTGCCGTCATGGAACTTCAGCCCCGAGCGCAGCTTGAACGTCCATGTCAGCCCGTCGGACGACATCTCCTCCGCTTCGACCATCTGGCGCTGCGGCTGGAACTTCGAATCGACGCCGTAAAGCGTGTCCCAGACCAGCGCCGCGGCATTGCGGACGACGTATTGCGTCCCCCAGATCGGGTCGAAATTGGCGAGATTGGCCTGCGGCACGAAGCGCAGCGTCTTGGCAGAGCCCTGCGCTATGGCCGGCATCGCCAGCCCCCCGGCGGCGGCGACGACGCCGGCACCGGTCGCGGATTTGAGAAACGTCCTGCGATCCATCATTCACTCCCCTGAAGCGACAGCCTCTGACGGGCGGCCTTGGCGCAAGTTTGGGCAGAAAAAACGTCCCTGACAACACGCCCAAGGCAACGATCCGAGGCAATGACGAGACCTGCAGGGTTCGTGCCAGATCGGCTCGAAACGAAAAAGGGCCGGATTTTCCGGCCCTTGGCGCCAGCAATGGCGGAAGTACAAAAAAATCGCCGTTAAATCGGTTTGATCGGCTGTTCGACCCGAGCGAACGGTTTTGCCTGCTCGAAGGCGGCGGCGGCCCGCAGGACCAGCGCGTCGCGTCCGAAGGCGCCCACGATCTGCAGCCCCGCGGGCAGGCCGGCGCGGGTCAGGCCGCAGGGCACGGAGATCGCAGGCTGCTGGGTGATGTTGAAAGGGTAGGTGAAGGGCGTCCAGCGCGTCCAGTCCTCGCCATAGGCGCCGTGCTCCGGCGTATTGCGCCCGACCGCAAAGGCCGGCAGCGGCAGGGCCGGCGTCAACAGGAGATCATAGCTGGCGTGGAAGCGCGCCATCAGCAACGCGAGCTCGTTGCGGCGATAGAGCAGCGCCTCGACGTAGCTTGACGCCGGAATGCGCTCGCCCAGCTCGGCCACGGCAACCAGGCCCGGATCCATGCGGGCGCGACCGGCCGCATCGACGCCGCGCAGAGCCAGCGCGGCTCCTGCCGACCAAAGCGTCGTCAACGTCTCCAGCGGGTCGGCGAAACCGGGCTCGGCCTCCTCGACGGTCGCGCCGAGCTCGGTGAAGGCTTGCGCCGCCGCATGCGTCAAGGCGGCGATCTCGGGATCCACCGGGACATCGAGGCCGAGCGTCGGCGACCAGGCGATGCGCAGGCCCCGCAAGCCACCCTGGAGGCCGTCGACATAGTCGGGCGGGCGGCTCGTCATCGCCGTCATGTCGCGTTCGTCGGGCTGTCCGATCACCTTCATCGCCAGCGCCGTATCCGTCACGGTCCGGGTCAGCGGGCCGAGATGGGCGAGGAAGCCCATGGTCGAGCTCGGCCAGGCCGGGACGCGGCCGTAGCTCGGCTTCAGGCCGACCACGCCGGTGAATGCGGCCGGGATGCGGACGGAGCCGGCTCCGTCCGTTCCGACATGGATGCAACCGAGATTGAGCGCCGCGCAGGCCGCCGCGCCGGAGGACGAGCCGCCCGGACCCGTTGCGGTATTCCAGGGATTGCGGGTGATGCCCGTCAGCGGCGAGTCGCCGACGCCCTTCCAGCCATATTCCGGCATGGTCGTCTTGCCGAGGAAGACCGTGCCCGCCTCGCGCAGCCGCGCCGTCGCCGGCGCGTCGTCGGGAAACGGCTCGTCGGACGCAAGCGAGGTTCCGCGCCGCATCGGCCAGCCGGCGACGGCGATGTTGTCCTTGATCGTGACCGGAACGCCGTCGAGCGGGCCGATCGCCTCTCCCTTCAGCCAACGCGCCTGCGAGGCCTCGGCCATGGCCAGGGTCGTCGCCTCGTCGCGGTGAACGAAGGCGTTGATCTCCGGCTCGAAGCGCTCGATCCGGGCGAGCGCGTCTTTGGCCACCTCGACCGGCGACAGCTCCTTGCTGGCATAGAGGGGGCCGAGCTCGGCGGCCGAGAGCGAGGCGATCGTCGTCATGGCTTGTCCTCAGGCGTTCGCGACGCGCCAGGCGGTGGCGAGCAGCACGTTGGCACCCGCCACCATGTCCTCGTCGGTGCTGAACTCGGCCGGGTTGTGGGACAACCCGCCGATGGAAGGGATGAAGACCATGGCCGTCGGGCAGAGCCGCGCCATCATCTGCGCGTCATGGCCCGCGCCCGAGATCATGCGCCGGATCGGCAGGTCGAACTCGCGCGCGCTGCGCTCGACCTCGGCGATCAGTTCCTCGGCGAAAGGCGTGGCGGGAAAGCGAGCGAGGTCCCGGAAGGAGATCTGGATGCCGTCGCGCTCGGACAGTTCGGCGCAGAAGCGCCTGACGGCCTCCTCGGCCTGGGCGAGCGGCGCGTCCTGCGGGTTGCGCAGGTCGAGCGTCATGACGACGGTCTCGGGCACCACGTTGACGTTGCCGGGCTGCACGCGGATGACGCCGGAATTGGCGAGCTGGTGCGGAATCGTCTTGGTGAGCTCGTTGGCGAAGATGTTGATCCGTGCCGCGGCGAGCCCCGGGTCCTTGCGATAGGCCATCGGGGTGGTGCCGGCATGGCTCGGGCGGCCCTTCAGCGTCAGCTCCAGCCAGGTGATCGCCTGGATGCCGGTGACGGCGCCGAGGCCGCCGCCCTCGTTCTCCAGCACCGGCCCCTGCTCGATATGCATCTCGAGATAGGCATGGGCCGGCAGGAAGCCCGGCCTTTCCGCACCTTCATAGCCGATGCGCCTCAGCTCGGCGCCGAGGCCGGCGCCTTCGGAATCCACTTCAGCATGGGCCGCCTCGACGCTCATGCCGCCGGCCCAGACATAGGAGCCCAGCATGTCGGGATGGAAGCGTGCGCCCTCCTCGTTGGTGAAGGCGATGACGGCCATGTCGCGCTTCGGCGTCAGCCCCGCGTCACGTAGCGCGGCCAGTACCTCGACGCCGGCGATCACGCCGAGCGCGCCGTCGAAACGCCCGCCCGTGCCGACCGTGTCGATATGCGAGCCCATGACGACGGCCGGCCCGTCCTCCAGCCCCTTGAGGATGCCGACGATGTTGCCGATCGCATCGATGCGGACAGCGAGGCCGAGCGCCTGAAGCTGGCCGACCAGCCAGTCGCGCCCCTGCTTGTCCTCGTCGGTCAAGGCGAGCCGCCGGCAGCCGCCTTCCGGCGTCGCGCCGATGCGCGCGAGCTCAGCCAGCCGCGAGGTCAATCGCGCGCCATCGATCCGCAGATTGGTGCTCATGGCCCCCCCGTCCTCCTCGCTTCGGCGCAGGCAAGATGCAGGCCGCCGGGCGGCTTGTCGACCCGCCCGGCATGCATCATGCCCCCTCCGGCGCGTGGCTGTCGGCGCGATGCAATCGCGGGTAGAAGCGGCTCCCCATGTCGACGATCGCCGCCAATCCCACCTCGCCACAGAGCTGGCTCACGGAAGCCCGGGCCATGCTTGCCCTGAGCTGGCCGATGGTGCTGACCAATGTCGCGCAGACGGCGATGACCGCGACGGATGTGGTGATGATGGGCCATCTCGGCCCGCGGGCGCTGGCAGCGGGCGCGCTCGGCGGCAATCTCTATACCGCCTTCCTGATCTTCGGCATCGGCGTCATGAGCGCCGTCTCGCCGATGATCGCGATCGAGCTCGGCCGCAACCGCCACGCGGTGCGCGACCTGCGCCGGACGGTGCGTCAGGGCTTCTGGGCGGCCGCCACCATGGCCGGGCCGATGTGGCTGATCCTGTGGCAGGCCGAAAGCATCCTGAACGCCATGGGGCAGGACCCGGTCCTGGCGAAGGCCGCCGCTTCCTACGTCCACACGCTGCAATGGGGGCTGCTGCCCTTCTTCCTCTATCTGTGCCTGCGAGGCTTCGTGGCAGCGCTGCAGCGGCCGCGCTGGGCGTTCGTCGTCGTGCTCTTCGCCGTTCCCTTCAACGCCTTCGCCAACTGGTGCCTGATGTTCGGCAATCTCGGCTTCCCGGCACTCGGACTGCCGGGCTCGGGATTCGCGACCGCGCTGTCCTCGGCTTTGATGTTCGCCGGCCTCGCCCTGGTGGTCTCGCTCGACCGGCGCTTCCGCCGCTATCATCTTCTCGGGCGCTTCTGGGTTCCGGACTGGCAGCGCTACCGCACCTATTGGCGGCTGGGCTTTCCGATCGGGCTGACGGTCGCCTTCGAGGTGGTGATCTTCAACGGTGCCGCTTTCATGATGGGGCTGATCGGCGAGGCGTCGCTGGCGGCGCACGCCATCGCGATCCAGATCGCCTCGCTGACCTTCATGGTACCGCTCGGCATCGGGCAGGCCGGCACCGTCAGGGTGGGACGCGCCTTCGGGGCAGGCTCGCACGACGCCGTCGGCCGCGCCGGCGCCGTGGCGCTGACGCTGGCCCTCGGCTTCATGGCGCTGACCGCCCTGCTGATGGCGCTTGCGCCGCAATGGCTCGTGGCGCCCTTTCTCGACCGCTCGAGGCCGGGCGCCGACGAGGTTGCGGTGCTGGCGATGGCGTTCCTTTCCTATGCGGCGATCTTCCAGCTCGCCGACGGGGCGCAGGTGGTCGGCTCCGCGATCCTGCGGGGGCTCGGCGACACGCGGCTGCCGATGATCTTCGCGGGGCTCGGCTATTGGGGCATCGGACTGCCGCTGTCGGCTGCGCTGGGCTTTCTGACCCCGCTCGCAGGACGCGGCATCTGGATCGGCCTGGCGATCGGCCTGACCGTCGTCGCCGCGATGATGCTCGGCCGATGGTTTGCACGCGAGAAGCTCGGGCTCGTCACCACCGCCCGCGCGGCAACATTCTGAACCGGGACGGCACGGCGCAACGGCGCCTCACGTCCATACCCGGAGCGCATGGCTCTCCAAGCTGTGATCCACTGCTACGCTGCGGCAGCAAGCCGGCACGCCAAACGTCACAATTTATTAACCTTGCGCGGCTCTCCTGATCACGACGAGAATCGTTGCTTTGCAGGCAAAAGCCGCGCCTAGGCGCAAGATCCAGGGAGCTCAGCCAGGCCGATTGCCGCAGCACCGCATGATGTTGCCCTTGCGCAACATTCATTGCCTGCCACAATTTGGCCACACGGTATTCACCCCACAGCCATCTCCGGCACCTTCAACCGGAACAAGCGACGGCGCAGGGAATTGTGTGGTCGCGCCGCCGCCTTCGCCCGCCGCCCAGACAGAGTTCGCCGTCCATGTCTTCCCGCCTCGATGCTTCTCCCCTCGCCCGGCCGACCCGCCGCGTCTTCGCGGCCATGACGCCGCTGTTCCTGGCGGCCTGCGTCAGCCAGCGCCAGCAGCCCTTCGAGGTGCCCAACCCGAACGTGCACTATGTCAGCCCCGAATATCTCGAGATGTACGGGGACAAGCCGAACGAGAAGTATCCGCTGCCGGCCACCGACATCTCGGAGGTCGATCCGCGCTTCCTGCGCCAGATCGTCTCCTATCCGACCGCCGAGCATCCCGGCACGATCGTCGTCGATACCGACAATCATTTCCTCTACCTCGTCCAGGCAGGTGGCAAGGCCGTCCGCTACGGCATCGGCGTCGGCAAGCAGGGCATGTCGTGGCGCGGCCGCGCCCGCGTGGCCCGCAAGGCCGAGTGGCCGCGCTGGACCCCGACGCCCGACATGATCCGTCGCGAGCCGAAGAAGAACGGTCCCTGGGCCGGCGGAATGAAGGGCGGCCTCGACAATCCGCTCGGCGCCCGCGCGCTGTATCTCTACCAGGGCGACCGCGACACGCTGTACCGCATCCACGGCACCTCCGAGCCCTGGTCGATCGGCAAGTCGATGTCATCGGGCTGCATCCGGCTGTTCAACCAGGATATCATCGACCTCTACAGCCGCGTCCCTGCCGGCACCAACGTGCTCGTCCTCAATCGCGGCAAGCTCGCCGCGCCCGAGACGAGCGACGAGGCGCCCCCGCCGGACGACGCCTTCCTGCCGGCCGAAGGCGACTTCTGAGAAGCGGCACGCGGACGCGCTTCATTCGCCTTGATACCGTCACAGCCCGGTCCCACCTCTTGAGGGCGGCGCAGATGCGCCGTCCAACCAGAGGAGATGACGATGACGCCGCAGGAACGCGACGTGATCGCCGGGATTTTTGATCGGCTCAGGCAAGCTGCCAATCAGCCCCGCGACCCGGAGGCCGAAGCCTTCATTGCCGAACGGCTGCGCGAACAGCCCTATGCGCCGTATGCGATGGCGCAGGCCGTGTATGTGCAGGAGCAGGCGCTGACCAACCTGCATCAACAGGTCGAGAGTCTGCAGGCGCAGCTTCGCGATCTGCAGAGCCGGGCCAGCGACGCGCCGGCTCCGTCGGGCGGCTTCCTGTCCGGCATTTTCGGAGGCGCCCCCGCCCAGCCTCGCGCGGGTTCCGTCCCGCCGATCCCGCCGCGCGGGGACGCGACGCCATCATCCGCCTGGGTCAACACGCAGGGTGGCCAATCCATGCAGGCCGCCCCGCCGCAGCCGCAGCCCGGCCCCTGGAGCAGCCAGCCGCAGCAAAGCGCCGGCGGCGGCTTCATGGCGAGTGCGCTCACCACGGCGGCCGGCGTCGCCGGCGGCATGATGCTCGGGAATGTCCTGTCGCACGCCTTCGGCGGGGGCAGCAGCGGGTCGAGCGCAAGCACCAACAGCCTTGCGAGTTCGGTCGACAGTTTCGGAGCCGGCGGAAACGCACAGCAGGCGGCCTATGATCGCGGCGCGTCCGACCAGGCGGCCTTCGACCGTGGAGCAGACGACCAGGCCCGCGTCGACAAGGCCGCCGACACCCAGGACGACAGCCAGAACGACTACGACCAGGCCAGCTACGACAGCGCCGACTACGACGACGGCGGCACGGACGACGACAGCTGGGTCTGAGCACTGGTTTCACCGACCCCGGGCCCGCCTTCGCCAGGCGGGCCTTTCTTTGGGGCCGCAACCGCCCGTTGTGGCCTAGGACCGGTGGGCCTGAAACACCTCCTTCGCCGCGAACAGGCCGTTGAGCGCCGCGGGGAACCCCGCATAGACCGACATCTGCACGAGAACCTCGACGATCTCGGTTTCGCTGAGACCGACGTTCAGACCCGCCGCGATATGGACCTTCAGCTGCGGCGCCGCATTCCCCATCGCCGCCAATGCGGCGATCGTGGCGATCTCGCGCTCGCGCAGGCCGAGGCCGCCGCGCGAGTAGATGTCGCCGAAGGGGAATTCGAACACGTAGGTCGCGAAGTCGGGCGCGATGTCGGCCAGCGCGGCAATCACGTTCTGCCCCGCCTGGCCGTCGACTTCAGCCAGCACGCGCCTTCCGCGCTCCAGCCGGCTTTCGCTTGCGTTCAGCTCTGATGAAGCCATGGTTCTCGATCCTCTTCTCGGTTTCGACATAGCCGTCGATCTTGGCATCGAGGACGAGAAGGCAGGCGTTGAGTTCGGCCAGGTGCGCACGAACCTGCTCGCGGTGCCTTTGCAACAATTCCCGGCGCGCCGCTTCGGTCCCGGAGCCTTCCTCGCGCAGCGCCGCGTAGCGCAGCATGTCGCGGATCGGCATCCCGGTCGTCTTCAGCCGGTCGAGAAACTCGATCCAGACCAGGATCGAGGCATCGTAGTCGCGGTGGCGGGATTGGTTGCGGTCGGCATAGGGGAGCAGCCCGATCCGCTCGTAGTAGCGGATCGTATGGGCCGAGAGCCCCGAACGCCGTGCCAGTTCACCAATCCTCATAACGCTCGCTTCTCATCACGATGCAAGGGAACTACTTCTTCGAGCGCACTCTAAGTCAAGCACCCGTTCCGCGCCTTCGCCGTGACGCGCGGCTCGGACGGCTCAGCGCCTCACAGGTCCTCACAGCGCGGAGCAATTCGGCATTGGCAAAAATCCGATCTTGCCGCCTCCGGGGCCTTCACAAGCAGGCAGTCGCGATATAGGTTAGAATTATTCCAATCTATGGACCAGCCATGAAGCGCCTCGACGACCTCGGCGAAGCCGAACTGCTCGCTCTCGCCATCGCCAGCGAGGAGGAAGATGCCCGGATCTACCTGACCTTCGCGCAGAAGCTGCGCTCGAATTATCCCCACTCCGCCAAGATGTTCGAGGAGATGGCGGCCGAGGAGAGCGGCCACCGACACCAGTTGCTTGCCCAGTACGAGCGGCGCTTCGGCACCGACCTGCCGCTCATTACCAGACAGGACGTCAAGGGCTTCCTTAAGCGCAACCCGGTCTGGCTGCACGAGGATCTGCAGCTCGAGGCGGCGCGCCGCCACGCGGCGGTGATGGAACTGGAATCCAGCCAGTTCTATGCTCGGGCGGCCGAGCGCGCCCACGATACCGCGACGCGCAAGCTCCTCGCCGACCTGGCCGAAGCGGAGCGTGGCCACGAGAAGCTGGCGGAGCAGCTCGACGACGAACTCAAGAGCTCGGGCGCGGCCGACGAGGAGGAAGAGACGCGCAAGCGCCTCTTCGTGCTCCAGATCGTGCAGCCGGCGCTGGCCGGGCTGATCGACGGTTCGGTCTCGACGCTGGCCCCGATCTTCGCCGCCGCCTTCGCCACGCATGATTCCTGGAACGCCTTCGTCGTCGGCCTCGCCGCCTCGATCGGCGCCGGCATCAGCATGGGGTTGACCGAAGCGCTCTCGGACGACGGCGTGGTGACCGGACGCGGCCACCCCTGGGTGCGCGGCGCCGCCTGCGGCATCGCCACCGCCATCGGCGGCCTCGGCCACACCCTGCCCTATCTCATCCCGGATTTCTGGCTGGCGACGGCGATCGCCGGCGTCATCGTCGCCTGCGAGCTCGTCATCATCGCCTGGGTGCGCTTCCGCTACATGGAAACGCCGTTCACCTCGGCGATCGTGCAGATCATCCTGGGCGGCCTCGCCGTGCTGGCGGTCGGCATCCTGATCGGCAGTTCCTGACGCGAAGCGTCGTCAGATGACGACGACCTTGGCGCCGACACCGACGCGGCCGTACAGGTCGATCACGTCGTCGTTGGTCATGCGGATGCAGCCTGAAGAGACCTCGCGGCCGATGGTGTTCGGCTCGTTCGTGCCGTGGATGCGGTAGAGCGTGGAGCCGAGATAGAGCGCGCGCGCGCCGAGCGGATTCTCGGGGCCGCCCGCCATGAAGCGGGGCAGATCGGGCCGGCGCTTCAGCATCTCGGCCGGCGGCGTCCAGCTCGGCCACTCGGCCTTGCGCGTGACCGTCTTGGTGCCGGCCCAGGAGAAGCCAGGACGGCCGACGCCGATGCCGTAGCGCAGCGCCCGGCCGCCGGGCTGCACCAGGAAGAGGAAGCGGTTCGGTGTGTCGACGATGACGGTGCCCGGCTTCTGCGGGCCGTCATAGGCGACCTCCTGCTTACGGAAGCGCGGCTCGATGACATACGGGATACCGGCCTGAGGCTCGGCGGGACGGCCGAGCGCCGCAACCCGGCCCTCCGGCCGCGATGCGCCTTGCAGGCGGCGCTCCTCCGCGAAAGGGTCGGCGCCGTAGCTGGAGGGCCCGCGCACCGCCTGTCCGTAGGCGTAGCCACCCGGACGGTTGTAGACGGCGCCGCCGCGGCCGTAGGGCGTCGGATCGCGCCCGGTCATCAGCATCTCGATGAGACCGCCGCCATAGTTCGCGCCCCCGCGGCGCGCCTGCAGCATCGGGTCGCCGCCGTAGCCCTGCGCGGCGGCCGGGCCGATCGCAGCGAGACCGCCCGCGACAGCCAGCAAGGAAAGGGTGGACGCTCGACGCATGACGCAACTCTCTCGCCGGAAAGACTGCGGGAAAGCCTGCGGGTCGGCATCAAAGGAATGGTGAATCATTGACTCTTCCGCCGCGCAATCCGCGCAGGAAGCGTCAATTCGCCAAATTAACCTTAGCATCCCGGCAAGGGACAGGGTGAAGGAAAGCTTTCGATGCCTGCCTCACCGGGGCTTTCGGGAGAGCGAAGCCTTTCGCGCGAGCCACCGCAGCCTCAGCCCGGTTCGCCAGTGCGCGACATCGCAAGCGAGGATCACGGCGCCGTAGATCAGACCGCCCAGGCCAATCTGCAGCACGAACTCCGGCAGCGGCGGCAGGCTGCCCCGCAGCGGCCAGATCGCCAGCGCCATGGCGAGGCCCGCCAGCAGGACGCAGGCCATGTCGCGCAGCGGCAGTCCCTTCGGCAGGGAGCGCAGGGCGACGAATCCGGTGATCAGCAGCACGGCGACGAAGCCCGCGCTCTGGGCGGCCGCGAAGCGCAGCGACGTAGCCGCGCCTGGCGCCCACAGCCAGGCGAGGTTCACGCCCAGGCCGGCGACCGCGACGACCGCCGCGATCAGGGTCCGCTTCTCGAGCAGGAAGACCGGGTAGATCGCCGCCTGGAAGAGCGCGATGGCGGCGAAACCCGGGAGCAGCGGCGCCATGAAGTGAGCGAAATGGCCGCGGAACGCCGCCGGTACGAAGAGTGCCTCGAAAGCCGGCAGGACCAGCCAGAAGCCGAGCGCAGCGGGCAGGACCACGGCGAGGACCAGCACCAGGTTGCCGGCGATGCGCCTGCGAGCGGCGTTGCGGCCGCGCGTCTCGTCGAGGCGGATGACCTCGCGCAACAGCACGATCTCGAGCATCGTCGCCAGCATCGGGAAGAGTCGCAGCCCGATATCGGAGGCGAGCGAGAAATAGCCGGATTCGGCGAAGCCATGCGCCTCGGCGAGCAGGCTGCGATTGAGCAGCGGAATCAACGAATAGACGGCGTTTCCGGCGACGAGCGGCAAGGCGTAGCGGAGAAAGTCGCGCGCCAGTTCCTTGCGCGCACCGGCGAATGAAACCGGCCCGTCGGAAAGTCGGGTGCGCACGCTCAGGACCGAGGCGATGGTGCCGACAAGGCCGGCCAGCAGCACGGTCGCCGGATCGCGCGTCAGCCAGGCGCCACCCACCATCAGGACGAGGACGATCACGGCCCTGACGAAGATCAGCCGGGCATAGGCGGCGTCGAGGAAGCGAGCCCGCGCGATGGCGCCGTGATAGTCGAACCAGCCGGCGCCGATCGCGGCCAGGACGGCGGCGGCGAGCAGGGCCCGCGGCAGGCCGCCATCGAACCCGGCGAGCAAGGCCAGGACGAGCAGCAGACAGAGCACCAGCGCGACCGCTGCAAAGAGCAGGTCCAGCGTCGCGCGGATGCTGGGGTCGCTCTCGCGCGTCTGCGCCGTATAGAAGCGCACCGCCGAAAGCTTCAGCCAGTCGAGAGCCGCCGTATTGACCAGGACGACCAGCGCCGCGCCGATCGCGTAGAGGCCGAACGCCTCGGGGCCGAGGAACAGCGCGATCAGCAGCCCCAGGACGAAATTCAACGCCGCATTGACGAGGAAGGGCAGGAGGACGGTCATCTCGCCTGGCTCATCCCCTTGTTTTCCGTCACGACACCCATGCGGCCGGCAACCTTGCGACTCGCAGGCAAGTCGCGAAACTCGGTGAAACATGGCGTAGCGGGGCGCAAATGGATTTCCAAGCGGAAGGTGCCGGAGCCTCGCAGCCGCAGCGGCCGGTCCGTGATCAGGCACTCTGATGTCCGAGCCGCTCTCCTTCTATCTCGTCGGCTGGGTGACGACGCTGATCATCGCGATCGGCAAGAGCGCCTTCGGCGGTGGCCTCGCCATTCTCGGCATTCCGCTGCTGGCGATGGTCACCACGCCGCAGAACGCCGCGATCATGGTCTCGATGCTGGTCTCGCTGATGGATCTGATGGCGCTCCAGCGCTTCGGCCGCGACACTTGGTCGAAGCCCGATCTGGTCTGGCTGCTGCCGGGGCTGGTCTTCGGCATCGGGCTCGGCTACCTCGTCTTCGTCCGCGTCGACCCGCGTATCGTCAACCTGATGATCGGCGTCGTGACGCTGCTCTTCACGGCGCACTGGTTCCTGAAGGGGCGCCTCGCTCCGCCGGGTAACAGGCCGGTCTCGCCAGCGCTGGCGCTGACCGCGGGCGCGGCCTCGGGCTTCACCACCTTCGTCGCCCATGCCGGCGGGCCGCCCGTCGCGATGTATCTGCTCGCACGCGGCCTGCCGAAGACGCTCTTCGTCGGCACCACGGTGGCGATCTTCACGCTCGGCAACTGGCTGAAGCTACCGCCTTATTTCAGCCTCGGCCTGAGGCACACCGAAGCGCTCTGGGGCGCGCTGGCCCTGGCTCCCGCCGTCCCGATCGGAATCTGGCTCGGCCGCGTACTGCATGATCGGCTTGAGCAGAAAGCCTTGTTCTTCTGGTGCTATGTCCTGCTCGCGGTCGCGGCGCTGAAGCTGACGGTCGATGCCGCCCTCGCCCTGATGCGATAGCGGCATGACGGAATGCCGCAGACCCACTAGGCGCGCATAAAATTTGTGCCTAGAGGCGCTGTCATGACCGTCCTCCCGCCGATCCGCCCCGCCCGCGACGCCGATTCCGAACCGCTCGCCACCCTGATCGCGGCGAGCTTCGCCGAATATCCGAACTGTCATTTCGCCTGGGAGGAATTCCCGGAGTTGAGGCAGCCGGCAACCGCTTTCGCCACCAAGGGCGGCAAGCTCTGGATCGTCGATGCACCGGGTGGCGGCATCGCCGGCTCGCTGGGCGTCACGCCGGTGGCGGAACAGAATGCGGTCGAGCTCACCAAGGTCTATGCCAATCCTGCCTTTCGCGGGACCGGGCTGGCGCAGGCGCTGTTCGCGGAGGCGCTCTCCTTCGCCGAAGCCGGCGGCTTCGCCGAGATGATGCTCTGGTCGGATACGCGCTTCGCCCGCGGCCATCGCTTCTACGAGAAGCTCGGATTCCGGCGCTGGCCCGGCGAGCGCTATCTCGCCGACGTCTCCGCCACCTGGGAATATCATTTCCGCAAGCCGCTGCGCAGCCCTGCATGACCTGGTCGACAGCGCTGCGCGCCGCGCTCGGCATCGCGCTCCTCACCGGCATGGACGCCGTCCTGAAGGGCCAGATGCAGAAGCATCCCTTCGCGCTGGCGCTGTTCATGCGCTTCGCCATGGGCGGGCTCTGCGCGCTCGCCGTCCTTCTCGTCGTCCGGCCTGCAAGGCCGACGCGCGAAAGCCTGATAGGCAACCTGGCCCGCATTCCGCTCGTCGTGCTGACCGCCGGCAGCTTCTTCTACTCGCTCTCGGTGCTGCCGATGGCGGAGGCCCTGACGCTGTCCTTCCTCGCGCCGGTCTTCGTCGCGCTGCTGGGCGGGCTGCTGCTCCGGGAAAGGATCGACAGACGCGTGCTGCAGGCGCTCGCCTTCGGCCTCGCAGGCATGCTGATCATGGTCTGGCCGCGGCTGCAGGGCCATGTCAGCGGCGCGGGGCTCGGCGTGGCAGCGGCTCTGTTCTCTGCCGTGAGCTACGCCTTCAACCTCGTCCTGCTCCGGCGCATCGCGATGCGCGAGCATCCGGCCGTCATCGTCGCCTTCCAGAATGTCGGACCGGCGCTGTGCCTCGCAGTGCCGGCGATGAGCGTCCTCGTGCCGATCAGCCTGACCGATCTGGCAATCTATCTCGGCGCGGGAGCGCTGGGCGTCGCCGGCCACCTGACCCTGACTTCAGCCTATGCCCGGGCGGCAGCGTCGAAGCTGGCGGCAATCGAATATACCGCGCTGATCTGGGCGAGCCTGCTCGGCTTCCACTTCTTCGGCGAGGTACCGCTCTACACGACCTATGCCGGCGCGCTCCTGATCGTCGCGGGCGCGGTCGCCGTCAGCCGGAGGTAGCCGCCACTCCCGCCCTCAGCCGCCCGTCTTCCTTGCCGCGAGGACGAGACAGGTCTCGGTGCCATGCGCCAGCAGCTTGCCGCGCGCGTCGACGAGACTGCCTTCAGTGGTGATGACCGATCCGCCCCGGTGGATCAGCCGGCCTTCGCAACGCACCGTGCCGGAATCCGGCATGACCGGGCGGACATAGTTCAGCTTCATCTCCAGCGTCGTGTAGCCTTCGCCGGGCTTCAGCGTGGAATGCGCCGCGCAGGCCATGGCGGAATCGAGGATCGTCGCGGTCCAGCCGCCATGAATCGTGCCGAGCGGATTGAAGAAGCGCGGCGACGGCCGGCCTGTGAAGACCACCCGGCCCTCATCCGCCTCGGCAAGCTCGAAATCCATGGTATCCGCAAAAGGCGGCGCCGGATTGCCGCCGGCAATGATCCCGCGCAGGAAGCTCAGCCCGTCACCCGCGACAAGCTCCTCGCGAGACACCACCCCAACCGCGCGCATCCTGTCGATCTCCATTCGTGTATCTGCACGATAGAGTTGCGAGCTGGCGGTGGTCAACCGATAAGCGCGGCCTCAGCGCTCGCCCCGTGCGGCGCGGCGCAGCGCCTTCAGTCCGTCGCGCGTCTCGCGCCAGCGCTCCTCGCCGAAGCCGCCCTCGATCTTGTCCTGTGCCGCGCGCCAATAGGGAATGGCGGCCTCGATCGCGGCCCTGCCCTTCTCCGTCACCGCGTAGACGGCGGCCCGGCCGCGGCACTCGACGGGCTCGACCATGCCCTCCGCCGCCAGAAGCTGGAGGTTGCGCGTCAGCGACGTGCGCTCCAGCGCGAAGCGCTCGGCCAGCTCGGTGATCGACTTCCACTGCCCCGTGCTCAGGGCCGACAGCAGCACGAACTGGGTGATCTTCAGCCCGCTGGGGCGCATCGCCTCGTCATAGGCACGCGTGACGGCGCGGGCCGTCATGCGCACGTGCAGCGCCACGCAGGAGCGGGCGATGTCGTCGAGACGGGCGTCGGGCGCAAGGATCGTCGCTGATGTCGTCATATAGCCATCTTAGCGTGTTCTGGGCTTGGCCGCAGCCGGCAGGCGAAGGGCTGCGACGTCGCGTGCACACGCGTTCACTTTATCGCTCGTCGCTTCCTTGACTCTCCTGAGCCCCACGCCTATCTGCGCTGGCATCTGTTAGCACTCTCCTGGGAGGACTGCTAACAGCCTCACCCCGGGGCCCTTCAGCGGCGCCCGAACCGAATATGACAAGAGGAAGACAGAACCATGAAGTTCCGTCCTTTGCATGACCGCGTCGTGGTCCGCCGCCTCGACAGCGAGGAAAAGACCAAGGGTGGCATCATCATCCCCGAGACCGCCAAGGAAAAGCCCCAGGAGGGCGAAATCGTCGCCGTCGGCCCCGGCGCGCGTGACGAGGCCGGCAAGCTCGTCGCCCTCGACGTCAAGAAGGGCGACCGCGTCCTGTTCGGCAAGTGGTCGGGCACCGAGGTCAAGATCGATGGTCAGGACCTCCTGATCATGAAGGAATCCGACATCATGGGCGTCGTCGGCTGATAGCCGCCTGACCGCCTCCTCACCTTTCCAGTTCCAGTCCAAGGAGTAGCTCTCATGGCTGCCAAAGACGTCAAGTTCGGCACCGACGCCCGCGACAAGATGCTGCGCGGCGTGGATGTCCTCGCCAACGCCGTGAAGGTCACGCTCGGTCCGAAGGGCCGCAACGTCGTGATCGAGAAGTCGTTCGGCGCGCCGCGCATCACCAAGGACGGCGTCACTGTCGCCAAGGAAATCGAGCTTTCCGACAAGTTCGAGAACATGGGCGCCCAGATGGTCCGCGAAGTCGCTTCGCGCCAGAACGACCATGCCGGCGACGGCACCACCACCGCCACGGTCCTGGCTCAGGCGATCGTCCGCGAGGGCGCCAAGTCGGTTGCGGCCGGCATGAACCCGATGGACCTGAAGCGCGGCATCGACCTCGCTGTCGAGGCCATCGTCGCCGACCTCAAGAAGAACTCGAAGAAGGTCACCTCCAACGCGGAAGTCGCGCAGGTCGGCACCATCTCGGCCAACGGCGACTCGTCGGTCGGCGAGATGATCTCGAAGGCCATGCAGAAGGTCGGCAACGAGGGTGTCATCACCGTCGAGGAAGCCAAGACCGCCGAGACCGAGCTCGACGTCGTCGAGGGCATGCAGTTCGACCGCGGCTATCTCTCGCCGTACTTCATCACCAACTCCGAGAAGATGATCGCGGAGCTGGACGACCCCTACATCCTCGTCTTCGAAAAGAAGCTCTCCTCGCTGCAGGCGATGCTGCCGATCCTCGAGGCCGTCGTGCAGACCGGCAAGCCGCTCCTCATCATCGCCGAGGACGTCGAGGGCGAGGCCCTGGCCACGCTCGTCGTCAACAAGCTCCGTGGCGGCCTGAAGGTCGCGGCCGTCAAGGCTCCGGGCTTCGGTGATCGCCGCAAGGCCATGCTCGAGGACATCTCGATCCTGACCGCCGGTCAGATGATCTCGGAAGACCTCGGCATCAAGCTCGAGACCGTGACGCTCAACATGCTCGGCCGCGCCAAGCGCGTGCGCATCGAGAAGGAGAACACCACGATCATCGACGGCGCCGGCAAGAAGAAGGACATCGAGGCGCGCGTCGGCCAGATCAAGGCCCAGATCGAGGAGACCACCTCGGACTACGACCGTGAGAAGCTCCAGGAGCGCCTGGCCAAGCTCGCCGGCGGCGTCGCGGTCATCCGCGTCGGCGGCGCGACCGAGGTCGAGGTCAAGGAGAAGAAGGACCGCGTCGACGATGCCCTGAACGCGACCCGCGCTGCGGTCGAGGAAGGCATCCTGCCGGGCGGCGGCGTCGCTTTGCTGCGCGCCCTCAACTCGGTCAAGGGCATCAAGACCCAGAACGACGACCAGAAGACCGGCGTCGAGATCGTCCGCAAGGCGATCGCCGCTCCGGCCCGCCAGATCGTCGACAACGCCGGCGATGACGGCGCGGTCGTGGTCGGCAAGCTGCTCGAGTCGAAGGACTACTCCTACGGCTACAACGCCCAGACCGGCGAGTACGGCGATCTGGTCAAGGCCGGCATCATCGACCCGACCAAGGTCGTCCGCACGGCGATCCAGGACGCGGCTTCGATCGCGGGCCTGCTGATCACCACCGAGGCGATGGTCGCCGACCAGCCGAAGAAGGACGCCCCGATGCCCCCGATGGGCGGCGGCGGCATGGGCGGCATGGACTTCTGAGGACGTCCAGCTTCTCACAGCTACAAGGAAGGCCCGGCGCAAGCCGGGCCTTTTTTCTTGAGCGCGGACGCGTCCAGGAAAGGAAAGGAAAGGGGTAGGCGTGAGATGTCGGCCGCGGGACCGTTCGCCCTCACCCCGTTGCAGCAACGCTCGGGCGCCCGCTACAGCGTCCAACCGCGACACCCCTTAACCCGCCCTCTCCCTCCGGAAGAGGGTTCCCAGCGCTTCCAAGTGCTCTGTCCGTTCACGGCGCGCCTCCGCCCACGCCATGCATCCGAAGCGGCCCGCTCGGGAGCCGATGCGATGTCATCGTCACCGCTCCTCGCCTATAAAAGCGGCAAGCGCCTCCAATTTGGACGCGCGATCATGCCAACCGATCGGGAGAGGCCCATGAAAACCTCGAAACTCCTCACCGGCGTCGCTTTCGCCGCCACGCTCCTCGCGGCGCAGGCCGCGCGCGCCGATATCACCATCGGCCTGATCGCGCCGCTGACCGGCCCGGTCGCCGCCTATGGCGAGCAGGTCAAGAACGGCGCCCAGACGGCCGTCGACGTGATCAACAAGGATGGCGGGGTGCTGGGCGAGAAGCTCGTGCTCAAGCTGGCGGACGATGCCGGCGACCCGAAGCAGGGCGTCTCCTCCGCCAATCTGCTCGTCGGCGACAAGGTGAAGTTCGTCGTCGGACCAGTGACCTCCGGCGTCGCGATGGCGACCTCCGACGCGCTCGCGGAGAGCGGCGTGCTGATGGTGACGCCGACCGCGACCTCGCCGGCGCTGACCACGCGTGGCCTCACCAACGTCTTCCGCACCTGCGGCCGCGATGATCAGCAGGCCGAGGTCGCCGCCGCCTATGCGGTGAAGAACCTGAAGGACAAGAAGATCGCGATCGTCCACGACAAGGGCACCTACGGCAAGGGCCTCGCCGACAACTTCCAGAAGGGCATTCACGCCGGCGGTCTCAAGGAAGTGGCCTATCTGGCGCTGACGCCGGGCGAGAAGGATCTTTCGGCCGTCATCACGCGGCTGAAGTCCGCCGGAGCCGACGTCATCTATTTCGGCGGCTACCACCCCGAGGGCGGCCTGCTCGCCCGCCAGCTCGCCGATGCCGGCGTCAAGGCGACGATCATCGGCGGCGACGGCCTCTCCAATACCGAATTCGCGGCGATCGGCGGCAACAACGCCACCGGCACGCTGTTCACCAATGCCAGCGACGCGCTGAAGAACCCGGATTCGGCAGCGGCCGTGGCCGCTCTGAAGGAAAAGGGCCTTCCGCCGGAGGCGTTCACGCTGAACGCCTATGCCGCCGTCGAGGTCATCAAGGCCGGCATCGAGAAGGCCGGCAAGGCCGATCCCTCGGCCACCGCCAAGGCGCTGCATGCCGGCATGGCGATCAAGACCGCCATCGGCACCCTGACTTATGGCAAGACCGGCGATCTGACCTCGCCGAGCTTCTCGATGTACAAGTGGGAAGCCGGCAAGATCGTCGCGGCGGAGTGATCCTCCCGGCCGGGGTGCCGCGCAGCCAGTCGCCGCGCCCCGGCCACCTACCATTCGCCTCTCCGGCAGATGACAATTTGCTCATCTCGGCGCAGCGCCATTGAAAGGCCATCGGCGCTGGGACATGGTCCGAATCATGGCATCGACCCCTTCCCGCCAGGATTTCAGCCCATGCGCCCGTTGAGTATCCTCGTCGCCCTGATGGCGGCTGCCGCGCTGGCGGTCGGCGTCCCGGCCGGTTCGGCCGGCATCATCGGGATGGGCATCGTCGGCCTGCTTCTGGCGGTCGTCACCTTCCGCTCGCCGACGCTGACCTTCTTCCTGCGCATCTTCTCCGGCATCTTCGCGATCGAATATGTGCTGTTCGCGGCGACGGCTCTGCTGGCCCAGGCAGGGCTGTGGCCGGCGTCCCTCGGCATCCCGCCGGTGCCGACCAGCCTGCCGACCACGGTCGGCGTCTTCGGCATCATGATCTACGCGATCTCCTTCGTGCCGGTGATCGCCCGCATTTCACGCATCGCCTCGCCCTTCTTCGAATCGGACGAGATCACCACGGCCAATCTCTGGCCGATCGGCCCCTACCAGATCCGGCTGGGACGACTGGCCGTGGCCCTGTTCGTTTTCCTCATCGTGCTGAACCAGGCGCAGGTCGGCATCACCCTCAGGATCTCGTTCTTCAGCCGCGACATGTACAACGCGCTGCAGAACAAGGACGCGGCCGCCTTCTGGTATCAGCAGCTCTGGGTCTTCATTCCATGGGCGACGATCTGGGTGGTTTCCGGCCTGGTCGAGATCTTCGCCAACTACACCCTGCTGATCCGCTGGCGGCAGTTCATGGCGCATGAATACACCGAGCGCTGGCTGAGCCATGCCACCCACTACCGGATCGCGCTCGCAGGCAGCGTCGACAACCCGGACCAGCGCATCGCCGAAGATACGCGCTCTTTCGTCAACCAGACCTACAACTTCGCGCTGCCGCTGCTCTCGCAGGTCTCCACGCTGGTCTCTTTCTCGATCATCCTCTGGAATATCGACGCGAAGTTCACCCTGCCGGGCACCGCGATCGAAATCCCCGGCTACATCTTCTGGGTCGCCTTCTTCTATGCCGCGGTCGCGACCTGGCTGACGCATTTGATCGGCCGGCCGCTGATCAACCTCGAATTCGAGCAGGAAAAGCGCGAGGCGAACTTCCGCTTCTCGCTGGCGCGCCTGCGCGAATATTCGGAGCAGATCGCGCTCATGGTCGGCGAGCCGACCGAGCGTGCGCATCTGGCCGGGCGCTTCCGCGCCATCGTCGAGAACTTCTACCGGCTGGTCTGGCGGCGGCTGAAGCTGAGCGCCTTCACCTTCTCCTACAATCAAGCCAGTGTCGTGGTTCCCACGATCATCCTTGCGCCCTACTACTTCGCCGGCACGATCACGCTCGGCGTGATGATGCAGGTCGCGGGCGCCTTCGACCGGGTGCAGACGGCGCTGTCCTTCATCATCAACAGCTATTCCTCGATCGCGCAGTACCTCGCCGCCATCAGCCGCCTGACGACCTTCGAGAAGGCGATCGCAGAGGCTCAGCACGGCCCGATCAGCGAGGATGCACTAAGCCGCGAGACCTCGCGAGACGGCGGCCTGCATGTCGGCAAGGCGGTGCTGGCGCTGCCCAACGGCCAGCCAATCGTCCGGCTGGACCGGCTGGACTTCGGCAAGACGCGCTCGACCCTGGTGATCGGCCCCTCCGGCTCGGGCAAGTCGACGCTGTTCCGCGCCATTGCCGGCATCTGGCCGTTCGGCGACGGCAAGGTCGGAATCCCGGCGCAGGCGCGGATCATGCTGCTGCCGCAACGCCCCTATCTGCCGCAGGGCACGCTGCGCGCCGCCCTCGCCTATCCGGAGCGCGAGGAGGCCTATGGCGACGACGCGATCCGCGAGGCGATGGCCAAGGTCAGACTCGGGCATCTGGCGGACAGGCTCGACGAGGTCGATCTCTGGGGCCAGCGCCTGTCGGGCGGCGAGCAGCAACGGCTGGCCGTGGCGCGCGCCCTGCTGAGCAAGCCGGACTGGCTCTTCCTCGACGAAGCCACTGCCTCGCTCGACGAGAAGCTCGAAGGCGAGATCTACGCGACGATCGATCGGGAACTGCCGCAAGCGCACATCGTCTCGATCGGTCACCGCGCCACGCTGCGCGAGATGCATGATGCCATCGTCACGATGGAACCGAACGAGGACGGCACCTTCACGCCGATCCCGACGGCAAAAGCGCCGGTCGCCTGAAGGCAGCCGGCGCCCGATCGAGCGGTTTCGACGGAGGCGCCGGATGCCCCGGCGCGGCCCCTTCCGCGGGACTGCTCAGAGCGAGCGGCTGAGCACCAGTTCGCCCGCACCGCCCTTGAGGACGAGCCGGCCGTTCACCAGGTCCCATTTCTGGGTGGCGCGCAGGGCGATGAGGAAGGTGCGCTCGAAATCGAGCGTGCCCTTGTCGCAGCTCCGCTTGGTGATGGCGATCGGCCCCACCGCGAAACCCTGCTGGCGCAGCGGATAGGCGGCAGCCGAGAAGGTGTTGCAGCCGGCGAAGCCCGTACCGCGCAGATTCTGGTCGATCAGCAGCGTGACCCGGCGATCATGAACCGGCTTGCCGTTGAGCTGAACGAGGCTCCAGCTGGCGCCGAGCGGGAAGGTCTTCTCCTGCTGCGGTGTCGGAATCGGCGTATTGCCGCCGCCGAGCTCCTGACGGGACGGCATCCTCTGACGCTGTGCGGCGGCTTCTCCGGGAACCAGCATCGGCACGACCAACGCGGCGAGGACGGCCGCAAGGCCAAGGCGTGGAGTCATCGTCATCTTACCTGCGTTCACGCGCGCGAAAGCGGCACGGGCCCCTTCATGGTTAAACGCCTAGAGGCCAATTCGTTCGGGATCAAGGCTGCCGCGCGCGAAAGCGCACAGCCCTTGCCACAAGCGGCCGGTCAGATACGGGCGTCGAGCCGCTCCAGCAACCGGTTCGCGCGGCGGAAGACATAGGCCGGGGCCGTGACCGTGATGTCGTCGGCGCCCTTGCGGTCGAGCTCCTCGACCAGCGCGAAAACCGCCTTGCCCGGGCAGTGCAGCGTCAGCGGCGCGCCGGCCAGCGGCGCTCCGAAGGGCAACCGCGCCCCGAAACTCTCCGTCAGGGCCGACAGCGCCGCGGCGTCGAGATCGAGCCTGGCGCGGATCTCGCGGATGGTGCGGCCCTCTTCCTCGGCGGCGATGCGGGAGAGAATGGTGCGGACCGCGGCCCGGGCCCGAGCGCTCCAGGGCGCGCGCGTCGACGCGACGAGATTGGCTTCGGAGGCGAGCATCACGCCGTCGTCGAGCACCTTCAGCGCGTTGGCGGCGAGCGTCGCGCCGGTGGTGGTGATGTCGACGACGATCTCGGCCGTGCCGGCGGCGGGCGCGCCTTCGGTAGCGCCCAGGCTCTCGACGATCCGGTAATCCGCCAAGCCGTGCTCGGCGAAGAAGCGGCGTGTCAGGTTCACATATTTGGTGGCGACGCGCAGCTTGCGGCCATGGCGGGCGCGCATGGTCGAGGCGACATCCTCGAGATCGGTCATGCTGCGCACGTCGATCCAGGCCTGCGGCACGGCGACGACGACATTGGCGTGGCCGAATCCGAGCGGGGTCAGCATCTCCACCGCCGCATCGGCATCGGACAACTGCTCGCGCACCAGGTCTTCTCCGGTGACGCCGAGATGGGCAGCGCCGGAGGCGAGCTGCGCGACGATCTCCGAGGCCGACAGGAAAGCGACCTCCGCGCCCTCCACGCCCGCGATCGTGCCACGATAGCCGCGCTCGCCGCTGGCCTTGACGAATTTCAGCCCGGCGCGGCCGAAGAAGGCGGTGGCGTTCTCCTGCAGCCGGCCCTTCGAGGGGACAGCGAGGACGAGAGGGGCGTCGGTCATGCGGCTTCTCCCGCCAGACGGTCGAGCCAGAGCGAGGCGCCGACCGCGGGAACCGCGCGCTTCGCCCCCAGGCGGCCGAGCAGATTGTCGTAGCGTCCGCCGCCGGCCACCGGCTTGGCGTCGCCACGGGCGGGGTCGTGCAATTCGAAGATGAAGCCGGTGTAGTAGTCGAGATTGCGGGCGAAACCGGCCGAAAACTGGATGGCACCGACATCGACCCCGCGTGCGGCGAGGAAGCCGGTGCGCTCGTCGAAGGCATCGAGCTCGCGATTGAGGTCGAGCGCGGCCTGGTCGGCCAGCGCCCGGAGCGAGGCGGAAGCGGCATCGGGATCGCCGACGATGGCCAGCACCTGGCCCAGCAGCGCCTTGACGTCGCCATTGACCGGGTTCTCGCGCTCGGCCGCGCGGGCGAGGAAGCGTTCGGCGATATCGGCGGCGCTGCGTCCGCCGACCGTCGAGATGCCGGCAATCGAGAGCACGTCCTCGACGAAGGCGCGGGCGGCCTTCGGGTCCTGCCCTTCGAGCGCCTTGAGCAGGCCGGCATGGGCGGCCTCGCCATCCGGTGCCGGAGGATCGAGCGCGGCGACGGCGTCAGTGCCCTTGCCTTGCACGATCGCGCGCACCAGCCGCCGACGCGCACCCTGCGACACCGCCAGGCGGTCGAGCAGCGCTCCAAGCAGCGCGACATCGCCCATGACGATCCGCGGCGCCTTCAGCCCGAGCGTAACGGCAGCCTCGACCGCCAGCGCCATGATCTCGGCATCGGTCGCGGTGAAATCCTCGCGCCCGAAGGATTCGAGCCCCGCCTGCTGGAATTCGCCGGGCTCGCCGGAGCGCATGCGGAAGACCGGGCCGGCATAGGCATAAGCCGCCGGCTCGGTCGAGCCGGAGGCGATGTGATCGAGCGCGACGGGAATGGTGTATTCGGGTCTCAGGCACCAGTCGCGGCCGTCGGCATCCTGCGTCATGAAGATTCGCCGGCGGATATCCTCGCCCGAAAGATCGAGGAAGACGTCGGCAGGCTGGAGGATGGCGGGTTCGGCGCAGGCGTAGCCCTCGCCGGCGAGAAGGGCGATCACGTCATCGATGCGGGCACGGCTTGCGGGCACGGGTCGTCCTGTCCTGTTGCGAGCGTCGTCCTAGCAGCGATACCCGGCGTTTTCGACAGATTTGAGCGAATTGGGTGAACGGTCTTTCCTCTCCGGCAAGGGAGAGGGCTCACGCGTGTCGCGCGAGAACCTTCTTCACGCCCTCGACCAGCTCGGCCACCGGCACCGCAAACTGCGCCTCGGCCTGCTTGGCCTTGTGCTCGGCCGAATCCTTGACGTCGCGGCTGGCGGCGGCGAGCTCGGCGCCGAGGATCAGGTCCTTGACGACGACCGTGCCGGCCTCGCGCTCCGACGAGCCCTGAATCACGGCGCAGACCGCGCCGCGCCGGTCGGCATATTTCATCTGGGCGTTGAAGCCGGAGCTACCCAGATAGAGATCGGCGCGGCAGAGCGACCTGCCGTCCTCGTCCCTCGCCTGCCGGAGCGAAGACACCATCGCCTGATAGCCCGGCATGAATTCGGGGCTTTTGTTGTCCATGGCGGTGACGACGACGAGCGGCAGCTCGCTCTTGCTGTCGACGATGGGCGACTTCACCGCCTTCAGCGCCGAATAGAGCCGGGAGACACCGATCGAGAAGCCGACCGCCGGCACCGGTTCGGGCCGGAAGCGGCCGACGAGGCCGTCATAGCGCCCGCCGCCGGCAACCGAGCCGAAGCGCACGACCTGCCCGTCCTCGTTGGTGACCGGAAAGGTCAGCTCCACCTCGTAAACAGAGCCGGTATAGTATTCGAGGCCGCGGACGACGGAAGGGTCGATGATGATGCGGCCGAGATACCCGGCCGCCGTGATCAGTTCGCGGATCTGCTCCAGTTCGGCGATGCCGGCCTGGCCGTTCTCGGCACCTTCGACGAGGCCACGCAAATCGGTAAGCGCCGCGGCTGAAAGCTTGGCGGAGCCTTCGCTGTCCCTGGCGTTCGTCTTGCCCAGCTCGGCAAGCTTCTGGCCGAGTTCAAGATAGCGCAGGATGCGGTCGGACTGCGCGCTGGAGAGGCCTGCGCCCTTGGTGAAGTCGCCGCTCTCGTCCTTGCGGCCTTCGCCGAGGAGCTTGCGGACCTCCTCCAGCGGGAATTTGTCGGCCTTGTCGATCGCGCGCAGCACGGTGAGGCGCGCAGCAGCATCGATGCCCGCCGCGTCCATCACGCCGTCGAGCACCTTACGGTTGTTGACCTTCACGACATAGTCGCCGCGCCGGATGCCGAGCGCTTCCATCGTGTCGGCGGCCAGCATGCAGATCTCGGCATCGGCCGTGACCGAGCCGCTGCCGACAATGTCCGCATCGAACTGCATGAACTGGCGGAAGCGGCCCGGCCCGGGCTTCTCGTTACGGAAGACATAGCCGACCTGATAGCCGCGATAGGGTTTCGGCAGCGCGTCGAAATTTTCCGCGACATGGCGGGCGAGCGGCGCCGTCAGGTCGTAACGCAGCGAGAGCCACTGCTCGTCATCGTCCTGGAAGGAAAAGACGCCCTCGTTCGGCCGGTCCTGATCCGGCAGGAATTTACCGAGCGCATCGGTGTATTCGACAAAGGGCGTCTCGACCGGATCGAAGCCATAACGCGAGAAGCTCTCGCGGATGACTGCGAGCATGCGCTCGGTGGCAGCAACATCGGCGGGGCCGCGATCGACGAAGCCGCGCGGCTGGCGGGCCTTCAGCTTGGCAGGGGCGGTCTTGTCGGCGGACATGGCGTGCGAAACTCGGACAATCAACAAAAAGTCGATTGCGGGTTAGACCGTACGAGCGCCAGGGGCAAGCGCGTCCTTCTCGCTACTCAGCCACCAGTTGCGCAGGCCGCAACGGCCGGTCCTCGATCCCCGCCCGCGCCAGCTTCTCCGGCAGCGGGCCACCGGTCGCCCAGTCCAGCAATTCGGCCGTATGCACAACCGGCGTGGTGGCTCCCTTGTCGGCAAAACCCTTCGCGAGCTGGGTCATGCAGCCGATATTGCCGGTCGCGACCAGCATCGGCCTGGTGCGCTCGATATTGCCGACCTTGCGCTCGCGCAGCTTCCCTGCGATCTCGGGCTGCAGGATGTTGTAGACGCCGGCCGAGCCACAGCAGATATGGCCCTCCGGCACGTCCTTGACCTTGAAGCCTGCACCCGAGAGCAAGCGCTTCGGCCCGTCCTTGAGCTGCTGGCCGTGCTGCATCGAGCAGGCCGAGTGATAGGCGATCGGCATCGCGACGTCGCGGACAGGCGCAAGTTCCAGCGTCTCCAGGAACTCGGTGACGTCCTTGGCCAACGCGGCGACCTTCGCCGCCTTCTCGGCATAATCCGGCTCGTTGCGGAACATGAAGCCGTAATCCTTGATCGTCGTGCCGCAGCCGGAGGCCGTGATCAGGATGGCGTCGAGCCCTTGGCCGTCGATCTCCGCGGTCCACGCGTCGATGTTCTTCCGGGCGAAGGCGAGCGCATCGTGCTCCTGCCCCATATGATGGACGAGCGCGCCGCAACAGCCCTCGCCTTTCGGCAGCACGACCTCGACGCCATGGCGGTTGAGCAGGCGGATCGTCGCCTCGTTGATCGCGGGATCGAGCACCGGCTGGGCGCAGCCCGAGAGCAGCGCGACGCGCCTCTTGCGCCCGGCCGACGGCGGGAAGCTGCGCGGTCCCTCCATCGCCGAGCGTGTCGGCAGGCGTGCGGGCGCCAGGGCCAGCATCGCCTTCAGACGCGGACCGAAGACGGGCAGCAGGCCGAGAACAGGAGCGAGGGGCTTCGCCGGCAGCGCCGCCAGCATCGCCGCGCGGAAGCGGCCGGGATAGGGCAGGATCGCCGCCAGCACCTTGCGCAGCAAACGATCATGCCAGGAGCGCGTATAGGTCTCCTCGATATGGGCGCGGGCATGGTCGACGAGGTGCATGTAGTGCACGCCCGAGGGGCAGGTCGACATGCAGGAGAGGCAGGATAGGCAGCGGTCGACATGCTTCACCACCTCTTCGGTGGCGGGCTTGCCGTTCTCCAGCATGTCCTTGATCAGGTAGATGCGCCCGCGCGGGGAATCGAGCTCGTCGCCGAGCAGCAGATAGGTCGGGCAGGTCGCGGTGCAGAAGCCGCAATGCACGCAAGTGCGCAGGATCTTCTCCGAAGCCGGCATGCGCGGGTCGGAGGCGAGGCGCTCGGGGGTGAAGTTGGTCTGCATGGCGCGTCAGGCTCCACCCTGCCAGGCCTTGATCCAGTCCATCGGCCAGAGCAGCATGATGACGTTGAGGGTCAGGTTGTCGCGGATCAGCCAGCCGACGATCAGCTCCATCGCCAGCGCGCTCGAAACCGTCAGCCAGACCGGCGCCAGCCGGGCGATCAGGAAGCCGAGCACCATCGCGAGGATGTCGCAGACCGAATTCAGGACGCTGTCGCCGTAGTAGTCGAGCGAGATCGTGGCCGAGCGATAATGCTCGATCACGGCCGGCGAATTCTCGGTGATCTCCCAGGCGCTCTCGATGACGATGGCGAGCAGCAGCGCGGCGCCGAAGGAGATCGGCAGGCCGGTGACGCGGCGGATCAGCCAGAACAACCCGTAAAACAGGAAGCCATGAATGATGTGCGAGAAGGTGTACCAGTCGGCGATGTGCTGGGAGTTCTCGGAGGAGAACACCTGTCCCTGCCAGAGCTTCACATAGCCGCATTTGCACATCGGCTCGCGGCCCATCGCCAGCAGGATCGCCGCGGCGGCGGCCACGAGCAGCAGAGCCGCCCCTGCAACGGCGAGCCGGTTCAATCGCCCGGAGGCCCAGCGCGTCCGTGGCTCGGCCAGGTCGGTGGAGATCGATTCGGTGAGCGCCATCAGATCCCCGCATACATCCGGCCGGGCTCGAAGATGCCGGCCGGATCGAAACTCTTCTTGATGCCGACTGTCACACGTATCAGCGGCTCGGACAGAGGCTGGAAGACCGCGACGGCGGCGCGGATCGCATCGGGCGCGCGAACCAGCGTCGCATGGCCGCCGAGCGGCTTCAGTGCTGCGCGGATGGCCGCTGAGCCGGCGTCGCTTCCGGCCGGCGCTGCAAGCCAGACCAGGCCACCGCCCCAATCGTAGAACCAGCGGGCGCCGGGCAACATCTGCGCGATGGCGCTTGCGGCTCTCGGGCTGTCGGTCGGCTTGACCGACAGGCGCCAGACCGCCTCCTGCGTCCCGGCGAAGAAGGCCGCGTCGCGGATATGACGCCAGAGCGCCGCCATGGGCTCGCCTTCCAGATTGTCGGGCACGCCATATTCGCCGAGCAGCAGCGCGAGCTCGCCGGAGCGGTATCGAAGCGAGTCCGGAAAATTCTCCAGCCGCAGGAGCGTCAGCGCCTCCTCGCCGCCGAGGCCGGCGGGCAGATGCGCCGCCGCCATCGGCTCGAAGGGCGAGCCCAGCGCCTTGGACAAGAGCGCGACGCCCTGAGCATCCGAGAGGCCGCGCCATTGCAGCGTGGCGGTCTCGGCGGGCTTCGGCAGCACGCGGAAGGTGACCTCGGTGAGGAAGCCGAGCGTGCCGTAGCTGCCGCAGACGAGCTTCACGAGATCGAGGCCGGTGACGTTCTTCATCACCCGCCCGCCGGATTTCACCATCTCACCGCGGCCATTGACGAGCCGCACGCCGATCAAGGAATCGCGCGCGGCGCCGGCGTTGATGCGGCGGGGGCCAGAGACGTTGCAGGCGGCGACCGCACCGATGGTCGGCGTGCCGTCGGAGCCGAAGAGCGGCCGGTGGTCCATGGGCTCGAAGGGCAGCATCTGGCCGCGCTCGGCCAGCGTCTCCTGTACGGTTTCCAGCGGCGTTCCGGCGCGGGCGGCGATGACCATCTCGGCCGGCTCATAGAGCGTGATGCCGGTGAGGCCGGCGCTGGACAGGGTGCTCGCCACCTGGGGCGGGCGGCCGAGACCGGCGCGCGTGCCGCCGCCGCGCAAGGTCAGCGGCACGGCGTTCTCGACGACGGATTTCACGACGGCGCAGGCCTGCGCCTCGGTTGTGGGCGTGTGGATGATCACGCGGCGATCCGCCCTTCCAGCGGGAAAACCTTGGCCGGGTTGAGCAGCCAGCGCGCGTCGAAGACCGCCCTCACCCGCATCTGCTGGGCGAGATCGGCCTCGTTGAACTGGACCGTCATCAGGTCGCGCTTCTCGATGCCGACGCCGTGCTCGCCGGTGAGGCAGCCGCCCACCTCGACGCAGAGCTTGAGGATGTCCATGCCGGCATCCTCCGCCTTCTGCGCCTCGACCGGGTCGTTGCAGTTGTAGAGGATCAGCGGATGGAGATTGCCGTCGCCGGCGTGGAAGACGTTGGCGACGCGCAGGCCATAACCCTTCACGATCTCGTCCATGCGCTTGAGCACGTAGGGGAGCTGACCGGTCGGGATCGTGCCGTCCATGCAGATGTAGTCGGCGATGCGGCCGGTCGCGCCGAAGGCCGATTTGCGCCCCTTCCAGATCGCCGCCGCCTCCATCGCCGATTTGGATTCCTTGACGGTGGTGACGCCGTGTTCCCGGGCGATGGCGACGATGCGGGCAAGCTGCGCGTCCATCTCGGCATCCGAGCCCTCGACCTCGATGATCAGGAGCGCCTCGACATCCATCGGATAGCCGGCCTTGGCGAAGGCCTCGCAGATCTCGATCGCCGGCTTGTCCATGAACTCCATCGCGACCGGGATGATGCCCGCGCCGATGATCGCAGCCACGGCCGCGCCCGCCTGCTCGCTGGTCGGGAAGCCGAAGAGCACGGGCCGCGCGCCTTCGGCCGCCCGCAGGATGCGGACCGTTGCCTCGGTGACGATGCCGAGCTGCCCCTCCGAGCCGTTGATCAGGCCGAGCAGATCGTAGCCGGGGGCATCGAGATGGGCGCCGCCGATCTCGACAACCTCGCCATCGAGCATCACCATCGTGACGCCCAGCACATTGTTGGTGGTGACGCCGTATTTGAGGCAATGGGCGCCGCCCGAGTTCATGCCGATATTGCCGCCGATCGAGCAGGCGAGCTGGGAGGACGGGTCGGGCGCATAGAAGAAGCCCTCGGCCGAAACGGCACCCGTCACGGCGAGGTTGGTGACGCCCGCCTCGACCCTGGCGACGCGATTGGCATAGTCGATCTCGAGGATGCGGTTCATCTTCGAGACGCCGATGACGACGGCATCCTCCTGAGGGATCGCTCCGCCCGCGAGCGAGGTGCCCGAGCCGCGCGGAATCACAGGCACGCCCTGCTCCAGGCAATAGCGCAGCACCGCCGCGACCTCCCGGGTCGTCTCGGGCAGCACGACGGCCAGGGGCATGCGGCGATAGGCGGTGAGTGCGTCGGTCTCGTAGGGTCGCCGCTCGTCGTCGCTGGTGATCAGCGCCTGCGGCGGGACGAGTCGCGCCAATCCGGCGATGATCGCATCGCGGCGGGCGAGAATGCCGGCATCCGGCGCCGGAAAAGCAATCGCGCTCATCTCCCTCCCCCTCGCGAGCCACATCGCTCCGATCACTGATTGCGCTGCAGACTAGACCAATTCAAGGCCCCTTGCAGCGTGTGTGGAAAGCCAGCAATTATTTCCAAAATGGAAAAGGTGGCCCGATCATGGACCGGTTCGGCGATCTCGACGTGTTTGCACATGTGGTCACGACCAAAAGCATGTCGGCCGCCGGCCGGCAGCTCAACCTGTCGCCGGCCGTGATCTCGAAGCGCATCCGGCGCCTGGAAGAACGTCTTGGCGTGCGCCTGCTGCAGCGCACGACGCGCCAGCTCGCCCTGACCGAGGCCGGACAAGGCTTCTACGAGCGCGTCGTCTCCATCCTGTCCTCGATCGAGGAGGCGGAGGCCTGGGTTTCCAGCGGTGCCGGGCAGGTCCGCGGCACGCTCCGCGTCTCGGCGCCCACCTCCTTCGGGCGCCTGCATATCGCGCCGCATCTCAAGCGCTTTCTCGACGCGAATCCCCTGGTGACGGTCGAACTCGTGCTGAGCGACGCCTTCGTCGACGTGGTCGGGGAAGGCTTCGACCTCGCGGTCCGCATCGCCGACCTGCAGGATTCGAGCCTGGTGGCAAAGCGGCTCGCCCCGAATCACCGGGTGCTCTGCGCGACGCCGGGCTACCTTGCCGCCCATGGCACGCCGACCGGCATCGCGGCGCTGTCACGGCACACCTTGATCGCCCACAACGCCGATCACTGGCGGCTCGACGGGCCGGAGGGGCCCGTCTCCGTGCGGGTCAACGGCCCGCTGCGGACCAATTCGAGCGAGGTGGTGCGCGAGGCGCTCCTGGCCGGCGTCGGCATCGCCCTGCGCTCGACCTGGGATGTCGGGCCCGAACTGAAGTCCGGGGCGCTGCAAAGAGTGCTGCCCGCCTACGCCGTCGGCTCGCGCGTTGCGGTCTATGCGGTCTATCCCAGCCGCAGACACATGGAGCAGAAGCTGCGCGCCTTCGTCGACTATCTGGCGGAGCTCTACGGCGCCACGCCCTATTGGGATGCGGGGCTTGCGCTATAGGCCATTGCCCTGCGTCGCGCCTGCGGGGATGGTCGGGATGATATCCGAGGGAGGACAGGCATGTTCGGCGTGCTCGACGGCACTGGGGTTTCGGTTCTGGATCCGCGCTTTCATCGCGTCGTGCCGGGTTCGGCGCGGGTCGAGCGGCTGTGGACGGGTGCGCGCTGGTCGGAGGGGCCGGCCTGGTTCCCCGCCCACAACACCTTGGTCTGGTCGGATATCCCGAACGACCGCATGCTGCGCTACGACGCATTGACCGGTCAGGTCGGCGTCTTCCGCCAGCCGGCGCGCAATTCCAACGGCAACACGGTCGACGCGCAGGGCCGCCTTGTGACCTGCGAGCATGGCGGGCGGCAAGTGACGCGCACCGAGCATGACGGCTCGATCACGGTGCTTGCGAGCCACTATGGCGGCAAGCAGCTGAACTCGCCCAACGACGTCGTGGTCAAGTCGGATGGCTCGATCTGGTTCACCGATCCCGACTACGGCATCCTGAGCGATTACGAAGGCGACAAATCCCCGGGCGAGATCGGCGCCTGCCATGTCTACCGGATCGACGGGCAGAGCGGCGAGATCGCCATCGTCGCCGATGACTTCGTCAAGCCCAACGGCCTCGCCTTCTCGCCGGACGAGAGCATCCTCTACATCGCCGATACCGGCGCCAGCCACGACCCCGAGAACGGCCCGCGCCATATCCGTGCCTTCAAGCTCGGCGCTGACGGCAAGACGCTGGGCGCCTCGAAGGTCTTCGCCACCTGCACGAGCGGGCTCTTCGACGGCTTCCGCTTGGACATCGAAGGGCGGATCTGGTCGAGCGCCGCCGATGGCGTCCACATCTACCACCCGGACGGCACCCTCGTCGGCAAGGTGGCGATTCCCGAGATTGTCGCGAATGTCTGCTGGGGCGGGCCGAAGCTCAACCGCCTGTTCATCTGCGGGACGACCTCGCTCTACGCCGTGATGACCCATACGAACGGCGCGGGCCGGCCCTGAGCCGGCCACCGCCGGCTACACGTCCTGCCCGACATAGTCGGCGACCTGCTGCATGCGCTTCAGCGTGCGCCAGTAGATGTCCTCCATCAGCAGATGGGCGAACTCGCCGTTGCGGCCGATGCTGTAGAGGCCCGCGACGCCGGTTTCGCGAGCGAACTCCTGCCGCCGCCGCTCGTAGCGCGACAGATAGACCGGATAGGCAAAGGGCGTCTTCAGCATGCCGCCGGCGCCGATGTAGCGCGCACGCAGATGCGGATAGATCCGACACAGCCCGTCGAGGCAGATCCGGGCGAGGTCCTCGTCCGACATCGACCAATGGGCATCGCCGACCTCACAACCGATGTCGAAGGTCAGTTGCGTGCGCCCCTCCGGAGCAAGCCAGGGCATAGAGAACGGCGCCTCGGTGACCCGGAAGAACGGCTGCGACCGGTCCGGCACCCACAACATGGTATCCGGCAGGAGATTTCGCCCTTCGAAGCGCAGGTTGACGAAGATCATCGGCCGGTAGCGGAACCGGGCGAGCTCGTCGAGCTTGTCAGTCCCCTCCACGAGGCGCGGCAGAACGTGTACGGGCGCGGTGCTGACCGCGGCCGAGACGCCGACCTCGCGGCCGTTCACCCTGACGGCGACGACACGGCCGCCCTCGACGAAGATGCGCTCGACCCGCGATTCCAGCGCGACGCGGTGGCCGACCCGCTTCAGCGTCGGCTCCAGCAGCCGCGAGACGCCGCCCTCCGGATAGACGTGATAGACGGCCGCGCTTTCCGGCATCTCATGCGAGTATCCGTTGCAGACCGCACGCCCGGTCAGACGCGAGGCGGCCTTGAGATAGAGCGTCTTCAGAACCCCGGCCGAAAGCTTCTGGCCGACGGCCGGCGAGAGTTCCGAGGCCGGAGCGCCGGACCAGGCCTCCGCCAGCGGGATCGCGACGTCCTCGGCCAGCGCCGCCCCGTAGGCATTGCGGAACCAGTCGGCGGCGCTCTCGACACTGCCGGGCTTCAGCCGGGCCGCGAGGGCGCTGGCGGCATAGCGCGGCGAAGCGGCGAGGCCGAACGGATAGGCGTAGCTGCGTCCCCGCAGCGCCACGGCCTCGCCGTAATGGCCGACCGTATGCGAGATGTCCTCGGCTCCCAGCGCACGCGCCAGCCGGTTGCTGACGAAATGCGCCCCGAAATCATAGCTGTAGCCGTCAGCGTCCTTGAACGAAGCGGCCATTCCGCCGACCGCGCGGCCGGTCTCGAACACAGCAGCCTGAAGCCCCCGCCGCTCCAGCTCCGCGGCGGCCGTCAGGCCGGCGATGCCGGCCCCGATGACGGCCACAGGCCGCGCCAGGCGGCGCCAGACCGCCGGCGCCTTGACAGCGATGTTCATGGCCGCTCCTCCGGACATGCCGGCAAGGTCCGGCAGCAATTGCCCTAGCAGGAGCGGATGAATCCCGGCTTGAACCGACCTCGCAATCGAGGAAAGCAATCGTCATGAATCGTTAAGGCTAATCGCGCGGCGGCTGACCGGAGCCTCGCGGCTCGTCCCGGATGCGGGTCAGCACCAGCGGCATCGCCAGGCCGATGACCACGAAACGCACGAGGTGGTGAGCCCCGACATAGAGCGTATCCAGCCCCATGGCGAAGGCGAGCATGGCCATGGCCTCGAGCCCGCCCGGTGCGAAGGCGGCCATGCCGCTGGCGTAGGGCACGCCGGCCAGGAGAGCCGCCGGCCAGGCGAAGAGGAAGGCGACGCCCATCGAGACCGCAAAGCCTCCGACCGCCAGCGGAAACAGGCCGCGAAGCTCCCTGCGCGGAATATGGGCGATGCGGCCGCCGATCGTCGAGCCCAGCAGGATCTGCACGGCGATCTGAATCGGCATGGGCAGGCTGCCTTCCACCAGCCCGGTACCGTGGAAGATCGCGCTGGAGAACGTCGCGCCGAACATCAACGGCGCCGCGAGACCGACGCGCTCGAAGCCCAACCCGAGCACAAGCCCTGCCATGGTCAGCCCGAGCATGACGGCCGGACCGACCGGGCTCAGCACAGGCGCCGGCGCGCCCGCCGACGTGCCGGTCGCCTGCATCAGGCTCGGCAGGAAGGCGACGAGCACCAGAAGCCGGAAGAGCTGAACGACGGAGATGCGGCCGATATTGGCGCCCTTCGCCTGGGCGATCGCCAGCACGGTCGAGAGCGCGCCCGGGGCAGCCGCGAGCAAGGCATCGATCCAGGGCCAGCGCGCGACATGGCGCAGATAGGCCCCGGTCGAGAGCATGATCGCGGCGACGCCGACGAGCAGCATGGCCAGCGAGGCGGGGTAGCGGCCGAGCGCGGCCAGGGCCTCCGGCGTCGCGGCCGAGCCGAGGATCGTGCCCGACAGCAGCATCGTCGAATCGAACCAGGGGCGCCGCAGTGCCGGCAGCGGCCGGATCAGCGCCACGACGGTGCTGAGCAGCATCGAGCCCGACAACCAGGCCGCCGGCATGCCGAGCGTCGCGAACAGGGCGCCGCCGGTCGCCGCGATCGCGATCACGACCGCTTCGCGCCCCAGGATCGCCGATCGCGAGGAAGGGTAGCCGAAAACTCTCATTCTGCCCCGAAGCGCCGCGTCGACGGCGCCGGGCGTTCATGGCCACGGCCGAGGCGGCGGTCAACCGCGCCGCCCGACGGCCCACGCAGGGCCGCCTTGCGCGGCGGGCGGTCAGGCCGCCATCAGCGCCTTCTGCAGCCGGGCCACGGCTTCCGTCAGGTCGGATGACTTGCGGGCGAAGCAGAGCCGCAGGCCCTTCTCCCCGCCCGGGCCGAAAGCGAGGCCCGGCGCCAGCCCGACATTGGCCTTGTCGATCAGATCGAGCGCGAGCGCCCGGGAATCCTCACGGCCGTCGACGGAGAAGAACTGATAGAAGGCACCGACCGGGGCCGAGAGCGAGACGCGGTTGGTCGCCTTCAGCCCTTCGTAGACGATCCGGCGGCCCTCGGCGGCGCGCGCGATCTGCTCGGCGATGAAGCTCTCGCCTTCGTCAAGCGCCGCAACGGCAGCGCGCTGCACGAAGACCGGCGAGCCCGAGGTCGAGTACTGTACGAGGTTCTCGATGACCTGGCCCAGCGCGGTCGGCGCCTCGATCCAGCCGATGCGCCAGCCGGTCATCGCCCAGTTCTTCGAGAAGGTCTGGACGAAAAGGACCCGATCCTCTTCAGCGATGATGTCGTGGAAGGACGGGGCCCGCGCCGAGCCGTCATAGACGAAGCGGCCGTAGATTTCGTCCGCGACGATCCAGATGCCGTGCTTGCGCGAGAGCGCCAGCAGCGCCTCCTGCTCCTCCCGCGTCGCGGTCCAGCCCGTCGGATTGGCGGGCGAGTTGATCAGCATGCCGCGCGTCCTCGGCGTGATCGCGGCCTCGAGCTTGCCGAGATCGAGCGTGAAGCGCCCCTGCTCGTAGTCCATCGGGACGCAGACCGGCCTCGCGCCGCCGACGCTCGCCGCAGCGACGAAATTCGGCCAGGCCGGCGTCGGAATGATGAGCTCGTCGCCGGTGCCCGCGATCATCCGCACCGCGATCTGGAGCGACTGCATGCCCGAGCCGGTGACATAAAAGCGCTCCGGCGAGAAGGGCTGGCCGTAGAGACGCTCGTGATAGCGCGCCAGCGCCTCGCGCAGCTCCGGAATACCGCGCTGCCAGGTGTAGAACGTCTCGCCGGCGGCCAGAGAGCGGGCTGCGGCCTCACGGATGAAGGCGGGGGTCGGCAGGTCACCCTCGCCGACCCAAAGCGGGATCAAGCCCTCCCGCAGCCGGCCGTAATTCATCACCTCGACGATGCCGCTTTCAGGCGCCTCCCGCGCCTCCGGCCGCAGATCGGGGATCAAGGTGCTGCCCGTGGGAGCGACGAAATTCATCGGGTTCAACCTCGCGATTGCCATGGCACAGCTTTAGCCGATGACGGCGCCGCCCGGCATGAAATCGCGAGATCGGGTCGATCGGTCGCGGTGATGAATCGCGACCGATGCGATGCGCCGTCAGACCGTCTTCTGCTTGAGGAGATCGCGGATCTCGCCGAGCAGCACGACATCGTCCGGCTTCGCGGCCGGCGCGGCCGGTGCCTCCGCCTTCTTGGCCTGAAGCATGTTGATGCCCTTGACGACGAGGAACAACACGAAGGCGATGATGATGAAGTTGACCGCGACCGTGATGAAGTTGCCGTAGGCGAGGACCGCGCCCTGCTTCTTGGCCTCCGCCAGCGTCGTCGCGGTGACGCCGCTGTTCAGTCCGACGAAGTAATTCGAGAAGTCGACGCCGCCGAGGGCACCGATAAAGGGCATGATGATGTCGTTGACCAGGGAGTCGACGATCTTGCCGAAAGCGGCGCCGATGACCACACCGATCGCGAGATCGATGACGTTGCCCCGCAGCGCGAATTTCTTGAATTCCTCGAGCATGCTGCACCTTTCCTCAAAATCGCCAGGACCTGCCCATCGGCACGGGCAGCGTAGACGACGCAGAGGTGCCAGGAAAAGCCCGCCGGGGAGCCAGAGCAGCATCAGGCGCGGTCTGCGCGAAATAATCTGGGGACGACCAAGACGAATGACCTGTGGCGGAGCGATTGGCCGGCCGCTAGACTGCCCGAAAACCTGAAACGGAAGGTCATGCGGTCAGCTTTGCGTCGTCGATTGCAGGCAGTCTGGCGGGAGATCGCACAGTGATTCCGGCCTGGTCCGTCGTCCTGGTCGCGCTCGCCTATCTGTGCGGTCTCTTCGCGGTCGCACATACGGCCGATACGTCGGGCCGCCGCCTGATGACCGGGCGCGCGCGCCCGACGATCTATGCGCTGGCGCTCGGCGTCTACTGCACCTCCTGGACTTTCTACGGCTCCGTCGGCTTCGCCAACCTGGCCGGCTTCGACTTTCTCGGCATCTATGTCGGGCCGATCCTGGTGATCGGCCTGGGTCACCGCTTCGTCGAACGGATCGTCGGAATAGCCAAGTCGCAGAACATCACCTCGGTCGCCGACTTCGTCGGCGCGCGCTATGGCAAGAGCGAGCGGGTGGCGGCGCTGGTCTGCATCGTCGCCGTCATCGGCGCCCTGCCCTACATCGCGCTGCAACTCAAGGCGGTCGCCAACTCGCTCTCCGTGTTCCTCGCCGCCACCGGCGGCCATTCCCCCGTCGCGAACGTGCCGGTGCTGAGCGATCTGGCCTTCCTGGTCGCCATGGTGCTCGCCGGCTTCGCCTGCGCCTTCGGCACCCGCCATATCGACGCCACCGAACATCAGGACGGGCTCGTTCTGGCCATCGCCGCGGAGTCCCTCGTCAAGCTCGTCGCCTTCCTCGTCCTCGGCCTCTACATCGTCTACGGGCTGTTCGACGGCATGGGCGATCTCCTGGGCCGTGCGGCCGCAGCGCCCCCGGCGGGGCTGCCGCCGATCTGGGAGCGAACCTCGAGCCTGCCGGGCTTCCTGACGCTGACGCTGCTGTCGGGCTGCGCAGCGCTGCTGCTGGCGCGACAGTTCCACATGGCGATCGTCGAGAACCGCGACCGCCGCGACGTGCGCCGTGCGGCCTGGATGTTCCCGCTCTATCTCCTGCTGATCAATCTCTTCGTCCTGCCGCTGGCAGCGGCAGGAGAAATCCTGATGCCGGGCACCGGCGTCGATCGCGACATGACGGTGCTGCTCCTGCCGCTTCAGCACGGCGCGGGAATGGCCGCGCTGTTCGTCTTCGTCGGCGGCCTGTCGGCGGCGACGGCGATGGTCATCGTCGCCTCGGTCGCCCTGGCGATCATGATCTCGAACCATCTGGTGATGCCACTGCTGCTGCGCGGCCGCAGGGCGCTCAGCGAGCCGAAGGGCGGGACGGCCCAGACCAGCGCCTGGACCTCGGCCAACACCAATCTCGGCGGCGACCTCGGCTCGCAGGTGGTCATCATCCGCCGCGTGAGCATCTTCCTCGTCATCCTGCTGGGCTATGCCTACTACCGCGCGGCCGGCGAGGCCGCCCTGGTCTCGATCGGCCTGCTGTCCTTCGCGGCGACAGCGCAGATCGCCCCGGCCTTCCTCGGAGGGCTGGTCTGGCGACGCGGCACCGCGCTGGGCGCCGTGGCGGGCCTCGCCATCGGCACGCTGGTCTGGGCCTATACGCTGCTGATGCCGAGCCTTGCCATTCCCGGAAGCTGGTGGAGCGACGTGGTCGCCCATGGCCCGTTCGGCACCGACATGCTGCGGCCGGAAGCGCTCTTCGGGCTCGGCATGCCGCCGCTGACGCATGGCGTGGTCTGGAGCCTGGGCCTCAACATCCTCGCCTATGTCGGCTTCTCCCTGCTGCGGCCGGCGAATGCGATGGAACGGCTGCAGGCCAACGCCTTCGTGGAATCCGACCGGGCGACCATGGCGCAGACCTTCTCGCTCTGGCGCACCAGCGTCACCGAAGGCGAGCTGCAGGCGACCATCGCCCGCTATCTCGGCCAGGAGCGCACGGAGCGCGCCTTCGAGAGCTTCAACCTCAGCCGCGGCGAAAAGCCGGAGGCCGGACGCGACGCCGACATCCATCTGCTGCGCTTCGGCGAGCATCTCCTGTCCTCGGCGATCGGGGCGGCCTCCTCCCGGCTGGTGCTGTCGCTGCTGCTGAAGAAGCGCAATCTCTCGACCGAGGCCGCCTTCAAGCTGCTGGACGATGCCTCGGCCGCGCTGCAATACAACCGCGACATCCTCCAGCACGGCCTCGACCATGCCGGCCAGGGCATCACGGTCCTTGACCGCGACCTCCGGCTGCTCGCCTGGAACCAGGCCTTCCTGCGGCTCTACGACCTGCCGCCGTCGCTGGTGCGGTTCGGCACCGGACTCGACGAGATCGTGCGCTACAACGCCGCGCGCGGAGCCTATGGCGACGGGGCTCAGGACGAACTGATGGCGGCGCGGCTCGAAAGCTTCGTCAGGGATCGCGAGCCGGTCCGCCTCAAGCTCTTTCCGTCGAAGACCGTGATCGAGGTGCGGACCAATCCGCTGCCGGACGGCGGCTTCGTCACCACCTACACGGACATCACCGAGACCGTGGCGGGCGAGGAGAAGCTGGAGCGGGCCAACGAGAGCCTCGAGAAGCGCGTCGCCGAGCGCACCGAGGAACTGCTGCACGTCAACGCCGAGCTCCAGCGGGCCAAGGCCGAGGCCGAGGCCGCAAATCTCTCCAAGACCCGCTTCCTCGCGGCCGCGAGCCACGACATCCTGCAGCCGCTCAACGCCGCCCGCCTCTACGCGACCTCGCTGGTGGAGCGGGACCGGTCCGCCGGCCAGCCCGACCTCGCCGAGAACATCGACGCCTCGCTCGACGCGGTGGAGGAGATCCTGACCGCACTGCTGGAAATCTCGCGGCTGGACGGGGGCGCGCTGCGGCCGGAGCTGACCTCGTTCCGCCTCGACGAGCTGATGCGCCAGCTTCAGCGCGAGTTCGAGCCGAGCGCGCAGGAACGGGGATTGAAGCTCGTCTTCGTGCCGACCGGCCTCGCAGTGCGCTCGGACCGGCGCCTGCTCAGGCGGCTGCTGCAGAACCTGATCTCGAACGCCATCAAATATACGCCGAACGGCAAGGTCCTGGTCGGCTGCCGGCGGCGCGAGGGGCAGGTCGCCGTCGAGGTCATCGACACCGGCCTCGGCATCCCGCAGAGCAAGCAGAAGACCGTGTTCCGCGAGTTCCAGAGGCTCGACCAAGGGGCGCGTGTCGCGCGCGGCCTCGGCCTGGGCCTCTCCATCGTGCAGCGCATCGCACGCGCGCTCGACCACGCGCTGACGCTGGATTCCGCCCCGGGCCGCGGCACGCGCTTCTCGCTCACCGTGCCGCGTGCCGCCCCGCTCCCGGCAATGGCCACCGCCACCGCCACCCGCCAGTCTCCGGCCGGGCAGCTCGCCGGAATGCGGCTGCTCGTCATCGACAACGAGCCGGCGATCCTCGACGGGATGAAGCGCCTGCTCGAAGGCTGGGGCTGCCGGGTCACGATCGCGGCTGGCCTCGACGAGGCACTGCCCCATGTCGGCGGCAAGGCCGAGCCGGACGTCGTGATCGCCGACTATCATCTCGACCACGGCAACGGCCTGACCGCGATCAGCTCGCTGAGGGCCCGCGCCCGCGCGCCGATGCCAGCGATCCTGCTGACGGCGGACCGCACGCCGCATGTCCGCGAGGCCGCTGCCGCGCTTGACGTGCACATGCTGAACAAGCCGCTGAAGCCGGCCGCGCTGCGGGCCCTGCTGGCGCAGTGGCGCGCGACGAGGCTGGCCGCCGAATAGGCGTCAGCGTTCGCTGGCGGCGGCGCTGCGCAGGACCTCCTCCGATGCCAGAAAGGCCTCGACCTCGGGGCTGGGCGGCGGGCTTTCCGCCGCGACGCCGATCTCGCGCAGCAGTCGCGAGACCGGCACGTAGGCCTTCGCATCGCGATCGTAGATGGCTGCCCGCACGAGCGCGACGGCGGCAACGATCTCGGTACCGTCGCGCCCGCGCATCAGCATGCGATGCTGCATCACCAACCAGTTCTCGCGCCAGCACAGGATGCGGGTTTCCAAGTCGAAAGTGCGGAAGAGCCGCATCTCCCGCCGGAAGCGGATGGTGCCGGCATTGACCACGGGCACCCAGCGATGCCGCAGGATCGCCCGCCACAGGCCGCTGCGCAGCACCAGATCGGTGCGGCCCAGATCCATCAGCGTCCAGTAGCGGCCATTGTTCAGATGCAGGCTGGTGTCGAGATCGTGGAACCAGACCCGGAAGGGCAGCAGCGAAGCCCCGCCCGGCAGGGCCAGGCGCGGACGCATCCGGAAAGTGGCCAGCAGCCAGAGGAGGCGAAGCCAGAGGTTCATGACCACCGTCGCGGTTGTGGAGAGGCAAGACTTCGATGCCATGTCACGCAAGCGGCACCGCTGTCGATCATGCTATCGTCCGATGCCGCCACAACGCAGCAACGGAGCCTCGGTCTTGCCGACCCTGCACGTCTCGCCACTGTCGAAGCTCGACGCGACCGTCGCCGCCTGCGGCGCGAGCCACCTCGTCTCGTTGATCAATCTCGCCACCCCGGTCGAGCGCCCACCCGGTATTGCCGAAGGCCGGCATCTCTTCCTCGGGATGTCCGACATCAGCCAGCCGACGGAAGGCCATGTACTGGCCGGACGGGAGCATGTCGAACGCCTGGTCGCCTTCGTGCGCGGCTGGGACCGCGCCGCGCCGCTCGTCATCCATTGCTGGGCCGGCATCAGCCGCTCCACCGCCGCGGCCTATATCACGGCCTGCGCCCTGGCGCCGGCACGCGACGAGGACGCAGCGGCCGATGCGCTGCGCCTGGCCTCGCCCTCGGCCACGCCCAATGCCCGGCTCGTCGCCCTCGCCGATGAGCTCCTCGGCCGTGGCGGGCGAATGGTGCGGGCCATCCGGCGCATCGGCCGCGGCGCCGACGCCTTCGAAGGCACGCCCTTCGTCCTCGGTCTGGACTGAGCGCGGACCGGCGCAGCAATTTCATGCGGGTGAAGCACTCCTTGCCGTGAATGATGCGGCATCAGCCGCGCAACGATACAGAAGATTGCTTGCTTTCCATCAATTTTGCGACGATTGATCGCGCGGGAGGCAATACCGGCATCATGACGATCGAACTGGATTCACGCGACCGCTCGATTCTGCGGATCCTCCAGCAGGACGGGCGCATCACCAATTCGGACCTGGCCGAGAAGGTGCACCTGTCGCCCTCCGCCTGCCTCCGGCGCGTGCGCCAGCTCGAGGACAGCGGCCTTATCCGCGGCTATGCGATGATGCTCGACGACAAGATCGCGGGCTTCCCCGGTACGGCCTTCGTCTTCGTCACGCTCGACCAGCAGGGCCGCGCCTCGCTGGAGAGTTTCGAGCAGGCCGTGCAGAACCTGCCCGAGATCCTCGAATGCCATCTGCTGGCCGGCGCCCACGATTATCTGATGCGGGTGATCTATCGCGACAGCGCCGATTTCGAGCGCATCCACACCGACATCATCACGCAATTGCCCGGCGTCACCCGCGTGCAGTCGACGCTGACCTTGCGCACGATCAAGAAGACCTCGGCGCTGCCGGTCTGAGTCAGGAGCGGCGCGAAGCGGGTTGCGGCCAGCCGCGCTCCGGCCGATAAACTCTCCCGCAAAGAGGAATCAGGCCGTGAGCGAAGAGAAGACCAACGCCGATGTCGCCGCCCTGCCCTTCGAGGCGGCAATGAAGGAGCTCGAAGGCATCGTCGCGCGGCTGGAGCGCGGCGACGTCCCGCTCGAGGAATCGATCGCGATCTACACGCGCGGCGAGGCTTTGAAGGCGCGCTGCGACGCGCTGCTGAAGCAGGCGGAAGCCCGGATCGAGCGCATCACGCTCGGCGCCGACGGCAAGCCGACGGGCGCGACCCTGCTCGACGTCGAGAACTGAGCCCCCGGCAGCGCCTCCGCACCGGGACAAACAAAACGAACCAATTTTGCAATGCCGCGGCGCCCCGGGTGCCGCGGCATTGCATTTCTGCCAGCGCCCGGTTGCGACCGGGCGCTTGCCTGAGCGCCTCCACGGGGTCAGATTCGGCCTCAACCAAGGAGGCCCTCATGTCGCAACTCCCCGCCGACGATCCGATCCTGGGCGATGCCCGCTCCTGCGAGGCGATCGAGAAGGTGATCGTGCCGCGCTCCCATGACCTCGGCGGCTTCCAGGTCCGCCGGGCGCTGCCGGCGATCGGCCAGCGCATGGTCGGCCCCTTCATCTTCTTCGACCAGATGGGCCCGGCCGAGTTCCATCTCGGCGAAGGGCTCGACGTGCGGCCGCATCCGCATATCGGGCTCTCGACCGTGACCTATCTCTTCGACGGCGAGATCATGCATCGCGACTCGCTGGGCACCGCGCTCGCGATCAAGCCGGGCGCGGTGAACCTGATGACCGCCGGGCGCGGCATCGTCCATTCCGAGCGCACCGGCATGGAAGCCCGCGCCACCGGCCCCAAGCTCTACGGCATCCAGGCCTGGCTCGCCCTGCCGAAGACGCATGAGGAGGTCGCGCCCGAGTTCAAGCATCACGGCGCGCAGGACCTGCCCCGCATCGTCGAGGGCGGCAAGCGGATCAGCCTGATCATGGGCTCGGCCTATGGCCAGACCTCGCCGGTCAAGTTTCCCTGGGACGCACTCTATGCGGAGGCCGTGCTCTCGCCGGGCGCGATCCTGCCGCTCGACCCCGACTATGACGAGCGCGCGATCTACATCGTCTCCGGCAAGGTCGACATCGCCGGCGACGAGTTCGGCGCCGGCCAGCTCCTCGTCTTCAAGCCGGGCGACCGCATCTCGATCCTCGCCATCGACCAGGCCCGCGTGATGATCGTCGGCGGCGAGCCGATGGACGGACAGCGCCACATCTGGTGGAACTTCGTCTCGTCGTCGAAGGAGCGCATCGACCAGGCCAAGGAAGAGTGGAAGACCGGCCGCTTCGATACCGTGCCCGGCGACGACAAGGAGTTCATCCCGCTGCCGGAAGGCTGATCGAGCTCGCCGGCAGCCGACATTCTGCTCAAGCGAGCTCGGCGATATCCCGCAGCCTCGGCACCCGCGAAAAGCCGATGACGAGGAGCTGGATCAGGAAGCCCACCGTCGCCAGCGCCAGGCAGGCGGCGGTGCCGGCCTGCGCCGCGACCGCGGCGCCGATCGCAGCGCCCAGCGGCCGTGCGCCGAAGGTCGCCGTCATGATCAGGGCCGAGACGCGGCCGAGCATGGCATTGGGCGTCACCGCCTGACGCAATGTCATCGTCGAGATCGTCCAGATGATCGGCCCGACGCCGAACAGGAAGAAGCTCGTCCCCACGAGAACGACGGATGGAAGCCACAGCGTGGCGAGCATCACGCTCGCGGCGCAGAGGCCACAGAGCGGGCCGAGCAGGACAAGTGCGCCGAAGGAGAGCCGCCGGGCGATGGCGGGCGCAAGCGCTGCTCCGACGATCATGCCCGCGCCATAGATGCCGAGCGTCGCGCCGACCTCCGTCGCGCTCAGGCCGAGGGTTTGCACCGCGTAGGCGACATAGACCGCCTGCAGGATAAACCAGGAGAGGTTGAAGAAGACGGCCGTCAGCAGGATCGGCCGGAGCAGGTCGTGACCGGCAGCGAAGCGGGCGCCCTCCCCCAGATCATGCAGCAGGTCCCGTTGCGGCCCGGAGCGCGGCTCGTCCTTGGGCAGTCCCGCCAGCAGGACCACGGCGAGGATGGAGAGCGCCGCCGCCAAACCGTACGCCGAGGAGACACCGATCCAGCCCACGAGCGCCCCGCCGAGCGCCGGCCCGCCGGCATAGGCGACGCTGCGAGCCAGCTCGAGCCAGCGATTGGCATCCGCCAGGCGCTGGCGTGGCACCACGGACGGCACGAAGGCCGGGGCCGCCACGCTGTAGCAGACCGTGCCGACCGCTCCGAGCGCACCGAGCATGGCGAGCCAGGGCAGGTTGAGCCCTCCCGCGGCCAGCAACAGCGGAATGGCGAGCAGCGACAGCGCGCGCAACGCTTCCGTGCCGACCATCAGCCGGCGCCGCGAGGCGCGGTCGACGATCAGTCCGGCCGGGATCGAGAGCAGGAGGAACGGCAGGGTCTGCGCCGTCTGCAGCCAACCGGTCTCGGCGGGCCCGGCGGATAGCAGCAGAACTGCGGCCAGGGGCGCGGCCGCCAGTGCGACCTGCTCGGAGAACTGGGCGCAGAGATTGGACCAGCCGATGCGCCGGAAGGCTGCCGGAAGCGGGGCATTGTCAGTGGGATTCATCGCCGAGGTCCTTGGAAAGATCGTCGGCGCACTGAAGTGCGTCTTCGGCGCCGGAACCACCCGTTTCGTGGAAAGCGGCCACGGCAGCCACAGCCGGCACCAGGGTCGACGGCCGTTTCAGCTCCGGTTTGCCAGCGCGCCGCGTAAGCTTTATTCCAGACGACATCACCGAAGGATCAGATTGCCTCGTGCCCCGCCCCGTCACGCCGCTCCTCGACACCATTCACGACCCGGCCGATCTCCGCAGGCTCGACGACACGCAGCTGCGCCAGCTCGCCGAAGAACTGCGGCAGGAGACCATCGATGCCGTCTCGGTCACCGGCGGCCATCTCGGCGCGGGCTTAGGCGTAGTCGAGCTCACGGTCGCCCTGCATCATGTCTTCGACACGCCGCGCGACCGGCTGATCTGGGATGTCGGCCACCAGGCCTATCCGCACAAGATTCTCACCGGCCGCCGCGACCGGATCCGCACGCTGCGCCAGGGCGGCGGCCTCTCCGGCTTCACCAAGCGCGCCGAGAGTCCCTACGACCCGTTCGGCGCGGCGCATTCCTCGACCTCGATCTCGGCCGGGCTCGGCATGGCGGTGGCGCGCGACCTCGCAGGCCGCAAGAACAACGTCATCGCCGTGATCGGCGACGGCGCCATGTCGGCCGGCATGGCCTATGAGGCGATGAACAATGCCGGGGCGCTCGATTCGCGGCTGATCGTCATCCTCAACGACAACGACATGTCGATCGCTCCGCCCGTCGGCGCGATGTCGGCCTATCTGGCGCGGCTCGTCTCGGGCCGGACCTATCGCTCGCTGCGCGAGGTCGCCAAGCAGCTCGCCGAGAAGCTGCCGCGCTTCTTCCACGACAAGGCGAGGCGGACCGAGGAATATGCCCGCGGCTTCTGGACCGGCGGGACCATGTTCGAGGAGCTCGGCTTCTACTATGTCGGGCCGATCGACGGGCACAATCTCGACCATCTGCTGCCGGTGCTGCGCAATGTCCGCGACGCCGGCAACGGGCCGATCCTGGTCCATGTCGTCACGCAGAAGGGCAAGGGCTACGCCCCGGCCGAGGCGACGCCTGACAAGTACCATGCCGTGGTCAAGTTCGACCCGGTCACCGGCCTGCAGGCCAAGGCGCCCGCCAATGCGCCGAGCTACACCGCCGTCTTCGCCCAAGCGCTGATCAAGCAGGCGCGGGAGGACGACAAGATCGTCGCGGTGACCGCCGCCATGCCGTCGGGAACCGGTCTCGACGCCTTCGGCAAGGAGTTCCCGGGCCGCACTTTCGACGTCGGCATCGCCGAGCAGCATGCGGTGACCTTCGCCGCCGGGCTCGCCACCGAGGGCTACAAGCCCTTCGTCGCTATCTACTCGACCTTCATGCAGCGCGCCTACGACCAGATCGTGCATGACGTGGCGATCCAGAAGCTGCCCGTCCGCTTCGCGCTCGACCGGGCCGGGCTCGTCGGCGCCGACGGCGCGACGCATGCCGGCTCCTTCGACATTGCCTATCTCGCCTGCCTGCCCGACATGGTGGTGATGGCGGCGGCCGACGAGGCCGAGCTGACCCATATGGTCGCGACCGCGGCCGCCTACGACGCCGGTCCGATCGCTTTCCGCTACCCGCGCGGCGAGGGCGTCGGCGTGGAGATCCCCGATGTCGGCGTGCCGCTCGAGATCGGCAAAGGCCGCATCGTCCGCGAGGGCACGCAGATCGCCTTGCTCTCGCTCGGCACCCGGCTCGGCGAAAGCCTCAAGGCCGCAGAGCTGCTGGCGCAGCGCGGCCTCTCAGCCACCGTGGCCGATGCGCGCTTCGCCAAGCCGCTCGACGAAGGGCTGATCCTCAAGCTCGCCCGCGAGCACGACATCCTGATCACGATCGAGGAAGGCTCGGTCGGGGGCTTCGGCAGCCATGTGCTGCACCTGCTGGCGCAGAGCGGCTTGCTCGATTCAGGCCTGAAGGTTCGCTCGCTGACGCTGCCGGACGTCTTCCAGGATCAGGACAAGCCCGACGCCATGTATGCCGCTGCGGGGCTCGACGCGGCCGGGATCGTGAAGGCTGTCGAAGGCGCACTCGGCAACCCGAGCTCGATCAAGCGCGCCTGAGCTCCTCGCCATGAAGAGCCGGGCGGACCAGTTGCTCGTCGAGCGCGGCTTCTTCGAGAGCCGGGCGCGGGCGCAGGCCGCGATCGCGGCCGGGCTCGTCACCGCAGACGGCGTCGCCGTGCGCAAGGCTTCGGAGATGGTGGCGCGGAGTGCCGCCCTGACCGCCGAGGCCCCGCACCCATACGTCTCGCGCGGCGGCCTCAAGCTCGAAGCTGCGCTCGACGTCTTCGGCTTTGATCCGAAGGGCTGCGTCTGCCTCGACGTGGGGTCCTCGACCGGCGGCTTCACCGATCTCCTGCTGCAGCGCGGAGCACGGCATGTGATCGCGGTCGATGTCGGGCGCGACCAGCTCCACGCCTCGCTCCGCGGCGATCCGCGCGTGAGCAGCTTCGAAGGACAGGATATCCGCCTGCTCGCAGCCGAAGCCCTGCCGGAGCGGCCGGTCCTCGCCGCGATCGACGTCAGCTTCATCTCGCTCAAGCTCGTACTGCCGGCCGTCGCCGCGCTGCTTGCTCCGCAGGCCGGTATCGCCGCGCTGATCAAGCCGCAGTTCGAGGCGGGCCGCGCAGCGTTGAAGAAGGGCATCGTGCGGGACGAAGCGGTGCAAAAGCAGGTCTGCGACGAGATCGTCCTGCTGCTGGGCGAACTGGGCTTCCGCGTCGCCGGGCCGATCCCCTCCCCGATCGAGGGCGGCGACGGCAACCGCGAGTTTCTCGCAGGCGCGCGTCGCGGCGGCTGATCAGCCGGCCAGCAGCCGGTCGATCTCCTTTTGCAGGGCCGCATCGTCGAAGGCCGCGATATCCACCGTGCCGTTCGCGTTGATGAATTGCGTCGACCGGGAGATGAGCTTGCGGAGCGCTTCGCCTGCGACCTCGATGATCATCGGCAGCTCGGCCGGGCGCGGCGTTTCGGCGAGCAGGGCATTCACGGTCGCCACCAGCCGCGTCATCGACCTGCAGACATCCTCGAAGGCCCTGCGTCGGCCGGGATCGACGCCGTCATAGGCCGCCAGCGCGGTTGCGGCGCAGCGCAGGGAGGAGGCCTCGAAATGCTCGCGATAGCCGACGCTGCGCCAGGCCTGCAGGTCCTCGATGATGCTGTCGTCGCTCTCGGCGAGCTCGATCAGCATCAGAGCCTCGCTGAAACGATTGAGAAAATCCGTCGAGAGCCGGGGCGCGAGCACCCCGTCCATCCCGTCGGCCATCTTCTCCATCTGCATCTTCGTCGCGGAGGCGATCATCCCGAGCCCCAAACCGGCGGGCGCGACTATGGTGGCCCAACCCCGAAGAAAGTGTTGCTTCGCGCACTCGCTATCGCGCTAAACAGGCGCCATGTGCGGACGCTATGCCATCACCCTGCCGCCCGAGGCGATGCGCGCCGCCTTCGGCTATCGCGAGCAGCCGAATTTTCCGCCGCGCTACAACATCGCGCCGACGCAGCCGGTACCGGTCATCCGACCGCAGGACGGGTCGCGGCAGTTTGTGCTGATGCGCTGGGGCTTCGTCCCCGGCTGGGTGAAGGATCTCAGGGATTTCCCGCTGGTCATCAATATCCGCGCCGAGAGCGCGGCCGAGAAGCCGTCCTTCCGCCACGCGCTGACCCGGCGCCGCTGCCTGCTGCCGGCGGACGGGTTCTACGAGTGGCGGCGCAACGGCACCGGCCGGCAGGCCCGCGCGGACGCCTTCCTGTTCCGCCGGCCGGATCGCGGCTTCTTCGCCTTCGCGGCGCTGTGGGAGACCTGGCATTCGCCGGATGGCTCCGAGCTCGACACGGTCGCGATGATGACAGGCCCGGCCAACGGCACCATGGCGGCGATCCATCATCGCTGCCCGATCATCCTCGATACCGGCGACCACGGCGCCTGGCTCGACCCCGAAGCGACCTCCCAGCAGGTGCAGCATCTGCTGAAGCCGCCGCCGGACGACCTGCTGGAGGCCGTGGCCATCGGCCCGGCTGTCAACAAGGTCGTGAACGACGCACCCGATGTGCAGATGCCGGTGACCTCCCCGGAGGATACTCCTGCTCACGAGCCGCAGCGCCATGCGCGCAGAGCGACCCGGCGTCCCGCCGACGATGGGCAAGGCAGCCTTTTCTGACGGCGGAATCATGCTCTGATCGGGCAACGCTCGATAAGGATGCACCGATGCTTGGCCGACGCCCCACCATGACCTCCCGCCACGGCATGGTCGCCGCCGCCCATCCCCTCGCAGCCCAGGCCGGAGCGCGCCTCCTCGGGCAAGGCGGCAACGCCTTCGACGCCGCCGCCGCCACCGCGGCCGCCCTGAATGTGGTCGAGCCTTTCATGTCCGGCCTGGCCGGGATGGGTTTCGCGACGATGTGGGTCGGTGCCGAGCAGCGCGTGCGCGTTCTCGACTTCGTCCCACCGATCCCGGCGAGCTTCCCAACCGATCGCTTCAGCCAGCGCACCGACCTGGCGCGCGGGGCCCTGTCGGTCGCGTCTCCCGGCAATCTCGCCGGCTGGTGCGAGCTGGTGAAGACCTACGGACGCAAGCCGCTGGCGGACGTCCTCGCGCCCGCCATCGCACTCGCCCGGGACGGTTTCGCGCTCGCCGAATTCGGTGCGGCCGAGTTCGAGGAGAACGATCCGCTGCTCAAGGCCCATGCGGAACTCTACCCCGCCTGGTCCGCAAACTATCAACCCGGCGGCAGGACCCTGAAGCTCGGCTCCCTGCTGATCCAGCCCGACCTTGCCCGATCGCTAAGCGACATCGCCGCCAAGGGGCCGGACCACTTCTATCGGGGTGCACTCGGAGAGGCTGTCGTGAAGCACCTCCAGGCCCTGGGCGGCTCGCTCACCATGGCCGACCTCGCCGCCGTGAAGACCGTCTGGCGCGAGCCGCTCGCGGTCAGCTATCGCGGATTGAACGTGCATGTGCCGCCCCCGCATTGCGAGGGCTTCCAGTTCCTGCTGACGCTGCGCCTGCTGGAGGGGCTGGACATCGGTGCCCTGCCCAAGGACGGCCCGGAGCATCTCGACCTCGTCTATCGCGCCATCCGCCTGGCGGCCGGCGAGCGCATCGCCCACAACAACCCGAGCGCGGAGCAGCTGGCCGAGATCCTGTCGGATGCCGCCGTCGAACGGCTGCGCCGGCGCCTCACCGACGGCAGGCCCGTGACCGGGCCGACCGAGCAGTGGACGCCGCAGGAGCAGGAAGACCCGGCGCACACGACATCGCTTTCGGTCGCTGACAGCGACGGCAACCTCATCTGCATCACGCAGAGCCTCGGCAGCCCCTTCGGCAGCGGCGTCGTGGTGCCGGGCACGGGCCTGTGCCTCAACAACTTCCTGTACTGGGCGGACGTCCAGACCGGCAGCCCGAACCGGGCCCGGCCCGGCGACGCACTGGCGATGTGCATGTCGCCCTCGATCTCCACCCGCGACGGCCAGCCCGTGCTCGCGCTCGGCACGCCCGGCAGCTACGGCATCATGCAGACGCAGGCGCAGGCCATGGTGCAGTATGTCGATTTCGGTCTGCCCCTGCAGGAGGCGATCGAGGCGCCGCGTGCCCGGCTCTGGGATGGGCGCCTCGTCGAGATCGAAAACCGGATCGCCCCCGAGACCATCGCCGAGCTCGTCCGGCGCGGGCACGATGCGCAGGCCTTCGATATCGGCTGGACGATGCGCTGCGGCGGCATGCAGGCCATCGCGGTCGACCCGGCGACCGGGATTTTCACCGGTGCGGCCGACCCGCGCCGCGACGGTTACGTCGCGACGCCGTAAATCAGGAGACGATCTCGCCGCGGAAGGCCCAGCGGGTCATCCGCCGCTCGACCAGGGCGCAGAGCGCATAGAGCGCCATGCCCATGATGGCGATGGAGAACAGGCCGGCGAAGGTCGTGGGCGCGTCGTTGCGCGCGCCGGCCGAGAGCATCAGGAAGCCGATGCCGCGATTGCCCCCCACCGTCTCGGACAGCACCGAGCCGACGAAGGCGAGCGTCACCGCCACCTTCAGGCTGGCGAAGAGATAGGGCATGGCGCGGGGCACGCCGACCTTGGTCAGGATCTCGAATTGGCTGGCCCCCAGCGAGCGCATGACGTCGCGCATCTCGGGTTCGATCGTGGCGAGCCCGGTCGCGACGTTTACGACGATCGGGAAGAAGGAGATGACGAACGCGGTAATGACGGCCGGCAGGGCGCCGACGCCGACCCAGATCATCAGGATCGGGACGATCGCGACCTTGGGAATCGCGTTGAAGGCGATCAGCAGCGGATAGAGACCCGAATAGACGAAAGGCGAGGCACCGATGGCGAGGCCAAGCAGCAGGCCGAAGCCGATCGCCAGCCCGAATCCGATGATCGTGGTCCAGAGCGTCTCCAGGCAGAAGCGCAGCAGGATGTCCCAGCGCTGGATCATCGTCTCGATGATGCGGCTGGGGCGCGGCGCCAGGATCTCCGGAACATCGAAGACGATGCAGGCGAGTTCCCACAGCAGCAGCAGGCCGGCCATGGCGAGCCATGGCATGGCGAGGAGCAACAGGCGCTTCTGCCTCTCCGTCACGATCTTTGCTCCGCCGGCGGCCGCATCATGCGTGCTCCATGTGGATGCGCTCTCGCAGTTCGTGGACGATGTCGACGAACTCGGCCGTGAAGGTCGTCTCCAGCGTGCGCGGGCGCGGCAGCTCGATTTTGCGGATCTTGACGATCCGGCCGGGGCGCCGGCTCATCACATAGACTGTGTCGGCGAGATAGACCGCCTCGCGCAGATCGTGCGTCACCAGCACCGCTGTGAAGCGGCGCTCCAGCCAGAGCTTCTGCATCACGCTCCAGAGTTCCTCGCGCGTGAAGGCGTCGAGCGCGCCGAAAGGCTCGTCGAGCATCAGGATCTCGGGTTCGTGGACGAGCGCGCGGCACAGGCTCGAGCGTTGCTGCATGCCTCCCGAGAGCTGCCAGGGGAATTTCTGGCCGAAACCGCCCAGGCCGACCGAGGACAGCAGCGCCTCGCCACGCGCGATGTACTCCGCCTTGTTCGAGCGGAAGCGGCGCTTGTGCGGCTCGACGACCTCGAGCGGCAACAGGATGTTGTCGAGGGTCGTGCGCCACGGCATCAGCGTCGGCGCCTGGAAGGCCATGCCGACGCCGCGGATCGGCCCCTTCACCACCTGCCCATGCACCCGGACCTCGCCGCCGGTCGGGGGCAGCAGCCCGGTGACCAGCTTCATCAGGGTCGACTTGCCGCAGCCCGACGGGCCGACCACCGCGATGAACTCGCCCTTGGCGATGGAAAGGGTCGCGTCCTCGAGCGCCAGCATGCGGCCGGCGCCGCCGCCATAGGCGAGGCTGACCTGGCGCAGCTCGACGAGAGGCGTCTCGGCCCGCTCGCGCGCGCCGTCATCCTGGGGAGCAGGCCGCACGGTCTGCGTCTCGGAGGATGGACCAGATGTCACGGGAGCCTCCTGGGGCATCCGTCGAGGAGCCGGTCCGGGCGGAGCGGTCCCCCCGGATCAGGGCTGCGATCCTGCAGAAGCGTCAGGGTGCCACCATCCGCTCGGCCTTCGGCGGCAGGTATTTGCCGGAGAAGACCTTGTCCGGATCAGGCGCCGTCGGAAGCCCGAAGGCCTCAGCCACGTCCTTGACCGACCGGGCGAAGCGGGCCGGGTCGACATCACCCATGCCGTTTTCCTTCACATAGGGGGTCAGCACGTTCATCTTCAGCGACAGGTCCAGCCGCCGGGCCTCGAGCTTCTGGTCGAGCAACGGGTCGCGCTTGGCCGCCGCCGCGATGCCGATCGCGGGATTGGCGGCGACCTCCTTCCAGGCCTTTGCCGTGGCGCGCAGAAACCCCTTCACGACATCGGGCTTGGCCGCCAGAGCGGGGGAAATGATGATGCCGTTGCCATAGACGTCCATCTTGTAGTCGGAATAGTTGAAGGAGACGATGTCCTCGGGCTTCACCCCGCGCGCCTCCAGATCGAGCACCGAGGAGAAGTAGTGCCCGGTGATGAAGTCGACGCTGCCCTGCACCAGCGACTGCTCACGCAGCTGCGGCGTCAGGTTGACGAACTGGACTGTCGAGGCGTCGAGCCCGACCTTCTTGGCAAAGGCGGGGAACAGCCGGTAGGAAGCGTCGAAAACCGGGGCGCCGAGCTTCTTGCCCGCCAGATCGGCAGGCTTGGCGATGCCCGTCTTCTTCAGCGTGTGGACGCCGAAGGGCGGGAAGTCATAAGCCATGAACACGCACAGCACTTCCTTGCCCGCATTCTTGGCGTTGTACTCGATCAACGAGTTCACGTCGGCGAAACCGATGTCGTAGGCACCCGTCGCGACGCGCTGCACCGCCCCGGCCGAGCCCTGGCCCGGATCCATCGTCACGTCCAGCCCCTCGGCCTTGTAATATCCCTTGTCGAGCGCGACGAGGAACGGCGAGGTCGGGCCCTGGAAAACCCAGTCGAGCGTGAACTTCAGCGAGGTCTGGGCGGCGGCGGGCACCACGCCCGCGAGCGCCGCCGCCGCAGCCAGGGCCAGACCACCGAGCATCCGCCGGGTCGCTCCCCGGCTCCGCGTCTCCGCGCCATCCGCCAGCATCCGCGCCACGCCGATCATGTCCGCCACCCTTCGCCTTCTCGTTATGCGGCCGAAGGCTAGAGAGGAGGCGAAAAGCGGTCAATCGAGCGCGCGGGCGATCCTGCCAGATTTTTGGGCAGCAGGTTCCGACAGCGATGCTTGACCATGCAGCGTGCCGATGGCGCGGGCAGGCCTCCTGCGGGGCCTCTCAGCCCTGCGCCAGCACCGCATTGGGATTCAGCAGGCCCTTCGGGTCGAGCGTCTTCTTGATGGCGCGCATCAGGTCGAGCTCGACCGGATCCTTGACGCCGGGCAGCAGGTCTCGCTTGAGACGGCCGATGCCGTGCTCGGCCGAGATCGAGCCGTGCAGCTCCGCCACAATCGCGTGCACCGCCTCGTTCATCTCGCTCCAGCGCGCGAGGAAGGCCTGCTTGTCGGCTCCGACCGGCTGGCTGATGTTGAAATGGATGTTGCCGTCGCCGAGATGGCCGAAGGGCACCGGCCGGCAGCCGGGCACCATCGCCTCGACGACCGCGATCGCCCGCTTCAGGAACTCCGGCGTGGCATGGACCGGCACCGAGACATCGTGCTTGATCGAGCCGCCCTCATAGGTCTGCACCTCGGACATCATCTCGCGCAGCTTCCAGAAATCGGCGCGCTGGGTCAGCGACCCCGCCAGCGCGGCGTCGGTGACGATGCCCTTCTCCAGCGCCTCACCGAGAAAGGCCTCGACATGCTCGTCGAGCCCGGCGGCGGACTGGGCCGAAACCTCCATCAGCACGTACCAGGGCGACGCTTCTGAGAGCGGATCGCGGGCGCCGGAGGCGTGCCGCAGGACGAAATCAAGGCCGATGCGCGGCATCAGCTCGAAGGTGGTGAGCGTGCCGCCGGCCCCGGCCTTGGCGGCGTTCAGCAATGCGAGCGCCGCCTCGGGGCTCGGCACGGCGAGGAAGGCGGTGGCGCGCGCGGCCGGCAGCGGAAAGAGCTTCAGCACCGCTGCCGTGATGATGCCGAGCGTGCCTTCGGCGCCGATGAAGAGATCCTTCAGGTCGTAGCCGGTGTTGTCCTTGCGGAGCTGGCGCAGCCCGTTCCAGATGCGCCCGTCCGGCAGCACGACCTCCAGACCCAGGCAGAGCTCGCGGGCATTGCCATAGGCCAGCACGGCGGTTCCGCCCGCATTGGTCGAGAGGTTGCCGCCGATGGTGCAGGACCCCTCGGAGGCGAGCGAAAGCGGGAAGAGGCGTCCCGCCGCTTCCGCGGCATCCTGCGCCCGCTTCAGCGTGACGCCGGCCTCGACGATCATGGTGTCGCCGTCCGCATCGACCGCCCGGACCCGGTCGAGGCGCTGCAGGGACAGGATGACCTCCCTGCCGTCGGCGATCGGGATCTGGCCGCCGACCAGGCCGGTATTGCCGCCTTGCGGCACCAGGGTCGTGCCGGTCTCGGCCGCGAGCTTGACCAGCTCGGCGACCTCGGCGGTCGAGCCGGGGCGAACGATGCCCTGCGCCTTGCCGCGGAAGAGATCCCGCCACTCCTTGAGATAGGGCACCATCGCGTCGGCATCGGTGACGATGTTCTTCGCGCCGACGATCCCGGCCATGCGATCGAGAATTGTGCTCATCCTGAAGCCCTGCCCTCAGCCCTTCCTGCCGCGCCGGAACACGCCGACGAGCTCGACATGAGCGGAATAGCGGAACTGGTCGACCGGCGTCACGGCCTCCAGCGCATATCCGCCCGCAGCCAGCGTCGCGGCGTCGCGCGCGAAGCTGCCGGCGTCGCAGGAGACGTAGATCACGTCCCTCACCTTCGAGGCCGCCAGCCGCCTGACCTGCGCCTCCGCCCCGGCCCGCGGCGGATCGAGCACGACGACGTCGAAGCCGTTGAGTTCATGCTCCAGCAGCGGGCGGCGGAACAGATCGCGCGCCTCGGTGGCGATCGGCTTCAGCCCGGGCGTCGCGCCGAAACCCTTCGCCAGCGCCAGCATCGCCGCCTTGTCGCTTTCGACCGCCAGCACCTGCATCCGCTCCGCCAGGCGGACGCTGAAGGGACCACAACCGGCAAAGAGATCGGCGGCGCGCTTGCCCTTCGGCAACGCCGCCATGACGAGCCCCGCCAGGGTCTCCTCGCCAAGCGCCGTCGCCTGCAGGAAGCCGCCCGGCGGCGGCGCGACCAGCGCCTTGCCCATCTGCTGCAGGGGTGGACGGCGCTCCACGACGATCTCGCCATGGTTGGAGAGCCGGGCGAGGTCGAGCCGCTCGGCGAGCTGCGTCAGGGCGAGCCTGAGCTTGTCGCCAAGCGGGCCATGGCCACGCAGGTCGACATCGAGCCCGGCCTCCGAAGCGGTGAGTTGGATGTCGAGCGGCTTGCCGGCGCCGCCCATGCGGTTCGCCAGCATCTGCGCGACGGCCGGCGCGCGGTCGAGGCCGGGCACCAGCACCGGGCAGGCCTCGACCTCGATCAGCTCGTGGCTGCGCGCCGCCATGAAGCCGACGACCATCGCCTCGCCCTGGCGGCGGGCATGGAAGGTGACACGGCGACGTCCGGCGCCGTGGGCGTCGATCAACGCGCCGACCGGCGCCGCGACACCCGCACGCTCCAGCGCCGTCACGACCTGCCGGCGCTTCCATTCGCGGTAGAGGTCGGGCGCCATGTGCTGGGCGGCGCAACCGCCGCAGCGGGTGAAGAGAGGGCAGATCGCAGCGATGCGGGACCCGGAGGGCGCCAGGATCTCGACGAGCTGCCCCCGCTCGCCGTCGACGACGGCGCGCACGGTCTCGCCCGGCAGTGCATAGGGAACGAAGACGCTGCCGGACGCCATCCGTGCGATTCCATCGCCGCGCTGGCCCAGATGGTCGACGGTCAGGATTTCGTTCATGGCGAGCTTCGGAGAAGGATTTTCTCCGGCCTGCGGCTTGGCGACTGGCATTGTTCCGAACTCGGGGCTGGTCGCCCGCTCGCTGGTGACCTCGGTGAGGCTTTCGCCTATCAGGTCGGGGACGAATTGGGAAATCCGGCCATGACCATCCGCGACGGCGTCATCGAAGCCATCGGCAATACCCCGCTCATCAAGCTCCAGCGCGCCTCGGCCGAAACCGGCTGCGCCATCCTCGGCAAGGCCGAGTTCATGAATCCCGGCCAGTCGGTCAAGGATCGCGCCGCGCTCGCCATCATCCGCGATGCGGAGGCGAAGGGGCAGTTGAAGCCTGGCGGCGTCATCGTCGAGGGCACCGCGGGCAATACCGGCATCGGCATCGCGCTGGTCGGCAACGCGCTGGGCTATCGCTCCGTCATCGTCATCCCGGAGACGCAGAGCCAGGAAAAGAAGGACATGCTGCGGCTCGCCGGCGCGACCTTGGTCGAGGTCCCGGCCGCGCCCTACGCCAACCCTAACAATTATGTGAAGGTCTCCGGCCGCCTTGCCGACGAACTGGCCAGGACCGAGCCGAACGGCGCGATCTGGGCGAACCAGTTCGACAACACCGCCAACCGCCAGGGCCATTTCGAGACCACCGGCCCCGAGATCTGGGAGCAGACCGCCGGCAAGGTCGACGGCTTCATCTGCGCGGTCGGCTCAGGCGGCACGCTCGCCGGCGTCGGCATGGCGCTGAAGGCGCGCAACCCCAAGGTGACGATCGGCCTCGCCGACCCGATGGGCGCGGCTCTCTACTCCTATTACACGACCGGTGTCCTCAAGTCCGAAGGCTCCTCGATCACCGAGGGCATCGGCCAGGGGCGGATCACCGCCAATCTGCAGGACGCGCCGGTCGACATCGCCTTCCAGGTTCCGGATGCCGAAGCGGTGCAGGTGGTCTTCGAACTGCTGGAGCATGAAGGGCTCTGCCTCGGCGGCTCGTCCGGAATCAATGTTGCGGGGGCGATCCGGCTGGCACGCGAGCTGGGTCCCGGCCATACCATCGTGACGGTGCTGTGCGACTATGGCACGCGCTATCAATCCAAGCTGTTCAACCCCGATTTCCTGCGCGCCAAGAACCTACCGGTGCCGGCCTGGCTCGAGCGCGACGAGCGGGCGCTGAAGCAGATGGTCGCGGGCGTGCTCGCCTAGAGGCCGGCACCGGCGCGATCCTTTGCCGCAAAAGTGATTTCCACGAAGCCGGAACAGTTCTAGCCTGCCTTCCCTGTCCCGCGAGCGAGGGGGTGGAGGCATGCCGGTCTCGCATATCAGGCTCGCCACGGTCGAACCGCCCGAGCATGGCCCCGGCGATCCCGGAATGGATCAGGGCCAGTTGCACGCGGCCGGCGTGATCGCCTCGAGCGTCTATGCCCATGGCGTGCGCGTCGCCGACATCCCCGTCGAGGAAGCGGGCGAATGGGCGCGCAAGGGCGACCATGTCGTCTGGATCGGGCTGTTCGAGCCGGACGCCACCCTGCTCCGCTGCGTCCAGCAGCAGTTCGGCCTGCATCCCCTCGCGGTCGAGGACGCCACGAACGCGCACCAACGCCCGAAGCTCGAGCAATATGGCGACGCGCTGTTCGTCGTCGCACGCACCGCGCAGTTGATCGACGGGCGCATCGCTTTCGGCGAGACGCACATCTTCCTCGGCCGCGGCTACATCGTCAGCGTGCGGCACGGCGCCTCGACCTCGTACAGATCGGTCCGGCAGCATTGGGAGACCTGCCCGACATCCCTGGCCAAGGGCGAGGACTTCATCCTCTATGCGATCCTCGACTTCATCGTCGACAACTACATGCCCGTGCTCGAGGCGATCCATGACGAGGTCGAGGAGATCGAGGACATGGTGCTCGCCCGGCCGATGGCGCGGACCGAGATCGAGCGCCTCTACATGCTGCGGCGGGATCTGCTGCGCCTGCGCAACGCGATCATGCCGCTCGTCGATGTCTGCCAGCGGCTGACCAACGGCAACGTCCCGCAGGTGCGGCCGACGCTCGCGCCGATGTTCCGCGACGTCACCGACCACCTTCGCACCGTGCAGGAAAAGATCGACAGCCTGCGCGAGGTGCTGGCGTTCGCCTTCGAGGCCAGTCTGCTCGTCGGCCAGAGCCAGGAGAACGCCATCACCAAGCGGCTCGCCTCCTGGGCGGCGATCCTGGCGGTGCCGACCGCGGTCGCGGGCATCTACGGCATGAACTTCAGGAACATGCCGGAGCTCGACCTGCATTACGGCTATTATGGCGTGCTGGCCTTCATCGTCGCGTCCTGCGCCGTCTTGTACTGGCGCTTCAAGCGCAATGGCTGGCTGTAGCTAGCGCAACGGCCAGACAAGCAGGATCATCGGCACCGCGAGCAGGATGACGATCAGGGACAAGGGCGCCCCGAGCCGGGCGTAATCGCTGAAGCGGTAGCCGCCCGGGCCCATCACCAGCGTGTTGCACTGGTGCCCGATCGGCGTGAGGAAGTCGCAGGCCGCGCCGATCGCCACCGCCATCAGGAACGCGTCCGGGTTGTAGCCGAGGTTGCGGGCGAAGCCGGCGCCGATCGGCGCCATCACCAGCACGGTGGCGGCATTGTTGAGGAAGGGCGTCACCGCCATCGCCGCGACCAGGATCAGGGCGACCGCGGCCCAGCCCGGCAAACCAGCACCGATGGTCGCAAGCCAAGAGGCGAAGAGTTCGGTCGTGCCGGTCGTCCGCAACGAATCGCTGACGGGAATCAGGGCGGCCAGCATCAGCAGGATCGGCGCGTCGATGTTGCGGTAGGCCTCGCGCAACGGCACGCATCGGAACGTGATCAGCAGGACCGCCGCCGCGAAAAAGACGAGCGGCACCGGTGCCAGCCCGGCAGCGAGCGTGGCGACGGTCGCGAGCGTGATCGCCACCGTCAGCACCACGCGCCGGGTCGAGCCCAGGGGCACGAGACGGTCGGCCAGCGGCAGAAGGCCCATTTCGGAGAGCTTCTCCGGCAGAAGCTTCTCGTCGCCCTGGATCACCACGATGTCGCCCGCGCGCAGCCGGATATCGCGCAGGCGCTGGCTGAAGCGCTCGCCAGCGCGGCTGATAGCCAGCATGTTGACGCCGAAGCGGGCGTGGAGGGCCATATCGCCGGCGGATTGGCCGATCACGACGGAATCGGGCCCAACGATCGCTTCGGCGATGCGATCGGGATCGAGCGCATCGTCCTTCTGCGTCGGCCTGTCCTTGCCGATCAGGTCGAGACCGCCCTCGGCCACGACCCGCTCCAGCACCGCGGCATCGCCGCGCAGCAGCAGGATGTCGCCGGCGCGCAGGCCGGCATCCGGCAGCGGCGCCTTGACCCGCCGCTCGTCGCGCAGGATCTGGACGATCTCGACATTGCCGCCGCCGATCGCCTTCAGCGCATCGACCGTCTTGCCCGCCAGGGCCGATTTGGGGCCGACCTTGGCTTCGGTCAGGTAGTCCTTGATCTCGATCGCCTGGTCGAGGGAAACGGCGCCGCGCCGGTCGCGCGGCAGCAGGCGGTAGCCGACGCTGAGGAACGCACAGCCGGCGAGCGCCACGACGATGCCGACGGGGGCGAAGTCGAACATGTGGAAGGGCTTGCCGCCGAGCTCCTCGCGCACGCGGGCGACGATGACGTTCGGCGAGGTGCCGACGAGGGTGACGATGCCGCCGAGCAGCGAGGCGAAGGCCATCGGCATCAGGAAGACCGAGGGCGATTTGCCGTCCTTGCGGGCGAGCTGATAGGCGATCGGCAACATCATGGCGAGCGCGCCGATGTTCTTGATGATCGCCGACATGATGGCGACGGTGAAGACCAGCAGCGGCACCTGCAGCTGCGTCGAGGCCGTGCCGGAGCTCAGCTTCGAGAAGACCCGCTCGATGATGCGCGAGCGCGCCACAGCGGCGCTCAGCACCAGCGCGCTGCCGACGATGATAACGATGTCGTCGGAGAAGCCCTTGAAGGCCTCGGCCGCAGGGACGAGCCCGAGCGCGACCGCGGCGAGCAGCGCCAGCATGGCCACGACGTCGTAGCGCAGGCGGCCCCACAGGAAGGCCCCCATCATGCCCGCGACGAGAAGGACAGAGAGAATCTGCTGCTGGGTCATCCGGTCATCACGAGCGTTTGCCGGACAGTCGCCTCACAGCCACTTCTTCCAGCGGAAGAACAGATAGGGCAGCACCGCGAAAAGCACCATCGACATCAGCGCGAGCGGATAGCCCCACTGCCACTCCAACTCCGGCATGGTCTTGAAGTTCATGCCATAAATCGAGGCGATGAGCGTCGGCGGCATCAGCGCCACCGAGACCACCGAGAACAGCTTGATGATCTTGTTCTGCTCGATCGAGACGAGGCCGAGCGTGGCGTCCAGCATGAATTGCAGCTTGTTGGAGAGGAAGGTGGCGTGCTCCTCGATCGCCTGCACGTCGCGGACCGCCGAACGCCACTCGGCCGAGAAGCCGGTCTGCGCCTTCTTCGGCCGGTTGTAGTTGGCCGAGAGGAAGAGCAGCACCCGCTCGATCGACATCATGCTCTCGCGGACGTTCGAGATGATGTGCTCGTGCTGGCCGATATGCTGGATCACGACCTGGTAGACGCCGCCCTGCTCGACGTCCTGGGCCCGGCCGGCAAAGATCCGCCGCGAGGCCATGTCGACCTTGTCGCCGACGCCGCGCAGCACCTCGGCGGCACGGTCGACGATCGCCTCGATCAAGCCGTCGAGCACCGCCTCCGGCTGCTGGCCGCAGCCGCCCGGCTTGGTCGCACGGTTGAGGAAGATGTTGAAGGCGCCCGGCTCATCGTAGCGAACCGTCACGAGCGCCTTCTCGGTGAGGATGAAGGTGACGTCGGCGAGCTTGGGGACGATGCTGTCCGACTGGCAGATGACGCGCGACGTCATGTAGTGCGCGCCGTTCTCCGTATAGATGATTTCGGAGGGCTCGAGATCATGCATCTCCTCGCGCGTCGGGATGGAGATGCCGAGAAGGCCCTCGACGCGCTTGTCCTCTTCCGGCGTCGGGTTGAGCAGGTCGATCCAGATGGCATCGGCGGGCAGGATCTCCCCGGCCCCCGCGACAGCAGGACGCAGCTTGTCGCGCGAATCCGGGCAGATGCCGTGGATCGTCAGCATGGGGCGAATCTCGCTGCACGGTCGGGAGGAAGGACCTGCAGGAACTCCGAACCGGAGCGCATGTCAAACCGATGACGGCTCAGACGCCACCCTTCACGCCTTGCGGCGGCTTCGAGTCGGCCGGCACGAAGAAATCCGGCATCAGCGGCACGGACGGATCGACACGATAGGGCGTGAAGTCGGTTACGCCTTCGGCTGCCATGAAGCTATCGTCGATCAGGAAGTTTCCGGAGAATTCGCGCGACGGTTTCGAGAAGATCATGTGGGCCGCGTCGGCCAGGATCTCGGGCGTGCGGCTCGCCTGCACCATCTTGTCGCCGCCGAGCAGGTTCTGGACGGCCGCGGTCGCGATCGTCGTGCGCGGCCAGAGCGCATTGACCGCGATGCCCTTCGGCGCCAGCTCGCCGGCCAGGCCCAGCACGCACAGGCTCATTCCGTATTTGGCGATGGAATAGGCCAGATGCGGCGCGAACCACTGCGTCTTCATGTCGAGCGGCGGCGACAACATCAGGATGTGCGGGTTCTCGGCCTTCTCCAAATGCGGAATCGCGTATTTCGAGACCATGAAGGTGCCGCGCGTGTTGATCTGATGCATCAGATCGAAGCGCTTCATATCGGTCATCGCGGTATTGGTTAGCTGGATAGCGCTGGCGTTGTTCACGACGATGTCGATGCCGCCGAAGGTCTCCGCCGTCTTCGCGATCGCGTCCGCCACGCTCTGCTCGTCCCGGACATCGACCATCAGCGGCAGGCATTTGCCGCCGGCCGCCTCGATCTCGGCGGCGGCCGTGTGGATCGTGCCGGGCAGCTTCGGATGCGGCTCGGCCGTCTTGGCGGCGATGGTGACGTTCGCGCCGTCCTTCGCCGCGCGGATCGCGATGGCGAGGCCGATGCCGCGCGACCCGCCGGTGATGAAGAGCGTCTTACCCTCGAGCGACATCGCCGCCTCCCTCTGCGTTCGTGATGGTGAAACGGCCCGGCTGCGAGCCGTCGCGGTCGGTGAAGCCATAGGAACGCGCCAGATCCGCGACATGCAGCACCTGCCCGGTATGGCGCGCGACCTCCGGGTCGGCCGCGAGCCTCGCGACGGCCCGGCCGGCATAGAGCGGCGTCTCGGTGGTATGCGGCCCGAGCCCGGCGTCGCGGACGCGCTCGGTCAGGACATGACCCGGCGAAATCCCCAGCGCGGTGACACCGAAGGGCTTCAACTCCTGCGCCATCGCGAAGGTCAGGCGGTTCGTCGCAGCCTTGGCGAGGTCGTAGAAGACGTCGCCGAGATAACCGCCATCGGTGCCGAAGCTCACCGTGACGATGAGGCCGGAACGCGCCTGCACCATCGCCGGCGCCACGGCGCGCGCCAGCAGGAGCTGCGCATAGACACCGCTCTCGAAACTCTCGCCCAGCCGCGCCGCGGGACGGCGCCAGAACGGCGTGCCGTAGCCGGAGCCATCGGGGTAGCGGTCGCCGTCATAGCCTTCATTGCCGCCCCAGACGGCGTCGACGACGCAGTCGAGCCTGCCGAAGCGGCGCAGGGCCCAGGCAACGAGCCCGTCGACATCGCGCTCGCTGGTGTGGTCGCAGCGATAGGGATGGCCTCTGCCGCCGGCGGCCTCGACCTCGCGCGCGGTGTCCTCGAAGGTCTCGGGACGCTGGTCGGTGTGAGAGCCGGCCTCGCTGGAACGGCCGGTGACGATGACGGTGGCACCCGCCTCGCCCAGCGCCCGCGCGACGCCGCGCCCGAGCCCGCGCGAGGCGCCCGCGACGAGGCAGATGCGGCCGGAGAGGGAAGGTTGCATGGCACTCATGCGCGGCCCCTGCGAATCATCGCTGGCCAGGAAGCAGCCGCTGCCCTATAGCCCCGCTCCCCCCGCAACGGAGCAGCATCATGGACAGCACCGATGTCGCCGCCTGCTGGGAGGCCAACGCCGAAACCTGGACGCGCCATGCGCGCGCCGGCTACGACCTCTATCGCGACGCGTTGAACACGCCGATGTTCCTGGCGAACCTGCCACTCATCGAGGGCCTGAAAGGCCTCGACATCGGCTGCGGCGAAGGCTCGAACACGCGCAAGCTCGCCGAGCGCGGCGCGCGGATGACGGCAGTCGACATCGCGCCGACCTTCATCCGCCACGCGCGAGTGGCGGAGGCGGCGGCACCCCTTGGCATCACCTATCTGGAGGGCGACGGCACCGCCCTGCCCTTCGCTGGCGAGAGCTTCGACTTCGCCACCGCCTTCATGTCGCTGATGGACATGCCGCGGCAGGACCATGCCCTGGCGGAGGCGCAGCGGGTGCTCAAGCCCGGCGGCTTCGTGCAGTTCTCGATCCTGCATCCCTGCTTCGCCCCGCCTTATCGCAAGGTGCTGCGTGAGGCGGATGGCCGCGTCCGCGCCATCGAGGTCGGCCGCTATTTCGACGGCGTCGACGGCGAGATGGAGACCTGGCGCTTCGGCGCTGCCCCGGCCGAGGTCAGGGCCAGCGTCGAGCCCTTCCGCGTGCCGCGTTTCCATCGCACGCTGGGCGAATGGGTTGCGATGATCGTCGCCGCCGGGCTGGCGATCGAGCATATGGGCGAGCCGCGCGTCGATGCCGAGACCGCGCGGACGACGCCCTATCTGGCCGATACCCATGTCGCGCCGCTGTTCCTGCATATCCGTGCCCGCAAGGGCGCGACGGCCTGAACGGGGCGCGGCTGCCCTCACGCCGCGAAGACCACAGCCGCATCGGCGATGGCGCCGGCACCTTCCGTCACCGCCAGCTCGAGTGCGGGCGCCTCGGTCACGATGCACTCGGCGTAAAACCGCGCCGTCGCGAGATCGCCCGTGCCTTCCGCCTCGGAGCGCGTGGCGAGTGCCTTCTTCGCCAGCCCGGTACCGCCCTGCGCCAGCGCAAAGAGCTTGAGATAGGGCGTGGCGCCGGCCAGCACGTCCGCCGTCCTGCTGCCGAGCGCAGCCAGCATCCATTCCGTCGCACGCTCCAGGGAATCGACGGCCGCACGCAGCCGGGCCGCCGCATGGCCGAAACCCGGCGTGTTGGCGCGCTCGACCTCGGCGACGATATCGCGCATCTCGGCGATCAGTGCCTGGACCGCGTCGCCGCCGGACAGGGGCAACTTGCGGGTCACGAGGTCGATCGCCTGGATGCCGTTGGTGCCCTCGTAGATTGCGGCGATGCGGGCATCGCGCAGATGCTGCGCCGCGCCGGTCTCCTCGATGAAGCCCATGCCGCCATGGACCTGCACACCGGTCGAGGCGACGTCGATGCCGATATCGGTGGCATAGGCCTTGGCGATCGGCGTCAGCATGGCGGCGCGCTCGGAGGCGGCCTTGCGCCTGGCCTCGTCGGTCTCGCGATGCGAGCGGTCGAGCGCCTCCGCGACCTGATAGGAAATCGCGCGCGCGGCTTGGGTCTTGGCGCGCATGTCCATCAGCATGCGGCGCACGTCAGGATGGACGATGATCGGGCTCATCGGGGCACCCTTCGGCGCGTCGAGCGCGGTGCCCTGCTTGCGCTCATGGGCGAAGGCCAGCGCCTGCTGATAGGCGCGCTCGGCGATGGCGACGCCCTGCAAGGCGACGTTGAGCCGGGCATTGTTCATCATCGTGAACATGCAGGCGAGGCCGCGATTCTCCTCGCCGATCAGCCAGCCGATCGCGCCGCCCTTGTCGCCGAAGGCCATGGAGCAGGTCGGCGAGGCATGGATGCCGAGCTTGTGCTCGATCCCGGAGCAGCGCAGGTCGTTGTGAGCGCCGAGCGAGCCGTCGGCGTTCACCAGATATTTCGGCACGAGGAAGAGCGAGATGCCACGCGTCCCGGGAGGGGCGTCGGGCAGGCGCGCCAGCACGAGATGGACGATATTCTCGGTGAGGTCGTGCTCGCCATAGGTGATGAAGATCTTCTGGCCGGTGATGCGATAGGTGCCGTCCCCCGCGCGCTCGGCCTTGCTGCGCAGCGCGTTGAGGTCAGAGCCCGCCTGCGGCTCGGTCAGGTTCATCGTGCCCATCCATTCGCCCGAGACGAGCTTGGCGAGATAGGTCTCCTTGAGGTGCTCGGAGCCATGCGCATAAAGCGCCTCGATCGCGCCGACCGTCAGCAGCGGACCGAGCGCGAAGGCGAAGGCGGCCGAGTTCCACATCTCGATGCAAGCCGATTGCAGCAGCGTCGGCAGGCCTTGCCCGCCATAGGCTTCGGGCGCCGGCAGCGCGTTCCAGCCGGCCTCGGACCAGGCCTTGTAGGCCTCCTTCCAGCCCGGCGGGGTGGTGACGGCGCCGTCCTTCAGCTTCGAGCCGTTGAGATCGCCGACGCGATTCAGCGGCGCGATGACGTCGGCAGCGAATTTCGCGGCCTCATCGAGCACGGCTTCCGCGATGCCGCCCTCGAGCTCCGGCGCGAGACCATCGGCGATCAGCCGGTCGAGACCCGCGACATGGCGCATGGTGGAGAGCATGTCCGAAACCGGGGCGCGATAGCTCATCGATCAGTCTCCCTGGGAGCGGCGCGAGCTGAGAGCGGCGGCCGCCCGCTTTTACCGTTGCCGCGATGGTAGCGAGGAACTATCGCCTATGCCACGCAAGCCAAGCCCGACCTTCGTTCCGTGTCGCGGCCGTCAGTTAGTTTATATATAAACCATACCCGGTCAATCGCGCCTTGAACCAGTCTCCTTCCGCTCCCCGCCAGACGAAGCTCCTTGCAGCGGATGCCGTCGGCATCGCGGAGGCGGCCGAGCTGCTGCGGGCCGGCGGGCTCGTCGCCCTGCCGACCGAGACGGTGTACGGGCTTGCGGCGGATGCGACCTCCGGAACCGCCGTCGCCGGCATCTACGCCGCGAAAGAACGGCCGAGCTTCAACCCGCTGATCTCGCATCTCCCCGATCTGGCAAGCGCCCGTCGTCAGGGGCTGTTCGACGCCAACGCACTGGCGCTGGCGCAGAACTTCTGGCCGGGGCCGCTGACGCTGGTGGTGCCGGCCTCTCCCGGCTGCACGGTGAGCGAGCTGGCGCGGGCCGGCCTCGCAACGGTAGCGCTGCGCGTGCCGGCACATCCCGTCGCGCATGCGGTTCTCGCGGCGGCGGGGCGGCCGATCGCGGCGCCCTCGGCCAATCGCTCCGGCCGGATCAGTGCGACGAGCGCCGAAGATGCGCTTGCCGATCTCGGCGGACGCATCGACGCCGTGCTCGATGCCGGCCCGACCGAGGTCGGCGTCGAATCGACCGTCGTCTCCTGCCTTGACGGCGCGCCACGCCTGCTGCGCCCAGGCGGCGTGCCGCGCGAGGCGATCGAGCATGTCATCGGCCGCCCGCTCGTCATCGCGGGCGATGCCGGGCATGCGCCGATCTCGCCCGGGATGCTCGCTTCCCACTATGCCCCGGCGGCGCGGGTCAGGCTCGACGCCGAGGCACCGCAGCCGGGGGAGGCCTGGCTCGGCTTCGGACCCGACGGGAACGACGATCATCCGCAGGCCCTCAATCTGAGCCCGAGCGGCGACCTGCGCGAGGCGGCGAGCCATCTCTTCGGATATTTGCGGCGGCTCGATACGCTCGGGCCGAGCGCCATCGCGGTCGCGCGCATCCCCGAGCAGGGGCTGGGCGAGGCGATCAACGACCGGCTGCGCCGGGCCGCCGCGCCGCGCTGACCGGTCGCGTCCGTTCGGGCCATATTGTTCGGCGCCTCGCCCGGATCTGAACACCAGCAGCTTGCATGAATGCAAGATATCGGCTTGCGTGCCGGCAGGAGAAAATGCGCCGATGTCTTCCAAGCTCGCCTGGGACGATTTCCGTCTGGTCAAGGCCATCACTGACCATGGCGGGTTGACGGGGGCGGCCGCGGCGCTTTCGGTCAATCATTCCACCGTGTTCCGACGCCTCGGGCAGATCGAGGAGCTGGTCGGCATGCCCCTCTTCGAGCGCCGCAAGACCGGTTATGTCGCGACCGTGGCCGGTGCCGAGATGGCCTCGCTGGCCGGGCGCATGGAGGAGGACGTCACCGCCTTCTCACGCCGCCTCGCCGGCCGGGACGTCGCTCCCTCGGGCGAGATCAGGGTGACGACGACCGACACGCTCCATCTCCATCTGCTCCTGCCGATCTTCGCCGGTTTCCGGCGGGAGCATCCGGCGATCCGGCTCGATGTGGTGATCGGGAATCAGGCGCTCAACCTGTCCAAGCGCGATGCCGACGTCGCCATCCGTGCGAGCGATACGCCGGGCGAGACGCTGGTCGGCCGGCGCGTGGCGACGCTGGCCTGGGCGATCTACGGCCGCGCGGACGAAGAGATGGCGGCCGAGACCGCCGACCCGGCGGCACTCTACAGACGCGACTGGGTGGCGCTCGGCGACCAGCTCTCGCATGTCAAGGCGGCGCGCTTCGTGCGCGAGCACGTCGCGCCCGAGCAGATCGCGCTGAAGAGCTCGGCGGTGCTCGGCATCACCGAGGCGGTCGAGCTCGGGCTGGGCATCGGCCCCCTGCCCTGCTTCATCGCCGACCGGCGGCCGGGGCTCATGCGCCTGATGCCGCCCAACCCCGATTTCGCAACCGGGCTCTGGGTGCTGACCCATCCCGACATCCGCCACGTCCCGCGCGTGCGGGCGTTCATGGACTACTGCAGCAACGAGCTGATGCGGCACCGGCCCTTGATCGAGGGTGGCGCCTAGACGATCGCGCGAGTGTTCCGACGCGATCACGACGAGCTGTCTTATTGTTCGTGCGTTGGATGTGTTCCGAGTCGTGGACTTGCCGCCCGATCTCTAGCCGATCTCGACGACGACGCGGCCCTTGACCTTGCCTTCGACGATCGCCTTGCCGGTCTCGATGACGTCCTCCAGCGGGATCGTCGTGGTCATGGCGGCGAGCTTGTCACGGTCGAGATCGGCCGCGAGACGCTGCCAGGCCTCGAGACGGCGGGGCTTGGGACACATCACCGAATCGACCCCGAGAAGCGCAACGCCACGCAGGATGAAGGGTGCGACCGAGGCCGGCAGGTCCATGCCCTGCGCCAGGCCGCATGCCGCGATGGCACCGCCGTACTTCGTCATCGAGAGCAGGTTGGCCAGCGTGTGCGAGCCGACGGCGTCGACACCTGCAATCCAACGCTCCTTGCCGAGCGGGCGGCCAGGCTGGGACAATTCGTTGCGGTCGATGATCTCGGATGCGCCCAACCCCTTGAGATAGTCCGCCTCCTCCGCACGTCCGGTCGAGGCGATGACATGCCAGCCGGCCTTGGCGAGCAGTGCGATCGCGACCGAGCCGACGCCGCCGGCCGCGCCGGTGACCACGACGGGACCATCCGCGGGCTTGAGGCCGTATCGCTCCAGCGCCAGCACGCAGAGCATCGCAGTATAGCCGGCCGTGCCGATCGCCATCGCCTCGGCAGGCGTGAGTCCCGCCGGCAGCGGCACCAGCCAATCGCCCTTGACGCGGCTCTTCTGGGCATAGGCGCCGAGATGCGTCTCACCCGTACCCCAGCCGTTCAGCACGACGAGATCGCCCGGCTTGAAATCGGGATGCTCGGAGGTCTCGACGCGGCCGGCGAAATCGATGCCCGGGATCATCGGCCAGCGGCGCACCACCGGCGCCTTGCCGCTGATCGCGAGCCCGTCCTTGTAGTTCACCGTCGAATGCGTGACGCGGACGGTGACGTCGCCTTCCATCAGATCGCTCTCGGCGAAATCGGCGAAGGCGAGGCTCGGCCCCGTCTCGCCCTTCGTCGCCACAAGGGCCCTGAATGTCGTCATCGCCGTCTCCCTGGATCGTCCGCGTCAGAGAACAGCGGCCCGGACGCCGACGCAAGCCGGTTCTCCTCCGTTTGACGGACGTCCGCCGATCGGTGGCCGCCCTAGCATGCCGGCATTCCCGGCTGCACTGAAAGGCCGCATGCATGGTTGCCGTCACCTTCGACAGCTACCCACCCTGGCAGCAGATCGACGACTACGCCAACATTGCGGTCACGACCACCGCCGGCACCCTGACGGCCGCGGTCACGGAATATCGCTGTCTCAAGAAATTCGCTCACGGCGCCCGCGGCTGCGACGATGCGCTGTCGGTCAAGGACGCGCTGCTCCAGACCCACAAGGAGGTTCTCAAGGCCTTCGGCGGCGGTCAGAACATCGTCGACATCTTCACCGGCAAGGCCAGCGTGGCGACCATCGCCAGGGGGCTCGGCGCCGTCTTCGAGTACCGGCGTCCCTTCGTCGAGAAATACATCAAGTCGCCGGACCCGAACCGGCGCAAGGCCGCGGAGATTCTCGCCACGCCTTCGACGGACGTGCTCGCGCGCTTCGCCTACGCCTTCATCGGGCTCGACTGCAACGGCTTCGTCGGCAACTACCTCCGGCAATTCCCGTCGCTCGCCGGGCTGACAGAGCAACATGCCCCGAGCCAGTGGTACAAGTCGCTGCCGGCCGCAAACTTCAGGAAGAACGTCGCGGAGTTCGAAGTCGGCGATGTCGTGATCGCCTCCAACTTCGCGCATATCGGCGTCGTCGATTCGCCCGGCCACTACAACCAGGTCGATATCGCGCAGAGTGGCGGCAAGATCATGTACAGCAGCCACAAGATCACCAAGGGATCGGTCAAGGACCGCGGCACACTCTTCACCATCGACAAGCCGAGCGGCGGCTTCGCCGGCTGCCCGACCGTCTACGTGGCGCGCGCGGTATCGAACACCGCCCACGGCCATGTCGCAGGCTATGAGGCAAGGGGCTGAGCCGGACCTGCCGGCCGGCTCAGCCGACGCGGATGCGCAGCGCCTCAGGCGGGCTGTGCGGCGGAGCGCTCGACCGGCCGCTCGACGATCGGCAGGTTGATCAGCGCCGAGGCGACGCCGAGCGCGACCGAAAGCCACCAGACGAACTGATAGTTGCCCATCGACTCGTAGAGCACGCCGCCGAGCCAGACACCGAGGAAGCCGCCGACCTGATGCGAGAAGAAGGCGAAGCCATAGAGCATCGCCATGTATTTGGTGCCGAACATCAGCATCACCAGCGAGGAGGTCGGCGGCACTGTGGAGAGCCAGAACAGCCCGATGACCACACCGAAGGTCAGCGCCGTCAGCGGGCTCGCCGGGATCAGGATGAAGGCGGCGATCGCCACCGCGCGCCCCAGATAGATCCAGGCGAGCAGATGGCGCTTCGGCATCCGCGTCGAGAGCCAGCCCGACGAGAGCGAGCCGACCGCATTGGCGAGGCCGATCACCGCGAGCGTCCAGCCGCCGACCCAGGCCGGCAGGCCGGCATCCTTCAGATAGGCCGGCATATGCACCGTGATGAAGGCGAGCTGGAAGCCGCAGGTGAAGAAGCCGAGCACGAGCAGGACGTAGCTGCGGTGCTTGAAGGCCTCGCCCAGCGCCTGCACGATGGTCTGGTTCGGCAGATTGGGTGCGGCGGCACCGGCCGCAGCGCCGGTCTTGCGCGTCGCCATGACGATCGAGATCGGCAGGATCGGCAGCAGCGTGAAGGCGAAGACGACCAGCGCCTGCTGCCAGCCCAGCGTATCGATCAGGATGTTGCCGATCGGCGGGAACAGGAACTGGCCGAAGGAGCCGGCGGCCGTGCCGGCGCCGAAGGCCATCGGACGCCACTGCTCCGGCAGCAGCTTGCCGAAGGCGGCGAGCACGAGGTTGAACGAGCAGGCCGAGAGACCGAAGCCGATCAGCACGCCTGCGCCGAGATGGAGCTGCAGCGGCGACGTGGCATAGGCCATCGTCACGAGGCCAGCTGCATAGAGCAGCGCGCCGACGCAGAGCACGCGGACCGTGCCGTAGCGGTCGGCGATCGCACCAGCGAAGGGCGCGCCGAGCCCCCAGAGCAGGTTCTGGATCGCCAGCGCCAGGCTGAAGGTATCACGGCCCCAGTGGAACTGGACCGTCATCGGAATCTGGAACAGGCCGGCGCTGGCGCGCGGACCGAAGGTGATGAGCGCGATCAGGCAGCCTGCCGCGACGACGATCTCCGGTGCGTAGCTGCGGGCCGGATTGGAGCTCATGGATCTCTCCGAAGGCTGGAATGTGTGGTTACACGTTAGCGACTCGCCCTTGCCGCAACCAGCGCGTTTTCGTGAAATCCGGCATCACAGACCGATATGGACCGGCGCCGACGCAGCGGCGTTAACCGGCGCTCAACCTTACCGAGGCGATAACGGATTCCAACGAAGGCCCCGGGAATCGCCGGCCGTCTTCGGTTCCGTGTCGCCGGGACGGGTGCGTCGCTTTGAGTCATTTGCGTCTTCACAGACGGAAACGTGGAGGTCGGGCGCCGGGACTGCGCTGGGCCGCGGCAACGGCAGCGCCCTGGGCGCTCTCGGTCGGGCTGCTGGTGTCCTTCACCGCGTCGGCCGGTCAGAATTTCGGGCCGAACGGCCTGCCCTCCAGCGCGATCCCGCGCGTCGCTCCCGGCCCGGCATCGGCCCTGGCCGAAGGACCCTCCATGCTGGTGGCGGCAAGCGCGTTCCGCCTGCCCGGCCTCGCGCTGACTTCCGCCATCGTGCGGACGAGCCTGTCGTTCGAGGATCCCGAACGGCGTATCGTGGTCGACCCGCGCCAGCCCCGCGAGGATATGAAGCGCTCGGTGACGAACTTCCCGGAGGTCGACCGCACCGCCAAGGGCGACATGCTGCCGAGCCTGCGGCCGGGCCTGTCCGGGCATCCATCGGTCGAGCTGGAGGCCGTCGTCTTCGGCGAGACACAGCCCCGGCTGATCTCGGGCGGCTTCTCGATCGACGCGATGCGCGCCGCCGAGGCCGTCGAGGGACCGCCGAGCGGTTTCGAGCCCTACCCGATCGACGAAGGACTGACCGACCCGGCGCTGTCCGATTCCTCGCCGGTCTCGCTGAAGCCGAAGATCACCTCCGCCCGGCAGGCCGAGCTCTATCTCGACAGCATCGACGGGTCCTCGCCTTCGGTTCCGGCCGCGCGGCAACGCGATTCCGCGACGCCGCACTCGGCCATCGCCATGGCCGAACTGACGCCGCCCGCCCTGCCCGCGCATGGCGCGCAGCCGGCGGCGCGCATCACCTTGGCCTCCGCGCCGGCGACCCGCGACCTGCGGCTTGCGGCGCCGGGCGAACGACAGAGCTATGCCGGGCTGATCGCGCCCGAGAACATGGCACGCGAGCAGCGCTGCCTGGCCGAGGCGGTCTATTTCGAGGCGCGCTCGGAATCGGCCGAGGGCCAGGCCGCCGTCGCGCAGGTCGTGCTCAACCGGGTCAAGAGCGGGCTGTACCCCGCGAGCGTCTGCGGCACGGTCTATCAGAACGCCAACCGCTACCTGTCCTGCCAGTTCACCTTCGCCTGCGAGGGCAAGTCCCTGCGCATCACGGAGCCGGGCCCCTGGCGCGATGCGGTGCGGATCGCCCGCGAGGTCTACGAAGGCCAGACCTATCTGGCCGAGGTCGGCGCCTCGACCCATTATCACGCCCGCTACGTCAGGCCCTACTGGGCGAAGCGGCTGAAGAAGATGGACACCATCGGCCAGCACGTCTTCTACCAGCTTCGGCCCGGGCAGACCTGATCGGTAAAATGCCAATGATTTCCTTCATCTGCCGGCAATCTGGATGAAGGACGCCGCGCTCGTGGGCGTGGTTAATTTTACCTTGTTTTAGCGTTTACCTTGCGTTCATCACCCCGAGCGGGCTTCCTGACCACGACGAACGGCGCGACAGCCGCCGGAACCGACAGGTCAAGGTCCAACATGGTGCGAACGCTTTCTTCGCGGCGCCTCGTCGCCGCCTCGGCATTCACGACCGCAGTTCTGCTCGGCGCCGGCGCAGCGCAGGCGGGCGGCTGCCATGGCTCGGCCTGCTACAACCTCGTCGACACCCCGCCGGTCTACGGCACGATCGACGAGACCTATCAGGTTCGGCCCGCACAGGTTCAGCGCCATGTCGTCCCGGCTGAATACGAGACCGTGACCGACACCGTGATGATTGCTCCGGCGCGGCAGATCCCGCACTACCGGGCCGCCGTCTACGACACCGTCACCGAAAAAGTGCTGATCGCGCCCGCGACGCGGCGCTGGGAGGTGACCCGCGACGCGTGGGGCAACACGGTCGGATGCTGGGTCGATGTGCCCGCGCAGTACGGTTACCAGAGTCGCCGGGTCGAGGTTTCGCCGGCCTCCGTCGAATATGAGACGGTTCCTGCCGTCTACACGCAGCGTCAGCGCAAGGTGATGGTGCGCCCCACCCAGGTCGTGCGGGAGGAGATTCCCGCCGCCTATGCGACACGGCAGCGCCAGGTTCTGGTCAGCCCCGGCTCGCAGTACTGGTCCCGCGCCCGCTACTGAGCGCGGTCCCGCAGAGTTTCACGCAGACCCTTTATCCACGGAACGACCACTTTCAGCCCCGGCTTCGCGCCGGGGTTTTTTCTTGCGGCTTCGGGGTCCGCACGGCGGCAGCCGCTCAGACGTAGCGCTCGCCGAGCAGCAGCACGCAGACGCCGATGACGAAGGCCAGGAAGCGAGCCGGCATGCCGACCAGCGTGCCGGGCGAGCGCCCGGCCGCATAGCCTGCCAGCAGTTCCACGAGGCCGAGGCCGAGCAGCACGATCGCGAAAGGCGGAAGGGCCCCGTCCCGCGCGACCACACCGGCCTTCACGGCATAGGCGACGGCGGCACCCAGGACGGCACCAAGCGCGACGAAGAGAAGCTCGTTCCGCGACAGGCGCATCACAGCCGTCAGCGGCGGCGGAAATTCTGGCGCGGCGGGCCGCCCGGCGCCGGACCCGCCGTCTTCTGGCGGAAGTTGATGCGGCCACGGTCGAGATCGTAGGGCGACATCTCGACGATGACGCGGTCACCGGCGATCGTACGGATGCGGTTCTTCTTCATCTTGCCGGCTGCATAGGCCAGGATCACGTGGTCATTGTCGAGCTTGACCCGATAGTTGCCGTCCGGGAGCACCTCGACCACCGTGCCGTCGAATTCAAGCAGTTCTTCTTTCGCCATCTGTCGTCCTTCGTGAGCCCTTGTGCGCAAAGGCGGGCCATCGTCCCGTCAGGATAACGAATGAGCCCGCCCTGTTCTGGCCGATTGCGCGTCAGCGCGCGCGCCGCCGGGCGCCGTCGGTGCGTGGTTGTTGTGTTCTTTGCTGCAAGAATGCGACGCCGCCAAGCCCTTCTTTCGCGGAAACCGCTTCTTTTCGTTGCTGCCTCTGCTCAGGACGCTGCTGCCGCTCGCCCGTGCGAGGGCGATGCTCCTGCCGCTGCTCCTGACGATCCTGGCGCTCCTGCCGCGGCGCCCCGCCGGCATGGTTGCGATGGCCGCCCTGGTCGGAGCGCTTGCCGTCCGCCCGCTTGGCCTGTCCCTGCGGCCTGCCCTGCCCTTGCGGCCGGCCCTGCTGCTGGCCGCGGCCGCCGCGATTCTGCTGCGGCTTCTTCGGCGTGCGGCCATCCCAATAGGGCACCTCGCCGACCGGGGCCGGCTTGACGCCCGTCAGCTTCTCGATGGCGGCGAGGTCGCCGCGCTCTTCCGGCGTGCAGAAGGCGATGGCGACGCCGGCCGCGCCGGCGCGCGCAGTGCGGCCGATACGATGAACATAGGTCTCGGGAACGTTCGGCAGGTCGAAATTCACGACATGGCTGATGCCGTCGACATCGATGCCGCGCGCGGCGATGTCCGTCGCGACGAGGATGCGCAGACGCCCATCACGAAAGGCGCCGAGGGCTCGCTCGCGTTGGCCCTGGCTCTTGTTGCCGTGGATCGCCGCCGCCTCGATGCCTGACTGCTCGAGCTGGCGCACGACCTTGTCCGCGCCATGCTTCGTGCGGGTGAAGACGATGGCGCGCTCCATCTCCGGCACGGAGAGCGTCTTCGCCAGCAGCGCAGGCTTGTCGCCGGGCTCGGTAAAGATGACGCGCTGGTCGATCTTCTCCGCCGTAGTGGCGACCGGCGTCACCGCGACCTCGACCGGGTCAGTGAGGTAGGCGGAGGCGATGTCGCGGATCGGCTTCGGCATGGTCGCCGAGAAGAGCAGCGTCTGGCGCTCCTTCGGGATCAGCGTCGCGATGCGGCGCAGCGCATGGATGAAGCCGAGATCGAGCATCTGGTCGGCCTCGTCGAGGACGAGGAACTCGATCTCGCGCAGCGAGACGGCGCGCTGGTCGACGAGATCGAGCAGACGGCCGGGCGTGGCGACGAGGATATCGATCTTGTCACCGAGCGCACGGATCTGCTTGCCGACGGGAACGCCGCCGAAGATCACGGTCGAACGCAGCGTGGTGAACTGGGCGTAGGCACGGATCGAGGTCTCGATCTGGGCCGCAAGCTCGCGCGTGGGAGACAGGATCAGGACGCGCACGGCGCGTGGCGACAGGCGCCGCGGATTTGCCAGCAGCCGGTGCAGCATCGGCAGCGCGAAGGCGGCCGTCTTGCCGGTGCCGGTCTGGGCGGCGCCGAGCAGGTCGCGGCCCTGCAGAATATGGGGGATGGCCTGCGCCTGGATCGGCGTCGGCGTTTCATAGCCCTCGGTCGCGAGCGCCTTGAGGAGCGGCTCGGCGAGTCCGAGATCGGTAAACTTGGTCAAGAAGAAGCTTTCTGGACGCCGTGATGACGGGGGGCGCATGTGGTCTCGGCTGCGCCGACGGCCCGTACCCGGCCTGGATATCAGAGAATCGGTCCTGCCGGCGAACCGCTAGCCACAGCGCCGGCAGGCTTGTCGTAGGACCGGGCGGCCACAGGCACGCCCGGTCAATCGGTCATATCACTCGGCGACGAGGTTGCCGGCCGAGGTCTTGCCGGTCTTGCGATCGGCAACGAGTTCATAGGAGACGACCTGGCCGTCGCGCAGCTCGCGCAGGCCGGCCCGCTCGACGGCGGAGATGTGGACGAAAACGTCCTGGCCGCCGTTCTCAGGGGTGATGAAGCCGTAGCCCTTGGTGGCGTTGAACCACTTCACGGTGCCCTTGTTCATGGTGTTAGTCCTTACGTTCAGATCCGCGTCTATCGGTATGACACGACGGACGCGCGGACGCCTCGCCATGGCCTTGTAGCGATGTGTGGTGGATCTGATTCGTAACCGCCACCGGACAAGCCGCCAAGCGGAGGAGTGGCCAGAACCCGGCCGCATCTCGTCTTACATCGGTACCGGTAGCATGAAATGCAAGAAGGGTCCAGTAAGGCGGGCGAAACTGCGGAACAAGCCGGGCCAGCCCGGGTTCGATCGTCAGATGGAGGGCCGCACCATGCCGATCACGCTGAAGGGTTCGTGCCGCTGCGGGGCGGTGCATTTCTCGGTCGAAAGCCATGCTCCCGTCCCCTACCAGCTCTGCTACTGCTCGATCTGCCGCAAGACGGCCGGCGGCGGCGGCTTCGCCATCAACCTCTCGGCCGGAGCCGCGACGCTGAAGGTGGAGGGCGAGGACAAGGTCGGCAGTTTCAGCGCCGAGATCCGAGGCGATGACGGTGCCTGCGAGCACTCCCAGGCGCAACGCCGCTTCTGCACGGGCTGCGGCACCGCGCTTTGGCTGTTCGACCCGCGCTGGCCGGAACTGCTGCACCCCTTCGCCTCGGCGATCGACAGCCATCTGCCGCGGGCGCCGGAAAAGACCCATATGATGCTGCGCTTCAAGGCGAGCTGGGTCGAGCCGGCGATCGGTCCGCGCGACCAGAGCTTCGACGACTACCCCGAGGAATCGATCGAGGATTGGCACCGCAAGCGCGGCCTCTGGGTCGACTGACCCGCCGGCAGCGGCCACGCCCAGCGCTCAATCGGCTATCGAGCGAGTTGCTCGATCAAGCCCCGCAACGGCCCCAGATCCGGGATGACGCGATAGCGGCCATGCCCGACCGGCTCCTCGGCGTGCTCCAGCGCCCAGGTCAATTCATGCGGCACATGGACCGCCCAGGATCCCGCTTCCAGGGCCGGCAGGATGTCCGATTTCAGCGAATTGCCGACCATCATTGCCCGCCCTGCCCCGTCGCCGTGACGCGCAAAGACCCGGTCGTAGGTGGCGGGCTTCTTGTCGCTGACGATCTCGACCGCATCGAAGAAATCGCCGAGACCGGACTGGGCGAGCTTGCGCTCCTGGTCGAAGAGATCGCCCTTGGTGATCAGGACCAGCCGGTAGTCGCCGGCCAACGCCGCCAACGTCTCGCGGGCGTGCGGCAGCGTCTCGACGGGGTGCGCCGCCATCTCGCGGCCGGCGGCAAGGATCTCGCCGATGACGGCCGCGGAAACCTGGCCTTTGGTGACCTCGATCGCCGTCTCGATCATCGAGAGCACGAAGCCCTTGATGCCGAAGCCGTAGAAGCCGAGATTGCGCTTCTCCGCTTCCAGGAGGCGCCCGGAGATCTCGGCCGCCTCGCCATGGGCGCCGAGCAGCGCGACGAAACGGTCCTCCGTCATTCGGAAGAACTGCTCATTCTGCCAGAGCGTGTCGTCGGCATCGAAGCCGATGGTGGTCAGGCTTGACATAGCTCGCAAGGTCCTCAGCCGGACGCGAAGCAGGAAGGGGGTAGCGTTTGCCCCTCCCAATCGGCATAGGCGTCGGGTGCCAACACCCGGACCGCCACCGGCTTTTCGTCGGCGCCGGGCGAGGCATCCCGATCGCCGACCTCTCCAGGTGGCAACTTGATGGTGGCTTCCTCGATCCGCCCGGGAATCCCGCTCAAATCCAGACCGAATTGCGGCAGCCGCCACGGGCGGATCGTATCGCTCGCCGTCACCAGCAGACGCACGGGCGTATCGGCCGGAAGCACGAGAGTTCCATTTACGATGCAGTCGTCGTCGGAGCCCGCTCCGCCCGGCTGGAGATAATCGTAACGCCAACCTTGCGATGTGCCGGTCGCGAGGATGCGGCGAGCAGGCTCCTGCTCTTGCGGATGGCTCTGCACGAGCAACTCCAGCGCCTCGCGGCAAGGCTTCTGCATCGCGGCAGGCTGCCCACTGCAAAGATCGGGCGTCTGCGCCACCGATGGGGCAGCAAAACCGCAGCCCAAGGCTAGCAGCAACCCGCCGAAGCTGGTGAGCCGCCCGCCCGTCACGGCTCAGCCATCCTTGGGCCTGATCGCGCCCAGGGCCGCCTGCGCGGCGGCAAGCCGGGCGATCGGCACGCGGAAGGGCGAGCAGGAGACGTAGTCGAGGCCCACGCTCTCGCAGAAGCCGATCGAGGCCGGGTCGCCGCCATGCTCGCCGCAGATGCCGAGCTTGATGCCGGAGCGGGTCTTGCGGCCGCGCTCGGCGGCGAGCTTGACCAATTCGCCAACGCCGTCCTGATCGATGGTGACGAAGGGATCGGCCTCCAGCAGGCCCTTGGCGGTGTAGGAACCGAGAAAGGACGAGGCGTCGTCGCGGCTGATGCCGAGCGTTGTCTGGGTCAGGTCGTTGGTGCCGAAGGAGAAGAACTCGGCGCTTTCGGCGATCTCGGCGGCGCGCAAGGCGGCGCGCGGCAGTTCGATCATGGTGCCGACCTGATAGTCGATCGTCGTGCCGCTCTCCTGCATCACCGCCTTGGCCATCGCGTCGATGCGGGACTTGACCAGATCGAGCTCCGGCTTGCCCATCACGAGCGGCACCATCACCTCGGGGATCACCGGCTTGCCGGTTTCCCTGGCTGCGATGACGGCGGCCTCGAAGATTGCGCGGGCCTGCATCTCGGCGATCTCGGGGAAGGCGACGGCGAGGCGGCAGCCGCGGAAGCCGAGCATCGGGTTGAACTCGTGCAACTCGGCGGCGCGCTGGCGCAGTGCATCCGGCGTGACGCCGAGCGCGCCGGCGACCTCCGCGATCTCCTTGTCGCCGTTCGGCAGGAACTCGTGCAGCGGCGGATCGAGCAGGCGGATCGTCACCGGCAGGCCGCTCATGATGCTGAAGAGCTGGACGAAGTCCTGGCGCTGCACCGGCAGCAGCTTGGCGAGCGCGGCGCGCCTGCCCTTGTCGTCCTGGGCGAGGATCATCTCGCGGACCGCCTGGATGCGGTTCTCGTCGAAGAACATGTGCTCGGTGCGGCAAAGGCCGATGCCCTCGGCGCCGAATTCGCGGGCGGTCTTGGCATCCTCCAGCGTCTCGGCATTGGCGCGGACCTTGAGGCGGCGGACCTTGTCGGCCCAGCCCATCAGCGTCGCGAACTCGCCGGAGAGTTCCGGCTTCTGCATCTTGATCTCGCCGAGCAGAACCTGGCCGTTGCCGCCGTCGATGGTGACGAAATCGCCGGCCTTCAGCGTCGTCGGGCCGACCGAAAGCGTGCCCTTGGCGTAGTCGACGCGGATCTGTCCGGCACCGGAGACGCAAGGCTTGCCCATGCCGCGCGCGACGACCGCCGCATGCGAGGTCATGCCGCCGCGGGTGGTGAGGATGCCTTCGGCCGCGTGCATGCCGTGGATGTCCTCAGGCGAGGTCTCGACGCGCACGAGAATGACCTTCTTGCCGGCCTTCTTGGCAGCTTCGGCATCGTCCGAATTGAACACGATTTCGCCGGCGGCGGCTCCGGGCGAAGCCGGCAGGCCGGTGGTCAGCACGCGGCGCTCGGCCTTGGGATCGATGGTGGGGTGCAGGAGCTGGTCGAGGGCCGAGGGCTCGACACGGCCGACGGCCTCTTCCTCGGAGATCAGCCCTTCGCTGGCGAGATCGACCGCAATCCTCAGCGCCGCCTTGGCGGTGCGCTTGCCGGACCGGGTCTGCAGCATCCAGAGCTTGCCCTCCTGGATGGTGAACTCCATGTCCTGCATGTCGCGGTAATGCTTCTCGAGGATGCCGTAGATGCGGACAAGCTCCGCATAGGCCTCCGGCATCGCCATCTCCATCGACGGCTTGTCGGAACCGGCCTCCTTCTTGGCCTTCTCGGTGATGTCCTGCGGCGTGCGGATGCCGGCGACGACGTCCTCGCCCTGCGCGTTGATCAGGAATTCGCCATAGAGCGCGTTCTCGCCGGTCGAGGGATTGCGCGTGAAGGCGACGCCGGTCGCGGAGGTGTCGCCCATGTTGCCGAACACCATCGACTGGACGTTGACCGCCGTGCCCCAGCTCGCAGGGATGCTGTTGAGCTCGCGATACTTGATGGCGCGGGCGTTCATCCAGGACGAGAAAACGGCGCCGACTGCGCCCCAGAGCTGCTTCTCGGGCTCCTGCGGGAAGTCGGAGCCGAGCGCCTTCTTCACGATGTCCTTGTACCGGCCGACCAGCACCTTCCAGTCCTCGGCCGAGAGGTCGGTGTCGAGATGGAGGCCCTTGCGCTCCTTGTAATCCTCCAGCGCCTCCTCGAAGAGGCCGTGGTCGATGTCGAGCACGACGTTGGAATACATCGTGATGAAGCGGCGGTAGCTGTCCCAGGCGAAGCGGGCGTCGCCCGAAGCCTTGGCCACCGCCTCGACCGTCTCGTCGTTGAGTCCGAGGTTGAGGACGGTATCCATCATGCCCGGCATCGAGGCGCGCGCGCCGGAGCGAACCGAGACGAGCAGCGGGTTGGCCGGGTCGCCGAAGGTCTTGCCGGTGAGCTCCGCCATGCCGGCGAGCGCGGCCTTGACCTGCGCATCCAGATCGGCGGGGAACTGCTTGCCGTGGTCGTAATAGTAGGTGCAGACCTCGGTGGTGATGGTGAAGCCGGGCGGGACAGGCAGGCCGAGATTGCTCATCTCGGCCAGGTTCGCGCCCTTGCCGCCGAGCAGGTTCTTCATCCCCGCCTCACCTTCGGCCTTGCCGTCGCCGAAGGTGTAGACCCACTTCCCACCTGCCATCACTTCAACCTCTTCGTTTGCAGCCGGACGCAGCAACGCCGCGGCGATGCGAAAGTTTCGTGTGCGAGCCACCGATGCCGTACCGGCACCCGCAGCGGGACGCGGCGGTCATGCCCAAAAGCACCTGAACAATCAATGAGCAGGTGCAACAAACTTTCCGCAGGCGCACAAGCGACGACGCATCATTTCGTCTGGCGATCGCGCGCGCCGCGCGGCCAGCGCAGCGGCCAGGCCACGATGCGCTCGGCGACGTCGTCCTCCGGCACCTCGTCCTCGTTCGCGAAGACGCGGCCCCGCACCGAAATACCGGCCGCCACGACCGTCTCCGGATCGCCCGAGACGAGCGGATGCCACCAGGGCAGGTCCCGGCCCTCGGCGACGAGGCGGTAGGCGCAGGTCGGCGGCAGCCAGGGCAGCGTGCGGACGTCCTCCGGGGTCAGCGTGACGCAATCCGGCACCGCGCGGGACCGGTTCGCATAGTCGCGGCAGCGGCAGGTGCCGGCATCGAACAGGCGGCAGCCGATATCGGTGGCGAAGAGACGCCCGGTATCCTCATCCTCGAGCTTGACGAGGCAGCAGCGCCCGCAGCCGTCGCAGAGCGACTCCCATTGCGTGCGGTCCATCGCCTCCAGGGGCGTGGTCCGCCAGAACGGCTCGTCCAGGGCGCTTTCCGGCTTCATGGCAGGCTTATGCGCCGATGCGCGGGAAGATGGAAGGGCCGCGCCGTTGCCGGCCCTGCTGTCCCACTCCGGGACAGCGAGGCTGGCTCGGATCCTGCTGTTCGGAAGGAATTCCGCGCATGCTGGGCTTATCGCCTGTGCGGGTCGTGATTATGTGTCCATTCCCGGGCGCTCTCCTGTTGCCAACGCGGCGCTCGCGCGGCAGGACTGTGTCGGGGGCCATTCGGGAAGCCTGGAACGGCCATGGAGTTCAGGAAGGCAGGCTGGAGGACGCGGCTGAAGCGCCATGCGCTCGCCGCCGATTCATGGCTGGATGCCGGGCTGTGGGGCGCGGGCCGGCATGCCGGCGAGATCTACGAGCGCATCCGCAGCTACGCCGATCGCCTTACGGTCACCGGCGGCAGGCGCCTGGCGGCCGAGTTCGCCAGCGAGGGGCTGAACATCGGCATCGTCGGCGCGCTGTTCATGCTGATGCTGGCCCTGCCCGCCTTCCGGATCGGCAACGAAGATGCCCTGAAGAGCCAGGTTCTCGCCGTCAGCTTCCTCGACCGCTACGGCAACCCGATCGGCCATCGCGGTGCCCGGCACGACGATTCGCTGAAGCTGGAGGAGATGCCGGACCACCTCCTCAAGGCCGTGATCGCGACCGAGGACCGGCGCTTCTACGACCATTTCGGTATCGACGTGATCGGCACCTTCCGGGCGCTGACCGTCAACGCCCGCGCCTCCGGCGTCGTCCAGGGCGGTTCATCGTTGACGCAGCAGCTCGCCAAGAACCTGTTCCTCTCCAACGAGCGCTCGCTCGACCGCAAGATCAAGGAAGCCTTCCTAGCGCTCTGGCTGGAAGCGCGACTGAGCAAGAACGAGATCCTCAAGCTCTATCTCGACCGCGCCTATATGGGCGGCGGCACCTTCGGGGTCGCGGCGGCGGCCGAATACTATTTCGGCAAGTCGGTGAAGGACGTCTCGCTGGCGGAGGCGGCGATGCTGGCCGGCCTGTTCAAGGCGCCGACGAAATACGCCCCGCACGTCAACCTGCCGGCCGCCCGGGCCCGCGCCAACGACGTGCTCAACGCCATGGTCGATGCCGGCTTCATGACCGCCGGCCAGGTCGACAGCGCCAAGCGCAACCCGGCGACGCCGGTCGACCGCAAGCGCGATTCCAGCCCCGACTACTATCTCGACTGGGCCTTCGACCAGGTGAAGGAGCTGGCCGACGAGGGCAAGCTCGGCTCCGACCGCGTGCTGACGGTCAAGACCCCGCATGACGCAGCGATCCAGGAGCGGGCCGACGAGGCGATCGAGACGATCCTGCGCCAGCACGGCCCGGCCTACCGCGTGAAGCAGGCGGCGACGGTGGTGATGGATCCCGACGGCGCCGTGCGCGCCATCGTCGGCGGGCGCGACTACGGCGCGAGCCAGTTCAACCGCGCGACGGCGGGCCAGCGCCAGCCCGGCTCGTCGTTCAAGCCCTATGTCTACGCGACGGCGCTTTCGGCCGGGCTCTACAGGCCCAATACGATCGTCACCGACCGGCCGGTCTGCATCGGCAACTGGTGCCCGAGCAACTACGGCCACTCCTATGCGGGCTCGGTACCGCTCTACGTGGCGCTGGCGAAGTCGATCAACACGATCCCGGTGCAGATGTCGATCGCCATCGGCCGCGCGACCGGCGAGACGCACGAGGCACGCGCCGCCGCGATCGGCCGCAAGAAGATCGTGGCGACGGCGCGCGCGATGGGCCTGACCACGCCGTTGACCGACACGGTCTCGCTGCCGATCGGCGCGGCGGAGGTGACGGTGATCGATCAGGCCGCCGGCTACGCCGTCTTCGCCAATGGCGGCAAGCGCGCAAAACCCTACGCCGCGATCGACATCACCAATTCGCAGGGAGAGCTGATCTACAGCCACGCCCGGGACGAGCCGGAGCCGCAGCAGGTGCTCAGCACGCAGGTCGTGCAGGACATGAACTTCATGCTGTCCAAGGTGCCCACGGAAGGAACCGGTCGGCGCGCCGCCCTGGACGGGATCGTCGCGGCCGGCAAGAGCGGCACGACCAATGGCTACAAGGACGCCTGGTATGTCGGCTACACCGGCAACCTCGTCGAGGCGATCTGGTTCGGCAACGACGATTCCTCCGAGACCGCGAACCTCACCGGCGGCTCGCTGCCGGCGATGACGTTCAAGGAGGTCATGCAGTTCGCCCATCAGGGGCTGGAGCTGAAGCCGATCCCGGGCGTGCCCGCCGATCCGAAGGCGGCCGCGGTCGCCAAGGCGGGCGGCGCTACGCGCGACCCGCTCGGCGCCGGCACGCCGGGCGCCGGCCATATGCCGCGCCAGTCCTTCGAGGTGCTGTCGGCCGTCGGCTCGATGTTCAAGACGATCGAACCCTCGCGCAGCGCACCCCGGCCGGTGCAGGTCGGCATCCGGGAGGTCTCGGGGCCGGAGACGCGACTGCGCTGAGCGATGGCGGCGGGTCGGCTTGAGGTCGGCAGTGGGTCGGAAGCGGAAGTTAATTCGCCTCCGCTACCAAGAGCCACTATGGACATGCTGAAGTCGATAATCGGTTGGGTATGGAGGGTTCAGACCAGACCGAACCTGATCATACTCGGAGGGCTCTGCACCCTCGTCTTCGTGTATGAAGCTGCCGGCAGGCACACCGCCGTTATTGCGATTGCACTCCTGGTTTTCCTGGCATGCGGCTTAACGTTCGTTTGGTGGTTAGGGCGAGCACCTGGCGACGATAAATGATCGAGCCGCGGCGAAGTTCTGAGATGGGTCGGAAGCAGAACTTGGACTTCTTATCCCAACGCGTTCTCACCGATGCGACGGCGGAACTCCGTCAACTCCCTCGCAGACTCAGCATCGTTGTCGAGACGAACTTTCTCAAAAAGCTCCGCGCCGCTCAAATGCCGTCCTTCTTTCACAGTATATAGTTGGGGCTCTTCGGGTCGATGCTTTCTATCGTCGGACTGGCGCTGTAAGCCCCAGGGGAGAAGTGGGTTCAATAAGCGCCAGAACAGACCCATCAGCCCAATCCGTTTTTCCGTGACAGTGCATATGCCTCGAAGTCACAGGAGCGTAGGTCCATTTGGCTTCCGAAGCTTCAAGCCAAACTCCGCAAGGGCCGAACTCCGAAATTCAAAACCGGGACATCGCCGGTGGTTGACGATGCGAGGCGGCGAGGTTCAACTCCGCCGGCCTGCGACGCAGGGCAGGCGCGGAAGGCAAGCGTGCGGATTCTCGATCTCGCCTATATCCTGGGCCTCGGTGCCGGCCTCGGGCTGGTCTCGGCGCATTGGGCCGTCGCCGGCCGCCCGGCGGTCGGCAAGGTCGAGGTCGGCTCCTGGATGGCCTGGCCCGGCAGCGGCAGCCGCGACGTCGACCCCTATATGCGGGCCTATCTGGCGCGCGGCGTGCACCTGCCGCTCGGCGCCGGCGAGGGTCTGCAGCTGATCGCCGCGCGCAGCGACGACGGCGCACCGCTCGACGGGCGCTGCCGCTATCGAATCAGCGGCAGCGTGCCGACGACGCGGGGCTGGACGCTCGAGGTCACCGACGCCGCCGGCCGGCCCTTCCGCCTGCCGCTCGAGCGGGCGAGCTTCACCGATGCCGAAGTGGTGCGCAGCGAGGACGGCGCGCTCGCGATCATGGCGGCCGCGCCGCCCCAGGCCGGCAACTGGCTGCCGCTGCCGCCGGAGGGCCGCTTCCAGTTCCGGCTGCGGCTTTACGACACCCCTGTCTCCGGCCAGACCGGCGAGACCCGGGCGACGAACCTGCCCCAGATCACGCGCGTCGACTGCCGATGAGCGCGGTCGACCATGGTTCAGCGCTGCTCCCCGCGGAGGAATCTCCGCCGCCGGCCGCTCGCCCGCCCTTACCAGCGCGGCGGCGCCTGCCGCAGCGGCTGCGCGCGGCTGCGACCCGTCTTGCCATGACGACCCTCGCCGGGCTGATGCTCGCGGCCATCGTGCATATCGTCACGATCCTGCTGATCCCGGCCCTGTCGCAACGCGATGCCGCCCATGCCTATCGCCTGCTCGGGGCAGAAGGACATGCCGAACTCGTTCCGCTCGCCGCCAGTCCCGGGGGAATGCCCGTCCTGCAGGAGGCCGACCCCAACGAGGTGACGGCGGTCTGCGGCTACGATCTTTCGGCAGGGCCGGTGCGGGTGGTCGCCCGAACCGGGACCCTGCCGCTCGGGCTCACGCTGCACCGGCAAGGCGGCGGCGTGATCTATGCGATCACCGACCGGGCCGCGATCCGCGGCGTGCTGGAATTCCTGATCCTGACGGAGGCCCAGTACGACGAGCGCGTCGCCAATGACGAGGAAGGCGAGACCAGCCGCGAATTGCGCGTGGTGTCCGACAGCGCGCGCGGTCTGATCGTCGCGCGCGTTCTGGCGAAGCGCCCCTCGGACCGGGGCGACGCCGAAGCGCTCGCCGCGAGCGTGCGGTGCGGCCCCGTCGAATGAGGCCCTGCCCGACTCAGCCCTTGTAGACCACCGGCCGCTTCGTGCCGCCGCCAAAGGCATCGTTGAGCGGCATCGTGCAGAGCGGCCCCGCTTCGGCCTCGAGCGCCATCACCGCACGCTCGGCCTTGATCGCCTCGCGCGAGGGCATCTCGACCACGAGGTTGGCGAGCGCGTGACGATAGCTGCGGATGCGGAAATCGAGACGCTCGCAGACCCAGAAGACGAGGCCTTCGTTCTCGACGACGCGCGCCAGCGCCGGCTCGCCCTTTTCCGGCGCGACGTCGGGGGAAGCCGCAACGGTGCGCATCCGCACCCGGTCCATGCTCACCACCCGCCCGGCATTGGCGCGAAACGGGCCGATGAGCAGGCGGTCCGCATTGGCATCCTCGGCCAGGCGGTTGTAGCGCGAAGCCTGCGAGGCGAAGGAGGTCGCGGTCAGGCCCCGGAAGTAGTCGGAGACGTCCACGGACTGGGCCGCGACGGGCAGAATGCGCGTATGGGCAAGGTTCGAGACCTCGCCCTGGAAGACGCTATGCGGGCTCGCGGGCATGATGAAGCGCCAGGCGCGATCGCGCATCTGCTCTTCGTCATCGGTCAGGCGGAAGGGCGAAGCGGCTTCGCCACGGGCCGATGCCGCGAGGAAACCGGCCTCGGGCGCCAGAAGCTGGGACCAGATGGTTGGCCGCGGGCGGCCGAGATCGCCGGTGGTCGCCGTACAGCCCGCCGCGAGCAGCGCCGTCGCGAGGACGGCACCGAGCGTGCGGAGCCTGCGCGCCCCACCCATCTCTGCACCCGCGGCATCGATCACGCCGGCCGCCTTGCCTTCCTGCGGCCGACCGGCTTGGCCGGCGCCGCGCGTCCGTCGCGCTGCGCGGAGGTGCGCTTCGCGGCCGGTTCCGTCGGCCGCTCGTAGCGGACGCCGGTGAAGAACAGGATCGCGGCGGTTTGCTGCGGATAGGCGCAGAAGCGAGGCTGCCAGCGCCGCCGCAGCGCGAGAGGGATGACGTCGGCCATGTGCGCCTCCTTGCTCAGCGCGGTTGCGATCGCGGGAGCCACGGAGGTTGCGGAAGCCGCACCCCGAGTCGCAGCTCTCAAGATCATCAGGCCCGTACATGGTTAACGCGGTCTTAAGGCCTCGGGGATAATCTGCGCCTCGACACCGGATCTGCTGCCTCGATGACCAAACCCGACACCACCGAACTCGCCCATCTCGCCAGGCTCGCCCGCGACGGCGGCCTCGACCTCAGCCAGGTGTCGCTGCGCGTCAAGGCGGACCTCCTGCTCTCCGCGCAGCAGCCCCCGATCGACGACCTGAGGGCCTTTGCGGAGATGGCGACGGCGCTCGTGCCGACCATCGACGAGGCGACCGCGCTGATCCTGGCGCGCAAGCTCGCCGGCTGGCGCCACACGCCGCCGCCGGTCCTGCTGGCCCTGCGGGACCGCGGCGGCGCCGTGTTCGCCGAGATGGTGCGGCACGGCCTGCCGCTCGGCACCGGCGAAATCGAGGAGCTCGCGGAGACGGGCGACGACATGCTGCTCGCCGCTCTGGCCTCGCGCCCGGACCTGACCAGCGTCGCGACGCTCATGCTGGTCGACCGCGACCTGGAGAGCCTCGACCTTGCATTGATCGCCAATATCGAGGCGCCCCTGCCTCGACCTGCGGCCGCGATCCTGATCGCCCGCGCCCGCAGCCGCGCCGCCTATCAACCCGGGCTCCTCGGCCGCCCCGACCTGTCCAATCTCGAATTGGCGCCACTGTTTCTGCGCGCCGGCCCGGAACGGCGGCTGACGATCATCGATTCGCTTTCCGCCTATGAGGCGCTGCATCCGGGGGAACGTACTCTCCCGCTCGCAACGACAGCCCTTGTCGAATGGCTCGATCTCGCCAGCGAGGACCGGTCCCGGGCGTTCGAGGCGATCGCCCGCTTCCACGGCGGCGACGAAGCCTTCGCCCGGGCAATGGAAGACGATGCCGGCCGCGAGCTTGCCGCGCTCTCCCTCGTCGCGAGCGGTACGACGGTCGAGGAAGCGACCCGCTTCCTCATCCGCCTCGGCGACGAGACGGCCCGCTCGGTAGAGCGCATCTTCGCGCTCGTGGCGCTAATGCGCGCGACGAGGCCGGTCATCGCCCGACGCCTGATCCAGCACATCGCCGGGCTCACGCCTGCTGCGGCCCAGCGGCGCGGCCAGCACCAGCCGGTCATGGATCCCAGCGGCACGCCGTCGCGGGCCGGAACCGGCGCCGCCAGGCCGGATAGCCAGCCGGCGATGTCGGACGTGCTCGGCCGGGTCGGCCTGCAACGCGAACGCGGCTAGTCCGGCGCCAGCTCCAGTCGCGGATCGCCCTCGCGGTTCTCGATTTCGACGAGCCACAGGTCGCCGTCGAAGCGCAATTCGCGCGTGACTCGGTCCTCCACCGCGAGCGGATCGGAATCGAGCAGGAGCTGGAAGCGGCGCACCCCGTCATCCGCCGCAAGCGCCTGCGGGGCCGGGCCGTAAAGGGCGGCGGTCCCGTCCAGGCGGTCGAGCTTGACGAAAATGGCGCCGGCTTCGGCGGCGCCGCGGCGGCGCAGCACCGCGACCAGCCCGTCGAGCCCCGCCTGGCGGAGCCATGCCGACACCCAGAACTCGCTGGTGAGGCGCGCCATCGGCGGCGCTCCCGATTCAGTTCGAAGCCGTGTGGCGGGGAGCGCCGCCCGAGCGGGCGTTCGCGCCCCGGATATCCGCGGGCGGGCGAATGCCCGTGCCGTTGATCAGATCCGCGATCGGGTCATGCACGACCGCATTGCGCGCCGGAGCGGCCGTGCGCGGCGCGGCGGCGACCGTAGCCGGCGGACGGGGTGCGGTCTCGCGCGCCGTCGGCTGCGCCTGCGACAGGTCGCTCGGCCGCGACGGCGGCAGGGCCGGCCCGAGCAGCGCCGGAATATCGGCAGGGGGCGCCATGACCGGGGCAGCCGGCGGCTCCCCACGCCGGGCGGAGGCCGCGGGGCGGGCCTCCTCGACGGGTGCGGCCAGCATCGGGCGGGGATGGCGGGCCTTCTGGAACATCAGGGCGTTCGCGACGATGGCGAGGGAAAGCATGCCGAACATCAGGAAGAGCATGGACCGCCCCGGGCGCCGGATCGCAGCGCGGATCGTCTGCGCGAACCAGGACGGCGACTTCCGACGCGCCGGCTGAGCCCGCCGGACCGGGGCGGACAAGGAAGCGCCGGTGCGGGCGCGGGCGGCCATTGTAGCGGACATCGTGCGGCTCTCAGGCGGTCAGACGAAGCGGTTCTTTGGTGTCGAGGCCCCGGCGAGGCGCTCTGGCGAAAGTGATGATCTTGCCCGGCTGCTCGACCATGGCGGCGGCGCCGATCGGCAGGCGGACCGAAACGCGGGTGCCGACGCCCGGCGCGCTTTCCACGCTCAGGCGCCCGCCATGGAGGCCGACGAGACCGCGCACGACCGAAAGGCCGAGGCCGGTGCCCTCATGGGAGCGGTCATAGGATCCCTTGGCCTGGAAGAAGGGATCACCCAACCGCGGCAGATCGGCGGCGGCGATGCCGATCCCCGTATCGGAAACGGAGAGGTCGATCACATCCCCGTCGCGGACGACGGCGAGGGTGACGCGTCCGCCGGCAGGCGTGAACTTGATCGCGTTCGACAACAGGTTGAGCACGACCTGCTTGAGGGCGCGCCGGTCCCCCTCCACCTGCGGCAGCGCCGGGCCGAGCACATGCTCGAGCGCGATGCCGCCGGTTTCCGCACGCAGCGCCATCAGAGCGCAGCAATCCTTGGCGAGGGCGGCGATATCGAGCGGATCATGCTCGATCGACATGGCGCCGCTCTCGATCTTCGAGATGTCGAGGAGGGTATTGACCACGTCGAGCAGATGGTGGCCGGAGGCATGGATGATCTCGGCGTACTCGGCGCGCTTCTTTGCATCCAGCCGGCCCGCATCGTCCATGCTGAGCATTTCGGAGAATCCGATGATCGCATTGAGCGGCGTGCGCAGCTCATGGCTGACGGTCGCGAGGAAGCGCCCCTTGACGTCGTTGGCCTTGAGGGCCTCGGCATGGTCGCGATCGCGCTCCTCGTCCTGAGCCCGGCGCGCCGTGACATCGCGCATCACGCAGACCACCGTAGCGCCCTTGGGCGACTTGGAACCTTCGACCCGGTGGGCCTGCATCTCGAGCCAGCGCGAAACCGGAACCCGCCCCGGACCGTGCCCATCGAGCGGCACGAACAGGGTGCGGAAGCAGGCGCTGACGCCGGCATCGCCATGGGCAGCGTCGCTCAGGGCCTTCAGGAAGAGCGGCCGATCGGCGATGTGAACGCGCTCGAACAGGCCGCGCCCCATCAATTCCCGCGGTTCGGCGCCCGCAAGCGCGCGCGCCGCCGCGTTCGCGAAGACGACCGCCCCGTCGCCGTCGTGCCAGGTCACCAGATCACCGACGTGGTCGAGCAGCGCCCGGGCCCGCTCGTCCGATGCGCGATATTCGCCGAGTTCCGCATCGCGCCGGCGCAGCATCAGTGCCGTGACCATCAGTGCCTGTACCAGCGCTCCGACGACGAAAAGCGGCATCGCCTGCCGCGACCACTCGGCGGGCGCGGAGAAAGCACCGATCTCGCCGCCGACGACAACGGCCAGGAGCGCCGCGACCGCGACCACACCCGCCCGGAACACGAATTTCCGGCCGCCGAAGCTGGCGGCCTCGACCGGCACGACGACCAGCCCGGCCAGCAGAGGCGAATTCGCGCCGCCCGTCGCCCCCGCCAGGGACACGACGAAGAGCGAGAGCGCAGCAGCCGAGACCGCGTGCGCGATGTCGAGCCGGCCGGTGCGCGACAGGATGAAGACCGCCAGCAAGGGCAAGGCCGCCGCAACGACCAGAGCAGCCTCGAAGGTGCCGAGTGCGCCACGCCAGGCGAGGTAGGCCGGGGCGAGCCCCAACGATACGGCACCGACGAGCAGGCGCGACAGGATGAAGCGCTCGTGGCGCATCCTTTCGCGGCTGTCGGAGCGCACCGATGCATGCACCAGCGCCGCCGCCTGTATCCTCAATGCTGCCATCATCAACAACGCAACGCCTAACTCTCGCGAACCGGTTCGTCCGCTGCGCGCTATCTCGCCATGGGGGGTTTAAGCGGGGCTTAAAGCGCGACAGCGGCGGCGACGGCGAGCCCGCGTCCGTTCTCATTTTATATAAATACATCATTATCTTACGCGCATTTCGGCGGATTGCCGCAGCTTCCGGCCAGTTCAAAGCAAGGTGAACGGAAGCTGAAGAGGGCTGCGCGCATTCGACTCGTATTTGAGCATTCCAAATGACGCGATTTTTCCGGATCGGGGGCTAAGGTCCGTATCGCGGCTCCCAGCCGCATTGGAGATCGAGATGGCTTATTTCCTGCGCAAGGTCGCGATCATCGGCCTGATCGCCATGAACTCGCCGGTGCATGGCGGCAAATCGGCCGAGGCCGGGCCGCCGCAGGCCGCGGGGCAGGTCGTGAACGCGGTGCAGGCGGAGACACGCGCCGCGGCCGGCAGTCTCGCCGCCGCGCGGGAGGCGGCCCAGATCCTGGCCGGGCTCGATCCGGAAACACGCGGGCGCATCCTGAGCGCCGTCGCGTCGGCGGCAACAACTCGGCCGACGACGCGTTGAATACTTGACGCGAGCCAGCCGCGGGAAGACAACCCGCCGGCCCGGGACAAGGCGCGGGCGGCAAGGCAGGACATGACCACCACCCTCGACGAGATCGTTGCCAATTTCGAACTGCTCGAGGAATGGGACGATCGCTATCGCTACCTGATCGAACTCGGCAAGGGCCTCGAGCCGCTGCCGGAAGAGGCCCATAGCGAGGCCAACAAGGTGCGCGGCTGTGCGAGCCAGGTCTGGCTGGACATGCATCGCGAAGACGGTCCCGGCCCCCGGACCCGGCTGCATTTCCGCGGCGACAGCGATGCTCATATCGTGCGGGGCCTGGTCGCGCTCGCGCTCTCGATCTTCTCAGGCCGCACGGCCGAGGAGATTCTCGCGACCGACGCCTTCGCCATCTATGAGAAGCTCGGCCTTGCCGCCCATCTCACGCCGCAGCGCTCCAACGGCGTGCGCGCCATGATCGAGCGCATCAAGAACGACGCCCGCGCGACGGCAGGCTGAGCGCCTCCGCGGGGCAAAGCCCCCTGCCCTGACAGGTCACTCAGCGCTCCGGCGACGGCCGAATGCCGGGGCGAGCGCCGGGGGCCTGCCAGCCGGCGATGTCGGCCCGCTCGCGAACGCGGTCGATCCCGTAATGCGACGCCAAGGTCGCCAGCGCCAGGCGCAGCACCACCTTGGCTGAACGGGCCGGCCACTGCCGCTCGCGCTCGACCAGATCGAGCCCCTTCAGGAAGCCGCAAACGTCGATGGCGACGCCGGAAAGCTCGGGCCCCAGCCGCTCGCAGGCGCGCCGAACGCGCTGGCGGGCGGCGACCGCGGCGTCGGAGGCTCCGGCAGGATCGCGCGCACCGGGGCCCCGTTCATCCGGCGTGAGCGCCGCGTCCCAGTTCATCGTCGTGCGCGGCAGCATCCGGGCGCGCGTCAGATCCGCTCTGAAACGCTCGCCGGCCGCAAACTCCTGATCGCCGATCTGCGGCTTGCCGTCCTTGCCGGGACGGCGATGCAGCCAGAGCAACGGACTTTCGCGCTCGTCGCGTCGCGGCACGGCAGGCTGCGGCGGCGCCGTGGAGGCGGCGGCCACCGCGGGAGAAGCCCGCGGCACCGCATCCTCCTTCAAAACGAGACGGGCCCGCCGCCCTTCGGTCCGCCAGACGGCGACCCCTTCGGAAACGAGCGCCGCGGCGGCGGCCGGCACGACATAGCCGGCCCCGAGGCTCGCGCCGTTCTCCATCCGATACAAGGCGATGCGGCCGCAGCCCAGCGGCGAGGAAATGCCGTAGGAGGTAGGCGAACCGAGATGCTTCAACAGCCGGGCACGGTCGCGGATCTCGATGTCCTGCACCATCACAGCACCTCCCTGGAACGCAGCGCCAGGCTGGACTCGATCGCGAGCAGCGCCTCCTCCAACATGTCCAGGCCCAGTTCGCAGCGGGGATCGTCCCGGCTGTCCTCGACCAGCGCACAGGCGTGACGGACCGTCGTGCGATCCCTTCCGAAGCAGGCGCCGACCCGCGTCAGGCTCAATCCGAAGGTGACATGAGCGAGATACATCGCCCTCTGACGTGCATTGGCGACGGGCTTCCGGCCGCGGCTGCGGGCCCGGATCGCCGGTGAGGCGACACCGGCGGCGGCGGCCACAGCGCTTTCCGCCAGCCGCGCCCCTGCCGTCTCCTGCAAGACGATGTCAGGGCCTGTCGAAATGATGTTCACCATATGTTCCATACCCCTCCGAGGCGTCGCTCCGACGGGGAGCATGGGAGATATGATTATATTCCTATTCTCGGAATGGCAAGCCCCGGTCGCAGTTATCCCCGCACCGCCTGCGGCGGAAGACCGGCATGAAAAAAGCCGCCGGGTGCCCGGCGGCTTCTCCTTTTCGAATTCTTGCGGTGCCGCGTGGTATCAGCGGCGCTTGCGGCGCTGCTGGCCCAGGCCCATCTTCTTTGCGAGCTGCGAGCGGGCCTCGGCGTAATTCGGCGCGACCATCGGGTAATCGGGCGGCAGGCCCCACTTCTCGCGATACTGCTCCGGGGACATGTTGTACTGCGTGCGCAGATGGCGCTTCAGCGACTTGAACTTCTTGCCGTCCTCGAGGCAGACCAGATAATCCGCAGTAATCGACTTCTTGACCGGAATGGCGGGCTTGGGCGCCTCGACCGGGATCACTGGGGCAGCACCACCGATGACGCGGCTCAGCGCCGAGTGGACTTCGCTGATCAACGCCGGCAAGTCGGACGCAGGGACAGAATTATTGGAGACATAGGCAGAGACGATGTCCGCCGTCAATTCGATGAAATCTGCACCCTCGTTATCGGCCATAGTTCTGTCGCTCCTTATCGTTCTTGCTATGCACTACCCGACCGCACGTCTACGGAAGCCCGGCTTTCCCGGCCAGCCTCGCCAATAGTGACAGCCACTACCGGCAACAGAATCATCGACCCGATCGATCGCATTCCGCCTGTAATGGATACTGCCTAGTCATGCAAGTGAACAATTCGTCCGAACAAGAATATTTCACCTCAATATTCGAAAATGAATATGACTGCGTTTTCCCATTTCAATCAAGTTGAATGCCCCCTCGCCCAGCGCGTCTTGTCAGGCCGGCGACCGGGCTCTACGTCTCGGCCCCCCGCCCTGGAGATATCCCGATGCGCCCTGCCCCCGACCCTCGCCATCCGCGCCGATCCGGCCGCCCGCCGGCCCCGCCCGTGGCCGCGGTCCGCCCGAAGGAGAGCGTGGTGCACGGTGTCACGCTGCGCGACGACTACGACTGGCTCCGCGCCCCCAACTGGAAGGAGGTGCTGCGCCATCCAGAAGCGCTTCCCGCCGATATCAGCACCTATCTCGAAGCGGAAAACGCCTATTGCAAGGCGATGATGAGCACGACGCGCGGGTTGCAGCGCGAGCTCCTCGGGGAGATGCGCGGGCGGATCAAGGAAGACGATTCCAGCGTCCCGCAGCCGGATGGCGAGTGGCTCTATTATTCGCGCTATCGCAAGGGCGCCGAGCACCCGCTGATCTGCCGGCGGCCGCGCGACGGTCAGGGCAAGAACAAGACTAAGAGCCGGGAGCAGATCATGCTCGACGCCGATGCGCTGGCCGAAGGCAAGGACTTCTTCGATCTGGCCGACACCGCCCACAGCCCCGACCATCGCCTGCTCGCCTGGAGCGCGGACGAGGCCGGCTCGGAACTGCACAGGATACGCGTGCGGGACCTCGAAACGGGCGAGGACCTTGCCGACGCCGTCGAGGACACGACCGGCGAGATCGTCTGGGCGCGGGACGCGCGCTCCTTCTTCTATGTTGCGCTCGATGCCGACCACCGGCCCTCCCGCGTGCTGCGCCACCGCCTCGGCACGGCTGCCGCGACGGATGAACTGCTGCATGACGAGGCCGATGCCGGCATGTTCGTCGATATCGACAGGAGCCAGTCCGGCCGCTTCCTGACGATCTCGATCAGCGACCACGAGACCTCGGAAGTCCGTCTGCTCGATCTCGACGTGGCCGGAGCGGCGGTGACCCTGGTCGCCGCGCGCCAGCCCGGCCGGCAATACAGCCTCGAACATCATGGCGAGGACTTCCTGATCCTGACCAATGCCGACGGCGCGGAAGACTTCAAGATCGTAACGGCCCCGCTCGGCGATCCGGCACCGGCGCAGTGGCGCGATCTCGTGCCGCACAGGCAAGGACGGCTGATCCTCGACCATGTTTGCCTGAGGGGCCGCCTGATCAGGCTGGAGCGCGAAGACGGCCTGCCACGCATCACGATCCGCGATCTCCGGACCGGGGCGGAAAGCAGCATCGCCTTCGACGAGGAAGCCTATGGCCTCGGCATGGATGCGGGCTACGAGTTCGACACGGATACGCTGCGCTTCCTCTACGCCTCGATGGCGCGGCCGACCGAAACCTATGACTACGACCTCGCCACCGGGGAGCGGATATTGCTGAAGCGCCAGGAGGTGCCGTCGGGCCACGACCCGTCCGCCTACAAGGTCCGGCGCATCTTCGCCACGGCGCAGGATGGCGAGCGCGTGCCGGTCTCGGTTCTGCACCGGGCCGACATGAAGCTCGACGGGCGTGCGCCCTGCCTGCTCTATGGCTACGGGTCCTACGGCTCGGCGATGTCGGCCGCCTTCAGGACCCGGCCGCTGAGCCTGGTCGATCGCGGCTTCGTCTACGCCATCGCCCATATCCGCGGCGGCACCGACAAGGGCTGGCGCTGGTACCTCGACGGCAAGCGCGAGAAGAAGCGCAACAGCTTCACCGATTTCATCGCCGCGGCGGAAGCACTGGCCGACGCCGGCTTCACCGCGCGCGGACGCATCGTCGCCGAGGGCGGCAGCGCCGGCGGCATGCTGATGGGCGCCGTCGCCAACATGGCACCCGAGCTATTCGCGGGCATCGTCGCGGAAGTGCCCTTCGTCGACGTCCTCAACACCATTCTCGACGACACCTTGCCGCTGACCCCGCCGGAATGGCCGGAATGGGGCGACCCGATCCGCGACGCGAAGGCGTTCGAGACGATCCGCAGCTACTCGCCCTACGACAATATCGCGGCGCAGGCCTATCCACCAATCCTGGCGATGGGCGGCCTGACCGACCCGCGCGTGACCTATTGGGAACCGGCGAAATGGGTGGCGCGGCTGCGCGCGACCATGACCGGGGGCGGACCGATCCTGCTCCACACCAATATGGAAGCCGGCCATGGCGGAGCCGCCGGGCGCTTCGATTCGCTGAAAGAGACGGCACTCGCCTATGCCTTCGCGATCAAGGCGGCGGGCGACGGCTGGCCGGCCGTGGCGGCTGAAAGCTGAACGACGCCGCTGCGCAATGCGAAGAGCGGCGCAGGCTCAGACGCCGAGCCTGCTCTTCTCGCTCGCCAGATAGACCTTGAGCTCGTCCATCGATGCGAAGCTGTATTCGCCGTCGGGCGTGCGCGCCCGGATCGAGCCGTCGGCGTAGATGGTGAAGTGGGTCTCGCCAACCTGATAGGCGCCGACGATGCCTTCCTCCGACGCGGCCGGTTCCGCGACCGCAGGCTCGGCGTCCGGCCGGGCGGCCTCATCCCGGGCTCCGTCGGCTTCCGGTTGCACCTCGTGCGGCTCGGTCTCCGCCGCAAGAACGGGCTCGGCCGGCGCTGGCTCGCCACCAGCTTCTTCGAAGGGCGCGGCTTCCACACCAGTTTCCTGAACGGACGGGACGTCGGCGGCATGCGGCTCGGTGCGCGGCGGCCAGGCCGGCACGGCAGGCTCGCTCCGAACGGGCGGCTCGATATCCACTCCAACCTCGGAGGAGTCGGAGGAGGACGTGTCAAAAGAAGGCTCGCGCCGTCCGCCATGCCCGCCCGTCCAGGCTTCCTCCCGGGCGAAGAAGGTATCCTCCGGGGCAAGGGAGGGCTCGATCCGGCTCGTCGGCTGATACAAGCCGCCCAGCTGGTTGGTCAGGCTCTCGCGCAGTGCCGCGAACTCGTCGCGCTCGGCTTGCCCTGCGAGCGTCTCGTCGTCTTCCGTCTCGGCGCGGGGCGGCTCGGACTCCGCACCAGGCGGCTCCGGCGGCCGCTCGCCACCCTCGACCTCGATCGTCGCTTCGGCGGCTTCGTCGAGTGCGAAATGATCCGCGAAGCCTCTCGCGTCCTCGCTCGGCAGCTCGAAAGCCTCAACGGCTGCCCCGGCGAGTTCGTCAGGTTCGGCTGGGATCGCCGGATGGTCGAGAGCGTCGCGTTCCGCTGCATCCGCCTCTGGCTCGAACATGTCCGGCACGGCTTCGTCGCGTGCGGGCTCCGGCTCTTCGTCCAGCGCCTCCTCGGCAGCGGCAGGCTCTGCGAAATGGTCGGTGACCAGGGCGCCGAACAGGTCGCGCGCCGGCGCTTCCGGGCCAGGTGGTGCCGCCTCGCTCGGTTCCGCAACCGCAGCCGCGACGGCAACGGCCGCTCCGGTCGCGCCGACACCGAGGGTAACGGGCAGGGCAGGCAGGGCGGCGGTGGCTTCGTCCGCCGGAACGAGACCGCGCGCTACGGGCGGCGCGGCCGGCATGGCGGCGTCCGCAGGTGCCGGCGCAAGCGTCCGCGCCTCGGCCGCTTCGGCGAGCTCAGCCCGGAGCGCCCCGACCTGCTTCAGCACCCAGGCCAGCGACAGCATGATCAGGCCGCCCGTCGCCGCGATCGAACCGATGATGACCTCGGTGAAGCCACGCTCCAGGACCAGATACGGCCAGCCGTCATAGATGGCATAGAGACCGCCACCGAAGAGCCCGAGGCCGAGGAGAGAGAAAATCGCGATCAATTGGGCATCCCTGAAGCAGTGCCTGCGCCGGCCCGGCAGGCGAGCGCAAGCGCGCATCTTTCTAACATATTGAATAAGAGAGAGTTTCCAATCGCCCCGCCTAAACGGGGCGAATCTGGCTCGATTATGGCCAGCTGTCGAGGGCGCCGGAGGTTTCCCCGCCGGAGATCAGCTTTCGGCGCGTTTGGCGGTTGTCGAGCGGGGCCGGGGCGCTTAACTATCCAGGCGGAGCGGCCGGGTTGTCATGGCCCCGCCTCCGAATGGCAAGCCATTCTGATTCAAGCCATTTCACAGCCCAAGGAGAGGCCTGATGTCCTTTACTCTTCCTGATCTTCCCTATGCTCATGACGCGCTCCAGCCCTTCATGTCGAAGGAGACGCTGGAGTACCACCACGACAAGCACCATCTCGCTTATGTCAACAACGGCAACAACGCCATCAAGGGCACGGAATTCGAGGGCAAGTCGCTCGAAGAGATCGTCAAGGGCTCCTATGGCAAGAACGCCGCGGTCTTCAACAATGCCGGCCAGCACTACAATCACCTCCATTTCTGGAAGTGGATGAAGCCGAATGGCGGGGGCAAGATTCCCGGCTCGCTCGAAAAGGCGATCGTCGACGCCTTCGGCTCGGTCGACAAGTTCAAGGAAGACTTCACCGCCGCCGGCGTGGGGCAGTTCGGCTCCGGCTGGGCCTGGCTCGAGGTCAAGGGTGGCAAGCTCGCCGTCAGCAAGACGCCGAACGGCGAGAACCCGCTGGTCCATGGCGGCACGCCGGTCCTCGGCGTCGACGTCTGGGAGCACTCCTACTACATCGACTACCGCAACCGCCGCCCCGACTATCTCAAGGCCTTCCTCGAGAGCCTGGTGAACTGGGAATACGTGGCGGAGCTGTACGAGAAGGCCGCCAAGGGCTGATCTCGTCGCGCCTAACGGAAACGGGGCCTCGCGGCCCCGTTTTTTGTGCTGATGCGTGCCGCTTCAGGCCGCGACGCTGCGCAGGAACTGGTCCACGGTCGAATCCAGCCTTTGCGCCTGCGCGGCCACCTCGCCTGCGGCGCTGCGAACCTGCTCCGCCGAGCGGCCGGTCTCCTCGACGCTGTCAGCCAGGACACTGAGATCGCTCGAGACCGACAGCGCCGATGAGCTCGCCATGGCGACGCCGCTGGCGATCTCGCCCGTCGCGAGAGCCTGCTGCTCGATCGACACCGCGACCGAATTGGCGAAGGTTTCGATCGCGTTCATCCGTTCCGCGATGTTCTGGATCGCGCCGACAACCTGCCCCGTCGCGCCCTGGATGGCGGCGACCTGCGAGACGATGCGGTCCGTCGCATCCGCCGTCTGCGCCGCCAGCGACTTGACCTCGGAGGCGACGACGGCAAAGCCGCGGCCGGCCTCGCCGGCGCGCGCCGCCTCGATGGTGGCGTTCAGAGCCAGAAGATTGGTCTGCGCGGCGATGTCGCGGATGAGGTTGACCACTTCCCCGATGGCGCGGGCCGTGTCGTCCAGTTCGCGGACCGACCCCGCCGTATCGCGCGAGGCCGAGGCGGCCTCGACGATTTCGGTGCGGACGCGCCGGACCTGGAACTCGACCTCGCGGATCGCCGCGCCCATCTCCTCCGCCGCCTGCGCTGCGCTCTCGACGTTGCCGGACGCGTCATGGGCGTTGTGGGCGGCGCGCGCGGCACGCTCGGAGGATTCCGCCGCCACGCGAGCGAGGCCGCCCGAGGCCTCCTGCATCTGGTCGGCATTGTTCTTGAAGGCTTCGAGCGCCAGGCCGACCTCGGTGCGGAACATCGCGATGGCGCCGTCGACGTTCTGCTGGCGGATCCGGCGCTCGCTTTCGGACAGGTTCTGCTTCTCTTCGAGAGCCGCGCGCTCGGCAAGCCTGATCTTCAGGACACCGAGCGCGCGCGCGATGGCGCCGATCTCGTCGCGGCGCTCGAGCGCGTCGATCGGGGTCTCGAGATTGCCGTCCGAAATGCTGACGATGGCGTTGGTCATGCCCCGCAGCGGCCGCATCGTGCGCGACAGCGATATCCAGAGCAGCGGCCCGAGCACGACGAGAACCGCCAGGCCGAGGCCGATGATGACGAATTGCTCCCAGGCTGCGCGCGCGATCAGCCGGGTCTTGTCGAAGCGGGCCGCGACATAGCCGATCTGCTTGCTGGAGACGCGCACCGGCTGGATCTTGGTGATGCTCGTCGCATCCTCGATCTCGATCGGACCGCCGGTCTGCAGCCTGGTCCAGGGCTCCTCGCCGATGGCCGCAGTCAGGCCGCGCGGCGTCAGCGCCAGCCGCGCCTCTTCCGTCCGCCCCGCCGAGGCGAGGGAGACGAGGTCGTCGGCGACGATGGCGGCGTCGAAATCCGGGTCGCGACGCAGCGATTCGAGAATGTTGCCCAGGATCAGGTTGTCGCGCGAAAGGATCGGCGACGGGGCGGCATTCGCCACCATCAGGGTCAGCGCCGTCGCCTTCTGGTCGAGATCAGCGCGGGTGCGCGTGTCGTTGTAGCGCGCCACGGCCATCACGACGAAGATGATCGCGGCGGCGACGATGATCACGGCCGCCAAGGCGATCTGCCGGCTGAGCGAGCTGGGGCCCTTCATCCGGCTTGTCGTCTGCTTGTCGTCAGCCGCCTCGGCCGCCCGCATCAACCATGCCATCGAGCGACTGCCCCTCGTACTCGGCGCAATCCCGAAGAACGACGCCCCACCACCGGGAAAGCATTGCCCGAGCCGGGTAAACAAATCGCTTGCAGTGGCGGCGCTTCTAGACCCCGAGCTGGCTCAGGCGACGCAAGGGCAGATCGGACGGCGGCACGAAGGCTGCGATCGCCGCATGCTCGACGGGCCGGGTGGCGACAACCGGGTCGAGGCGCTCCAGTTCGTCATCGACGAAACCCGGATGGCACATCACCAGATGCGCCGGCCCGGGACACACCAGGAAGCGCGCGAGGTCGGCCGCGAAATCGCGCGCCGGATCGAACGGGGCCACCCCGGCGAAGCCGCGATTGACGCGCAGCTCCCGGCGCAGGGCAGCCGTCCGGAAGCCGCTTGCAAGGCCGGCAATGACCAAGGCCTTGCCGACAGCGACGCCGCGTGCGCGGATCGCGGACACCCGGTCGGCGGGATCGCGGACATAGACCGAGCCGGCCGGGTAGCGCCGCGCCAGGCCGTCGAGCACCGCGCGCCTCACCCCCGGCAGCACATGCACGTGCTGGTGTCCGTCGACGAAATCCGGAGGCCGGCCCAGCGCCTCCTCGAACGCGTCGAGCTGGCGGCGAAACTCGGCGGCGATCTCGCGGCGCACCGCCGGCGCGAGCACGGCAGCGCGCGCGACGATGCCAAGCGCCGGAAGCTCGCCGCCCGGCGCCAGGCGCGGCATGGCACCGAGCGGGGCGGCGCAGGTCAGGTTGAAATGCAGCCCGAGATCGGCGGTCTCCGCGAAGGCGCCGAGTTCCCGGGCCAGGCCGCGCCAATGCGGCCGGCTGGTCATCGCCCCGGTCGCGCTGAGCTTTCCACGCCCGAGAAGCTCGAGGATCGAGCGGCTGACCCCCGCCGTGATGGCGAAATCGTCGGCGCAAAGGACGAAGCCGGTCGGCATGCTCGTCGCTGTCCCTCGTTTGGCCGCGGACATCGTGACGCGGCGGGCTTGTCGGCCGGCAAGCTTTACGGTTCTGTGCGTCGCGCGTCACCCTGTCGGCGGACGCCTTTCGAGAGGTCCTTCGTGTCGGACATCGCGTCCCAACCGGCTCAGCGCGCGCCCCGGGCCTCCCGCTGGCCGGAGCTTTCCGTCGTCGTGCCCGTGCATAACGAGGCCGAGAACCTGCGGCCGCTCGTCGAGCGGCTGCGGTCCGTGCTGGCCCGGGCCGTCTCCTCCTGGGAAATCGTCTTCGTCGACGACGGCAGCCGCGACGCCACCCTTCAGACCATCCGCGAGCTCAACGCCGCCGACCCGCGAATCAGCGCCGTCTCGTTCAGCCGCAACTTCGGCAAGGAGATCGCGATCGCCGCCGGGCTCGACCATGCCTTCGGCGACGCGGTGGTGATCATGGATGCCGATCTGCAGCACCCGCCCGAGGTGATCCCCGCCTTCCTCGAGAAATGGCACGAGGGCTTTCTCAACGTCTACGGCCAGCGCACCGACCGCACCGGCGAGACGCGGCTGAAGCGCAACTTCGCCAAGGCCTTCTACCGCATCTTCTCGCAGTTCGGCGAAACCGACCTGCCGGAGGGAGCGGGCGATTTCCGCCTGCTCGACCGCAAGGCCGTCGACGCGCTGCGCGCCCTGCCCGAGCGGGCCCGCTTCTCGAAGGGGCTCTACGCCTGGGTCGGGTTCCGCTCGATCGGCGTCCCGTTCGAGGTGGCGGAGCGCGAGCACGGGCAGTCGAAATTCCGCTATCGCAAGCTGTTTTCCTTCGCCTTCGACGGGCTGTCCTCGTTCTCGACGGTCCCGTTGAAGATCGCGACCTGGTCGGGAGCGATCATCGCCTTCGTCGCGACGCTGACGGCCTTCTACTTCCTGATCCGCACGCTGTTCTACGGCACCGACCTGCCCGGCTTCCCCTCGCTGATCGTGTCGATCATGTTCTTCTCCGGCATCCAGCTCGTCTCGCTCGGCATGATCGGCGAATATGTCGGGCGCATCTTCGCCGAGGTGAAGCGCCGGCCGCTCTATCTCATCGGCGAGCGCGTCGGCTTCGAGGCGCGCACTGTCGACCATCCGCGCGGCGACGCCCTGCCGCCGCTCATCCGCTAGGCCTTCATGCTCAGAAACATCCTGTCGGTCGGCGGTTATACGCTGATCTCGCGCCTCACCGGCTTCGCGCGCGATATCATGCTCGCTGCCGTGCTCGGTGCGGGCGCGACGATGGACGCCTTCTCGGTGGCCCTGCGCCTGCCGAATCATTTCCGCGCGATCTTCGGCGAGGGCGCCTTCAACCAGGCCTATGTGCCGGCCTATGCCCATATCGCCGAGAAGGAGGGCCAGCAGGCGGCCAATCTCTTCGCCGACCGGCTGTTTACCGTGCTGTTCGCCATCCAGCTCGTCCTGCTGGCATTGGCGCTTCCGCTGATGCCCTGGCTGGTGACGCTGCTCGCTCCCGGCTTCAGGGAGGACCCGGCGGTCTTCGCGCTCGCGGTCAACCTGACGCGGATCACCTTTCCCTACCTCCTCTTCGTCACGATGGTCACCTTCCTCGGGGCGACGCTGAACGCCGTCGATCGTTTCGCGGCCTTCGCGGCCGCGCCCATCCTGCTGAATGTCGGCATGATGGCGGCGCTCTCCGTCTCCTTCCTGTTCCCGAGCGCGGCCTACGCGGCCGCCTGGGGCGTCGCGCTTTCGGGGCTGGCGCAATGGCTCCTGCTCTACGCAGCCGCGCGGCGCGCGCGGGTCTCCAGCAGGCTGGTGCGGCCGCATATGGACGCGGGCGTGCGCCGTTTCCTCAAGGCTTTCGGGCCGGCGGTGATCGGCTCGGCCGGCGTTCAGATCGCGATCTTCGCCGACACGATCATCGCCTCGCTCCTGCCGCGCGGCGCGTATTCCGCACTGTACTATGCCGAGCGGCTCTACCAGCTCCCGATCGGGCTGATCGGCATCGCGGTCGGCACGGTCGCGCTGTCGGCCATGAGCCGCGCGATCGCGCGCGGCGATGAAGGCGCCGCCAACCGAGCCCAGAACCGGGCTCTCGCCATCGCCTTCGTCGCCAGCGCTCCCTTCGTCGCCGCCTTCATCGCGATGCCGGAGCTGATCGTCGCTGGGCTGTTCCAGCGCGGCGCGTTCGATGCCGAGGCCAGCCTCGCCTCCGGCACCGTGCTCTTCGCCTATGCGCTCGGCTTGCCCGCCATCGTGATGATGCGCTCGCAGATCTCCGCCTTCCAGGCGCGCGGCGACACGACGACGCCGATGCTGGTCTCGCTCGGCGCCATCGCCTGCAACCTGGCGCTCAAGCTCCTGCTCTGGCGCGACTGGGGCGCGCCCGGCCTGGCACTGGCGACCGCAGCAGGCGCCTGGATCAACCTGGCGACACTCTTCGTTCTCGGCCTGAAGCGCGGCTGGACCACGCCTGATCCGCGACTGCCGGGCTTCTTTGCCCTGGTCGGCATGGCAGCCCTCGCTGCCGGGCTGTTCGCCTGGTGGTTCGCGCCGCTCGCCCTGCGTCTGACAGCCGGCCTGTCCTTCCAGCCGCTGCTCATGGGCGTGCTTGCGATTTCGACGGCGGCCGGCGTGATCTATGCGGGATTGGCCGGCATCGGCCTCAAGGCGACGGGCTTGTTCCGGCTGTTGCGCTGAAGCCTCAGGCGAGGAAGCGCCTGGCCCCGTCGAGCTGCGCCACGGCCTCGCTCACCATACGCTCGACGATCTCGCCGGCGGACGGGATATCGGCGATCAGCCCCGCCGCCTCGCCGAAGATCACGGCTGCCTTTTCGGGATCTCCGGCCGTGAAGGCCTCGCGATAGGCCGGTGCCTCGGCGGCGATGGCAGCCTTGAGATCCTGCTCCCGCCCGGCCCATGCGGCGATGAAGGCGTTGTTCGCGACGCGGATGTCGAAAGGCTTCGGCCAGTCGAGCTGGCGGGCGATGTCGGGCAGCGAGGAACGCACCGTCCCGTCGCCGGTCGCGGCGACTGCGGCAGCATGGTGGCGCTCATGCACCAGCGCCTCCCGGCTCGCCCAGAACCGGGTGCCGATGAGCACGCCATCGGCGCCGAGCATCAGGGCGGCAGCGAGCCCGCGCCCGTCGGCGATGCCACCAGCGGCGAGCAACAGCGTAGCGGGGCTTTCTCGGGCGATGAGGTCGGCTGCTTCCGGCACGAAGGGCAATGTCGCGCGGCTGGCGCCGTGGCCGCCGGCCTCCGTGCCCTGCGCGACGATGATCGCGGCGCCGGCCTCGAACGCCTGGCGGACATGGTCAAGCGTCTGGCACTGGCAGATCAACGGCACGCCGGCAGCCGCGATCTCGGCGGCGAAGGGCCGCGGGTCGGCGAAGGACAGCATCAGCGCTGAGGGCTCATGCGCCAGCGCCTGCGTCAGGAGCTCGGGCTTCCTCGCCATCGACCAGGTGATGAAGCCGCAGCCGACCTGCGTGTTGCCGGCAGCGGTGAATTGCTGCTCCAGCCAATCGGCGTCGCCATAGCCGCCGCCGATCAGCCCCAGGCCGCCCGCCCGCGTCACGGCGGCCGCCAGCGCCCCGCCGCCCGCCAGCGCCATCGGCGCCGACAGGATCGGATGGGTGATGCCGAGCCGCTCTGTCAGCCGCGTGGCGAGGCGCGCCATGGCCGCTTCCCCGGCCTCAGGCGGCCTTGGCCTTGGTGTGGGCGAAGTCCATGTAGAGCTCGCGGGCCTTGCGGAAGAGCGGGCCGGGCTGCAGCGTGCGGTCGTCGATGCGGGTCACCGGCATGCACTTCGAATAGTTGCCGGAGATGAAGATCTCATCGGCCTTCTCGAACTCCTCGTAGCGCAGGCTGCATTCCTCGACGGTGACGCCGCTGTCGCGCAGCAGCTTGATGACACGCTGGCGCGTGATGCCGTTCAGGAAGGTGCCGTTCGGCACAGGCGTCTTCACCACGCCGTCCTTGGCGAGGAAGACGTTGGAGGTCCCCGTCTCGGCGACATGGCCGAGCATGTCGAGCACCAACGCGTTGTCGAAGCCGGCGGCCTTGGCGGCCTTCAGGATGCGGGCATTGTTCGGATAGAGGCAGCCGGCCTTGGAATCGGTCGGAGCTGTCTCGTAGGTCGGACGGCGATAGAGACCCTTGGTCACCGAGAAGCCGTTCGAGGGCTGCGGCATCGCCGCCTCGAAGAGGCACAGGGCGAACTGCGTGGAGTCCGGATCGGGCATGATCGTGGACGGGCCGTCGGCCTCGCCCCAATACATCGGTTTGACGTAGATCGCGGTGCCTGGCGCGAACTTCTTCACGCCCTCATACATCTTCTCGACGATGAATTCCGGCGTGACCGTGGCCTTGAGGCCGAGCGCGGCGGCCGAGCGGTTCACGCGGGCGGCGTGCAGGTCGATGTCGGGGGCGACACCATCGAAGTAGCGGCCACCGTCGAAGACCGAGGAAGCCTGCCAAAGCGCGTGGCTGCGGGGGCCGACAAGCCCGGGATTGCCCTCGTGCCAGGCTCCATCGAACCAGGTCCAGGTTTGAGAATACCATGCCATGGAGGCGCTCCGCTTCAGTCGATTTTGCTGATTTGCACCGTCCTCCCGCCGCCAGGCGCCGTCAACAGCAAGCGGCGCATGGCGCGATGACGGGATGTGATGGAAGCCATCGGACAGGCTGATGGATCAGAATCCGAGGAGCCGCGCCGCCGAGATCATCGCCATGCCGGTCAGCAGCGCGACGAGCTCGCTGCGGGTGACGAACATCGCGCCCACGGCGGCGAGCAGCGCCACGGCGGCCGCCAGGCCGAGCCGCTCGATCAGGGGGAGAACCGTCGCCACCACAATCGAGCCGGGCAGCGCGGCAAGGCCGCGCCGGACATGCGGCGTCAGCGGCACGAAGCTCATCAGCACGACGCCGGCGAGGCGGCAGAGATAGGTTGCGACCGCCATGGCGCCGATTGCAAGAACGGCGCCCCAGGCGCCGGGATCAGGCAGCGTCATCGCGGAAGGCTCCCGTGACGGCGCCGGCAAGCGAGCCGGTGATGATGAAGGCGTATCCATCGACGAGCTTCGCGGTCAGGAGCGCGACGCAACCGGCCACCACCCAGGGGACGAGCCCGCGCGAGCCGCGCCAGAGCGGCACGATCATGGCGGCGAAGAAGATCGGCATGACGAGGTCGATGCCGTAGCGGCGTGGATCGGCGACCAGCGCCCCCAGCATGTGGCCGGGCACAGTGGCGACGATCCAGACGATCCACAAGGCCAACCCCGCCCCGACCAGGACGCCGAGATCGCGCCCGCCTTCGGAGCGATAGCGCGTCCCGATCAGCCAGTTGGCGTCGGTGAAGAAGAAGAGGTGGAAGGCGTTGATCGCCTTGGGATAGCGCGCGAACCAGGGCTGGAGCGAGGCGCCCTGCAGGATCATCCGGGCGTTGACCGTCGCCGTGACCACGGCCAGGCCAGCGATGGCACCCCAACTCCATTCCGGGCGCCACAGCTCCATGGCCACGAGTTGCGAGACGCCGCCATAGACGAAGGCGCTCATCATCAGCGTCTGGGCGAGGCTCATTCCCTTCGCCGCCGCGGCAGCACCGAAGGCGACGGCGAAGACGACGATGCCCGGCATCAGCACCGAAACCTTGCGCACGCCGAGCAGCATGCCCTGCAGCGTCAGCGGCGCGGCGCTGGCGGCGGTTGGCGTTTCGGCGTCCTGGGGCAACGGCATGGTCCTTCCAAAGGCCGAAGACGCGACGCGGTCAACGCATGCCGGCCGCGCCCACGCATGTGTTTCATGCAAGGCGGATTCCAGCGGTCGGTACGGTGGCTCTCGACGGCACCGGCTTTTCCGGCAAGCTCTCTTTGCTTTTCGACCGGATGCGGTCATCTGGAAGCATGCACTGGCTCCAGTCCATCGCGGCGATCGCGCCCGGCCTTCCTGCCGCCTGGCTGGTGCAGACCCCGCAGCAACCACGCAGCCTTCCGGAGCGCTCGCAGATGCGGCGCCGGACCGCCTGCACCATCCTGGCGCGTCAACTCGGCTGCTCGGAGGCCGAGATCGCCGTCGCCCACGACGAGGCGGGACGGCCATGGCCGACCGGGCCCGGCACAAGCGGCCTGCACCTCTCGCTCGCGACGCGCGCGGGAGCCGTCGCCGTCGCACTGGCGGAGCGCCCGGTGGGCATCGATATCGAGCGCGCCGAGCCGGACGGGGCCATCCCGCGAGCGATGCTGCATGGCGACGAATGGCGGGCGCTGCAGGCGATCGCCCCGGAGCACAGGCCGCTCGCCTTCGCACGGTTGTGGGCGGCGAAGGAGGCCTATGTGAAGGCACTGGGAACGGGCTTTGCCCGGCCGCCGGAGAGCTTCGCGGTCACGCTCCTCTCGGGGGCGGCCTTTCGCGTCGCGGATCCGTCGCGCTCCACCGCCGTGCAAGGATGGCTGCGCACCATCGAAAACGGCGGCCGGGAAACCCTGGCCGCCGCCGCGATCGTTCTCGATGACACCTGAGCTTCAGCCCGGCTGGTCGGCGGGCCTGCGCTTGAGGACATAGCCGGCGACACAGACGAAGGCCGCGCCGATCGCCGCCGCCGCATAGTGCGGCAGGTCGGCAGGGCCAAGACCGATCGGATTGGTCTCGACCGGCACCGCCTTGACCCAGCTCGGCCAGTTGGCCTGCAGCCATTGCAGCACCGCAACGTCGCCCAGCATCATCTCCGCCGCGATCCAGCCGAGCAGCGCCGCGCCGATCCAGACCAGCAGCGGGAAGCGCTCGATGATCGAGGTGAGAAGCTGCGCGCCCATGATGATGAGCGGAATCGACAGCAGCAGGCCGAAGATGAACAGCTCGGCATGGCCGCGGGCTGCGGCCGCGATCGCGATGACGTTGTCGAGGCTCATCACCGCATCGGCGATGGCGATGGTGCGAACCGCCTTCCACAGGCTGGTGCTGGCCTCGATGTTGCCGTGCGTTTCCTCCTCGCCCACCGCGAGCTTGATCGCGATCCAGAACAGCAGGACGCCGCCGATCACCTTCAGATAGGGCACGCCGAGCAGGTAGGTGACGACGAGCGCGAAGATGATGCGCAACCCCACCGCAGCACCCGCGCCCAGCCAGATGCCCAGCTTCTTGCGGTTCTCGGGCAGCGACCGGCACGCCAGCGCGATGACGACGGCGTTGTCGCCGGAGAGCAGCAGGTCGATCCAGATGATCTGCAGCAGCGAGATCCAGAAGGTCGAGGACGAGAAATCCATGTGTCGGTCAGTCCCTTTTCAGAGGGCCGGGTCCGGCCGGCGTGACTTGATGAGGTAGCCCAGCCCGAGCACCAGCAACGCGCCCAGGATGGCGGCGGGATATTCGAGCCGGTGCAGCAGTTCGGCTCCGAAGCGGCCGATCAGCCAGGGATCGCTGTCGAGCATCTCCCCAGCGACCCAGCCGAGCAGGCCCGCGCCCGCCCAGACCAGAATCGGGAAGCGGGTGAGAAGGTTGGTGATCAGCGAGGCGCCGACCACGATCAGCGGAATCGAGATGACGAGGCCCGCAATCAGGAGCGCCATCGAATCGCGCGCCACGCCGGCGATGGCGAGCACATTGTCGAGGCTCATCACGATGTCCGCGATCGCGACCGTCTGCACCGCCTTCCAGAGCTTGCTGCTCGCAGCGATCGAATCCTCGTCCTGCCCCTCTTCCTCCACCAGCAGCTTCACCGCGATCCAGACCAGCAGGCCGGCGCCGACAACGCGCAGAAACGGCATGCTCAGCAGCGACGCGATCACCACCGTGAAGGCGATCCGCAGCACTACGGCCACGGCAGCGCCGAGCGCGATCCCCTTGGTGCGCTGCTCCGGCGCGAGCGCCCGGCAGGCCAGCGCGATCACCACCGCGTTGTCGCCCGAGAGGATGACGTTCAGCAGGATGATTTCGAAGAGTTTGCCCCAGATCAGCGGGTCGCTCAGCGAAAACGTTGTCAGATCCATATTGCGCGACTTTCCTCGTCAGCCCCCGGCCGCCTGCGGCCATTCAACGATCGGCGCGGCCGAGGCCGCACCGGTACCGCGCCTGTTCAATCCAGCGCCTGCGCGACGGCCTTGCCCGCGGCTTCGGTGCCGAGCGTGCCACCGAGATCGCGCGTGCGGGTGCGGGCATCGCCCAGCGCTCGCTCGATCGCCGCCTCGATGCCCTTGGCGGCCTCGTGCTCCCCGAGATGATCCAGCATCATCGCGCCGGACCAGATCATTCCGACCGGGTTGGCGATGCCCTGGCCCGCGATGTCCGGCGCCGAGCCATGGACCGGCTCGAACAGCGAGGGATGGTCGCCGGTCGGGTTGATGTTGCCCGACGGCGCGATGCCGATGGTGCCGGTACAGGCCGGACCGAGATCGGAGAGGATGTCGCCGAAGAGATTGGAAGCCACGACCACGTCGAAGCGGTCAGGGTTCAGCACGAAATGCGCGGTCAGGATGTCGATATGGTACTGGTCGACGGCGACGTCCGGGTAGTGCCTGGCCATCTCCTTCACCCGCTCGTCCCAGTACGGCATGGTGATCGAGATGCCGTTGGACTTGGTTGCGGAGGTCAGCTTCTTGCGCGGGCGGCGCTGCGCCAGTTCGAAGGCGTATTTCAGCACGCGGTCGACACCGACGCGGCTCATGACCGTCTCCTGGATGACGATCTCGCGCTCGGTGCCGGCATACATGCGCCCGCCGACCGAGGAATATTCGCCCTCGGTGTTCTCGCGGACGACGAAGAAGTCGATATCGCCGGGCTTGCGATTGGCGAGCGGGCCGGGCACGCCCGGCATCAGGCGCACGGGGCGCAGGTTGACATATTGATCGAACTCGCGCCGGAACAGCAGCAGCGAGCCCCAGAGCGAGATATGGTCCGGCACCTGCTGGGGCATGCCGACGGCGCCGAAATAGATCGCGTCATGGCCGCCGATGGTCTCCTTCCAGTCGTCCGGCAGCATCTTGCCGTGCTTGGCGTAGTAGTCACAGGAGGAGAAGTCGAACGCGTCGAGGCGCAGTTCGAAGCCGTATTTCTTCGAGGCGGCCTCGAGCACGCGCAGCCCCTCGGGCATGACTTCCTTGCCGATGCCGTCACCCGGTATGACGGCGATCCGATAGACGCGATTGGTCCCGCTCATGCGGCTTCTCCGAAGAAAGATCCGAATTCCGCGGCAACGAGGTCGGGGACCTCTTCCGCGAGATAATGGCCGCCCGGCAGGGCATGGCCGCGCACATCCTGCGCACGCTCGCGCCACAAGGCCAGAGGGTCGAAGCACTTGCCGATGATGCCGTTGGCGCCCCAGAGCGCCAGCAGCGGCTGAGTCAGCTTGCGGCCGCCATCCTCGTCATCGTGGCGGATATCGATGGTCGCGGCGGCGCGATAATCCTCGCAGCTGCCATGGATCGTCGCGGGATCGGCGAAGCAGCGCAGGTAGTGGATGAGCGCCTCGGGAACGAAAGGCGTCATCCCGGCCGAGCCGGAGCCGCATTTCTTGCGCCAGAAGGCCGCCGGATCCGCGCCGATCATCCGCTCCGGGAAGGGCGAGGGCTGGATCAGGAAGAACCAGTGCCAGTAGGCGCGGGCGAAGGCGTCGGTGGTGTTGGCATACATCTCACGGGTCGGCGCGATGTCGAGCGTCGCAAGGCGGATGACGCGGCCGGGATGGTCGAGCGCGAGGCGATGCGCGACACGGGCGCCGCGGTCATGCGCGCCGACACAGAAGCGCTCATGGCCGAGCGCCGTCATCACCTCGGCCATGTCCAGAGCCATGGCGCGCTTGGCGTAGTTGGCGTGATCCGCCTCACCCTTCGGCTTGTCGCTGTCGCCATAGCCACGCAGATCGGCGCAGACGAGCGTGAAGCGGTCCTTCAGCCGTGCCGCGACCTTGTGCCAGAGCACATGGGTCTGCGGATAGCCGTGCAGCAGCAGGAGCGGCGGCCCCTCGCCGCCGACGCGCACGCGGATGCGCGCGCCCGGCGTCGCCACGTCGAGCAGACGAAACCCGGGGAACAGATTGTCGGTGACGGGGAGTTCGGTCAGACTCATCAGGCCAGAATTCTGCAACAATGCGGGAGCCGATACCCCGAACGCGCCGGGATTTCTGCCGCGGATTATTACATAATCCTGATCAATGGTGAGGCGGCCGAGGACAGCATCGTTCCGCAGCCGGCACCCAGCACCGGCTGCGGAATTCCGGTGATGCCGTCAGCCCCGGAGCGTCGCGCCGTAGCGCTTGGCCATCTCGGCGACGATCTTGGCTCCGACAGCCTCGATTTCCGCCTCGGTCAGGGTCTTCTCGACCGGCTGTAGGGTCACGGCGAGCGCGACCGACTTCTTGCCGGCCTCGACGCCCGCGCCCTCATAGAGATCGAAGACGCCGACGTTGGCGATGAGCGCGCGGTCGGTGCCCTGCGCCGTCTTCATCATGTCGCCGGCTGCCACCGCCTTGTCGACGATGAAGGCGAAATCGCGCGTGACAGGCTGGAAGTCGGACAGCACAAGCTTGGCCTTGACCTTGGTCGGCTTGGCCTTGGGCAACGGCAGCGCATCGAGATGGATCTCGAAGGCGACCAGCGGTCCCTTCGCGTCCAGAGCCTTGAGGATCTTGGGGTGGACCTCGCCGAAGGCGCCGATCACGCCCTTGGGGCCGAATTGCAGCGTCGCCGAGCGGCCGGGATGGGCCCAGGCTGGGCCGCCCGCGACGACCTGCAGGCCGCCCGTCGGAACGCCGAGAGCGGAGAGCAGGCCGAGCACATCGGCCTTGGCATCGAAGATATCGACATTGTTAGCCCCGCCGTCCCAGTGACGGCCGGTGCCCTCGAGACGAGCGGTGCCGCGGCGCAGGCCGGTCGCGGCGACGAGCTGGCCTTCCGGCTCGTCGCTGAGGAAGATCTGGCCGACCTCGAACAGCGCCACATCCGGGAAGCCGCGATCGGCATTGCCCTGCGCGGCGCGGATCAGCCCCGGCAGCAGCGAAGGGCGCATGTCGGACAGGTCGGCCGCGATGGGGTTGGCCAGCGCGAGCTTGGGCGAGCCGCCGCCGAAGAGCTTCGCCTGATCATGCGAGATGAAGGACCATGTCACGGCCTCGACGAGCCCGCGCGCCGCGAGCGTGCGCTTGGCGGTGCGGGTGCGCTTCTGCAGCACGGTCAGCACCGGCTTGACGACCTCGCCCTTGATGCGCGGCAGCGGCGTCGAAGCGACACGGTCGAGCCCGGCGATGCGGACGATCTCCTCGACGAGGTCGGCCTTGCCTCCGACATCGGCACGCCAGGACGGCGGCGCGACCGTGACCCGCTCGCCCTCGCCCGAGACGTCGAAGCCGAGCGAGGTGAGCGCCTGCTTCATCTCGGCCTGCGGCAGATCCAGCCCGGTCAGGCGCTCGACCTCGGACCAGGGGAAATCGATCGCGGCCGGGCTCTCCGGCAGGTCGCCGACGAATTCCATCTCGGAGGCTTCGCCGCCGCAGAGCTCGATGACCATCGCGGTGGCCAGGTCCAGGCCGGGGCGCGCGAAATCGGGATCGACGCCGCGCTCGAAGCGATAGCGCGCATCCGAATTGATGCCGAGAGCGCGGCCCGAACGGGCAATGTTCAGCGGGTCCCAGAGCGCGCTCTCGATCAGCACGTCGGTGGTGGTCTCGCTGCTGCCGGAGGCCTCGCCGCCCATGATGCCGGCGAGCGACTCGACGCCGTGCTCGTCGGCGATCACGACCTGCTCATCGGTCAGCGCATAGGTCTTGCCGTCGAGCGCGAGGATGGTCTCACCTTCCTTCGCGCGGCGCACCGTGAGGTTGCCCTGGACCTTGGCCGCGTCGAAGACATGCAGCGGCCGGTTGCGGTCGAGCGTCATGAAATTGGTGATGTCGACCAGCGCGTTGATCGGGCGCAGGCCGACGGCGCGCAGGCGCGCTTGCAGCCAGTCCGGCGAGGGACCGTTCTTGACGCCGCGCACGAGGCGCAACGCGAAGGCCGGGCAGAGCTTCTTGTCGTCACCAGCGAGATCGAACGTGACCTTCACCGGGCACGGGAAGGAGCCGCTGATCGGCTGGATCGGCGCATTCTTCAGCTTGCCGAGGCCGGCGGCGGCGAGGTCGCGGGCGATGCCGGCGACGCCGAGCGCATCGGCCCGGTTCGGCGTCACGGCGATCTCGATCACAGCGTCATCGAGCCCGGCATAGGTCGCATAGGGCTGGCCGACCGGCGCATCGGCCGGCAGCTCGATGATGCCGTCATGATCCTCGGAGAGCTCGAGCTCGGCTTCCGAGACCAGCATGCCGTTGGATTCGACACCGCGGATCACGCCCTTGCCGAGCGTGATCTTCTTGCCGGGGATGTAGCTGCCCGGCGGCGAGAACACGCCCTTCATGCCGGTGCGCGCATTCGGCGCGCCGCAGACGACCTGCACCGGCTCGCCGGCGCCGGTATCGACCATGCAGACGCGCAGGCGGTCGGCGTTGGGGTGCTGCTTCGCCTCGATGACATAGGCGATGGTGAAGGCGGCGAGCGCAGCCGCACGGTCCTCGATCGCCTCGACCTCGAGGCCGATGCGGGTCAGGGTCTCGGCGATCTCGGCAACGGAAGCGTCGGTATCGAGGTGCTCTTTGAGCCAGGATGTCGTGAATTTCATCGTCGTATCGGATCAGCTTTGCCGGATCAGTCGGAAATCTTGGCGCGCGCCGCCGAAAGCGCCGGCGCCGCCTGGTTGAGTTCGTTGGTCCCGTCGGTGCGGATCGTCATGGCGTTGCCGCGCCAGCTCACCTCGCCGCCGATGAAGGCATAGGCCCAGATGCCGGGGAAGGCGACGTCGCGGATCAGCATGGCGAGCGGCGAGCGCCAGTTGACGAACCAGCCGGCAGCCGCGGAGAGCACGATGTCGCCGGCATACCAGATCGCCAGGACGAGCAGCGGCGCCAGCCAGACCGGCAGGCCGAGCGAAGCGGCTCCCCCTATGGCCAGCACGGCCGGCAGCAGCGGCGCGGCCAGGATCTCCAGCGCAAAGAAGGGCAGGAAGGTGACGCGCCTCAGCCTCGCCCAGCGGAACTGGCGCTGCACCGCGTCGGCCAGACGGCGCGCGCCCAGCGGTTGCTCGAAGGGCTGGCCCACGAGATGGACATGCCTGCCGGCGCCGCGCACGAGCTTCGTCGCGGCCGCATCCTCGGCGATCTCGGCGCCGAGTGCCGCGATGCCGCCATTGGCATCGAGGAACGGCTTGTTCCAGAGCATCGACTTGCCCTGCGCGAAGCCGAACCCCAGCGCCTCTCCGGCATATTGCCAGCGCGCCTGGAAGGGATTCAGGAAGGCGCATTCGACCTCGGCGCCGAAAGTCTGCGGCCGCGAGCCCGCGGGCGTCGAGCAGACGAGCCCGCTTCCCGGCCGCCAGGCCGCGAGCATGCGCTGGATATAGTCCTTCGGCATCAGCACGTTGGAATCGGCGAGAATGACCCAGTCGGTCGCCGCCGCCTCCCAGCCGCGCACGCAATTGTTGAGCTTCGGATTCGCGCTGACGGAGACGTCGCCGATCAGCAGGCTGACCTTGTCGGCGCCATACAGCCCGATCAACTCCTCGATCAGCGGCACGATCGGGTCCTCGCCGTCGGCGACGCAGAAAATCGTGGTGTAGCGGGGATAGTCGAGCTCCAGGCCCGAAACCGCTGTCTCGCGGCTGAAGGCCTCGATGCCGCGCACCGGCCGGACGATGGTCACGGGCGGCAGTTCCGCGAGCAGGGCCGAGCGCTGCAGGGGCCGGCGCAGCCGCCAGAGCGCGATGGCCTGGCTCGCCAGGTTCATCACGACCAGCAGCACGGCAATCGCCGCCGCCCAGCCCGCAGGCGTCATCGCGCCCTCCCCCGCCCGGCCGACGCCGTCATGAGGAAAGGCCACCCGTCAGGGTCGGGAGATCGAGTGGGCGGAAGCCGTAATGGCTGAGCCAGCGCACATCGGCCTCGAAGAAGGGACGCAGATCCGGCATGCCGTATTTCAGCATGGCGATGCGGTCGATGCCCATACCCCAGGCGAAGCCCTGGTAGACATCCGGGTCGAGCCCGCAATTGCGCAGCACGTTCGGATGCACCATGCCGCAGCCGAGGATTTCGAGCCAGTCGTCGCCCTCGCCGAAGCGGATCTCGCCGCCCTTGCGCGAGCACTGGATGTCGACCTCCATCGACGGCTCGGTGAAGGGGAAGAAGGACGGGCGGAAGCGCATCTTCACGTCGTCGATCTCGAAGAAGGACTTGCAGAACTCCTCGAGGATCCACTTCAGGTGACCGAGATTGGCGGACTTGTCGATGACCAGCCCCTCGACCTGATGGAACATCGGGGTGTGGGTCTGGTCGGAATCGTTGCGATAGGTCCGGCCCGGGCAGATCACGCGGATCGGCGGCTGCTGCGCCAGCATGGTGCGGACCTGCACCGGCGAGGTGTGGGTGCGCAGCAGCTTGCGCTCGCCGTTCTCGTCCGGCGCGAAGAAGAAGGTGTCGTGCATCTCGCGGGCGGGATGGCCTACGGGGAAGTTCAGCTTGGTGAAGTTGAGGTCGTCGGTCTCGACATCCGGCCCTTCGGCGATGGCGAAACCCATGTCGCCGAAGATCGCGGTGATCTCGTCGATGACCTGGCTGATCGGGTGGATGCGGCCGCGCGCCTCCGGGCCGTCCTGCACCGGCAGCGAGACGTCGAGACGCTCGGAAGCGAGCCGCGCCTCGAGCGCCGCCTCGCCCAGCGCCTCCTTGCGGGCTGCGATCGCAGTTTGCACGCGATCACGCAGGCCGTTGATCTGCGGCCCCTTCTCCTTGCGCTCATCCGGTGTCATGCCGCCGAGCGTCTTCAGCAGCGCCGAGACCGAGCCCGACTTGCCGAGCGCAGCGATGCGCACATCCTCGACGGCGGCCTCGTCGGCAGCGGCGGCGATCGCGGCAAGGGTGTCGCGTTCCAGGGCGGCGATATCGGTCATGAACAGGTCGCAAGCGTTTGAAGGCGTGGGATCGGGCGCGTTCTAGCGGGAACGGCCGGCATATGCCAGAGCGAAGCAGCGCGTCGCATTCGGGCGGCGCCCGCCCATGCCGCAGCAGGATGCAGCTTCATGCCAGACAATACCGCCCAGAAGGAATCCCCCTCCTATCGCCTCGCCGCCCTCGACCCCGACTTCATCCTCGGCGATTCGACGCGCGGCGCCCGCTTTATGCTGGAGTACCAGAAGGCCGAGGATCACCTCAGGGCGCGCGGCGTCGTCTCGACCATCGTCGTCTTCGGCTCGGCCAGGGTGCGCGAAGGCAATCGCTGGTACGAGGCGGCGCGGCAGTTCGCCCGCATCGCCTCGGAGCGCGGCGGGGCGCTGCGTGACGGCGAGGCCGGACGCCATCACGTCATCGCGACCGGCGGCGGTCCCGGCATCATGGAAGCGGCCAACCGCGGCGCCATCGAGGCCGGCGCGCTCTCGATCGGCTTCAACATCACCCTGCCGCACGAGCAGGAGCCCAATGCCTGGTCGACCCCGGACCTGACCTTCCGCTTCCACTATTTCGCGATGCGCAAGATGCACCTGGCGATGCGGGCAGCCGCGCTGGTGGTCTTCCCCGGCGGGTTCGGCACGCTGGACGAGCTGTTCGAGATCATGACGCTGGTTCAGACGGGCAAGATGCGGCCGGTGCCGATCGTGCTGTTCGACTCGTCCTATTGGAAGGGGCTGCTCCACCTCGACACGATGACGGAGGCGGGCTTCATCCGCCCGGAGGACCTGAAGCTGTTTTCCTATGCCGACACGCCGGAACAGGCCTATGACTGCATCGTCCACGGCGCGGGCGAAGGCTGGAACCCACCAGGGAACGGAAGCGTGCAAACATAAGGGATGTTTCAGCCCCATGAGCCGCGCGCGGTCGCGCCATCGTGCCGGCGGGCTTGCCGGCATGCCGGCAGCGACAGAAGATCGACAGAACCTTGATGTGCTTTCCGCATTGCCGAGCTGCCAGCATGATGTCGACGGGCTCAACGCCACCTTCGGTCGCCAAATTCGACGCCGGGCGTGCCGGCGAGTACCTCGTCCAGAGCCGGATCGCGCTGGCGGGTTACGACGCCTGCCATGAGCTTTCGGCCTGCATGCTCGCTGCCGCGCTGGGCACGGGCCAGGCGGCCCGCATGCTGGCCGTAGGGGCCGGCGGCGGCGGCCAGGAGATCGTCAGCGCAGCGTCCCTCGAACCGGGCTGGACCTTCGTCGCCGTAGACCCGTCGCCCCAGATGATGGACGTTACGGCCGGGCGCCTGAACGAGCTCGGATTGATCGGGCGAGCCGAACTCCATATCGGCTATGTCGAGGATCTGCCCGCGGATCGGGCGTTCGATGCCGCGACCCTGATCGGCGTCCTGCACCATCTGCCCGGCGCCGAAGCCAAGAGCGCCATGCTCGCCGCCATCGCCGCCAGGCTCAAGCGTGGCGCGCCGCTGATCGTCGCGGGGAACCGCTTCGCCTATGATGCGCAGCCGCTGCTGATGGCGGCCTGGGCCGAGCGCTGGCGCATGCAGGGAGCAAGCCCCGCCGAGGTCGAAGCCAAGCGCGGCAAGATCCTGCAGGGTGCCGATCCGCCGGCGTCGGAAAGCGAAGTCGCCGCGCTCCTGGATCGCGCCGGCTTCGGGCCGCCGACCTGGTTTTTCTCGAGCCTGTTCTGGGGCGCCTGCCTGGCCCGATATCAGGGCTGAGGCTGCGTCGAAACGAAAAAGGCCGGCATCGCTGCCGGCCTTTTCCAAATTCCATGCCGCAGAACCGCTCAGGCGGCCTTGGCCTCGGCGCCCAGCACGCCCTTGACCGTCTCGACGACCGCGGCGAACGAGGCCGCATCGTCGATGGCCATGGCCGACAGGGTCTTGCGGTCGAGCTCGATGCCCGACTTGATCAGGCCGCCGATGAAGACCGAATAGGTCAGGCCGTGCTCGCGCACCGCGGCGTTGAGGCGCTGGATCCACAGAGCGCGGAACGAGCGCTTCTTGTTCTTGCGGTCGCGATAGGCGAACTGCATCGAGCGATCGACGGCCGCCTTGGCGGCGCGGATCGTATTCTTGCGGCGGCCGTAGAAGCCCTTGGCGGCCTTGAACGTCTTCTTGTGCTTGGCGTGGGACGTCACGCCCCGTTTCACGCGAGCCATGTCATGATCTCCGGTGTGTCAGGTGGCGTCAGCCGTTGGGGAGGAAGTACTTCTTCACGTTGGCCGCATCGCCCTCGAAGAGGGTGGTGGTGCCGCGGTGATTGCGGATCTGCTTGTTGGTCCGCTTGATCATCCCGTGACGCTTGCCGGCCTGGGCGTAGAGCACCTTGCCGGTACCGGTGATCTTGAACCGCTTCTTGGCGGCCGATTTGGTCTTCATCTTGGGCATTTCAGCTCCTATCGGTCATAAGGCCAGCGCGCCTCGCGGCGGCTGAAGCCAATGTCTTGCTTTCAGGAAGCAAAGCACGATCGCCACGGCAGCCCTTATCAGCCGGGCGATCGAAGGCCG